>JAABUW010006090.1_pt1 | contig 15333 bp, 17 predicted proteins | sample 5560081 | NCBI WGS metagenome assembly JAABUW01 (sample SAMN10711882, study PRJNA513363) | rock metagenome | isolation source: Antarctica rocks | place: Antarctica: Victoria Land, Knobhead sud
TAGGCTTAGGTTTTAAATTATAAATTACTATTATATTTATATTATCTTATAAGTTCTCTATCTCTTTATTATATTTTAGTTATTACTCTACCTTCTTTTTAACTACTTTTACTTATAAGGTCTTTAAAGAGTTACTTTCTTTAATATCTTTATTAATATTAATATTAATAATAGGATTATTAATAAAGTTAAGATCCTCTTTAATAATATATCTATTTATTACTTTATAAGTAGTTCTAATTATTATACCTTTCTTAATAGTAATAGCCTTATTAGTAATAAATTTATTAATAAACTATTTAATAAAGGTATATATAAAGTATTTAATTACTACCTTTTTAATAGTAGTAGCCTTCTTAATAATAATAGTTTCTTTATAAATTATTTAAAAGGATTTAATTAATTAGAAAATAAGTATAAAGTTAATAATAATAAATATAATAAATATTTAATAATATTAATAATATTAGGCTTTAAAAATAAGTAATTAAATATATATAATTTAGAGTTTAAAAGGATAGAGAATATAAGTAGAATTTAGTAGGTAGATAGTATTAATACTACTTAAGTTCCCCTAATTAATAGCTAACCCCTTATACTAACCCCTAGCTAAACTAGCTCGAGTTATTAGCGGCTATCAGAGTAGAACCAGATATTATAAATGAGGACGCATGGAATGTCCCTGCCCCGACCGACCCCGAAGCTTCTACTCCGGGTCTTCACCACTGCTACTGGGCGGATTGACACTCAATGAGGGAGCAGAATGCGAAGTGTCACTAAATACGCGGAGAGACTCATGTGAAGATGTTCCTCCCGGGGTATCTAGGAAAGAGAATCGCTATCTGTCAAGTGTGATCAAGCTCGTCGTTGCTAGATAATGTTGTCGGAAGATTGGATCACATCAACAGATGAACAACAGTTATACCTATCTCACGTTGGAGATTGAGTTGCACAATACGATTTTATGCAAGCCCGAATGGGTAAGGCTCCAAGAGCGGAAGCTGGTATCTCCGAGATGCCGAAATGCCGAGCTTTTCATGCACAATATTATCGTTTGATGCTAAGTCCGAGAAACTCCGGGGCGAATGAGTTTCTACAAGTCTCCTTCAGATGTCGTGCCTTTCTGCCTTCAATTGTCGCGAATCCATACTATCTTCGACTCGTGAGCATGCTCAGTACCCATTGAACTCCAACAAAGTTTTAGCGTTCGACGAATGCGATTGAGCCAGGGATCGAAACAAGCAACGGTTGCTAGCGGGCGGGAAGTTCCTTGACAGCCACCCCACTCGGGATTGATGAGTACCAGTACGCCATTTCCCGCTTCCTTTCACTCTTCCAATCCACTGTTCAACGTGTGTACTTGTTATCCAAGCTCTGAAAATGTTTTCAAGACACAGAATATGCTCTGGCACAAGCCATGGGCCCCAGAACGCCTCAGAGTCACCGGGAACAACGATTGGGACTGGCTGCTTTGGAGGCTCACGACGCAGATATACCCACAGCAGACCAGGCATCGTCTAATGTGAAAGGAGAACATGCAGTGACCGGCCACCATATACCTTCATTTCATCATGAACCAGCTCCACCAACCAGCTCTGCGTCTGAAGCAGCGATTCCTGCGAACTCTTATCCAAATCCTCCGATATTCCATGACTTACACAACCGCCCTGTAGACCAGGTACAGCCCGAGATGTCTGATAACACTTTAGCGCCATCGACTATTGCTCAATGGTCACCTCCCAGACATTCGGAGATTACTCCTACAGTGCCCATAATATCGCCGTCTACATCGCCAGCGACTGCCCCTATCTCTGCGCCAGAAGTCCTACAATCACCGGACCAGGAGATAATTACGTCTACTCTCCCTGGGACCGCGACATCTTCAACCCCTGAAACAATACACACATCAGCCAATGAGCAGACATCACCTACAAGTGCAGAGCTCGACAAAGAGGTGGACCTTGAAGCAGGCAATCGGCGCAGCTCCTCATCAAGTAAGACAGAGGTGAAGGCGGCCGAACAGGCGGTGTCGGATCCAAACATTGTGAATTGGGATGGCTCAGATGATCCACAAAACCCTATGAATTGGTCCGCCAAATTAAAATGGGGCAATGTCGCTGTCATCGCCTCCATCACATTCCTCACGTGGGTGCACTGCTGCTATATATTCAGGGCACATACTGACTGAAGTCTTTCCAGACCGCTGGCCTCGTCCATGTTTGCTCCTGGCGTTCCGGAAATGATGCGAGAGTTCAAGTCTACTAATCAAGAATTGGGATCTTTCGTGGTGTCTATATATGTTCTCGGCTACGCGTTTGGTCCTCTAATTGTCGCCCCGCTATCCGAGCTCTACGGTCGCCTCCCCGTTTACCATGTTTGCAACATTCTTTTCGTTGTTTTCACTATTGCATGTGCCCTCGCCACCAACCTCAACATGCTCATCGGATTCCGGTTCATCGAAGGCCTTTTCGGATCATGTCCATTGACTATCGGTGGTGGCACGATTGCAGATATGATACCGCAACAAAAGAGAGGAGGCGTCATGGCGATATGGGCGCTTGGACCCTTGATGGGCCCAGTCATTGGACCTGTAGCTGGAGGTTATCTGTCACAAGCGAAAGGCTGGCGGTGGGTGTTCTGGATCATCGCAATGGCCGTGAGTATATGTTTCAACTGTCGCGGGAAATTTTATACTGACAGATTAGGGCGGAGCTATCTCAATCTCTGCCTTCTTCTTCCTCCGGGAAACATATGCACCAATCCTATTAGAGCGCAAGGCCACGAAACTACGAAAAGCCACAGGCAACACATATCTCAAGTCGAAGCTGAAGTCCCCACTCACACCAGCGGCACTCTTCAAGCTCTCCATCGTCCGACCCATAAGGATGTTGATATTCTCCCCAATCGTGCTGGCGCTGTCTACGTATATGGCGGTCGTCTATGGTTATCTGTACCTGCTATTTACCACAATCACCGAGGTATACGAGAATAATTATCAATTCTCCCAAGGATCTGTTGGACTAACCTTTCTCGGCATCGGTATCGGCTCGTTGCTCGGCGTCATTATCTTCGGCCTTGCTAGTGACCGGATTGTGAAGGCCAAGGCGAAGAACGGTGAAATGAAGCCGGAGTACCGCTTGCCGCCCATGATGGTAGGATCATTCATCGTACCCATTGGCCGTAAGTACCCATACCATGTTGATTTCTACTGTTCTGATAAGATTTGCAGTATTTCTATACGGCTGGACTGCGGATAAACATGTCTTCTGGATCGCACCAATCATTGGCACCGGCTTAGTCGGACTTGGACTGCTCGCCACGTTCATGCCTATCCAGACATATTTGGTTGACGCTTTTACAGTTTACGCCGCTTCCGCGCTTGCAGCTAACACTGTACTTCGATCTCTGCTAGGTGCATTACTGCCCCTCGCAGGACAGAAAATGTACGCCACACTGGGATTAGGATGGGGGAACTCCTTGTTGGCATTTATCGCATTGGCCATGTGCCCGATTCCGTGGGTATTCTATAGGTACGGTGAAAGAATACGCAAAAGTCCAAGATTCCAGCAGAACTGGTGAGGATGCAGGAAGAAAGTCTTGCTTCCGGTCATTTTAATGTGTGCGTTGGACGCTGTGCTGCATTTCCGGCATCACTATGGGTCGACTTGGTGGGAAAGAAATGTCGTATTGCTGGCGTTTTTTAGATGTTCCCCGTGGGTACTCCCCTCATGTCTGCCACTGCTGTTGCAGCACCATAGACTCTGCCATTTAATAGGCATCTACTACTACATTGCAGCCACTCATCATCGCCTTACCCAGAGCGGAGTGTCTGTCGTGTGAAGCCGAAACCATAATCATGCGGTAGATGTGGTGCAAATGCTGATACAAACACCCTCTTTTGTATCATATTTGAACAGTATCGGCGGAGGACGTAATAGATCGGGATTGGTGGTTTGCATTGGTACGTGGGCGCTGGCTGTGGTTAGGATGTTGTGTAATAGCTGAAAGGCAAGGCTTGGCTCGGCTTTGAGGCGGAGTTCGATATGGCTGATTTTCATGTGGGCTCTGTGAGGTATCTGGGAAGGGCGTATGAGTTTTTCGCCTGATGTGAGCTTTATTGTTCGGTTCCTTCTCGCTAGAAACGCTCGTGATTTCTTATAGCATTTATCTGTCATACAATGCTACCTCTCTTCAAATGGGAAGTTAGAGATGGAAAATGTCTTACACCCTTTCTCATTCGTAGCAGGAGATTTCCTTGGCGCATTTTTGTGGCTGAATATATCTGGCTATTCATTACGGTGTATGTATCCGGAGCTTCCACATCGTGTACCTGTTTTGATTCAGAAATGTAATACGCATGCCATCCCCATCCTTTGCTGATCGTGAATTGATTCCATTGTTCTTCGACACCGACAGATTCAGACACTAACATGGAACAATGACTCACCGCTTCTATATATGCTTTGTCATACCACAATACCATTCTTTTTCCCAAACCCAATTTATTTGTCTGCTCTCCTATATCACATAAGCCTCAAAATCTTCCCCCCTCGAAGCTTAACGCTCTCACAATGCTAGTAATCAGAACACAAGGCGGGTACTCATACATGTTCGACGAAACCGACATTAAGAAGATCAAGTCTCAGGAAATGGAGATACCACTTCCAAATCCTGAGCTGATCACATCGTCTCGAATCATAGATGCATCACCGTCTACGATTCCTGAGTGCGGCAGTCAGAGCAGGCAGGGAATCGTATTTTCCAAGTTGGCTCGGCGACCAATAGTGAGTCGTTCTAGTCTGTTTTCTTTCCATCAGCGTAGGTTGAAGTTCAATTATAAGAATCATTGGTAGCGATGAAGTTGTTTGGTTGGTCCCATGTCCAAAGTCTGAGCTCAGCGCAACGATAGGGTGAAATAGAAAATTGGTGAGTATTATGTCTGTTTTTCAAAGAAGATTCTACAATTGAAACTCACTGTTTTCCCAAATCTGGTGGTCGTAGCCACCGAATTCTCAATCAACGCTTTGTGGGCTGTCAAAGTGATGATTTTCCAAGATGCACGGCCTACCATCGCTGGGAATCAGATTGGCTACCCGCAATCGTCGATGTCTACAGTAGACACATCGCCGTGCTTTGTCTTTGGTGTAGCAAGATTCGCTCATCCAAGCAGGCGAGACGTGAATTGGACAAGGAGTAGTGGATAACTGCGAAGGAGGTTCGTACGGTGGCGCGGGCCTGCGATGTGTTGAAGATACAATGACGTTAGAGCAAGCCCTAAAATATGGGTAATCAAGAACATGGAGATGTTCGAGGGGTAGAGTTTTACTGATAGCCTCTGCCCCAGTCTCAAAGCTTGAAGCCCGAAAGCTGCCAGTGAGGAGCATGATCCATTCTTAGATGTAAGATTCCAAGTAAAGATCGTCTAGTGTTCCTCATCACTAATTAGACGTGTCTTGTTCGGAAGAACAATGTCGCATACCAGCTTGCAGAAGCAGATCCATCCTCAGATATAGAATTCCAACGAAGATTGTGTTTACAACCAAATATTCGGCCATAATTCCATGCCGTGTGTCCAATTTGAAGTTCTTTCATAGCGCAAAACTTTAGGCTTACCTCGGTCTCACCACTCAACGAAGGAGCATCTGATGCTAATGACGTCCCACCGAATATGAGCATGGCGCCAGGCGGAATGCAAGCTATAGTCATTGCTCAACAGGTTTCTCTGCAACTTCAATTTCCTCGAAAATGATGATCCCGAGCAGGTGGTTCGTTTGTGCGGTATAATAGTCGGTTTATGGTTTGCCAGAGTGGTTTCGCTTTTCACAGTGGCGGCGGTATTACCAAAGGCGATCAATGCTGTTGTGGGAGTGGAGGCGGAGGTAGAGGAAGAGGTATAAACAAAGCAAGCAGCAGCAATTGCCGTGGGGGGCACTGCAGTACAAAAAGTCTTCAAGTCACGATGACAAGAGATGAGGAATTCATCAACAAGAGTTCTAAACCACAAGCAAGGAGATGATGGTGAATCTCTGGGCTGAATTTGATAATTGCTAAAGATTTCGTACTTGAAACTCCAGACGCCAATTATGGAGAAATTTCGGAGATGAAGCATTTTCATTACCCTTATACGTCCGATTCTGGAAGATGTGTTGAATATCTATGAGTTTAGGTGGTTCCAACTGTATACTTTTGGTTCCACCGGACATCATTTCAACAAGATGTTCCTGTCTCGTCAGATTGGGCATGAACAGCGCCATCTGCACTGGTAGCTAACGTGCTTTGACTTGTCGTAAGAACTTCAGGGTTTGCGTGCGCTGGTGAAAGGATGAGCGATCTTCTCTGTCCTGTTGGTATGTTGAGCAGCGGTGTGCCCATCGGACATGTCGTCCTTATCCTCATCCATAACTTGTCCCATATTGTGCGTGTCGTTCTTCTTCTTCGGTGTGTACTCAACGTACTCGCCCTTCATTCCGAACAACATCCTCCCACTCCAATAGCAGAGTGCTTGGGTGACGCGAGAACAAAGAGTCTGACTCTTCCACTGAAGCTGCAGTATCCAGTCTGGCGGGGCTTTCCAGTCCAAGAAGTGAAAGAACATCCACCATGACGCGAATGGCAAACCTCCATGGTATTCGTAGTAGCCATGAAAATGATATATAGCCTGAATTTGTACCCACAACATTCGCCGAACCAGCCCCTGGTGTGCCGAAGGCCAGAGCGCCAAGGCTGCAAAGAAGAGGCGTAACCACAGCGGCGTTGATCTTAAATGAGGGAATAATTCGGCATAAAGTGTTGCACTGCATGTGTTGCGGTACAACGTTTCGTCCGCGTCCAAGATAACGATGAGCTCCTCCGGCTCTTTTGGCCAATCTTTGGACCACCAACCTATACGCTCTGTAGGTTTGAAGATTCTCGTAACGCCACCACCGATCGTCGGGAAACCAGAACTTGGGTATCTGGATTGCCATAGCACTATTTGGCCCTTCAGGGTTTGGATGCCCTTGCACCCATGGTCGTGCTGGTGCCAGTGATATCTGACACGCCAGGTACTGCCAGCAGGAATCGTGATCCGCATGTGATCAAGGCGGGAGAAGTCGAACGACACCGACGCTCTTCCGGTAAGCACAAAGGCGCTTTGTGAGGTCGTATTGGTGCGGTCCATCTTGGTGTTGCTCACAATTGACTTCAGCGAAACTCGTCTTTGAACCTGGAAAGTACAAACAATGGACTGACAGACGTAGATCGAGCGACTTGGAACAGTATCACGGACAGAAGATGTGATAAAGAAGTGGACACGTGGAGAAAAGAGGAAGACAGGATTTTTGGCGCTCGGGAATTCTGCCCATTACACAGCCCTGGAAAGAGGCAGACGATTCCCAACTGAGGGCAGTAAACCGTTGGTGGAGCGTGTCCCAGTTTCACCAGCCGCTGAGACTCTAGGCATCACTCGCCAGTGCTATTGCAAAATGTGTGTGTACGGTGGCAGGACACAACACTCAACACTAGGTAGCAAGTAGGTAAAGTACTTTAGTTCTACTTGGGAAAGCTTGGCACTGAACAAGTATATCTCCCCTTTCCTATATGGAAACTTGCGCGGCAGTCAATGTATGACCATAAGAATAGATTGACGGTATCCGTCGCTTTGATTCAACGAATAAAGACTTCATAGACTTATACTACAAGAGTATAGAGATAGGGCAAATTTACGTGCTGAGTACCAAGCTTTCCAAAGTATCCTGCCCACGCTAAGGTTACAGTAAAGTAAACACGTTACAGTACAGTGCTGCGCTAGTTCTATTTGCCGCAGCGTTTCAGTCGGCGCCTGGCGCGGAGGTGGCTTACTTTACATTATTGTTACCCCTCTACAACAGTATCTAAGCCCCATGGACTCATGACTTTCCCCACTCGCCTACTCGTAACCAATGCTCTCTCCATTCCCCAGATAACATGAGATAATCCTTCGTTTCACCCTCTGACCCTAGACGAAACGAACGTGGACGATCAGATGCATCGCCGCGCGGCCCAGTACCGCTTCCGCCTTCAAAAGTGGTGGAAGCTGAGCGAACACTGTGTCCTTTGTCTGACTCTGGTTTTGCCAGGATGCGGATGCCATCATGGCTCAGCTGTCAAAGGAACGTATCAGTGCTGAGCGACTTGTCCAATCCTTTGGTGTTTCAACCTTGTTTTCACCAACAAACGCGAGAGCCTCCAAGTGCACGACATCCTGTTTTTCCTTGGCAGAATCGAATGCCACTATTTCTCTCCGAGGTACAGCATTGGTTTGGGCCTACTGTTCTCCCATGAAACAGCAAAGGATGAGAGTCATGGCACCACAACTTATCGGAATGATTCACTCTTCTCAATGGTTGTTCCCCTCCACAGCGCACAGCATACTCAGCCATGCGAATCCATGTTTAATAAAGGCCAACATGAATCAGTATGCACACACGCATGCTATAATCTGCGGACAGGGCCGTATAGAGCACTTGTTCAAAGGAGAATCAGTCTTCTTAAAGGTAACGTCTCCCACTACCTCTCATCCCTCTAGAAGGACCTTCATCTTCCTGATCTATCACAACAAAGGGAAAAATTGCTCTTGCCTGTTAATAAAGACATTGTCATTACGGTCTCTCATATATCATAGTAACCAACCAAGGAACTGACTCTTCCTCCCAGCTAACGAAGACCAAGGCGGAACCTGCCAAAATTAAGAAGCAAATGGCCTACTTGATGCAAGTGGCTTGTCTCAGCGCCACGGTTTTTTGCTTCGCTCAGTCGTAAGGTGTTTTCAATGATCTTGCTGGAAAATCGTTAACATCATTCAGAATCTTCACCTTCCCCTGGTCGAATTTTCAACAGTCTGAGCAAAAGGGCAAAGATCAAGGACAATTACACCCCTCATGAGCCGCCATTCAATTGGGCCGCCATAGGCGACAGTTTCACTGCTGGTCCTGGAGCAGGCGATCCCTTTCACGGTGTACCCGATGATTGCTATAAGACGAAAGGGTCTTACCCTAGCCAACTCCTCGAGGACTGGCCTTATCAAGGAGATAATCCTCTTCAATTCCTTGCTTGTAGTGGATATACTTCAGAGGATGTAGTAGCTAATGTACTGACGGATGGTGGGAAGTTCGAGCTCCGCAAAGATAATGACATTGTGGTTCTAACGATAGGCGGAAACGACCTCGGCTTTTCTGATGTAATCAAAGCTTGCCTTGTACCCGTACCTGGACGAAATGTCGACTGTGAAACGACTCTGGAAGAAAAATTCCAGTACTTGAGAACGTATCCCAACGACCTAAGCGCAAAAGTATGGAAAGTATATGACGGTATATTTGACAGGCTGAAGGGAGACACACATTACCAAGTCTACCACATCTTGTACCCACGCTTCTTCAACTATGACACCGAGTGGTGTAATGAGCAGTCACTTGGCATCTTCCCAGGCTATAAACCTAAGTTGACGAAGGACTTGCGCGAAAAGTTGAACCTCATGGCTGATACACTCAACGAAAAGTTAGCAGACATCGCCAATGCCTATGTCGATTCAAAGCAGCCGCCAAATGTACCCGATGTCGATTGGCCTGCAGGATGGCAGCAAAACAGACTCTGGACGCTGGATCCAAACCTTATCGACTACCACTTCGAACAATTTTACAAGCACCGGTTTTGTGAACCTGGAGTCGAGGACCCCAAATTCTATGATGACAGCATCTGGTTTTTCAGTCCCTTTGCTAATGATGCCACTCAAATGGCCGGTGCATCGTATTTTGCCAATATCAACGCTAAAACGTGTCAACAGGACCCAAAATATATCGACAAGCGGAATTATGCCTTCGCTTGGGACTGTGATGTCGCTAAATACTTTGCATCGCCCGGAGCACAGCAAGATTTGACAGTTGCCACCGGTGTAGGACAAGACAAGTGGTTTCATCCAAAAACAGTCGGCTTCACACAGTTAAAGAAAATGCTTGTACGGGTAATACTGGACAAGCGACCTCAGCAATCTACTCTTTGCGAGGGTACCCAGGCAGGTATGAATAAAAACGCTACAGCCATATTCCTTGAACAAGACGATTCCAGCGACCCTTGTCTTGGAGATCAGACTCCTTTGTATTCTACCACCGCTTCATCGGCCTCAGTCCCTTCTCCTCCTCCAGCTACTACATTAGCTTCCATTTCGGTCCCCTGTCCGGTAAGTTCGAACTTCAATCCCTCTGGTCTATAGAGTGGCAATCAGCTAATGCTGGCAGAATCCAACTGCCGTATATGACGATAATTGCGACAAAGTATGTCCTAAAGGTGCTTATGACACCTGCTGTGGAGGGATTTGTTATTGTCAAGATCCTTGTCGGACTCATAGCACATGTCTCGACCCTCTTCCCGACAAAGAACAAAAGGGTTGCAAACAAACACCACCCCCGTGATCGAAATGTAGCTTGGCTCTGACTCAGGCCGGTTCCAGTCTTCTAACATACCATCAGCAGTGGGGTCTCCGATCGGTTTCGGCACGGAGGCTTTTATGGCTGCATCCACTGTTCTCCGCACGATTCTAGATGGCACGGATACCAATCATCCAGCGAACAAGCTGTAACAAAGCGGGAGGGACTTCTTTTATGACAACAGCTAGGATGCCATTGACCTACTTGATTGCGGGAGATATTCTAGCCCCCTATCTTTCAAAGACACTGTGATCAGAGTATGCAGAAGACGCCTAATGTAAGATATACAGTAATGACACTGGTTAAGAGGTCCGGGTTCTTGCTCTGCAACCATTTGCTGCTGGTCACGTTATCACTTTATCTCTCCAGTGTCCATCTCCGCAGTCACTATGAATACCGGGTAACCACCGACTCGATTCCTGATAATTGCAGCTGCTGGCCCACGTTCTCGAAAGCGCGGAGAGCCGAGACAGCGTGAATTTCGACTTTCAATCGGCACAAAAAGCTTCCTTACCCAGCTGAGCAATCCGCCCTGTCTTCCACAAGGGGATACCACCACAATCTCTATCACGTCTGGTCTGCATCAGCTGGCCGTTCTGGTTTGACTCCTTATTCCCCAACTGATCACAAACTCGTACTACTTTGTCCCAACCTAATCATCCAGTATAACACTCTTCATATGAACCATGGTGGGGGGGGATGCGACACTTGCGAACGAGATTCCAATAGTCAGAGGGCCGTCGAGCAGCATATGTATGCCGTGGGTCACTGGTATCTTTTGGTGTTGGTCAAGCTTTGACAAAGAAAAATCAAAATACTGTTTGCATACTGCAGACTGTGCCGGCGCAAATTTTACAAAGGTAATAATCTTCATATGTTAGTCATCTCACTTTCTTCAATGTGTTGAACCCAGTACAACATTGAATGACCCAATCTGACTACACATTTCCAATAGTACCTCGATCGCCGCACGCATCGACGCGTCAGTGTCTCCTGCCCCTTCCGCAAGCAGGCCTTCACCTCCGCTAGCGACGTCTCCCACCACCCTGACACTGGCGCCTGACTCCGACCACCAAAGATTTTCCCCGAAAGTCACGAGGAGACCTAGTCCTCCCAGAACGCTTAAAATGGCTGCGGCTACCAACCCCACCTATGCCGGCGAGAATGTGCGGGCATGCGCGATATGGGCAGACATCTGAAGAGACTGACGCACATGTAGGAAATCTACTGTTGTATGTTTGACTGAACAAAATTAAAACCGGGTCGCATTGCATGAGCTCTGCAGGCAACCCCAATCTTTTGGAAGGGCTCCACTAGGTCCGATGGCGTGCAGAAGAATGTGGGGCTGATCTAGGCAACGTCTTATAGGGTGAAGGCGGTTCCACAACAGAGACGGAGGTGTCAGAGAGTCCCTGGATTCGCGCGAGAGTATGCCATATCCTGAGGACCCCGTTGTAGATTTAGCCAACACTGGTCAATCCTCCAACAAGGTGATTACCAGCAAAATGCCCAGTTGGAAAGATGTTCAATTCTCTCGTCGTCAGGTGGCTCGCAAGCCTCCGCGTTACGCCGTGATAAATTGGATGCTCAGCCTCCACGTGTTCATCAAGGACGAATCGCCATTGACTAGGCCGCTCAAGGCATCGCAGATGGCTACAGCACGAAAGCTAGAGGAATGTCAAGTAGCAGCGGGTCGCTCGCGAAGACGATCGAGTACCCAGCGACTGAGACGTACTATGTGAGGGCGCAGCAAAGCAAGATGGGAAGCACGGAATGATTCAGCAGAGAATCAGCTATGAAGATGGCTTTGGCAGCCATGTGTCGAAATGCTGGACTTCCATTCGTTTTAAGGATAACTCTTTCCGAATGGTCTTCAGCTTTTCTTCCTCTCCAACATGTTGGGCGTCCTCCTTAATAACAATTGCCAAGCTGTTTCAGCCGCAGCAATAAGACCATCGAGTATAAACTTTGTTTCCCTTGGCCAGCTGCGGTCTGTGGAAGAGCGCACGAGGAGCAACGGGGTCCGCTGATTGGCCCAAACAAACGCCAAGACCAGATATCCTACGCCGCGACCGCTGAAGACTCTCCCGTCTCTACACCATTTATGAGACTCAACCATTGTTTCATGATGCTTCCTCAGGCTTTGAACAACAACAATTGATGATTATTCTCTTCGATCTTGCCTCTCGCCTTCTCCCTCCCTCATTTCCTTGCTGACGTCCAACATCTCGCCCCGGCAGGCAACATTTGATGGCGGCGCTTGCACTGCCTTTCCATTGGGATGATCTGTTGGAGGCCTCACGTTGGCCTCGATGAACGGAATTTGTATAAAGGGATTGGTGAGGTAGGAGAAGCATGTCTCTTTGAACAGAGCAAACAAGTTACATCGTGGTCGCTCATCGACATTGTCCAGCATCTTGCATCTCATATCTTGTCCTTTTCTCATTCTTATCATTCCTTCATCCCCATATCCCTCTCCCAACATCTGCTTCCTTGTCCATTTTCGTGGCAACGATGTATTCCCGTCACGCTCGTCTCCTAGCTTTTGTCAGCGGCCTGGCCTTTGCTCTCGCGGCTCCCACCCCTGATAATGCCCCCTCTTGGTCCAGCTCTCAATGCACGACCCCCGAAATCACCGATGCCTCAATTGATCAAACAAAGCGCTGGAACTCTGTCGATACGGAAACTGCATGGAAAGCAGCGTTGGACGACTGGAAGAAGAAGGGAAGCGGTGGTCTGACATTCACTCAGGAAGTGTCCAACTTTTTCAACGGCCCGGAACAAATGCTATGTGGCTCTCTTTCAGCGCGAGATGGATGTGGCTCTTACGTTCAGTGCAACAATGTCAATCATCCGGCTGGCATGTTCATCCTCAACTCTTTCACAGCCATTAGCAGCCTCAATTACGACATCTTCGACGCTATCAGCAAAGCTGAAGGACAAATTACAACAGATATCGGAGGGTTTGCTGAAACGTTCGCTCCCATCGATGACGAGACTGAGGCCCTGAAGCTGACACTGGATCTACTGGGTCTTGGCTTCGCGTTGTTCGCATCTCCAGTCTGGAACTCAGGTACGTCTTCTGTCTTGAGTTTATCGCAGCATCTGTTCGTCTAACGAGGCGCATGCACATAGCACTCAAGGCAGTCCCCTTCTTCAAGGCAAACCCCAACACTCTAGGCACCTTCAAAGACTGGGTGAACCCCGTTGTCTCCAGTGGCGTATCAATTGTCAAAGACACGACTGTACCAGGCGCCAAGCTTACCAATCAGAACAGTCTCAGCACCAATCTCGGCAATCTGGTGAAGACATGGGATGAAACAGTCAACGCCTACAACAAACACATCTTCGATGGAAGCGATGATTCGAACAAGATGCTCTACAACATGATCACTGGCGGAAAAGTATTGGAACCTGGTTTCACAGTGAATACAGGTGACGTGCAACTGGCCTTGGAGAAGACAATTTACGGCTTCCTCATCCCACAAGCATGGCCGCGAAGCAACCGAAACATCAAACCTGTTGTCATGTAGGTTGCCTGATCATACCCTTCTTGACTGAAGACCCACACTAATCTCCCATCCGTTCAGTGACGCCAAAGCTCCCTGCGGTACTCAAAACCCCGTCAGCCAGTGGATCTCCGATGACGATGGTGGCAAGAACTTCGTATGCTTCAACGGCGGTCTATACTACCTCATGGGCGCCACTACCACGGCAGGCGCCTCCCTAAACTGTGGCGATGGCGGCGAAGACATGGCTGTTTCTTGCTCCAGCAATACTCTCCCTCCCCTTCCCGGCGTCGAAAAATTGGACGGCAAAGCTTGGGGAGGAGTCATCAGGGACGATTTCGTCGCAGGGTGAGTGCAACTCGTTTAATACTTCAATCTTCTTCTAGCTAATGGCTGTGCGACACCTAGGGCCGTCAATAGCTTCAACGCAAATGGCAAGAAGAACGGCTGGGGGCTGATTGACGCCACCAATGACGACCAGTTGAACGATATATTCGACAACGGCATTAGAGCGGCTGGTGTTATTCAGATCCCTGTCTGTGGGGCGGACGAGGCGTTCAACAACTGGGACAGAATAGGTAGGATCAGCGGTGGTGGATTGTCAGACCATTTCCCCTGCAATTAGCTGAGTGAGTGGGACCGGAGAAGCGGTGGATGGTGGTATTTTGTACGATTTAGGGTTGGACTTTGCGAGCGTTCCTTTTAGAGGAGAGAAAGACCTCATCGTGGCATGGAGTAGTTGTGTGGTCCGCGATGTTTTCAAGCGTTGCTTTTGCGTGTATTCTATCACATCGAATGTACATGCGTCGTCCTCTGTGGCCTATATGTTTAGGATTGAGCAAAAATGACTGGACATAGCCCCCTCATCATCGCGCTGTGGCAACGCGCCTAAAGTGACTCGAAAGTTATGTTAGCCTAAGACTGGAATGGTATCACATTCTAATCCTGTGGTAGATTGAGCCACTGTAGTATGGATGTGACTCAACCTTGGAAATTCAGCAAGATATCGAAGATTTCCCCCTACCTAAATAAGAAGAATCCCGAATAGAACTCAAGGCTTGGCATTTCAGCCTTCTCCATCCAGCTAGAATAGCTCAAAGCAGCTTAGATCCAAACACCATCGATCCCACCCACCACCCCCCCTCTCACCCCCCCTCAACCCCAAGCGCAACCACAACCCCAACCCCCCTCCCCCCCTCCACACCCCCAACAACCACCCCCGTCAACCCCCCCTGCACCAACTGCCCCAACCGCTTCACAACCGCCCTCACAGCCATCACCCCCAGCACCTCCGCCACGCAGTAGAAATCCAACCTCAGCCCACCCACGCGCAGGGTCAGGTCGTAGGCGTCTAGGGCGTCGCGGTCGAGGAGGGCGTAGGCGAG
>JAABUW010006093.1_pt1 | contig 15328 bp, 17 predicted proteins | sample 5560081 | NCBI WGS metagenome assembly JAABUW01 (sample SAMN10711882, study PRJNA513363) | rock metagenome | isolation source: Antarctica rocks | place: Antarctica: Victoria Land, Knobhead sud
CTCCTTCTCCTCTAGTAGCTTCTTATAATGCATCTCCCTCCGCTTCATCGCCTTTTGAAGCTTGCTGTCGATCTCCTTGTTGATGTCGTCCTTCTCGTCGAGATCGGACTTTAGAGCTTCGCGTTCGGTTTGCATGGCCTTGAGCGCTGTGTTGAGCGCGTCGAGGTCGAGCTTTGTGGAGTCCAGTTCGGATTTGGTGGTGGTGAGTTCGTCTTGGAGGGCGTCGCGGTCGAGCATCACTTCGTTGAGGGAGGTTTGCTTGGACTCGAGTTCGTCGCGGAGACGCTGGACTTCTTCCGCGTTGGCAGGTGTCGATAACGGCTCAACGCTTTCCGGGAGAGCTCCTTCCTGTGATCGAGAATGTTCGCGTGACTCCTTCAACTGCCGCTGGAGGTCCTCTGCCATGCTGACAGCGCGTCTGTGATCGCCCATGAGTCGCGCAGTTTCCTCGCTATGAGTCTGCCGGAGTAGCGTGAGCTCAGCACGGATGGAGTCCGCCATATCTACTGCACCGTGCTTCGCAGACTTCAGGTGTCCGTTCTCCTCGGTCGTGATCCGCATCAGCTCCTGCAGATCGGCTAATTGGCTGCGCAGCCCTTGTTCCTGCGACGATGAACGCTGCTTGAGGCCCTGAGAAGCCTCACGCTCTGCGCGATACTCTATAAGATCTTCCTTAGCAACGCGTGCCGACTCCTCCGCGTCGTCCCTGCTCCGCCTGGCTAGCTCGAGGTCCTGCTCCAGATCCCGTAGCTCTTGAATATGGTCCGTCTGCTCACGCTCAAGATCCTGCTTCAAGCGCCGTGTTTCCGCTGCGTGAGCCTGCTTGGTGCGTGTGATCTCCTGGTCATGTTTCTGTAACTGCGTCTTCATCTCAGAGATCTGGTGCTGGAAGCCGTCCTTGTTGCGGCGAGATGCTTCCGCAAGCTGCGCTTGGTAAGTCTCGTGTTCCTCACCACGCCTCCGTCTCTCCTCGTCGACGGCGCTATTAAGTGCACTGTTGAGCGCTTCAAGCTGCTGGCACTTCTCGCGAAGTTCCTGCATTTGCCGCTCGAGATTGTGCTCGTCGGCTTGGGAGCTGAAGTTCTCAGGCGCACGCAACACAGTTGACCGTGATGGCGATCGTGCTGGCGAGCGCTCTGGTGAACGGACCGGTGATCGAACTGGGGAGATGGTCTCACTCGACGGCCGACCTGGAGTAGAGTACTGACTTTGACTGTGCTGTCGTTGACGATACTGGTTCTGAGATGGATGTTGTGATGTTGAGCGGTGGGCAGGAGTGAACTCGCTGTAGTAGTCTTCCACGGTCGGCTGGAGCAACTGCTGCTGATGTGGCGGTGGCTGAGGCGTCGCAGCTTCCGCGTATGGGTCCCCTTCGCAGCTTCCCGTGACTCCATCCTGTCTGCTACTCGCGAAAACAGACTCTTTCGGTGGACTGTTGGTTGGGGTGTGATGGCTCGCGCTGTGTTCGTCTTCTTCGCCGCCCGATTGCCATGCCGGCATCAATGATCCGCGCGTGCTCTCATCTTGCTCTTTGCGTTCTTTGACGCTCGCTAAACCGCTCTGGCCAGTGCTGTACTTGCTGTTCAACGTGCCACCTCGCATCCACCTCTCGAGGTTCTGCGTAAAGTCACTCGGCCCGTCGATATCTTCTGAATGCACGTGATCGACCTGTTGAGCTGGTAAAGCGGGCGAGGACGCTCCACTGCGCGAGTCCCCATCCAGTGCAGCAAGATCGAGGGTGTACTGCGACTCGGTTGGTGAAGCTGGCCGCTCCCAGGCGCGTGTCGGAGGGCTCGACTGCATGTCGCGGAGTAATTGCAGGATGCTGATTCGAAGCTGTACTTGATGGCGAGGCCGGTGCTGCTAGCGAGATTGCATTGGATCGTTCCTTCGTGGTTGTATTAATGTTACGACGATCTTGAAAGTCGTGTTTACTTTCGCGAATCTGGGACCGTCTCGATTGCGGGGCGGCTCTTCTCCAAAATCACACCCTTTCACGTGATCGTCAAAATTAAACCTCACCATCCAGACCTCACCTCCAGTAGAGCAAGCACTTCGTCGTTATTCTCGAGCGTATGCCGCCGTTCGACGGTCCGACGGAGACACCTGTCTCACAACCCAACCATGAGCTCTCCACGATAACCTTCGCAGCGGCCACGATCTGCCTGATATGGTACATCGTGGTCGCAGTGGTCTGCGCAGTCGGCTACACACAGATCTTCCGCTACTACTCGAAACCCGGAGAGGGTGGCAGCCCAAACGACAACGGCGCCGGCCCTGAAGTCACAATCATCCGACCCGTCAAAGGCATCGAGCCCTACCTCTACGACTGCCTCGCCAGCACATTCCGTCAATGCTACCCAGCATGGAAGATCCACGTCCGGCTCTGCGTCTCGTCTCGTAGCGATCCCGCCCTTCTCATGTTGGAGCAGCTCGTCCAAGACTTTGGGAGCGACTATGATGTCCAAATATTCGTCGAGGAAGAAGACGAGCAACTGCAAAGCGGAAAGCTACAACTAGGCCCCAACCCGAAAATCAGGAATATGAGTCGCGCCTACAGAGAAGCAAGCAGAGAGAAAGGCGGCATAGTCTGGATCGTCGACTGCAACGTCTGGGTCGGCATGCACACCCTGGACAGAATGCTCACGACACTCAACGGTAATAAATTCGTCCATCAACTCCCTCTCACGACCGACGTCACGGACACCTACATAACACACAGCAGTCCGGACAAGGATATGAGCTGGTGGTCCACCGCCGGCACCCGCCTAGACGAAACCTTCATGTCCACCATGCACCCAAAATTCTACACCGCCATCAACACCGTCGGCGTCGCTCCGTGTATCGTCGGCAAGAGCACCATGTTCCCTCTCGCCTACCTCGACAGTCTGACAAAGGGTCAAGGCATCGACTACTTCAGTTACAACATCTGCGAAGACCACCTTATCGGCGACATGCTCTGGCACGGCACTGTCCCATCCGAGACCCGAGGAGAGAAGCTTGGCAAACACGCGATGTGCTTCGGGGACCTGGCGATCCAACCGATGGCGAACGTGAGCGTGGGCGAGTACTGGAATCGACGGGTCAGGTGGTTGAGGGTGCGGAAGTTCACGGTGTTGCTGGCGACGCTTGTGGAGCCGGGGACCGAGAGTTTTGTTTGCTCTGCTTATGGGGCGTGGGCTGTCAGTACGCTGCCATTCTTTGGCAAGACACTCGGGATCCCACAGACGTGGGGAGCGTTCGTGGCGTTCTGGCTGCTGAGTGTAGGGATCTGGTGTGCGATGGACTGGAAGTTGTACCGAAAGCTTCACTCTGGTGCTTCGGTGGACTCGACGGATCCTCGCATGCCTGTGCCGGAGTTTGCGAAGCGTGCGAAGAAGCGACCTCTGCACGAGTGGGTTTTGACGTGGCTGGGGAGGGAGGCTTTGGCGTTGCCGGTATGGGTTTGGGCGTTTTATGGTGGGACTACGGTGCAGTGGAGAGGGAAGAGCTTTTGGGTTGGGACGGATATGAGGGTGCATGAGATAAGGAGTGATGTGAAGAATGCTGGGATGAATGGGCATGTAGGTACGTTGAACGACAAAGCTAGGATCGAATAATGCAAGGAGATGTCTGGCACACGAAGGAAGCTTCTGAGAGGTTGTTCTGGCCTTGTTTGGAAGCATGGTGAGGCTGTCAAAGAGCCCGCAGGCGTGAACGGGATGGATATAAGAGCGTCTGCTTGACCCCAGGATTGGCTGTTCGTCCCAACAGTCTCTTCTGTTATGGACTGAAGATGTATATCAGACCCTCCTACCAGATACAACCACACTTCGCAGGCTCGCCCCCTTCTCCTGGAGCGAAACCTGCATTATGCTCCTCAAAGCCGACTTACGGTCACGCCTCAAACACCTTTCACCGCCCTGTTGAGAACGACGTCGAATGGGTAAGTGTGCCGTTCTCCGAGGTGCGAACAAGAGCGGCATCGTACTGACAGTGAGTGTACTAGCTCAGTGTCCGTCTTCCCTGGAGAGCCGAAAAGTCCTCGACCAGCATGGCGAGCACCGTCCCGAACTCTCCTCCGGCCCAGGGAGGCTGAGGACGCCAGCGCAGCCACCACCTTTACCACCGAACACTGTGGAGAGACGGGAGAGGTGGCGTGATCACCCAATGCTTAAGGTACGGATTACCGCCCGGGCCCTCTGGTCTGGCTGGGCAATCCGCCCGTTCTCTGAGATATGATTGCTGATGATGCCGGTACAGTCAACGTCCAGGTGATGGTTATGCCTTTCGAGTCGGTGAGTCCGGGTGTTTTGTGTGAGTGAAGAGATATAGATAGAAGGAGACACGTGAAAGGGTTGTTGCCTTGGCGTGGTTAGAGTGAACTGAAGTGAAGTGAAGGAAGGCACGACCGACGTCACGCAATTCTGCCTCATTGGCCCAGCCACCTTGGAAATTTTCGCTTCGTCCTTTGCGAGTCAACTTCACAGCAAAACTTGTTCGCCGCTGCAGCTACGAACATGTATTGAAGATCGCAAGCAGTGTCACACTTCATCACGTCGCTGCTAACAGCGCACGGCTCACTCGCGATGGCGTTCACGTGCCTTTGCGGCGAAGACTTCACTGACCCTCAAAGCCTGAGTGACCACGCAATTCAAAATTACCACCACCTTAGGTGCGGTTGTGGACACCTCGCTGGGAGTAAGAAGCAACTTCTCCAACACCGCGCCGCCGAGAAGCACGATTTTGGCTTCCCTTTCACTACTCTCGTCGTGCACTGGGAATTGGCGAAGGACGCCAGTCCAAACGCTACGGCTACCGTCATCAAGACTGAACAAGAAGCTGGTCTTGTCTGCTTCTGTCTGGAGACATTTCCAACAGCCTCGAGCCTGTACGAGCACGCAACTACGTATGGCCACCGGTACAGGTGCTCTTGTGGGCTTTTGTTTGGCACTGCAAAGCAAATAAAGCAGCATCAGTTCAGTGCGCAACACGAGCGACTTACTTCAAATGCGACGTTGGAGGCGCTGAAAGGGCTGCCGGGCAAGTCGAACGCTACGGCCAGCTCTCCTCTTCAAGCACCGTATGCTATCACTACGACTACAGGCAGCATCACGGATCAGCCAACCGGAATGCAATGCTGGTGCGGAAGCCGCTTCGCAGACCTTTTGAATCTTTTCAAGCACGCAACCGAGCATGGTCATGGTCTCAAATGCTCTTGCGGGCAACTTTTCGGTACGAAAGATCTCTGGCTGCGGCATCAACGTGTCGTCCCGCACAGTGAGATCAGGGGCCCCCTCAGGTTGCCTGTCTTACACGGGTTGCCGCATGGACTCACTGCAGTAGCAGTGCTTGCTGCTCTGTCCAAAGACCTTCCATCAACTTCTACCTCCACTGTTCCGCGCGACACTGCCCTGGCCACCGCGGTGAGGACAACAAAACACTTCCTTGATCGGTCGGCTAATGGACGGCGGGCAAAGGCTCATAATCCTGTACTGCAACAACAGCGTCTGAAATGCACTCTATGCCCAAACAAGAAGTTTCGCCATCACGACGGCTTGCTGTGCCATACGAACGCAAAGCACAACACCCAACCTCCGTCTAATCAGTCGCCTCGCGTTGAAGTTCCGAAATCGACGACTCAATTTCCGCGAGACCACCTCAACGACAAGCACAGCACTCCGCTTCTATCTGAGCAGCCTCCTCGCACTACAGATCCAAAACCGGCGACCGTAGAATGCTGCTTTTGCACTGGCCGACACTTCGGAACACGCTCTGACCTGGAACATCACATCGACGAAAGACATCCAAGCTGCCCAGAATGCTGCACGCAGTTCCACGATACTCGCAACAACGGCCAGTTGGTTTCGGCAAAACAACTGCTGAGCTCTCATCAGGTGAAGAAGAACCACTGTTACTGCTTTGAGCACACGACTGCCTTTTCCGCCGTACAAGCGTACGAAGATCATTGCGCGGCGCATGAAGTGGTCAAGAACCAATGTGGGAAATGTTGGACCATCTTGAGTTCTTCCGCAGAGTATGTTGAGCATTGTGGCCTGGATGATCAATACAAATACTTTTGTAAGACTTGCCAGAAGGTCTACGGATGTGTCCGGGTCTACTCAGACCACTGCCTTACCGAGCACGACCTTTTCGTATGTTGGGGCTGCCTCGAACACCACCGGTCGTACAACGCTTGGCTGGAACATAAGAAGTTGCACGCCACGAAGGGCGACACCGCTGAGAATCAAAGGTCGGAGTTGATGGACGAAGAGCCACCGCAGCAACAGTCGCCCATGGACGAGCAAGATCTGGTGTCTGTCGAATCCGAAGACGTGGAGGACTTGATCTCCTTCAGCGACAGTGAAAGCGAGATCGATGGATACGAGTTTGATGTGAAAAAGTTTCTGGAGGAGAAGACTTTGAGCGGTGTATGGACTGACGACATCGATGCGACATTGGAGGAATTGCTCAGCTGGGACAAACCCGTCGCGTTTTGAGCGAGTCTCAGCTGTGTTGGACTTCTAAGTCTGCTGGCGCTCGGTGTATACTCATGTATTCGGGCAGGGTGGTCGGAGGATGTGATGGAATGTTGTGCGCCTTGCTCCTTACACTGAGCGTTACCGATATCTCTGTATGGCCGCCAGACATTAGCAGGTAAGCAAAGGAATGGTAAGCTCTCGGTATGCCGTGAGAAACAATGGTATGCGAAGGAGTTGTCAGAGCGTGCGGTGCGAAAGGCGGTAGGTACAAGATCACCAGACTTTCTCTGAGGATAGATCTACGTTCTGTTTCATAACTACTTGCTCCCCTCAACATCTGCCGTCTTACATCACGGCGTTGCCAGATGTCAGGCCGTCTCTCTGTCGACCCCGAAGACTATGCAGCTGATCTCCTCCTTCTCCTTTCTGGACCCAAAGCAGTAACAGCATCTTCATGACAGATCGGTCCGGTACTTTGACATGTGATACGGTAGCACGCGCTGATGTTGTTGCCTTGGCGTGGCCGCACGGAGGACTCGCTTGTCAATCTGAGAATTTTCTGCTTTCCCATGCTACCGTGTCAACATCGCGGAGCATAACGCAGACGACAGCCTCACCATGCCGTCGCGATGGGACATTAGTGCGCCAGCGCCGCAAACACCACCAGACTCAACCATGTCACTCTTCTGCTTCTGCGAGGAATCCTTCGGCACCGTCGAAGAGCTCACCAAGCACGCATCACAACAGCGCGAATGTGGATTGTACTTCACTGGCAAGTCAACGCTCACCCGAACCTCTCGCAAGTGGGAAGCGTCACATGATCGCTCTGACCTGGACATCGAGCCGGAAGACGACGCATCTCTACAACCAGCACGGGTTAAGGTGGTGTGTACCCTGTGCTCGAGCAAATGGTACGACGGCCCAGAAGCGTTTGAGCAGCACAGATCGAGTAAGCATCCTGGTCTGGACGAAGATATTGCACTCGCCACCTTCACACTAATCAGTGCACCGCACGTCTGCGTCCTGTGCCCGGACAAGTACTTTTCGGACCTCGCGGAGTTGCGCAGACACATCAAAAACAGCTTCAGCCATATGAAACGGGCGGATCAATTGGCAAAGAGGCAGCAGCGCTATGGGTACAACACCTTTGAGTGCGACTTCTGCCCACACAGAACTTTCAAGAGCGCCGCAGGTCTAAGCGAGCACACGCACAGCAAGCATCCAAGCTGCCCAACCCCGACCTGCTCGAAGCAATTCCATGACACGTATCGGAGATCAGGGGTGCGTACCGCGACGGCACAGCTCTTCACTCATCAAGCCGATATGGACCACTGCTACTGCGACGAGCACGACGAGGCGTTTAGCTCTACATTAGCCTTTGAGGAGCATCTCGAGCAGCACGACGAGGAGGAGTCGGCATACGAGTGCGAATGGTGTCTGAAGCAGTTTCATAAACAGCAAGCGCTACGTGATCATCTTGCGGATGGAAACCATTGCATGCAGAATCAACGTTTGAGTGAGAGTGACGAGGTCGCCCTAGCTGAGAAAGAGTACTTGTATTCGATCCCGGCCTACGAGGAGCACGTCGAGCAAGACGATGTGGTAGAGCTGGCGTACAGATGCACGGAATGTCCGAAAGTGTTTCAGAACTGGGACGAACTGCTTGAGCACCTTTACTACTGCGCCAGCGCCACCGAGATGGCTCGATCGGAGGAGGAGAAGTCCGAGGATGCCAAGAGCGGGAAAGAGTACATGCGGATGTGCAAGAGTTCCGACAATGACTTAGAGGACGACAGCTGCGGTGTTCCGATGGCATGAGGTCGTTGAAGAGATAAGGCAGCCACATTGGCGGGTGAATCTCTGAGACAGCACCACGCACCTTGATGCGCTCTGGAGATCTTTACAAACGATCTCAAAGTGGAGACCATAGATTAAGACCTTCGAGCATTGTGTGCTTGGTTCTCAGCAGACGCAGCGGCGGGTAATGACGAGCAATGTAACAGCCTGAACTTTTCAACGTCACTTCACTGAGAATCTTTCTCCACAAGACAATCCGCTCTGATCCTTGGCTGTACCTCAGACACACCACCTGCAAGCATCATGGCGTCCGATAGTGAGTGGTCAGACAGTTACCTCCACTTGGGCGAAGCGGTCGACAATCTCAGAGTCACTACCAGCAAGGCGCGACCATCCTGCTTATGCGGCCACACTTTCCGGAAGGTCGAAGATATGTACGAGCATGCGGAGGAAGCAAACCACCTCGTGAAGTGTGGATGCGGAGAGCTGTATGGCACGCAGAAAGCATTGTTGATGCATCAACGCGAGGTCCAGCATGACCACGTCTTATCTCACACCAAGCTGGAAGCGTCGTATGATCAGCTCGGTGAAGAGCTCACTGTGGCCACGGTATCGGATCTATCACCTCGGCGCCCTGCGGATACGCCGGCCTTCGTTTGCTTCTGCGGCGATGAGTTTGACTTCGTCCAAGAGCTGTACGAGCACGCGACCGAAGAAGGCCATCGTCTCAAATGCGGCTGTGGGCATCTCTGCGGCTCGAGGAGGTTGATTATCCAGCATCAGGATGGCACGGTTCACGAGGAGAAGAAATCTGTTACCACGCTCGAGGCTGTGAAGGGGCTACCAGGTGGAAATCTCGCCCTGCCCGCCATCACGCACGTAAGTGGTGAATATCTCAAGCCTTCCAACTGCAACAGGTGCCCAGGTAGGAAATTCAGGAATGCAGCAGCCTTGGAACAGCACAACAAGGACATGCATCCGTCGACTCCCGCTCCAGCGCCCGCAGTCTTCTCATGCCGCCACTGCCGACCGAAGAAGTTCGCCACAGCTCGGCAACTGAGGGAACACGAAATAGAAAAGCACCCCAGCTGTCCGGTATGTTACATGGAATTCCACGACATCTTCAAGAAGGAATACCAGTTGCGTACGGCGGCAGATGTCGCGATCCCGTTCAGCTCGGCACAGACGCAGGTCTTCCAAAACCAACGGGCCACGATGCACTGCCACTGCGAGGAGCACAATATGGCTTTTTGCTCCACCGAGCTGTACAGCAAGCACTGCATCCAGCACAACGAGAAGATGCATAAGAACACTCAGGACTGTTTACGCGAAGGCGGATACATATCCCGGCGGCGTTCGTACGGGTACGAGTGCAAGGTGTGTCAAGAACTGCAGTAGTGCAGCAGCAGCGTGGCTCTGTCCTGATGGACTTCGGTAACGATCTGAGGAACAGTGCCGAGCGTGCTTGTTGTGGGATCATTTCGAAGAGCTGTGAGGTCAGTTGTGGTAGCATGCCGGCCGATGATGGATGGGTTATGGCCTGGCTCGCGGCGAACGCAGTTGCCCTTGTCCAGTCGAGACGTGGAAGGCGATGGTTGATTAGCTCTTAACGTAGGATGTGCAAGAGCTCTTCCCAAGTTGGTGACTCACTTTCGCTGTCTTAACGTTAGTTTTTATATAACACTAATTCACTCTCCTGCACGAGAACCACAGCCAAACAGGCCATGCGAAGGAGCAGCACCATGGCGACCGATCAAAATCTGGAGAACGCCGACATCGACAGGCTAGGGGACAAGCTCAGCAACTTGCAGGTCGCACCCACAAGCACACCGTTCACCTGCTTCTGCAACGAACGCTTCGATTCCAAACACCTGCTGTCCGAACATGCTACAGTACAAGGCCACCGATTCAGATGCGGTTGTGGAGAGCTCCGTGGCACTAGAAAGCAGCTGACCGCCCACCAAAACGAGGTAGTTCACGAAGCAAATTTCGGGCAGGCCAATCTGGAGGTGTTGAGTAGCATGCCCTCCGGTGAACGGGCGTTTCTAGCGCTCCTACCCCATCCACCACCTGAGGATTCCTTGAGATGCGAGTTCTGTCCGAAGAAAATAATCATGGCGGGCTTCACCCTCCAAGACCACACGCGAACTATGCATCCATGCTGTCCCGTATGCTCGGAGCAATTCCACGATGACGAAAAGAACGCAGACGACCCTCGCTCGACACAGCAGCACCTAGTTGTGTACCAAACGGATTAAATGCACTGCTACTGCAAGGAGCATGAGATGGCGTTCAGTACCGCCGATGCGTTCGAGAAGCATTGCGTGGAGCATGATGTGGAAGGATATGAGCCACGTCTGAAGTATGTCGGCCGGCATATCGGACGTTGCCTCGGGCACCGATGTACGGAGTGCGATGAGACGTTTCCAGGTCGGGCAGGATTGAAAGGGCATAGACCGTGCAGCAAGCGTGGCGAGGACGAAAAGGTAGAGCCAGGATATCGGGGTCAGTTTGTTTTATCCTAGAAGAAGGACCGCACGAAGTGACGATGGTGATGGCGAGATTGACGACCGTTGAGAGTCAGATGTGCGGTGAGATTGGAGTGTTCTGTTCGGCTGTATCGGTCGTTGTACTTTAACATGTGACAGCCGCTAGTCGCTTAGCGTAGGAATTCTAGAAGGTGCTGCGAAACCCAGCGTTGCCTTGTGAGTTGGGGATCCATCCAATCCTTCGCAGGTCCATCAGAATGAAGTTCTTCCTTCCAACTGCCACGCCTTGAACTCCACCGACAACAATCCGGAGAAGCAGCGCAAGATGTCCGGCAACCAAGATTCACCACAAGTCCGCGATCTAGGTGAAGAGCTCAGCAACCTGCAGATCGCTCTCAGCAACCCGCAAGTCACTGCCGGTACCTCGCAGAGCACTGTCAGCGATGTGCCAACCACTCCTACCAGCACACAGACCGATCCCAACCCTGCGACACTCGTCTGCTTCTGCGGCGATGCCTTCGAAACCATCGACCAGCTCCGCGGACATGCAGTCGAGAAAGGCCATCGCATGAGATGCGGGTGTGGAGCGCTTCGCGGTTCGTGGACGCTCATGAAGCAACACCAGCACGAAATCCCGCACGCAGAAGCCTGGACGTCGACAAAACTGGCGGCCCTAGACGGGGCGTCCGCCCACGAACCATCCCCGCAACCCCTGACCTGCGTTTTCTGTCCGGGCAAGAAATGGACCAAGCCGGTAGCCCTGCACGAGCATCACAGGCTCTCGCACCCACGCTGCCCGACATGCTCCACGGTCTTCCATGATATGAAGGCGGGCAAGCAGGTGGCGCGCACTGCAGCAGACCAAGTCACCGCACACCAAGAAGCGGCGGAGCATTGCTACTGCGCAGACCACCAGATGGCGTTCAGGTCCGTCTTCGCCTACGAGGAGCATCTCGCCCGCCACAGCTGGAAGACGTACCAGGAGCCGCAAGAGTGTCCGGGACAGCAACCGCATCGTCGTTTTGTGCACGAGTGCGTGAGTTGTGACGAGAAGTTCAGGAGTGTGGAGGCGTATCGTCGTCATCTGGCTTCGGACGCGCACACCCAGAGCAAGGAGGTGGTAGGAGACGATGCCTAGCTTGTCTCATCAACGGAGGAGGAAAGCTGAACGACAGTGGCGATGTGTAGACACAGCGAAGGGATGGAAGCTGCTGTCGTAACCGTCCGGCTGTTCTGCCGTCCTGGCTTTGTCTGGGAACAGCTTGAGCTTGTTGAGCCGTTTGGTGAACAGAGCTGGGTGATATAAGACCTTTAGTCCTGTCATTCCAAGAAGTGCCTTCCTACTCATCACCATCTCCTCTATGCCACGTAGGAGCTGATTACATACCGCGTCCTTCGACTTGTAGACATATCCCTCAGGCTATCGAGGAGGAAGTGCTGTTACCGTCCGGCTCAGGCCCATCCAAAGTCGATATCAGCCTACGCTCATCTCTGAGACACGACCAAAGGCTCTAATACAAGGTCGAGCACTGTACCGACACCACTCCTGTACGGCCAACGGAGAACGTGCAGATCGGCCTCCTCGACGGAAAGCCTCATGTACGGGTTGCCATCCACGATGCATCGAGCAGTTCGATTCTTGGCGGGCCTGTGTGCCACATCTGGTGTTGGTGCATGGCGATGAAGTGAGCGAACAGCAGTGCTGGTATGAGTTCTGGAGTCCGGAAGCTGTGGCAGATTGTGAAGCTTGAGGATCATCAGACGAGGTAGAAGTGCGAATCGACATGATGTATGTATGCTTCTTGGTGAGACGAACGGAGTAGAGCCGTGTGCTGCTGGGCGCTGGCCATCCTTTGTCGATTTGCATGTGACAGCCGCTAGTTGCTTGCAGCTCTGTTTCGCGTATCCTCACTTCAATCGAGCTTTGCAGATCCTTCACAAAAGCTCTCTTCTTTTTCTGACACGCCACCTTTAGGACTTGTCGAGGTCCATCTCACGAATCGGCGCAAGATGTCCGGCAAGCAGGATTCACAGCGCTCGCTCGAGGTGACTGAGAAACTCGGCGAGCTTCAAGTGTCCCCCAGCAACTCCCCAACCAGTGCCAGCAACGCACAAATTGCCGCCAACACCATGCAAACCGCGAGCAGCAACACTCAGAACACCCCTGCCACCAAGCCCTTCAATTTTGCGAATGTGCCACGCACGGCCATCAGAAAGCCCATCGATTATGCCAATTTGCCAATCCTGTGCTTCTGTGGCGAAACCTTCGAGCACTACCAGGCATACGATGTTGTAAAGAGCATCACACGAACTGCTGCGATGAAGCGATCCATGGTGGCGATGTTGCACCCAAGAACCTCACATGCCATCTCTGCCCAGACAAGCTCTTCACCACGGCATTCCAGCTCCTACAACACGATCAGGCGAAGCACCACGCCAATGGGGACCCAGCGACAGGGGCTTTGACGTGCGAGTTCTGCTCGGAGGAGACATTCGCCAAGATGCTAGACCGGGAAGACCACCACTTCATGAAGCACCCCAGCTGCCCGGCATGCTCGCAGGTGTTCCGTGACCACACATTCGGGAAGAACGAATTCCGCGCAGCACATGAGCACCTCGCCACCCACCAGTGGCGCGAGCAACACTGCGTCTGCGAGCATCACCAAATGGGTTTCCGCACGATGGAGGCTTACGAAGAGCACTGTGCAGCCCACAATGCGCCAGGCTACGGAGATCCCCATTACCTCCCATCAATCACTGCCATGAAAGCCCCCGGGATCTTCCAGGAAGGCATGGAGCGTGCAAGCTGCCCGAGCTGCACGAAAGTGTTCCTCGGCGAGTGGGAGCAGCACGGCTCATTCCCAGCGGCTGGTGCAAAGGATCCTATGGAGAGCGCAGTTCTTGTGCGTAGCGCACAGGCAGCGCTGGAAGCGCATCAGGAGGAGACAGCGCATTGTTGAGCCCAGAAGGACAAGATGGCGTTCGAAGCAATGCAGGCGCATATGAAGTACTGCAAAGAGAACAGTTTGGGAAAAGATGGGCGTCCTCTGGGCGACCATGAGCCAGAATGAGTTCGTGCACGAATGTGCTAAGTGTGGGAGACGCCGCCGTCGAGCCAGTCTTATCATGGAAGGAGGATAGCGTGGAATCTGACGGTGTTCGAGAGACGGTAGATGATGCATGTGACTTTGTCTTCGCTCGATCACGCTTTGTAGATGCGAAAACAAGCTCTCATTCGCAGTATTCCAATCCAGAACCCATACGCATGTGACAGGCACATTTTGCCTCATTGCCAAGCGATCTGTTGTCCCGACGTCACTTCATGAAGCCCGTCCATTCGAGTTTCTTCCTCGAACCCAGAACGATATTTCCACTTGTTCTCAGTTATCATCGCATAACAGCACACGATGTCGAAAGCTCTGGAGCCACGAGAAGCCGGCTAGCTGCACGAAAAGCTCGAAGACATACAAATCAGCACCACCAAGAAGGCCCGCGTGTGCTTCTGCGGCGACCACTTTGACAACCTTCTACTCCTCTACAGCCACGCGGTCGAACTCGGCCACCGATGGAAGTGCGCCTGCGGGCACATGTGCGGAACACAACACCAGATCAGACTGCACAAATATGACGCTCATAGGCAGGAGATTTTCGCCCTCACAACCATCGAAGCATTGAAAGGACTGCGAGGCGATCTCGGCGTCATCAACGCCAATATCGACATGACACATGCACATGCAAAGAGCGTTTCCCGCCCGACGTGTTCCGAGAAGTTCTACGACGTCTGGGAGGAAGACGACCAGTCGCAATCCGCAGAGGACCGAGAGCTCGTCGACACAAAGGCCGCGCTCCTGGTGGCTCGGGCACGGGATGCTCTGAAGGCGCACCAGAAGGAGATGGTGCACTGTTTCTGCCAGGAGCATGATATGGCGTTCAAATGGACTGAGGTTAACGAAGATCACTGCAGTTGGCACGACGGGAGAACCGAAAGGCGCCTTGAAGGCTACCAAGACCAGCAGGAACTCAGGAGAGCGACGCCACTGCATCTTCCTGCTGCGCGAGAAGCTCCGGGCGAAGATCAGGACAAGCCTCAGCACGACTTCCAGCAAGACCGCGGAGACATGGCTGCGCGACTGGCGAGCATGAAGGAGGGCAGAGCCAGGGCTCAGGAGGTCGCGATGGAGCGTGCAAAGGTCACTGTGGATGGCGGCGTCTCCGCCTCGCAGCTGCGTGCTCGGACCAGCTCCGGACCTGCAAAGGCGGCAACCGGGTCTGAGCAGCGGAAGCGTGGCTAGGGACGAGGATGGCTCGGTACCGAGCTAAGTTCGAAAGTGGCGAATATCGTTCTTGAATGCTTCAAGGTGAAGCAGTGGAGTTTGAACCATCTCGAGTCCAGCAAAGCAACCACGTCACCCAACTCCCACAAACTTCTCCATATTTCATTTGGCCTTCCCAACCACCTCCGTAGGCAACACCCCAACCCCTGTCGCCCCCGTCCCAGCCCCAGCTGACCTTCCTCCCTCCACCACCTTCCCCCTCCCAAACAACCTCCCCACCCACACCCCAGCCGAACTCCTCCCCACC
>JAABUW010006094.1_pt1 | contig 15327 bp, 10 predicted proteins | sample 5560081 | NCBI WGS metagenome assembly JAABUW01 (sample SAMN10711882, study PRJNA513363) | rock metagenome | isolation source: Antarctica rocks | place: Antarctica: Victoria Land, Knobhead sud
TACAGAGTAAACACTCCTCATCGGACTCTCGTATCCAACATTTATGGTCGCCTCGCACGCAGGCAGCGCAGCGCAAAGTACCCAAGAATTCTGTCATCTGAACTTGGCGGACCTCTCGAAGGATTTCCCGGGGGCGAGCTTGGTCTTCTTGGTGAAGAAGAGGCCCAGAGGCAGCCATACTCCTGTTTTCTGTCAACCTTTAATTTACTCCTTGGCTCAGATATTGTGCCCATGTTCATTGTGCAGACGTGCGCGATCCATGGCAATTCCAAAGCCAGACTGACGATGGAGTAGGTAATATACGCCTTTCTTAGCTAGCTGCGATGACAGTTTGACGACGTTGAGAGAGATGATCAAATCTGTTGTAAGGTATCGTGATAGCTTGATTGGTTGCCAAGAAAGTAAGCTTACTAATCACGATGTCCCCGATTTTGCCTTGTTGCCTTAGTACCTCAGACGTGTTCTTATTGGCCGGCAAGCCGGTCGCTAAGCCCCTTCGGGTTAGCGATACTAACTCCGCAGCCAGGCGGTGATGGAGGGGTAAATGTCTTAGCGCTGACAGGCTGTACTAGTATATATGGGACTTCTAGCCCCATTCTGCTTGCTCCCTTAGCAACCCCCAATAGCATGATAATACCAGACGATATGGACTGCGAACAAGTCTTACCTCCCTTTTCTGGCGGTAACGCTGAATTGCGTAGTCAGCCTGGCTAATCTAAAGGGGCTTAGCTGCCGGCTTGCCTAGCTTGGCACGTCTGAGGTACTAAGGCACCTGCCTTAGGCCTGCCACAGAAGCGTCTTTATATCCTACTATTCCAATCAATCCATGGCCCATTCTGGGTACCCATCACATCAAAATGCACGCATAAATACCTTACGTAGCTTGGCAAAAACGGCAACTATGTAAGGTACAGCGGCGTAAACGCACGTGGCGAGGGGTGATATGGGGAGCAATGGAATATGAAAGACTGTGCTCAAGGGGGTTTTAAAAGAGAGGCGCATGATAAGGTTCCTAATCGTCGCTGACCCTGTCAATCCTAAAGTAGGCACGAGAGACCGTTGGTCGTTTCACACGAGCAAAGACACGATGAGCAAAGGGGTGGGGAAGAAGGTCCTAGCAAAGAAGAGTGTGAGCTGGTATTAGTGTATTGGAATTGATGGACCTCAAAACACGACAAGAGCGAGACTTTATGGAGATAGAAGACCATGACATCCTTAGACGGCGTTTGAGTTAGATTCTAGACACAAGCGGTACCTTCCCTTCATATTTACTTCCATGTCGTCAATTTGGGGCTTCCCTCTGCTGGTGGATTCGAAAATTTCGTCTGTACAAAGACCTTCTGAATGTTGTCCGCCCTCTTATCAAACTTATCGTAGAGCGTATCCATCTCGGCGATATCGACACGATGAGTCAACATCTTATAAGGATCAGTCTTGCCCTCTTGGATCATCTTCAGCAGCTTCTCCCAGTACAAGTGTACGGGCGCTTGTCCGTTGCCAATGAGGCGGATACCGCGCTCCATCAGCGAGCCGATATTGAAGTGGTTGGTAAATCCGACATAGACACCCGTGATACCGCAGCGGCCGTAATTTTTAACCGATGTGATCATCTCGTTGACGATTTCGGATGTGTCGGTTTCGGCTCCGCTCATGAGTTCGAAATAGTGTGCCCAACTTTTTGCATATTCCCCAGCGGCACACTCAAGAGCCACGTCGGGACCGCCGTGCTCCATGTCCTTGAGCGCGGAAGTCACCGATTTGCCTTTGGGGAGGTCGGTGAAGTTCAACGTCTCAATCTTTGGAAATTTCTCTTTGCAGAAGTCCAACCTCCATGCCGCAGCACCTCCGTCTATCATGATGACTCTCGAGGCTCCCTGTGTAAAGCTGTATTCTGCGCACATCACACCGATGGGACCGGCACCCCAGATAGCAACAACATCGCCCTCTTTCACTCCCGTATCCACGACGCAGTTGTAACTTGTAGCAAGCACATCCGAGAGGTACAATGCCTTCTCATCCGGAACATCGTCTGGGATCTTCAAAAGATTGACATCCCCGAACGGCACCCGCACATATTCTGCCTGCCCACCGGCGAAGCCGCCAGTGAAGTGACTGTAACCGAACATGCCTGCAGTATTCCCACCGTACATGCCATATTCCAACGAATTCGAATTCGTTCGCTCGCATTGAGAGGACAACTTCTTCTTGCAATACATGCATTCTCCGCAGGCGATCTGAAATGAGGCAACGACGCGGTCGCCCACACTGAGACCTTTGACAGCCTTGCCCATGCTCTCGACCTTGCCACAGAATTCGTGCCCCAAGATATCGCCCTTTTGCATTTCGACGACGGAGCCGTGGTATAGATGGAGATCAGAGCCGCAGATGGTAGAGCCAGTGACCTTAAGGATGACATCGCGGTCTTCGAAGGCACGGGGCTTGGGGACTTCAGCTATGGTGGAGTAGGATCATCAGTAAGGGAGAAAAGGGCGGATAGAGGTGTCAAAGAGCTTGTTGTACTGACCGACTTCGACGCTGTTCTTGCCCATCCAGACCAGGGCCTTCATCTTCTCGCCGGAAGGGTCTGCGTACTTCTCACGGTCGCGACCGGGATTGGTCATATCCTGCTCGGTCACCGCATTGTCGCCATGGCCGAGTACTTTCTCGATCAGGTTGGATGCCTGTGCCACTACAGCCATGTTGATGGTGTTCGTTTGCTGTGAGCTTTAGTAGGGCTAGCGAATTGTTGCGAAGGGCGTAATACAGCGAGGGCAGCTCTTGTTGTATGTGGTGTACTGTATGCGGTGTATGAGGGAATTCCGATGTCTTTGAATGCGAGATAGGTTGGACGCGAGAGACTCTTGTAGAAGTCTCCAATGGCCAAGAGGCGCACTACGTCACCACCATGTCATCTCTCCACTCTCTGTCTGCCAGTCAGGACTAAAATGCGCGGATGCCAACTGCCACATCGCTTTCCAGGAGGGCTTGCATCGTGATTGCTGCTTCCAGAGATAACAATCGAGTGCAAGCTGCGCTGAAAGACAGCCTAGACCATGTTGCAGTGGAGACCTCTGAGCAACGACCACCTCCCGAGCCTGCCCAAGCGCCAAGCCTTCACTAGTCCTATCTCAGCTCTTACTGCTTCCCTCGTCCGTACTACTACCTACCATACTCTTCAACGTCAAGTGCGACTGTCCAGATAAAGTCTCCATCCACGATGACCGAAGCTGGATTGTCCAGGAATCTGGCAGGTGTCCACTTGCAGTCTGCCATTGAACCCAACTTTTCGAAGATGACAAGGTTCGAAACATTGATATTGGCTACAAGATAGCAACAAGGGATGGACGAGAAGCAAGAGCAAGTTGGATATGGTCCTCGCTCGATATGGGAGTTTCCTGGTTGCCTGTTTTTCACTCGTACCGCAAATCTGCCCTCTACAATATTGCACACCGAAGTATCCTTATGCCAAATATCCATGCCTGGATGCAAGAGCCAACGCGCGCACCTGCTCCCTCCTCTGTCCGCTCTTTTTCTGGTTTCGCCCGCTGGCTGTTCTTGCCCAAAAGCATATTTCCATAGAGGGAAGACCCACCCACTCGATGGCAAGTCAAGTCAGAATCCGAATTATCTCACTCTTTTCTCCGATCGACATCACCATCGACATCCCAACCACTGCTCTGCCATCATTGCAACTCTTGCCCTTGTGTGTTTTCTCGCTGTTACTGCCTATCATTACAGTCAACCTCAATTGAGTCCTGCCTCGCCATCTCTTTCACCCTTTTGTTTTCGTCTCGCACGCTTCCTCCGCTCGGTCTGACAAGTTTGTCTCTAATCTCCTGACCCGGCTTCTCCGCTTCGATCGTTAGCCGTTGTATAATTTGTTAGGCCCTCTCTTCTGAGACTCCTCCTGCTCCACGAATCATCCTCAATACCTTCCTCAGCTGCTCAGCAGCCATGCTGAGCGTTAAGAGTGCCTCGCACAGTAAGTCACCCTTTCCAGCGTCAGTCCCTGTTGCATTCTCTGATGTATCATTCCTCCTGCAGAGAGGCACTATTCCCGGTCGGCGGCTATCAACGTATCCGAAGGCGGTGCCCTGCATCCTCCAAACATGGCCGCATCTTCACCTCATACTGCAGTCAGCCTTTCACGGCGTTTCTCGACCGCGGCAGGGCCATCCACGAGCTTTTTGGCGGCCAATGGCGAGTTTCACAATGAGAAGAAAAGCCATACGCACGAGACTGCCGATGTCTGTGCAGCTCAAATGGACCAAGACAGTCACTCCCACGGGCCTCTAAATCCGGTCTCCTTCGACTTCGACCGAAGTGCTGGCTACCTTTCGCCTGGCGATCACGCATCCCGATCTAGGTCACAGACCTTATTGCAAGAAAAGCGGACTTCTAAGACCAGCCATCTCTCTCTTGACGCCTTTCTTCACTGTGTATCTTCGGAGCGTCTCCATCGAATGCCTCACAGGGCCTCAAAGTGGGATCGGGCCCTCCGTTTACTGGAAGGTATGTGCCTCTCGCATTGCAAGACCCGCTCTGGTAGCTAACCTCGCTAGGCCTCGCACTCCAAATCTCTCAACTGACTATCGACCACAACCCCACCATAGTCATAGTCGACGCGACCCCTTCTCAAATGTATGCTGCTTGCTACGACCTCCTACGGATGAGCTCTGGTGAAGCAGCCTTCATCGATCTTGTCTACCCAATTCTCTCAGAAGTCCAGAGAGTCCTCTCGCTCGTATTACGCCAGAAGAGGTTGTTCGGCAAGAATGAAAGGATCCGACAGCTGCTTGACCAGCTCATGCTTTCGGTACTGAATGTGATGAACGAAACAGTGACTTGTTCTCCAGAAACCATGTCAAGGACGCATTCAGGACGGCTATTTCGCAGATCCTTCGGTATCCTTCATGACCTCGAAGATCAATTGGTCGATGAATTCTGGTCATGCCAGTCGGCGCCCGATGTCGTTGGCTCAAAGGATTCCATTGAACAGCTATCTGCAATTCGTCATTGGCTCTGGCCTTACGAGGGCATGATACGAAGCATGTATGCCAATCTTCATGCTGCCAGAAGCCTGCATGCCGAGTTCACTTGCGAGTGGTTTTCGAAGCCTCTGCTCGATTTCATCCGCAGCTCCGACAAAAAACTCTGGATCGAAGGCGCCGCAGGCTGTGGCAAGAGCATTCTTTATGGCTGGATCATTGAAAGCCTCCAGAACCGAGTTGGTGGTCAAGATTACGCCGTCCTCAGTCATGTTGTCGATCCGATTATGCCGTCCGAGATGGTGGTCTCATGCCTGCTCAAAGGGCTTCTCAGACAAGCTTTTGAGCAAAATCCTGGCCAGATAAGCTTGCAAATAGCTCTTGAAAAGGCTAAAGATACTGCAGTGATGTCGGATAACCCTTCTGAAGCCATTAGCGCACTTTGGAAGGCTTTTGAGGTTGTCTGTGAGGATACTCCTCAACTGTCAATGATAGTCATCGACGGACTAAGCGAGCTGAGTGGTGGTGATGCCCTCGTGACCGATTCTGCGAAGCGAATGCTTAATATCATCTCCACAAGTCCGATGGTTAGTCTGTTGCTTCTATCCCGACCCCTCGTTCAACCGCCTGACAGAGCCACCCGCCGATTCGCTATCAACCCCTCACACAATCATCAAGACATTCGACGTGTCCTGGAGCAGAAGGGCTCTACAGGCTCAACACGTCAGATCCAAGGGGTTGTCACATGGATCCTGAACAGGGCTAACGGCAACTTCCTTTGGTCCATCCTCGCTCTTGAGTATTGGAGATCGAAACAAGACAGCGATGTGCCAGTACAAGCGGAGAGCCTACCGCGCTCTCTGGATGCCATCATTTCTTTGCTGGTCTCGGAGATTGACTTTGCTAGTGCATCCCTCCGTCTCCTGCTGTTGGCCTCTGCCGTCGCAGCGCGGCCACTTAGCGTCGCCGAGGTACAGAATCTGTTGAGTATCGACATGGTGGATGGGAGTTTCATCAGACAAGATATTGACATCTCAAAATTGGTAGACCAAGGTTGTGGATCGATCATGGTGATTTACAATGACATGATACAATTTCGCCATCACCTGATCAAACAGGCGGTCCGCGAGCACGCAGAGAGAAAATTGAGGTCTTCTTCAACCGATATGCACATCGATGTGACTCGTCGATTATTATTGTATCTCAGACTTATGGAGACGCCTCACGTCGAGCTGAGTCTAGCACCGATCCCTTCTAGTACGGTCGAAGAACTACTGAGATCGAATACATTCTCGGTATACGCTCTTCAATACTGGACCTATCATGCTGTTCAGGCGGGCTCAGTTGATAATCTCAACTCTCTGAGCTCTGTCAGCGAGGTCACAAAGGTCTTCCCAGATACCGTGTTCGTGGCCGCTTTTGAAGCCTCATATTGGACAAGGCAAACACCCTACGTTGCTCTTCAGCATCTACAGATAGCAGCCCAGGCACGCCGCGAGATCCTGGGCAGCCATCCGGCTACGCTTCAGAGTACCGCGTATTTAGCCACACAGCTCATGAGTGCCAATCGACTCTTGAATGCAGCAGCATCTTTTGCTACTGCTTTTCAGCTATCCCAGCAGATCTTGCCCGAATTTCATGCTTTTAGCGCAGATTGTGCATCGAAATGCTTGGAGTGTCTCCAGTCAATCTCCCTAAGCGCCAATGCTGATTTTCATGTGACAAAGTCTACAATGCTGGTGTACATGAAAGCTAGGTATGCCAAGCAGTCAGGTTCAAGTAGCGATCAAGCCCTCGAATTCAGCCATCTCCTTGCACGCCATTACGCAGAAACTGGCCAAGGGTCTCTTTGCAGCCAGACTTACCGGGATATCTACAGAATTACGGTAGATCGATATGGCAAATCCTCAGCTCAGGCAATGGGTGTAGCTGGCCAGCTGGTTACTGTTCTGGAGAGGAGCGAGCGTCAAGAAGACCAGGACCAACTCGATGATATAGTCTATGATAATGTTATGGACATGTTTGCCGTCACCGACAGTCGTCGGGTCAAAGCATCAATCATGAAAGCTGCAGCGTTCAGGTCTCAAGACGATCCCACGAACGCGGAACTCGTGTATCTAGAGGTTCTCCATGAAGTCACCGAAAGCTGCCAGGAGTGGCCCGCCAGCGATGACCAGGTGCAGCTATTGAAAATCGGGCTGTTATATGCTGAATTCCTTGCCGAACAGTGCAGAGAAGAAGAAGCCCAAATCGTCGTTGTCGGGCTTTGGGCACGCCTTGAGAACCACCCTGTCAAAGATTCGACCGAAGTTGAATTACTGAAAGACTTGGCTGTAGAGGCTCAGCGAAGAGGGCTTCCAACATTGGCTTTGACGATCCTGAACTCTGTCAGTGATTGGTCCAAAGTTCATGGCACCGACCCCAACGACATGCAAGAACTCGAAGGGACAATCTCTCGTTTTGCGCGTGAGCTTGTGGGCAACAATGAGAGCGAGCGGATACTGCCCAAATCTACCGAAGAAGTACTGATGCTAACTTTCGATTCGGCCAAAGATGGCGGCGCTTCAGCGTTCACCGGTTCGTTGTTGCAAATCGTTCAAACCTTGGTTGACAGTTTCACGCTCGAGCAGCGCTGGCATGAGGTGGTGCAAATCGCTTCTTCTACCCTGTACATAGTCTGGCCTGCAGTCCTCGAGAACCCCTGCGAGCGCGCTGCAGAAGATTTGGCTCCGCCTCTCGGAGACATCGCAGTCAGTCTTGCAAAGGCCTACAGCAAGATTGATCAGGAGGCCATCGCGGGCCACATCTATTTGCACGTCTTGCGGTCAGCAAAAAGATCAAATGAACGGGATTCACAATTCGTTACCGACCTTTGCCAGGCTGCTCTTCAAACATTCGAAAAGATCGGACGAACCAATGAGATGATCAGCGTAGTGCAGGAGTTGGTAGACCATTACAGGACTTCCCTAGGCGACAACGATGCTCAGACTATCGAAGCAACCTATGAGCTTGCTTCACTATGCATGGAGTATGGAGATCATAAGATCGCGAAGACCTGCTACATGACAATCGCAGACAACCTCAAGATGTCAAAGTATCACGACCAGCGTGCAATCCCAGCGCTGAAAATGATGCTACTCATCCTCGTCCGCGAGAAGAACTGGGTCCAAGCCAACGACGTCTACAGTTCCCTTTGGCAAACCTTTTTGGCCAAGGGAGACGAGTATTCCGCTCGCGAGGAAACGATCAGATCTCTCTTCAAGGGGTACTCTCAGCTCCTTGAGAACCATCTTCACGTTGACCCCGAAGCTCTCCATCAGCTTCGAGAAGAGTATTGGACCGGATGTACAGGTGTATTTGGGCGTCGAGCTTCAATCACGCTAGAAGCATGGCTGGGCCTAGCCAAAAGCTGGGAGTCGCTGGAACGTGGCAGTCCAAATGCAATACAAATCTATGAGTCGATTGTCGATGAGCGGGCAAGCGATCGCTTGGCGTCTTCCCCCGAGGTCTTGGAGATATTGGATTCCGTAGAATCAGCCTTGTTGGAGCACTATTCTACCCACTTTGACGAGGTTATGGATGAGAGTACTCTTGCGAGAGCGATTGGCTTGCAGAGAAAGCAACTTCACAAGGACGAGGCGCGTTCTCAATGTTACTCACCTAGAAGTCTATCTAGCCTTGCTACCTACGTGAAATTCCTCACAAAAGAAAACTCGCCAGAAAGCAGGAATGCCGCTGTCCAGGAGCTGCACAAGGCCATCGACTCTGTCCTGCATTCAGACTGCGAAGGTAAGGCCTTCTTCGACGCTGGAATCATACTAGCTTCGTCGTTTATTGACTGCGGATATGCAACGGAGGCGATCAGCACAGCTCACAGGATTCGGGAAACCATCATCTTTGGAGAAGAAGACGACAGACTGCTGCACCGGGCAGAGAATCGGAAAATTCATCGATCCCGACTGACCTTCTCGGCAGCTTTCGAAACGCGCATCAAAGGATCCATGGAAGGCTTCACAAACATCTACTCTATGACAATCCTTGAAATAACCATGTGGGAATCATTTCAACTACTGATCCAGGCTTCTTCACCTCTGGAGCTGGTCCTAGCTCACGGTACTAGACTTCAAGCTTTACTCAAGAGCCATCATTCATCCTATCGCGGTGAAAGGCTCGAACAACAGATGTTCGACCGTTTTCTAGAGTCTTACAGCGCGGCTTTCACAACCCCAACCGACACAACGAGAACGTTCTTCTTGATGCTGATCGGGAGGATGAGCGAAGTACGCGCAGACAGCGTTCTCCCATACCTAGCCTGCATGGCCGTGAATGAGGAGACACAACGACTGATTGATTTGGGAGAGTACACAAAGGCGAATGAAATTGCGACTGCTGGATTTGACTTTATTCGCTTCATCGGCGCCTACGGAAACCAATCGTATGTGCAGTATGGCTTCCAACTCGGTCTGCTCCTCGGGGATCAATCTGCCTGGCTATCATCGGCCCAGTGTCCTAGTGAGCAGCTACTTGAACTTAGCAAGGTGGTGCTTCGAGAAATTGTTCAGCTCTGCCGTACGAGTAATTTTGGGTTTGATGCAATGGACCTCGACGGACTTTCAAAGGTGGCAGCCGTCCTTGGCAAGCAGCAGAATTATCATGACCTAGAGGTGAGCATATCCCTCCATGAACACATCCTGTCTGACGCTTACCCCAATAGTGGCTCTTGAATCAATTGTGGCTTTCTCGCCACAAACGCAGCTCTTTGAGTCAAGACCTCATCGTGACGCTTGGCCGCCGCTTGGTCGACGTACGCTTCTTCCATGGGCACACCGATTCTGCGATCGATTTGGCCGAGGACATCTTGTACAATTTGCGGCATGTGTACGGACCTTCACACCGCTGGGCAGTGGAGATGATGAACCTCCTTTCATCGATGTACATGTCTAAGGGAGATCGCAGTGCTGCGATAGCGGTGCTCGATGCGCCGGACTTGGGTGATGGGGGTGCCTCGAACGACGACCACGCCCGTAGTGCGATGCTTCGGGATTCATCCCATGCTACAAAGTCCGTGAAAGCAAAGATCGAATATCTTTTGAAGTTCTATCAACAGAATGACAACGCCGAGGGCTCTGTCCAGCAATCTGCATCCCTCGTTGACGAGTTGTCTCAGCGGCTCAATGTTCCTACACTCATCACGGAGAGGGGAGACGTGACAGCGCACCAGCCACCAGCTAGCTGGAGTTTTGCAGACGATGGAGTCCCGAGTCAATTTTGAGGATGGAAGGATTGATAATGCTGAGAGAAATAAGGGGGAAGTGAGGTGCGACTGGCCTGTGACTGGCGATTATTCCTAGATTACTGCTTCATTAGACCTAGAACCTAGAAACACTGACTTTGAGACATGGTGCATTATCTGCTGTGTATTTGCTCGAGCTTGCACATCAGTCACCCATCTTCCCTGGCTAATATTCTCTTCGGCTCTAAGCCTATACCGGTGAACAACTTCTCTCAGCGTAGACCCAGGCAACCGCATTTGCGAGTTCGCTATGACTTTATGTTTTTTGGAGATAATTGTGATTATAGTTATGGTCAGTAAGGAGGTATAATGAAAGGGTAGGTGGGCTTATTGATATAGATTCGTCCTCCGGTCAGGTTTATTATCGCTTTGTGCAGGAAAGCTTGGTTTACTTCTAGGTATTCTAGTTTTATTTACTTCTGGATGCTTTGTTTGTTGATTATAGAGCTAGTAATGCTATCTTTTATGTTGTTGAATTAACCTGATGGAGATTAATCATGCTTCCGATTTTGGGTTATTGTTGTTGTGCTTTTGCAACCCCCTGGAATGGTGTCGAACAGTTGTAAGTCGTCTCTAGATTCGTTGTAAATACAAAGTTTCAGCGGTTCTCCATCCAGCCACGCGCATGATGTACTGATGATAATCCTGTCTTGATCAAATCCATCTGCTTTACCTATCTTTCATGTTTCTAGCTTTGCTGTCGTTGATGTTGGGGTGGTATCCTGGTGGCTAGATCATCCATGCTTCCGTTTCCTTTCATCCGTGCTGTACACCTAGATGAAACAACGCTAATTGGTCTATGCTAGTAGATGGGATGTGCGGGAAAAATGTCTGTACCATATCCTGTCTGGGGAGGCGGGTATTGATTTGCGGAGTATATACCGGACCAGCTCGATGTGGAGATCGTAATGAGGTCTCGTTTGTGATCGATTGAGATATTCCTGTTGACACGCACTCTTATTGCAACCAATTTCGTTGTTTGGACTCCAATGCTTGGGGCGTTCTCAGCTCATTATGCGTATGAGCTACAAAGGCTATCGCGATATGTTGCAGCTTTTCGGGAGACGCTGGTCTAATGTTATTGTATCGTGACTGCTCTGAAAGCATTCTGGATGTCGAGGTTGAAAGGGATGGATAGGGGGAGATCTGCATGTGATTGTGGGTGGAGTGTTTGTGGTTGGATGGGTGAAATTGGAAAATGATAATGTATACTGGTGGAAGTTTGCAAGGGCTGCGGTAGTGTTATTTGGGTGGTTCGTGTTGGGTGGTTGAGCGGACGATTAGGAGGGAGAGTTGCGGTGTGGAAGGGTTTCGCTGTAGGTGCGTTGGGGGCTAGTGATGGTGATACTATTGATTTTGCGTATGGGGATTCAGGTTGAGGTAGTCATTAGTTGGTACGTGGTAGGAATGCTGGGGCGTACGATAGTAGTGGTGGGTAGGGTGGTTGGTGGTACGGTTGCTTGTTGGTTTCTGTTGGTGAGGATTTGGGAGGAGGGGGAAAGCTTTTGGGAGGGTTATGATGGAGTTTGTACATAGGGTTCATGCTTGGCTTACCGGGCTGTATACCAAATTGTCCTCTTCAGAGTAGGTCCGTCCAGTTGGATGAAATGTGGAGGATGTGTGTGCTTCGGATGCACAACAAATCAGCATCCTTGATATTCGTAGCGACGACCTACCAAATTTCGAAATTAAGAAACAGTCACTTGAAGTAAACATTTTGGAGAGTCCAAGAAGCAAACTTTAGGAGATCTTTCCAAAAACATGATAGCAATTTGTCATGATGGTGCGAGGGTGCCAAAAAGCAGTGTGTAGACGAATCCACGGCCTGCATGCGCGTGTTCGCAAGTGCTTTGCCGACGTTGAGGCACGTGCGTGTACATTTTTCGTCAATAGCCTGTGTCCTGAAGCGACGACTTGATATCCAATCATCGGCTATGGAGCGACAACGCACTCGCTTCCCATCCGGTATATTTCGTTATCCACAATCCTCTCGCAACAAGATACGTATGATCCTCTCAAACAGCCTATTTCGTTCTCAGATTGGACGCATCCGCGTCCTAGTATGGCCTATCTCCTCGCTTTCGCATTCTGCGTCCTTGTCGTCTCAGCCGCGCAGCTACCGTGGACTGCAGAACCCGTCATCCAGCTTCCTCGAGAAACTAACATATCAGCCCCTTCGACCCTTCATCATCAGATTGTTTCCTCGCTCAATGCCACAGTATCCAATGCGCCCATGCGGGTTGAATGCTCTGGCCCCTCCTATGGCTATAACCTCAACCTCGTTGACTGCGAGGACGCCAAAAGCTACATAGCATTCGATTCTCGACAGTTTACATTCGCACAGCGGCATACGCCCGAGTTTGTGAAAGGTGGAGGGATATTTCCGCTGCCTTATAGGCTTATGGGTGGTATGTGACTTTTCGAAATACTTAAAGGAGGTGATCTCTATTTTGTCGATTCGTGGATGGCGACAGCTCATGGTTTATGGTTAGACAGAGGATTATGCTACATCCAAATACTGCTAGTCGAGGGTCAAAAGATAGGGCATGCGAGTCTGGGCCAAGCGCATATGGCTGCGAGTGCGATTATCAGTCGATGCGTGGCGAATGAGAACTCGCAGGGTGGAATTGCGTACAACATAGGTAACGGTCTCCATCCCTTTTATAACCACACCCTCGTGCACATCGTTTCAGGTTGAAAGACCACCACGAGAATGTTGGGAAGTATCTACGATGGGAGCTGAACTCTAGCAGGCGGCGACAACAACCTAGCTATCGCAGTTGGTGCGTACGATATCGCAGTCCAATGTCGCGGCCAATTCCGACCTTGGACTTCATGCAGAGACGTCTTGGAAGATATCCCCGCGACGACAGAGCAAATCATCTTTGGTCCCGAGAGCGATGCGGCTGCTGATGTGATACTGCCACAGGCTGTTCTTTCTGGTGAGCGGGATTTCTCAAACACTATTGTCACATGCTCCTGCTGACGTTGATGTCAAGACGACGAGCGGTGTCTTGCGCGGATTTTCACTGTGTCTGGCTCGGATACTGCTTCGTGGTACCAGATGTGGGAAGTTGTGACTGCTGTCTTTTCGGTTTGCGTGCGTCATCGCCAGGGAGGCGGTGCAAGGGGGCTAGGTGAGTTGTTGTCCATATCGAAGCTCGGTGCGTTCTAAAGGTCCATTCTTGTTGCAGGTGACCATGGGAGGCTTTTCATCAATATGGTTCACAATATGGACGTGTTGGGAAATGATTCGCAACTCAAGACGAACGAGAGTTGAAAGGTAGCGAGAACGTCCTGGGACGCATCGTTAGGACCGCATGCACCAAGTGCAAGCCAAAAGGGTAGCCGGGGTGTTCGGATCGATGGCTGAACAGCCATCCCTATTTGAGATAGTGTACGCAGGAGACGAACATCCATAACAACTCGAATGAACATATGTACTGTTGTATGCCGCCTTGTGAAACTGCGTCTAGGTGGCATTGAGAGAGGTCCTCCGCCACCCCGCCTTGTCTGTCGACATTTCGTCCTCAACGGCGAAGGCTTACGCGGCTCCGTGAACTTTTCAGCTGCAATCACGGTTCTGGGTTGTTGAGAGGTTGATTCAGTTGAGCTCGGCGTATTATAATCCCCCCGAATGCTTGAATTCTTGAGCTTGCAGGTCACATGCTCGTCCTTGAACAACCTGAATTGAGGTGGGCTTCCGCTGAAAGATGAACAAGGCCACAGCGTCTGCTCCCGAATATGAATGCTTCTCTGAACGTACTGATCATTTCAGCTAGGTCGAGTAAGATTCGCAACGTGGCACTGACGAGCTTGCGATCCACGATCTGCACGACTTCACGCGAGTGAAAGAGGGTGGAAACACCTTTATCGCACTTAGTGACTGTTGTACTATTGGGCCTGCTAAAGAGCAATAGAGCTGGGGCCGCTGGTCTCCTAAGTACAGATTTTCCAGGCCGAAGACACTTGCGCTCTCATCACCATCCTCGTCCATGAGCTAATCCTCCCGAGCTAACATCAAGCTTTTCATGACAGCTACGTACGTCTGAAACATCAGACCTCGCTTTCCAGTACCACTCGTCTTCGACTGCTGGCTTTGACCCCATCAGGTGTGAAGCTGGGTGCATATTTCGACAGGACAGCCATGCCCCCCTACAGCCAAAAGGGGCGCAAAGTGAGTCCAGAGTTTGAGGGTTTTTCAGGCTATCTACATCGGAACAGGTCTGTACAGCCTGAAGCCTCTTGAGCAGCCCTTCAGGATCCTGCCTACTTCGATGTGACATGTTGTATCTCTATGCACCTCAGTATCAGGGTCGAAAAGGACAATTCAGGCTTACATACCTACGTCGATTGTCTTGCAACCATCGCCTTTAGTGAACAGTCATTGTCACCTAGGAAAACTCACTGATCCGATTAGTACAGGTCTGTAAGGCGCGGATGGGGGCCTCTACATTTGCGCAGGATTCCCCTTTAGCATTAACTTCACCACAAGAGGTTTCAAAAGGGCCGCGCAGCCGGGGCCACAGGCCTCCCAAATACAGGTTTCCAGCGTTTGTGATACCCCCACGGTACTCTAGTCCCTGCACTAGAAGTGCTCGTCATCCCATATGGCTTCAATCACCGGTTTATTGAATGACCGCAGAAGTTGCATCTTGCAGTGAGCATTGTGGGCGTAGGTAAACCGTGCTAGCTCTCCTTCTTGTATCCACCGAGATCATCACTATTGCGGGATGCTATCCCCAAAACTCGATTTGTGCACATCATTGTGCAACCTTTGACTCATAGATCATTCTTGCAGGGCCGAAAAGCAACGATTCTTCGACCCAATCTTCGATCGGTGACGGTAAATGGTCTAAGCTAGCTGGCTGGATGCTGCTCGCGAATGTCTGCATGATCAGAGATTCACAGAGGTAGACATAATAAGACTGTGTGCAGGTGAAAAGACGACTTAGGAGACTGAATATGGCCAAGAATGAGGTTTGACATTCGATGTTGCTACCATCTGTTATGGCACTTGTAAGAGGGCAAACGAATGGGTACAAG
>JAABUW010006095.1_pt1 | contig 15324 bp, 15 predicted proteins | sample 5560081 | NCBI WGS metagenome assembly JAABUW01 (sample SAMN10711882, study PRJNA513363) | rock metagenome | isolation source: Antarctica rocks | place: Antarctica: Victoria Land, Knobhead sud
TACCGCCGACCGGCTGCCAGCCCGGGTCGGCCCGGCGCGATCAGCAGAGCTGACCGCACTGTTGGAGGCCTTATCGACGCAGTGGCCATGGCCGCCGGTCGCGATCAGCGGCTGGGCGGCCGCCGCGGTCTGGTCCCCGGGGCGCCACCTGCCCCCAGCGGCCGGGTCGAGCTGGCCGCCATGTCCGGCGACGCCGACGCACGGCGGTTCCTGACCGCCGTGGGGGCCCGGCCCCGCCCAGGCCACAACGATGTCTTCGACCTCGGCCGGCTCGCTATCAGGCTGCGGCCCGAACCGCCCCTGTCCACCTCGCTGGTGCGCTGGCGGGGCACCCGGCCGGCCCGGGCGCTCGCCGTCGAACGGCCCGAGACCCGCCCCGGCCCGGCCCCTGACCGCCACGCAATCCGGGCCGTGCTGCAATCCGGCCGGCGCGATCGACGTGGACGGCAGCGCGCCCCCTACCAGGAGACGCTGGAGACCGCCATCCAGCCCGTATGGTTCGGCCCCAATGCGGCCCGAGCAACAGCATAGGACTAGGTGGGCGCTGGGACGCGAACTGGGCCGGATGCACGAAAAGGAGCTGCCCCGTAGCGTTGTCCGGGTGACGACACCGGCCCCAATGACCATCGGCGAGCTGCGGAAGACGCCGCATTCGTACAAGCCCATCAAGACCGAAATCCGAGACAATCTGGTCGGGCGGCTGCGCTCCGGCCGCCCCTCCTTGCCCGGCATCGTCGGCTTCGAGGCCACGGTGGTGCCTGAAGTGGAACGGGCCTTGTTGGCCGGCCATGACCTGGTGTTGCTGGGCGAGCGGGGCCAAGGCAAAACCCGCTTGATCCGCACCCTGACCGGATTGCTCGACGAGTGGACACCGGTCGTCGAGGGGTGCGAGATCAATGATCACCCGTACCTGCCGGCGTGCCGGCGGTGCCAGGCCATCATCGCCGAGCAGGGCGACCTGACGCCGGTCGCGTGGCGGCATCGCGACGAGCGCTACGGCGAGAAGCTCGCGACTCCCGACACCAGCGTCGGCGACCTGATCGGCGACGTCGATCCGATCAAGGTTGCCGAGGGCCGCACGCTCGGCGACCCGGAGACGGTTCACTACGGTCTGGTGCCCCGCACAAACCGCGGGATCTTCAGCATCAACGAACTGCCCGACCTGGCCGAGCGGATCCAGGTTTCGCTGCTGAACGTGCTGGAGGAACGCGACATCCAGGTGCGCGGCTACCAGTTGCGCCTGCCGCTGGACCTGCTGCTGGTGGCCAGTGCCAACCCCGAGGACTACACCAACCGGGGCCGGATCATCACCCCATTGAAGGACCGGTTCGGCGCTGAGGTGCGGACCCACTATCCGCTGAACCTCGACGACGAGATGGTCCTGATCGCCCAGGAAGCACTCGTGCTCTGGGACGGCGACGGGGCGTACGACCAGCCGCTCGTGCCGCCGCACCTGCTAGAAGCGGTCGCCCGATTTACCCGTGAGGTACGCGAGGCGCCGCAGGTCGACGCGCGCTCCGGGGTCAGCGCGCGCTTCGCCATCGCTGCCATCGAGACGCTGGCCGCCTCCGCGGTCCGGCGGGCGGCACTGACCGGGGAGCCGGCGGCGGTGGCCCGGGTCTGCGACCTGCCGGCCGTGGTGCCGGCGAGCCGTGGCAAGGTCGAATTCGAAGACACCGAGGAGGGCCGCGAGCTCGACGTCCTCGAACACCTGCTCCGCCGGGCGGTCGCTGCCACCTTCCGGGCCCGGCTGGCCGGCGTCGACCTCAGCGGGCTGCAGCACACCTTCGACGCCGGCGCGACCGTGGCGACCGGCGACCTCGTGCCGGCGGATGAGTTGCTGCGTCAGCTGGGGACGATCCCCGGCTTAGCGGCACTGCTCGAGCGGCTCGGGGTCGACGAGGGGATCGAGAATCCCGGTCTCGTCGCCGCGGCGGTGGAATTCGCCATGGAGGGCCTGCACCTCAACCGGCGGCTGGCCAAGGAGCAGGTCGACGGGCGGACCCTTTATGGCGGCTAGCCGGGACCGGCCGGGCTACCGCTACGGTGCCTGGCGCGGCGGCCGCGACCCGCTGGAGCCGCCCTACGACGTGGCCGAAGCCCTCGACGCGCTCGGTGAGGAAGTCCTCGACGGAAGTAGCCCGAGTGAAGCGCTCCGCGACCTGCTCCGGCGAGGACGCGAGGGCCTGCGGGGGCTCGACGACATCCGGCGTGACGTCCGCCGCCGGCAGAAGGCGGCCCGCAAGCAGGGTCGCCTCGACGGGACGCTGGACGAGGTCCGCGCGCTGCTCGAGCAGGCGGTGGCGCTCGAGCGGGCGGCCCTCTTCCCTGACCCCGACGACAGCGCCCGACTGGCTGAGGCCGAGCTCGATGCGCTGCCTAAGGACACGCCGAGCGCGGTCCGCGAGCTCGCCGACTACCCGTGGCGCTCACCGGACGCGCGGCAGGTCTACGACCAGATTGCCGACCTGCTCCGCCGGGAGGTGCTCGACAGCCAGTTTCGCGGGATGAAGGAGGCGCTGCAGAACGCCTCGGCCGAGGATCTCAACGCCGTCAAGGAAATGCTTGCCGATCTCAACAGCATGCTGGCCGCCGACGCCCGCGGCGAGCACACCCAAGAACAATTCGACGACTTCATGGCCAAGCACGGGGCGGCTTTCCCCGATCAGCCGGCCGACCTAGCCGAGCTCGTCGACCAGCTGGCGCGCCGGGCCGCAGCCCAGCAGCGGCTGATGCAGTCGCTGTCGGCGCAGCAGCGCTCGGAGCTGGCCGAGCTGATGGCTAGCGCGATGGCGGACCTGGATCTGGCCGGCGAGCTGGATCGGCTGCAGCAGGGCCTGCAGGCGGCTCGACCAGACCTCGACTGGAACCGCCGGGAGCGGATGGAAGGCGACCAGGGCATGGGGCTTGGTGACGCCACCACCGCGTTGGAGGAGCTGGCCGACCTGGGCGAGCTCGAGTCGGCGCTGGGACAGGACTACCCCGGCGCGAGCCTGGCCGATGTCGATCCGGAGCAGGTCGAGCGGGCCCTCGGTCGCCAAGCTGTCGACGACGTGGCGGCCCTGCAACGCATCGAACGCGAGCTGGAGCGACAGGGCTATCTCCAGCGCCGTGGTGACCGGCTGGAGCTGACCCCCCGCGCGGTCCGCCGGCTCGGATCCACCGCCCTGCGCCGGGTGTTCTCCCGGCTCGACGCGCGCGGCCGGGGCGGTCACGACATGCGTGACGCGGGCGCGGCCGGCGACCTGATCGGCTCCACCCGGGCGTGGGAATACGGCGACGAGCAGCCGCTCGATGTCGTACGTACCGTCCGCAACGCCGTCCAGCGGTCGGGCCCGCGGACCGAAGGGCGGGTCCGCCTGTCGGTCGAGGATTTCGAGGTGGTGGAGACCGAACGCCGAACCAGTGCAGCCGTCGCCCTGCTTGTTGACCTGTCGTACTCCATGGCGCTACGCGGGACGTGGGGAGCGGCCAAGTCCACGGCGCTGGCGCTGCACTCGCTGGTCACCACCAGCTATCCGCAGGACGCGATCGAGATCATCGGCTTCAGCGACTATGCCCGCGTGCTGCAGCCGGTCGAGCTGGCCGGGCTGTCCTGGGACATGGTGCAGGGGACGAATCTGCAGCACGGCCTGATGCTGGCCAACCGCCACCTGGCGCGCCATCCGGAGGCGGAGCCGGTCGTCCTGGTCGTCACCGACGGGGAGCCCACGGCGCACCTGTCCCGCGGCGGGCAGGCGGTATTCTGCTGGCCGCCGCTGGCCGAGACAGTGGAGCTCACCTTTGCCGAGGTGGAGCGCTGCACCCGCCGCGGCGCGACGATCAATGTGTTCATGCTCGATGACGAGCCGCGACTCGTTGCCTTCGTCGAGGAGGTGGCCCGGCGCAACGGCGGCCGCGTGCTTGCCCCACGGCCCGACCGGCTCGGGGACTATGTCGTCAGCGACTACTTGCGAGCCCGGCGGGGGCGGGCGGGCCGATAAAGTCCCCGCATGGACTTTATCCTCGTGCTGCATATCGCTGCCGCCGTGTTCCTCATCGGGCCGCTCACCTACGCCACGTCGGTGACGCCGCGGCTGATCCGGCAGGGCGAAAAGGCCGAGTCGACGCTGATCCTGATGCACCGGGCCACGCAAATCTACGGGCTGGGGACACTGCTCGTAGGCGTGCTCGGCATCGGCCTGGTCCGCGGCAAGTTTTCCTTCAATCAGTTCTGGGTGTCGGCCTCACTGACGTTGTTCGTGGTCGCCATGCTGCTCGTCTTCGCCATCATCGAGCGGGACCAGCGAGCCGCGATCCGTCGCCGGGAGGCCGGCCAGGACTCACCGGTGCAGGCCGGCCGCATCCTCGCGACGTCCGCCGTGGTGGCCGTCATCTGGCTCGTGATCCTGTTCTTCATGGTCTACAAATGGGGCAAGTGACCTTTACCGTTGCGCGGGTGCCGGCGGCGACGACGTATCCGCTGAGGCAGCAGGTATTGCGACCGCACCAGCGGCCCGAGGACCTGCGGCTGCCCGGCGACGCCGACCCGCAGACGGGCACCTTCGCCGCGCTGGGACCTGGCCACGAAGTGTGGGGCACGGCCTGCGTCCTGCCCGAAGCCTGCCCCTGGTGCCCGGATCGAGCCGATTCCTGGCGCCTGCGCGGGATGGCCACCGCCGAAGGCGCCCGAGGCAAAGGCATCGGCACGGAGGTCCTAGCCGCCGTGCTCGCCCACGTCGCCGGCAAGGGAGGCGGCCTCATCTGGTGCAACGCCCGCGTCCCGGCGCTGTCGTTCTATCGCCGGGCCGGCTTCGACGTGCACGGGCCGGAGTGGGTCGACCCGGTCATCGGGCCGCACGTGGCCATGTGGCGCGAAGTAGCCGAGCCGCCGCAACCGAATCCGTCAGGCCGATAAGGCCGGCCATCGCGAGAACGTAGTCGCGGTCCACGCTGACCGTGGCCCCCAGCGGCCGCTTCCACCCGCCGGCCCGGTCGTCGAGCACCGCCGCCAAAACCGCCTCGGCCCGCCCGGCCGGCCCGTGCCGCAACACTCCCCCGGAGCCGACGACGAGGGCGACCTCGCGCAGGTCGCGCACGCGCGCATGCCGGCGTACGGCCACGGTCGCCGCCAGCGTGGCGAGCTGCAGATCGGTCCGGGCGTCCGCCGTCGAGGCGGGCAGCCAGCCCGGGTCGCTCGCCCGGGCGGCGGCGGGCCTGCGCAGCTCCGCAGCCGCCTCCGTGCTCAGCAGCCGCTCGGCTACCGCGGCGTCGATCAGGCTGGATGCGCTCCAGCGCATCCCGAGATCTGCCTCGACCGTTCGAGACCGCCACAACGGCTCGACGGCGGCCCGGTGCAGACCGGCATCCTCCGCGTCGGGGGTCAGCACCGAATAGACGTCGGTCGTGGCGCCGCCCACGTCGACGACCAGCAGTCCGGCCCCGACCACGTCGGCGAGGATCTCCACGCCGGCCAGCACAGCGTCGGGCGTGGCCGCGCGGACCATGGCGGCAAAGGCCGGATCGGCCGACAGGTGCTTGCCGCCGATGACATGCTGGATGAACACCTCGCGGATCGCCCGACGGGCGGGCAGTGGGTGGAGCTCCCCGATGTCGGGCAGCACGTTGGCGGTCACTATCGTCGTCAGCCCGGCACTGTTCAGCAGCGACTCCGCCTCCCCGGCCGCGACGGCGTTTCCGGCCACCACGACCGGAACGGCGCCGGAGAGCGAGGCGGCGAGCTCGCCGGCGTTGTGCATCAGCACGTCACGGTCGCCTCCGTCGGTGCCGCCGACGAGAAGTACCACGTCGGGCGTGGCGGCCGACAAGCCGCCCAACGCTGCGGCGTCCAGCCGCCCGGCGGCCACGTGCACCACCCGCCCGCCGGCCGACAGGGCGACGCGCTGCCCTGCCTCGGCGCTGATCACCCGCTCGTAGCCGACAACTGCCAACCGGAGCCCGCCGCCGGCGCTGGAGCAGGCGAGGACCGCCGAGAGGTCAGCCCACGGGAGGGTCTCGGCCAGCTCGGCGCGGGCCGCCTCGAAACCGTCGAGGACGTCGGTGCCAGCTGTCGTCGCGTGCTCGGCCCGGCCCAGCAGCTCCCCACTGGCCAGGTCGATCGCAGCCAGCTTGGTGAAGGTGGAGCCGAAGTCCGCGCAGACGACCAGTCCGGTCGGCGACGGCTGGGTCAATCCAGCGCCTGCAGGAGGTCGGCCAGCAGGTCCTCGACCGACTCGATGCCCACAGACAGCCTGACCAGATCGGCGGGAACCTCCAGCGAAGACCCGGCCACGGAGGCATGGGTCATGCGGGCCGGGTGCTCGATGAGCGACTCGACCCCGCCGAGCGATTCGGCCAGAGTGAACACCCGAGCCCGGTTGCAGACCCGGAGCGCGGCCGCCTCGCCGGCGGGCAGCCGGAAGGAGACCATCCCCCCGTAACCCCGCATCTGTTCGGTCGCGAGGTCGTGGCCGGGGTGGGAGGCCAGCCCGGGATAGAACACCTTTCCGACACCCGGGTGGGAAGCGAGCAGCTCGGCAATACGGGCGGCGTTGGCACAGTGCCGGTCCATCCGTACTCCCAGCGTGCGCACCCCGCGCAGGACCAGCCAGGCATCGAACGGCCCGGCCACGGCGCCGGTCGAGTTCTGCAGCACCGCGACCCGCTGACCCAGCTCGGCGTCGGCCAGCACCACGGCCCCGCCGATCACGTCGGAATGCCCGCCGAGGTATTTCGTCGTCGAGTGCACGACGGCATCGGCGCCGAGCCGCAGCGGCTGCTGCAGATAGGGCGAGGCAAAGGTGTTGTCGACGAGCAACAGCGCCGACGCATCGTGCGCCATCGTCGCCAGGACAGCGATGTCGGCGATCCGCAGGAACGGATTGGTCGGCGTCTCGCACCAGATGGCCCTCGTCTCGGGGCGGACAGCCGACCGGACCGCGGCCGGATCGCTCAGCGGCACCGGCGTGTAGGCGATCCCCCACGCGGCGAGCACCTGGGCGAACAGGCGGTACGTTCCGCCATAGGCGTCGTCGGGGATCAGCACGTGGTCGCCCGGCCGGCAGACCGTCCGCAGCAGGCAGTCCGACGCGGCCAGCCCGGAGGCGAACGCCAGCCCCCGCTCGCCGCCTTCCAGCGCGGCCAAACACTGCTCCAGGGCGGTCCGGGTCGGATTGGCGCTACGGCTGTATTCGTACCCGCCGCGAAGCCCGCCGACGCCGTCCTGCTTGTACGTCGAGGTGGCATAGATCGGCGGCACCACCGCGCCGGTCGCCGGGTCGGGATCCTGGCCGGCATGGATCGCCAGGGTGTCGAAGCCGTAACTGCCGAGGTCGGGAGTGCGGGGGTCGGAAGTCATTACAGCGAGGCTACGGCGCGCCGGGCGGGAACAGGCCGGGCCCACCCGCGGGTTTCTTCCGGCAGGAGGTAACACCATGAGATTGTTCGGCCTGAACAAGAGCAAGCTTCCGTCCGCCGAGGAGGCACTGCCCGGACGCGCCACCGCGACCGCCGTCCCAGACCGTCACGCCGTCCTCGGCACATCGCTGCGCGAGGTTCCGGCCGGCCACGAAGTGGCGGTCTTCGGATTGGGCTGCTTCTGGGGCGCCGAGCGCGAATTCTGGGAGCTGCCGGGCGTCTACGCCACCGCCGTTGGTTATGCCGGCGGCTTCACCGCGAATCCGACGTACGAAGAGGTCTGCTCCGGCCGGACCGGCCACACCGAGGCGGTCCGGGTGGTCTACGACCCGGCCAAGGTGAGCTACGCCGAGCTGCTCAAGGTGTTCTGGGAGAACCACGACCCGACGCAGGGCATGCGGCAGGGCAATGACGCCGGTACGCAGTACCGCAGCGCGATCTACTACACCGACGAGGCGCAGCACCAAGCGGCCGAGCAGGCTCGGGACAGCTTCCAGCAGACGCTCGGCGGCGCCGGCTACGGCACGATCACCACCGAGGTGGCACCCCTGGGCGACTTCTATTTCGCCGAGGACTATCACCAGCAGTACCTGCACAAGGTGCCGAACGGCTACTGCCCGGTGCACTCGACCGGGGTCACCGTCAGCCCCTAGCCGGCTAGTCAGCCGGCTACTCCGCAGCCAGGAAGCCCAGCACATCCTGGCGAGTGATGACCCCGCGCGGCCGGCCGTCATCGAGCACCACGGCGGCGTCGGCTTTGGCCAGAGCGGACATCGCCGCGTCGACCGGCTCCCCGGCGCCGACCAGCGGCAGGGGCGGCGACATGTGGCGGTCGAGTGAGTCGGCGAGCTGGGCCCGGCCGCCGAACAGGGCGTCGAGCAGGTCACGCTCGCTGATCGAGCCGACCACCTCGGCGGCCATGACCGGCGGCTCCTCCTTGACCACCGGCATCTGGGAAATGCCGTACTCGCGCAGGATGTCGATCGCCTCCCGCACTGTGTCGCTGGGGTGCACGTGCACCAGCTCCGGCATCACCGCCCCTTTGCGGCGCAGCACGTCACCCACCAGCAGATCACCGGGCACGCGCAGGAATCCGTAGTCGGCCATCCAGTCGTCGTTGAAGATCTTGGACAGATAACCCTTGCCGGAGTCCGGCAGCAGCACGACCACCACGTCGTCGGGTCCGGCGGTCGCAGCCACCCGCAGCGCGGCCACGACGGCCATGCCGCACGAGCCGCCGACCAGCAGGCCCTCCTCGCGGGCCAGCCGGCGCGTCATGGCAAATGAATCGCGGTCCGACACCGCGAGGATCTGGTCGCAGATGCCCGGGTCGTATGCTGGCGGCCAGAAGTCCTCGCCCACGCCTTCGACGAGGTAGGGCCGGCCGCTGCCGCCGGAATAGACTGAGCCCTCCGGGTCGGCGCCGATGATCTGCACCCGGCCGCCGGAGACCTCCTTGAGATAGCGGCCGGTGCCGCTGACCGTGCCGCCGGTCCCCACTCCGGTCACGAAGTGGGTGATCCGGCCGTCGGTCTGCTTCCACAGCTCCGGGCCGGTCGAGTAATAGTGCGACAGTGGGTTGTTGACATTGGAATACTGATCCGGCTTCCAGGCGCCCGGCGTCTCCCGGGTCAGCCGGGCGGAGACGCTGTAGTAGGAATCGGGGTGTTCAGGTGGGATAGCGGTGGGGCAGACGACGACCTCGGCGCCGTAGGCACGCATCACGTTGATCTTGTCGGCAGACACCTTGTCCGGGCAGACGAAGATGCACGTGTATCCCCTGCGCTGGGCCACGATCGCCAGCCCCACGCCGGTGTTTCCCGATGTCGGCTCGACGATCGTGCCGCCCGGCGACAGCTCACCGGAGGCCTCGGCCGCCTCGATCATCCGCACCGCGATACGGTCCTTGACCGATCCGCCGGGGTTGAAGTACTCGACCTTGGCCAGCACCATCGGCGCGAGGCCGTCGGTCACCGAATTCAGTCGCACCAAAGGCGTGTTGCCGATCAGATCGACCAGCGACTCGTAATAGTCCACCGCCAAAGCCTAACCGCGCCCACAGCACCCGAAGGGGGAACCGATGAGCCGGGCCAGCCACGCACGGCGGGTCGCGACGGCGGCCGCGTACGGCGGCGGAACGGTCGGCGCGGCCGGGGCCGTCCTGCTCGGCGTGCTGGCCGGCGAGGCCCGGCTGGCCCGCCATACCGTCGGTGAGCCGACCGACTCGCCGCCGGTGTCCGACGGCCTGTACGGCGACGGCGTGTACGGGGGCGGCCCGTCAAGCGACGGCCTGTCCAGCAGCAGCGAGGCGGCAGGCGAGCCCCTGGTACTGGCGATCCTGGGCGACTCCAGCGCCGCCGGCTTCGGCGTGGACTCCGCCCGGCATACCCCGGGAGCCCTGATCGCCGTCGGCCTCGCGGAAGCCGCCGGTCGCCTCGTCCGGCTGGTGAACGCCGCCACGGTGGGCGCCCAGTCAGCCGACGTACCCGGCCAGGCCGCCGCCGTCCTCGCGCACGCGCCGCAGGCCGCCGTGATCATGGTCGGCGCCAACGACGTCACCCACCGGGTCCGGCCGGTCAACTCCGTCCGCCATCTCACCCAGGCGGTCCGGCTGCTGCGGCAGGCCGGCGTCGCCGTCGTCGTCGGCACGTGCCCGGACCTCGGCACCGTCGAGCCGATCGCCCAGCCGCTGCGGTTGGTGGCCCGGCGGTGGAGCCGGGCGCTGGCCGCAGCGCAGACGATCGCCGTGGTGGAAGCCGGCGCGCGTACGGTGTCGCTGGCCGACCTGCTCGGGCCGGAGTTCGCCGCCGCACCGCGGGTGATGTTCGGCGCCGACCGGTTCCACCCGTCGGCATCGGGATACGCCCGGCTGGCCGACGCGCTGCTGCCGTCGGTCGCCGCTGCGCTGGGGATCACCACCGACCACGAGCCGTCGCGGGTGCTGCCCGGCGACCGGGGGACCAGCTCGCTGGCCGAGGCGGCCGCCGTTGCCGTTGAGGAGCCCGGCACGGAAGTCTCGGGCACAGCCGCGCCCGACAACGACGCCGGCACCGACGGGGCAGACGACGGGCCGTGGGGTCGCCGGGTCGTGCTCCGCCGCCGCCTGCGCTGGGTCACCCGACGCCCGGCCGGCCCGGAGCCGGAAGGCCGGACACGAGCGGTGCGCTAGCGTCGGCGGATGACTGACGCCGTGATCGTGGCCACCGCCCGCTCCCCGATCGGCCGGGCGTTCAAGGGTTCGCTGAAGGACTTCCGGGCCGACGACCTGACCGCCCTGATCGTCCGGGCCGCCTTGGACAATGTACCGGCGCTGGACAGCCGCGACATCGACGATCTGATGGTCGGCTGCGGCCTCCCGGGCGGCGAGCAGGGCTTCAACCTGGCCCGGGTGGTCGCGATCCTGCTCGGCTACGACCACCTCCCGGGGGTGACCCTGACCCGCTACTGCTCCTCGTCGCTGCAGACCACCCGGATGGCCCTGCACGCGATCAAGGCCGGCGAGGGTGACGTCTTCATCAGTGCGGGCGTGGAGATGGTCAGTCGATTCGCCCGAGGCAGCTCCGACGGCCTGCCGCCGGACGCTGCTGCCGCAGTCGGCGGCGGCTGGGAGAATCCCGCCTTCGCTCCGCCGCAGCACAGATCGTCCGACGCGGCGGCCGGCGGCCAGCAGTGGCAGGACCCCCGCGAAACCGGCGCGCTGCCCGACATCTACGTGGCCATGGGGCAGACCGCGGAGAACCTGGCCCAGGTCAAGGGCATCACCCGCGAGATGCAGGACGAATTCGGGGTTCGGAGTCAGAATCTTGCCGAAAAGTCCATTGCCAACGGCTTCTGGGAGCGCGAGATCGTGCCGGTCACCACGCCGTCCGGCACGCTCGTCGAGCGCGACGACGGCCCGCGCCCCGGCGTCACCGTCGAGGGCGTACGAGAGCTCAAGCCGGTGTTCCGCCCGGACGGCACCGTCACGGCCGCCAACTGCTGTCCGCTGAACGACGGCGCGGCGGCCGTCGTCATCATGAGCGACCGCAAGGCGCGCGAGCTCGGCATCAAGCCGCTGGCCCGCATCGTCTCAACCGCGGTCACGGCCCTGTCGCCGGAGATCATGGGGCTCGGCCCGGTCGAGGCGTCCCGGCGGGCGCTGGACCGGGCCGGCATGACGATCGGCGACATGGACCTGGTGGAGATCAACGAGGCCTTTGCCGCGCAAGTGATTCCGAGCTATCAAGACCTCGGCGTGGACATCGACCGGCTCAACGTTAACGGCGGGTCGATTGCTGTCGGGCACCCCTTCGGGATGACCGGAGCCCGGATCACCGGCACCCTGCTCAACGGGCTGCAGACCTACGACAAGACGTTCGGCCTGGAGACCATGTGCGTCGGCGGCGGCCAGGGCATGGCGATGGTGCTCGAACGGCTCAACTGACCGGGCTACCCGGCTAACCCGACGGCCCGGCCCGGGCCGGGCACTGCGCGGCCGCTAGCGCCAGCAGCTGCTGCGGCCGGCCCGGCTGACCCAGCACGGCTATCGTCGCGTCGGCCGCCGGCCGCGCCCCGTCGATCTCGGCCCGGTGCAGGAGCAGCTCGGCCAGCGCGGCGCGGACCACCGGCTCCGCCGGCGCGGCCGCGGCGAGGTCGTAGGCCATCACCAGCAGCTGGTCGGGCAACGCCAGATCGTTGCCGAGCTGTGGCACGACCCGGCGCGGTCGGTGCTCGGCATCGGCGCCCAGGTCGGCCAGCACCTGTACGAGGTGGTTCGCCACGCCGGCGCAGGTGGTCGAGGTGGCGAGCAGTTCCGGAAGCGAATGCGGCGCGGCCCGCCAGCGGCCGGCCGACCAGACCGCGACCGCCGCGCGCAACCGCTGCGCATGGGTGACGACCAGCTCAGCGCTCATACCGGATCGTCAGCGCCGGGCGTACCCCAGCAGGCGCAGGATCTCCAGGTAGAGCCACACCAGGCCGACCACGATGCCAAAGGCGGCGTACCAGGAGTAGCGCTCCGGCGCGCCGGCCCGGACGCCCTGCTCCACCGACTCGAAGTCGAGGATGAAGGTGAGCGCCGCGATGCCGATGCAGAGCAGGCTGAAGCCGATGCCGACCGCACCGGGGCTGCGCAACCCCAGCCCGTTACCGCCGCCGATCAAGCTGCCCAGCAGGTTGATCACCATCAGCGCCAGGACGCCGAACATAGCGCCGGTCAGCCAGCGGGTGAACTTCGGCGTAGCCCTGATCCACTTCGCGCGGTAGGCGATCAGCATCCCGCCGAACACCGCGGCGGTGGCGATGACCGCCTGGATGACGATGCCGCTGAACCGCTGGTCGTAGGCCCGGCTGATCGCGCCGAGGACGACGCCCTCAACGGCGGCGTAGGTGAGGATCAGGGCCGGGTTGGTCGACTGCTTGAAGATGACGAACATGGCCAGCACGAGGCCGACGAGGGCGGCCGGCAGGGCCAGCGCGTTGCCCCGGTCACCGAGACCGAACCAGGTCAGTGCACCGGTGGTGGCCAGGATGCCCAGCATCGCCAACGTACGCATCACCACGTCGTCGACGGTCATGACGCGGTCGTGGACGGGGACGTACGCCGGCGCGTCGTAGGAGCGCTGGAGGTCTGCCGGGCTCAGGTCGCGGACGGTGCCTATGCGCTGGCCACGGCCCCAGTCGCTGCGGTTGAGGGCGGGATTGTTGCTCTGCACGATGGCTCCTTGAAGAAATTTCGCAGAAATCGATGTTCTCAATGAGTGCAACGCCGGCGGCCGCTGTGGCGTTCCGGCGGCCGCTGTGATGCAACGGCGTCCTATTGCGAACCGGGTTGCCATCATCCGGGCGGGACGGCGAGCATAGAGCGGTGACCAAGCCACAGCACCGGGCCCACATGTTCGCCCTCACCGGCCCCGACCCCAGGGACGGCGGCACCTCACTGGGCGACGAGCGGGCGACGCTCATCGAGTTCCTGCGCGGGCAGCGGCTGACGCTACAGGTCAAGTGCGCGGACCTCGACCCAGAGCAGCTTGCCCGCCGCGCCGTCGATCCGTCCACGATGTCGCTGCTCGGTCTGGTGCGGCACATGGCCGAGGTGGAACGCAGCTGGTTCCGGCGGCGGTTCGCCGGCCAGGACGTGCCCAAGCGCTACCAGTCGGAGTCCGAGCCCGACGGCGACTTCGACGGTGCGGTCGCCGATCAGGCGGTGGTGGACGAGGCGTGGACCGCCTGGCGGGAGGAGGTGGCCTTCGCCGAGCAGTTCGTACAGGACACGGACCTGGACTTCGTCGGGCAGGACTCAGCCGGCACGCCGATCTCCCTGCGGGAGCTGCTGGTCCATATGGTCGAGGAGTACGCCCGGCACAACGGGCACGCCGACCTGCTGCGCGAGCGCATCGACGGACGCCTCGGGGAGTAGCCCGCGCGGCCCTGAGCGGCGAGGTGCCGGCGGCCCCTCGTCGAGGCGAACCAGGGCGACGCCGACCACGACGATCACCCCGCCCAGGAGCTGGATCTGGGAGGGCACCTGGCCCAGCAGCAGCCAAGCGAACGCAACCGCGAAGAGCACTTCGGTCAGGCCGACGAAGGAGGCGAGCCGGGCCCCGAGCAGTCGGGCGGCGGCGATCCCGGCGCTATACGCCACGACCGCCGCGACCAGCGAGAGACCGAGCACCGGCACCAGCCAGCTCACCTGGGCACCGCTGAGCGTGACGTCGGTGAGCGGGGCGCGAACGGCCAGCACTCCGGTGGCCGCCGCGGCGAGCAGCGCGACGGCGCCCACCGCGAGCCCGCCCCACGCCACGACCAGCGGCGGGAGCGGCTCGTCGGCTCGGGCCGAGAGCACGAAGTAGACGGCCAGCCCGGTAGCCGCGCCCAACCCCCACAGCACTCCCACCGGGTCGACCCGGTGAGAGCCGGCCAGGTCGAGGACAAGCACCAGCCCGATCACCGCAAGCACCGCGCCGCCGACGGTCAGCCGCCGCGGCCGCTGTCCCCGGCGCAGCCACAGCCAAGCGACGACCAGCAAGGCGCCGGAATATTCCAGCAGCAGCGCGACGCCAACCGACAGGTGCGCGACGGCGTTGAAGAAACACAGCTGGCAGCCGGCGACCGCGACCAGGCCATACGCCACCATCGCCGGGGCGCCGCGGCGCAGTCCGGCGCGATGGGCCCGGATCTGTAGCAGGGCGGGCCAGGTCAGGATCAGCGCGGCGCTGACCACCCGTGCCGTAACGGCCGCGCCCGGGGTCCAGCCGGCGGCGAGCAGCGACGCCGCGAACGCTCCCGACGTGCTGAACGTCGCGGCCGAGACCAGCGCGAGGCCGAGCCCCGCACCGCCGGGTAGTCTCAAGGCATCTCCTGGTAAGCAGTGAAGGCAGCTAAGCTCATTACGTGACACTAGGCTATGGCGCCGCTTGAAAGGAGTCAAGGTGCTCTTTGCCCATGACACCGAACAGGCGCTCGCCGCTGCTGCCGCGCTGGTCAACACCGACCAGGAGCAGGGGGACGAGCTGGTCGACATCGCCGCCCTGGACGCCTTCGTGACCCAGTGGGCGTGGACCGGATCCCGTCGCGGTGACGAGCGCGAGCTGGCCCAAGTGCGGGCGCTGCGGCCCGAGTTACGGCAGCTGTGGCACGTCGACCAGGACGCTGCTGCGGGCCTGGTCAACGAGATGCTGAGGCGAGCAAAGGCGCTACCGCAATTGGTGACCCACGGCGAGTACGGATACCACCTGCACGCGACCTCGCCCGATGCCCCGCTCGCCGACCGGATGGCCGTCGAAGCGGCGATGGCCATCGTGGACATCGTCCGCCAGCAGGAATTCGGCCGGCTGCAGGTGTGCGCCGCCAACGGTTGCGCTGACGTACTGGTGGACTTGTCGAAGAACCGCTCGCGCCGCTTCTGCGGCACCTCGTGCGCCAACCGGACTAACGTGGCCGCCTTCCGCG
>JAABUW010006099.1_pt1 | contig 15320 bp, 14 predicted proteins | sample 5560081 | NCBI WGS metagenome assembly JAABUW01 (sample SAMN10711882, study PRJNA513363) | rock metagenome | isolation source: Antarctica rocks | place: Antarctica: Victoria Land, Knobhead sud
AACCCGAGATTACGGGAGATGGCTGGTAGCCTCGGTGGTGGTGGGAGAGGTGCTGGTGGCGCCGAGGGAGGTGCGAGTGGTGGCGGTGGTGGAGGCATGCCCGACTTGAGCGCGATGATGAATGATCCTGCTATCGCTGAGATGTGAGTGCAAATGAGCTTTTCGGGGTGTCTAAGGCGAGCTGTGACTGACGAACTTGCGATACAGGGCACGAAACTTCATGGGCGGCATGGGAGGAGCTGGAGCTGGTCGGGGAGCAGGTGGTGGGAGCGGCACTGGACAGTAGTAATAATGATTCATTGACGACGATAGAAAGATTGAACCCGAAGTATTTAGATTGATTTCGGGCGGTGCGGCGACGACAGCGAAAGCAGAAGTCATGCTCGCAGATACATGTACTCGTCCTTCCACTTTATGTAACCTACAGCGCCTTCCCATCTCCACCCCTTACGTGCATAGGGCGAAAGGCAGGCCCCTTGATTCTGGATATGTGGTCAAGTAGGTCGAGAGGATCGGGTCTAGTTCTGCATCCAAGGATAGCCGCCTGGCCACGATGTACTATCAGCACGCCATCCAAGTCATTCTGACGCATAGAGCCTCATCCAAAGCGTAGCTGATGCTCGCCGCATTACTAGGACTGACTTCGCGACCTGGATCCGCTCTCATGCTCGGAATCTGTCGTCCGCCATCGAGCCTCCTGTTGCGTCTGCGACAGCCGGCCCTGTTATCTCCTTCCACAGCTCACCCAGCGCTTTCATCCTGATAGGCTTTGTGAAGTACCTATCCACGCCACAAGCTTGTGCCCGCTCAATCGCATCCGCACTCGTCACCCCCGTGAGCGCCACGATCATGCATCGCGGAAGGCGACGCTCGGTCTCGACTTCGCGGATCTTAGCCGTAGCCTCGAAGCCGTCCATCACTGGCATGGACATGTCCATCAGGACGAGCGCATGCTTCAACGGGTTGGCTTTGTAGACTTCGAGGGCCTTGCCTCCGTGTTCGGCACAGTCGTAAGACAACTTCATCTTGATCATCAGTGCCACAAGGAGCTGTAGAGACGTGAGTTTAGAAACAGACTTCGGAACACTCGTAGCAACTCACCTTCATGTTAATAGCGTTGTCTTCGACCAACAATATCGAAGACCCCCGCTTTGCATCACCCGATGAGTGTGCATGCTGACGCGGATCCAAGAGTGCTGGCTCTTGTGTACCTAGCTCGGATCCTTGCGTGTCAGAAGATTGTGGATCAGTGTCCCGGGAGATCGTCCTTGGAAATGGATAGTCCTTCGCCGAAGTCTGTCGGGCTCTAGGAGTTCTAGGCGGAGTCTCGTGCTTAGATCCAGCAGACGGTCGGTTCCGTGGGGTTGTGGCAGGACGCTGTCTTGGGTCGTTCGAAGCACTCGTAGGTCCTGAGGCCCTGCGTGTCTTGCCACTCTGGCTCAAATCGTGAAGCGCGAAATCGCGAACGTCCAAAGGCGTGGATACGTCGTTGGCGAAGGCGATTGTAGACATCAGCTTCCGTGGCCCGATGGGCTGATGCACAAACAACGGACACGCCTGGAAACGCTCAGCCGCGAATCTCCCGAATGTCGATCGTACGGAATCCCCCAGGACGAGAAGCTGAGTGCCCTGACTCGCAAGCCTGGTGAGTGTATCAGAAAGTAGCGCCGAGTCGCTTTCGTCGAGTAGGTAGAAATCGCTCTCCGACACGGCACAGATCTGGAATTCTGGTCCAACCTCGTCCACTGCGCCATCGGAGTCGATTTCGCAGTGCAACCACGACTTGGCCATCGTGGTAAAGCTGGCACCCAAAGGCGTGTTGGGAAAGCCTGTGTGCATATGTTGTTCGCCCTCGATATCACTCCGGACATCGAGAAGCTTGATTCGCCTTAGCTGCATCTCGTGGAGAGCTCGAGATATCTTCCCGTCGCGCTTCTCATCCAGCTGCCTATGAGCGACGACATCGGCAAACGAAGCGTTGTATTCGAGTGTCACACGTGTGCCAGACGTTGGACCTTGCTCGCTGGTGACGTTGAGGTCTCCGTGGATCTCGTTCGCAAGCTTCTTCACGATGCTGAGGCCTAGGCCGGTACCTACGGAGAAGCTGTTCTCTTGTCTGAAGGGCACAAAAAGATCATTCGTCTGCACACGAGAAGCTCAAAGGGTCAGCTGCCGCTCAAGCATGTAGAAGGACTCTGCTCATGTATATGCTCACCAAGAAGTGCTCCGAGATGCCGGGTCCCGTGTCTTCTATGACAAGCCGGACCCGATCATTGTGACTGTCCGTCTTGATCGTATGGAGCCGGATGCTGACTGTTCCTCGCTCTGTATACTTGAGTGCGTTTCCGAGGAGGTTCGTTAGAATTCGGGTCCACGAACCCGGCTGTGCATCGTTAATACTGAGCTTCCAAGAGCGAGAACTTGTTAATAGACATACCGACATCTTGACGACCCATCCATTCGGTCGCCAAGCAATGTTGACCACGACTGAAATAGGAGAGGTCGACGTCTCTGCGCCACCTTTTGGCTTGTGGCGAGGGCGATCGTCAGAAGACGAGTCGTCAAAGCTGTTGGAGTGTATATCAGACTTGGTAAAGTGCTGGTATCGAAAAGCGGCGACCGTGGTCTCGACCACTTCTTCAGTCAGTTGTGCTAGATCGATGTGCACGCCGGCATTGGCGCCCTCGTCTTCCCCCACGCTCGCAGTAGTATGACGAGTAGCCTGTTCGGTCACTCGTAGCTTACGCTGTTGGCGACCAGAGCTGCTTATCTTTGAGTAATCCAGGATGTGGTTGACGCTGATAGCGGTTAGTTTTGAATGCCGAGATTTGGACGTTTCGGCACTGCTTACGTGTCTAGAAGTGTCCTGCCCGCCATAGCGATCATATGAGCCATCTCTCGCTGGTAAGAATTGAGCTCACTGTCCTGCAAAAGCTCAACACCCGCTAAGACGCCTGCATAGCACAAGCAACAACCAGGTCAGTAGGTGTCTCTGACATGGGAGTGCTCTATTCATCAGCACTTACCGTGAAGCGGGGACCTCAACTCGTGGCTCACAGAGGAGATGAAATTGCCCTTGGCCTGATCGGCTGCCAAGGTCTCGAGCCGTATCACTTCGGCCCCCATGCTGTGGGCAAAAGCCGAAAGGTACAACATGACTTCGTTGGAGTCAAAGAAGCGCATGCTGTCGGTGCTCCATAGAAAGATTGCAGAGTGACAACGCTCGCCGTTACTCTGTTTGGGGTCAGCGTCCGCCATGCGGTAGCAGGCATTGGTGGAGGGTCGACTCACCTCCCAGAGGGGATAGAAAACTGCAGTCCTTGCCCCAACCATGACCTACAGTTCGTCAGCACAATATTTCACTTGTCTTAGGCTGAGAGGGGTTGCTAGGCCCAGCGACATACCTTTCCTAGCTTGGTGGTTTCTCGGCGCTGTCTCGACTGCTTTCTCGTCGAGACTCTGTCGCTCTGAGAGCCCTCAGTATACTCTTCGCCCGAGCTCGAGGCGAGATCGCCGGCCTGGAGGAAATGGAACACGCGCCCTCTTGGGTACCTTCTGATGAGCTTTGCCAAGTCGTCCGGTGCAAGTTTGAAGTTGTGTGATGAGTCCTTGTCGGCCAGGCTTGTCTTGGATCGAGTCGAAAAGCCCTTCAGCTTGCAAGCGGAGGAGGTACTTGCACCCGCGCCCGATGTATCCGAGTCACTAGTTGGTGTTTGCAAATCCGGCTCGACATTGGAGGAGGACTGTGCGCTGGTCTCAGTGTCGCCAGCATCCGACGTTCGCCGCATCCTTGCCGCTCTTCTCGAGGCAAGACTGGGGGCAACAACAACGACCGCCTCGGCATTCACGGCCTCACGGATCAAATTACTGGCCCTGCCGTACGTTTCTCTGAGCGCTTCTGCGAGGTCGAAGCCCGACGGTGGTGATGATAGCGACGAGTATGATTGCTGGGCTCGAAGTTGGCGAGGTAGCCGTTGCTTCTTGGTTGCAGCTTCACCGTGCTGGTCTTCCAGGAATACAGGAGTCTCGGGTGTTGTTTGTGGTTGACCTTGGCCGAAGTCTTCCATCGCCACCGAATCTGCCTTCCTGGTGGATGTGGTGCCGTCGTTCTTGGTAGAGGTAACCGAGCCTGACGCAGGTTAGTAAATTTAGACAAAAAATGGAATGAGATTGATGGTATACGTGTTTGACGACCATCGGCTTTTGCTTTGGCGCGCTGTGTTCTCCGCTCGAAGGCGGGTGGAGTGGTATCAACCTCTTGCTTGCCGAGATCTTCGTCAAGCCGAGCGGCCTGGAGATCGGGATCAATCGATCTATTCTGGTGCCGTCCCCCGCGATGGCCCTGGCCTACATCTGTTTCCATCCACCATTGGCGAAGACTATGCTGGCCCTTATTGAAGGCAGACAGCCCTTGAATGAGGCGCTCTGAACGGTGACTCTGTGAAGCAATTACAGCAGCGTCGAGATGGTGCGCGACAGTGTCTGCCATGTCCTCTAGCAGCGTCATCTCAGCGGCACTCACGCCGATGCGAGGTCGATCATCCATGATGGTGTAGCTGCCGAGGACGGTACCATCGGGAGTCCTTAGGGGCACAGAGCAGTAAAAGCGCAGAGAAGGAGCACGGCGGGCAAATGCACGGACCTTGCATTGGTCATTGGAGCGAGCGTCGCTGAAGATGCACCAGTGGGGGGACCTTCCCTCGGTGTAGTAATGCTCCTCGTCGTCTGGGGTCATCCGATATCGTCGTGCTCGTCGCCAATCATTCACCGCGATATCATTGATGCCGTCTGCCCGCAGGAAGCTGCTTGTGCCCAGCCAAGCTTTGTCGTGGGCGTCCACGACTGTGTCGTATTGCAGGTTCATGGTACGGGTGGCTTCGGCCAGCACGAACTCCATTTCGGACGTTATCAGCGAAATCAGGCAGCGACGAACATTCAGCCGTAAGGCGGCCAGCTGCGCGAGAGCAGCTAGGGCTGTATCCGCACACCCCTCGGGGGTGGGCATCTCGTCCCTGTCGTTGGCGGGAAAGGCAAGTCGGTGGAGGGTGCCATTGTTGTACGCGCGTGCCCAGGGTTCGAGGTGTCTGGACCGGCGTCAAGTCAGCCTGCTGGTCCAGCACTCGTAACGCGTCCTGTGGATGCGATACCACAGTTTACGTAGGCTTTACCTGTATACCTCCCGCTCTCGCGTTGTTTCCGTGACGGGGCGCATTCCCACCCAGGCTTCTTCCCCGGAATACCCGCGCCGTGTTTTCCGGCGGTGCGGAGACATGTGGTTGTGCTCGTCGTCCGACTTCGTGGCCTCCATCTTGCCCTGCCAATGCCTACTCTTCTCCTCGAATCAATGCCAGTTTGATGTTGATAGACGAACGTTCGTCTGCGGACCTCCTTTAAGTTAGTCTCAACGCCACCGCCTTCGTCACTACCGCAGCTTAAACTTTAGCCACGATCTGTCGTTCTGTGGTTCGCTGTCGACAGTTCGGCTATATGGCCGGGTCCCCGTGGAAATGCAAGGAGCAACTAAGCCGAGGAGCCGTGACATCACAATACCTCTAGAATCATGAAAACCACATGCAGGTTTACTAGTGTGGACAGTAAGATGGTGACCAGGCAAGAAATCACCTCCGTGGTGTGTCCAGACCATTGGACACTCACACTACATATCGGAGTACACAGCGCCTGCGATGGGAGCGCAGGATTCATCGACCACCCCGGGCCTGTCACTACCACTACTCGCAACATCCTCTCTCATCACCCTGATCGCCTGGCTTCCATGGGCCCGCAGATGGACCACCTCCGGCGCCGCTATTGAATCACTCCTGCTCATCTACGGCTATGGCGTTGGCACACGAATCTTGCCAATCTTCAACCTCTGGACGCTGCTCGCGACGTTCAACCTTGCGTACAGTGTGTGTAGTACATCCTGGCTGCTATATGACGTCTTCGCGGCCCTATGCTACCCTCTCATCTTTGTCACATGCCTGTGCCAGTTCGAATCAGTTGCCAACTTCGCTCGAAGATCTTTGCGCCGATGGCTCCGGCAGCTTCACTTCACCAAGGACAAGATAGCGCTGTAAGTCCAATTCGTTGGGGGAGGTGCCTTCCAACAACGCGCCGTCTGGTGGTGTCTTTCATACATAGTGCAGCAGCTTAGACGACATCGAGACTTTCACATAAGGAAGGCATTGCTTCCCGAAGACACATCAAGCGCCACACTAGGCTTTAGTGCTTTTGACCCGAGCACCAATCTCGAGACACTTGCTGACTTTTTTCTTCATCGGTGTAGATTCAATCTACCGGCACTGGAGATCGACACCGATGTCAATGGCCTTCTCGTGGTCCGTGGGCTCACGTGCCAACTCTCGAGCCTGACCATCATCGCACATGGTAAGCTCTGCCGCCCTACGCATGGAGATGGCAATACTGATGATCTTTTTCCTCCTCTATGTAGGCATCGAGCTCGGCATCAGATTGACAGATGACATCGAGTTTGCCATTTCGGTAGACAAGGTTACTATCGCACTAGGCCGGCGCATCACCATTGGCGAGGTATACGGCAATCTCAAAGACGACAAAGTAGAGATGATGTTCGCCAACCAGGGCGCTCAAGCTGTCCCTGGAGTCAATGGCCGCGCGATGCTAGACTCACAGAGCGGAAATCTCAAAGCTGCGGTTGTGGGCTCCGCAGAGTTTGGTGATAGGAGACAACTCCGCGAGCAGCTCACTGGTGTCAGCTATATGGAGGAGATAGCACCCTCTGCAGTAATGGATCCCGTCAAGCTGGTTGCTCTCGACGACGATCAAGCCGAAAAGCGATACCTCGAAGCACTGGATGACATACATCGATCCAGTGCCGTTGGCCAAAGCCAGCTGAAGGTCAAACTCGATGCCCAGAGCAAGGAGGAACCGGAGGTGCCGACCGATAGCGATGTGAGGAGGGCTGTTGTGATCGCACTCCAGAATCAGCCTTCGGTGCCACACCCTCCTGGTCAGAGTATCAGGGTCACAACACTTCAGACTCTGGCCCCACCAAAGGTCCGACGCTTTTTGCATCGCCTCCCGTTGGGTCTCCGGCTTATGCTCCAACCCATTAGCTACCTGCATCCCATAACGACATCTTGCTTTACCTGTGGTATTCCAGGCTGCTATATCTCGGCGTTGTTGAGCAAGGAAGTCTTCAAGCACTACTCCGACGTCAGCGCAGCTGTCCAGCGGCTCGAGCTCAAGATAGAGAAGTGGCTGGCGGACGCCAACTTCTGCGTGCAGTTCGGAGGCCTCAATGCGGTCACACAAGTTCCGGTCAGCACCACTGCAGAAATATCAGCGCAGGTGAAAGTTATGGATGTGCGAGCCTACCGCAGCGTTGACGGTACCAACGAGTCCGCCCAGGTGGCTCAGCTGGATGGCATAGATGCTTCTGTTAACCTGCCAATGTTTCTGCTCCCACACCACGAACACATCATCCCACCGAGGCCACTCGAACAGCAGAAGGAAGCTCCTGAATCTCTTGGCATCAAGCGCAGTGGCACTGGCTTCTCAAGTGTGGGTGAAAAGGACAACGCAGACATCACGTTCAACGCGCATGCCAGCCTGCCTGCTCGGTTCGACGAATCATTACTTTCGTTCGTGGCCGCCATTGTGAAAGCAAGCAAAGTTATTGAGCTTGAGAAGGAATTCGGCAGCGGAGACGAACAACCAATTACCGATCTCGACGAAACCGCGGAACCAACATCAGTTGACGGCCTCGACGCAGACAGCGAACAGGATTCCATTATGTCTACGCCGGACTCGCCGACAAAGAAAGATCCTCGCTTCAAATTGTTTGCGAAGAACATCCGACAGAATCTCAAGGATGGTACCACAGGCCATAGCATCAAGGTATTGGCGAAGGATCTCAACCAGTCGACGCGCGACAGCATGAAGAAGGCTGTGGTCGTGGGTGTAGTGAACGATGGATGGATTGCTAAGGTGGTGGGCAAGATTGCTGCTAAGCTTGAGAAGGCTCGTGGCTCATTGGGTTACAGCGGCAGCATACCTGTGCCGCTAGAGCCATACCGTTTGACCGAGGATGGGGCCTTGTCGAAGCTATTGCCGTGAAGTACGAGCCTAAAGCTGAGGCCCTGGGATGCTCACGAACGAAAAGTGGCGAGGAATGCCGAGTGGTAGCGATTCCTAATACCCTACTGTATTCACACTACCTTATGCAAGCAATAGGTGTCAGTATGACGAAGCGGCCCACAGTGCTCCACAGCAGTCTCAACTCTTGGGCCATTCTCGTTTTCCTTAAAAATCCGGAGCGACCTTCGTGTCGATGCGCTACGAGAGCGTTTCGTATGTCCGCCTGGAACCACGTCGAGCATGTCACCGCTCTGCAGCAGAAGGTTCCCAAGGGTCACAACATCGTGTTGCCACAGCTCTCATACTACGATCAACGACTCCACTATCACTCCAACTTGGACATTGGCTTCCACGGTGGTTTTCTGCACCACAGCTTCATCGGTACCATACTTGTCGTCACTTCCTTGGCTGGTAAAGTTTTCGACTGCTTCCCACTTTCTCCGATCGTTCTTGAACACTGGCAACGTGCTTCGACAGATCTCCATGCCCACCGAAACGAGCAAAAATAGCAGGGCGAGAAGGAGTGGAAACCTGAGCTCGTGGGTGGCGTTCTGCAAAGGCCCGCTGGCGACATAGTTGACCCATATCTGTTCGAAGGCGTCATCATGGTTCATGATACGACGAGCACGAATTGTACTTACGGTTCCGCACGATACTGTCAGCTGCAACCCAAACCATCTGACCTCGTTGCCGACTGGTATCATCTCGGAGAACATAACGCGGAAGGAAGCGTTCGCGAGAGACGAGGACAGCTGTATGACGAAGAGCTGCACATAGAACTCCCATCTCATCTGTAGCGAGGCTGTTAACGATCTGGCGAAGCATCAAATATCGGGCAGAGAAGGATTTACTTTAAAGCCGAAGCTCACACCGGCGAACCCAATACAGCCCCAGATCGGGAGAAGCAGACTGATGGCATATCCAGAGATGAGCCACTTTTCTAGTGAGATCGGGAGCTTTGGGCGGATCCAGAGGAACAGCAGGTTTGTGACGATGATGCAAAGCACCTGCGCAAGGCTGTATAGCGAGTACTCGAGGGCGCCCGGTCGGATCTCTGCAACGAAGAGTTGACCGATGACAGAGGTGACGGCGAAGATGGTGTCGGTGTAAATTGTGTAGGATATCAGCAGGACAGCCATGTTTCGTCGGACGAAAAGATCTCGGAAAGGGCGAAAGACTGTGAAGGCGTCAGCAGCGACAAAACGATCACGGAGACGACTCACACTCGACGATAGGCTCGATCCAGTTTCTGGTAGGCGATGAGGGCTTGGATGGGATGGGCGGCAGTCCACAGAGTGCAACAAGGGAGCCCGCGACGGTTAGGAAACCGGTCACAGTTGTGACCAGAAGACCTCTGCTCTGTTCGTCAGTGGACAGCGGATGAGGCAGACGATCGTTGCAACACTCACGCAGACGCCGCAGCAGTGCCGTTGAGCGTTTCTGACAAAATGATCACAATCACAAGCAGCACCACACCACCGACCTGAGCTGCGATCGTGCCGAATATGGTCATGTTGAAGCCGTATCTGCGCAAGGAACTTTTGAGCTCTGTGTGCTGCATCTCCTCGACACGACCAGCTGTAACATTGAACGTCAGCGGGGCCGGAGTGACAAATACCTCACGACCTACCTCCTCCTGTGGACTCCCTTGCCGCCGATACGCTAGTTCGCATGCAATGCGGTATGTAGATGTTGAGCAAAGCGATGAGGATCGACGTGATGATTGCGAAGATGATATACAGTGCTGTCAACGTCTGAAAGTTCTGCACTGAGTATCCCTGCAGCCAGTATGCCGGTATGGCGAACGCGCCAAAGGCTACAATGAAGATGGTCACTAGCAGATGTTTCCGGGGCCAGAAGTCAGAGTATGCCGACAAAAACATCGTTACGGCTCCCCCGACACCGAACCCAATGGCGTTGAGGTACAGCAAGACACTGTTGAGATCGAGCCGTGAGCCGGCCCAGGGGACGATGCAGTAAGTCGTGCATGGTTGATCGTCGACCTGATCGTTATAATCAGTTACAGTTCGCATTTTGCGGAGCATCCTTGGTCGGTTGAGCCGTCTCCAACTTACATCCGTCCCAATAAGATATCCAACGATCTGCAATTGGTAGATAACGTATGTATTGAAGATGGTAAAAGGCAAGCCGATCAAGAAATTACAGAACACAAAGCTGTGCAACGCTGTATCCCGTGTCCACCAGTGTGCAAGTGGGAATTGCATGTTGACGAATACTGCGGATCGATGGAGGTTTCTATTTCGTTCTTGTGTACTCAGGATCGTGAACGTGGTATCTGCAGGGGGTCATGTATACCTAGCTGCAAGAAACTTGCTCAAACTGACTTGGAAGCAGACGCGAGCCTTGTGCGGCAGATTGAGACCTCTGTGGAGCTGTCAGGTGCGTGGACTGCACGGGTAAGATAGTCAGTCGTTGTATACGGTCTCTCTCTGAAGACTGACTCAAAATGTGCTCGAACGGTCATCGTCTTGCACGGCTTGGTCTCAGCGCCAGTTGATCAATTGGATACTTGTGGCAAGCAGCTGTCGCTGCTATGGTAGGATTTAGCGCTCGTTGATGATACGAGACTGCTTGCGACTTTCCGCGAACTTGCAGATTGGCCGTCAAGTATACGACAAGGAAACGACAACCTCCTGATGAGATTTCTTTGAGTTAGCTACGTAAGCTCTTCATACCCATCATCCTCCCATCCGAGCGCAGTATAGACGGAAGTCTCCTCATTTGCAGCGCTCCTCACCGTGCTGTTATCAGGACTGATGCCTGCTTCCTCAAGCCCGTCATCATTCATCTCGTCACACAGCCATATGCCTACTTCCTTCCCCGGAGCACTCACGGCCACGGCAGCTGGTACTTTTAAGGCCGCCTGGCCCTTCGATGGGGTCGCTTGTGTAACCGCGGTCGTCCGTCGTGCTATCGGCGAGTCCAGCATCCCAGTTCCAGGCTGCGTTGCAAGACTCTTAGGCATAAACTTTGCGAAGCCGCGAGACGGTGTTTCTTGGATCGCACTGCTGCTGACCACATCAAGACGGCGTGCTCTGTGCCCTGTATGCGGTACTGCGAATGTAGCTATCGCCTGGCTTGTCGTAATGGATGTGGGCCGTGGAACTTGGAGGCGCGCTGAAGAGGACGGGACGATCGATGCAGATGAAGAGTGACTAGACGCAGGCTCCTGGGGCGCTCCAGAGTTGGTCGCCATAGCGCGTTTGTATGGCGTAGCGCTTGGTGCACGGCGACGATAGCCTGATGGTGTTGCAGCTACGTCAGTCTTCTGCAAGCCGTCTCCTTTTGTTGGTGGTGCATTGGTCTTTTCGACCCGTTCCGCCTCTGCTTTCTTGCCTCTTTGCTGCGGCCTAGTGTTCTTCGCCATGGCTTTCGCGAAGCTCTGATCAGTAGTGTCCGCGACATCTTTGACAGCAAGTGCACGGTTCGGCTTCTTAATGCCCTCAACGGCTTCTTTGATAGCCCTGTCGCTTTCCGCCTTCCTGCGTAACTTGGCTTCGCTGGCTTGTGACATGGCCGAGAGATCGATCAAGCGTGGCTTCGAGCTCATCTGCTCCAGAACGTTGGTCCGAGATCTACGTTGAGGCTTCGCCCTCTCGAGTGCGTTTGACAGAGGAACAGAGGTGAGAGAAGGCGTCTCGCTGGGTTCGCGCTTGATGTGTGACAAAGCATCGGACTCCGTGGCTGATCGAAGAAGAGCAGGCGGCTTATGAACGCTGCGATTGAGGGTGTCGGTCGACACCCGCGCAAGTGGCTGTCTCGGCTTCCTTTCCGGGGGCTGGCGTATGGCCGGCTCGCCCGGTCTGCGTATGCTGGTCGATCTGCGCTTAGGAGGTGTCTGTGCACTTGGACCTCCGAGCTTCTTGTTCACCAACAGAGCATGCTGAGGTATGCGTGAACTGAAGAATGGTACGACGACTTCAATGCAGAAGTTCCTGAGCACATCGTTGCTGTCTCCATTACCCTGATCTTGACTGATCCTAGACTTCGCCGGCGACAGGCTCTCCAGTGACTGCCAGATACAGAGCTTGTCAAGAAGAGACTCCAGGAGCGAAGGCAGATCTTGCTTCTTCTTCGGTCTCTTTGGCTTTGCATCTGGAATAATCTGTGACTCGGCTTGTTGTGATTCTGCAGCCTGTGATTCGAGACCGACAGACCCGACCTGTCCTGCCTCTATGGCAAATCCTGGAGAGGCTTCCAGTGACAGAACCTCCAATGCAAGGGTGAGTTGCAGAAAGGTCTCTCGCATCCTGAGCTTCGAGACCCGTTGCCGCAGGGCAGTATCCGCATCTTCAGTGGCACCCGTCTCGCCGTCCGCTTGCCACCAGCGCTTCACGTAGTCTTCCTCTCCAACAAAGAAGCCGGCTTTGCTTCGCCTGGCTTTCCACTTTTTCTTGTTCTTTTTCCGCTTGGCCACATCTGCTGGGCTTTCCAAACTCGATGCTGGCAATTCTCTTACGAGCTCTGGTAGGGTTTCCTTGTACTTCTTGTCGAGGACCGTGGACGTGAGAATGCTTTGCCGTAAGAACTCAACCAGGTCTGCAGGTGTTGCATCCGGTGACTGCGATATAAATGCTGCCCGTGCTCGTGATAGTGGTCCTTTGGTGAAGTAAGCAAGTGAGGTGCGTTCGATGTACAAAGCTTCTATGTAGTGCTTCGTAAGGTCATGCAAGACGTCTTGTGGTGAAGGTGGTGGGCGAGCCGGATCTGCCATTCGTGATTCTGGACCAATTGGCGGCATCGGAGACAGTTTCTCGATAGGTAACCCAAGTGAGCGTTCGCCAATCTTCGCAGGTGCGTCCATTACCCTCTGCATTATCAATGTCGGCAGCGCAGGCCTATTGGCAGTCTTTTCAGCAGTACGTGGCACCTCTACTGCCGCCCTTGCCCACCAAGGCGCATCCTTCGCAAGCTCTAGAACCTGAAGCTTCGGCGGTCTATAAGTCTCCGTGAGCACCAATTTCGCTCGCCTCAGTACATCTTCCTCCCCCACTGCATCCTGCAATTTACAAAGCGCATATGTGCGCGCCCTTACCCTCTCAATGGCGTACATTCTCTTCTCATTCTCCTCCAGCGCCACGAGCACTGTCGCATCACCTCCATGCTGATGACTCGCCTCAAGGATATGGATATGAGCAGAAAACAGCCGGCTACCCGGCTGAGCTGTATCCAGTGATGCCAGAGGTAGCTGAGCGCGTGAGAGGAGACAGACGGGCGCGAAGGACTTGGGTCGTGCGAATGGGTCCGATGGGTCCTGCAAAGATCAGTCTGGCTTTCCATAATACATAGTAGGTTAGTTAGTTAGGCGCACTCTTATCGAGAAAGGGCGTGTATTCAATTTCGTCTCATCTATCTCGTCTCTCGTTCGCTTCGTTCCGGTCCTCTCGTGTGTGAATGCTGACGCTGCCGTTCGTGGTGGAGTTAATGCAATGCTCCCGCTATGAATGGACATACTCGTGATAACGTATCGATGTCATCGTCCAGCCGTAATCAGAACCATAACCATAATATGAATGCAATGCCAACAAAATACAAATACTCAATGTTCGTTGAGAGGATGTGAGGTCGAGATCGGCGGTAGCACGCGCCAAACTCACGCGTCGCGGGAAGACTAGATGCCGAGGCAGGTACAATCGTTCACTCAAGTCCACGTTCGCACGGGAAGCAGTCTTCTACAACCACTCATACATACCTAAGGTACCTTAGAAAGACAACTAGCTCTGCATCTCCGTGAACACAACAGATTAGACACTACTTCGTCGGATGGCGATGCTCTCGCCATCATTCCCGCCGGAGTTTCCGCAAGCTGGCATGCTGTTTAGGACAATACGACAGTACTCGCTAGCAATTGCTCTCATAGTCTCAGCGTGATGCTGGACTGGTCGATTCACTCACCGTCGGAGAATACATCGGGCAGGCAACTCGGCTGGCAGCCAGCGGGAAGAACAGGAACGTGGAAAGTGGTTCATGGAGGAGACTTCTATTTGGTTGAACTAGCCACGGGAGTCTTATGATCGTGCATGCAGGAAGCGTATGGGGACCGCGGGAATGCTGGGGCCGCCGGCAGGTGTGGGTTGTTCATGACCTTGCCCCGAATATCGAGCTCGGCCGCTATGGAAGTCGGCGATGCCTGCAGTATCCTCAACCCCATCCAGTATCTCGGACGACTCGCCAAGTGGCGGTGCTCTACAACTCACTGAGGTGCAGAGCCATCGCTCTCGGCACTCTCGCATGCTTGCAAATACTGAACGATCTCTGCCGGTCTCGAAACTTCTTTTGCAGATCGCACGGCCCCTGTGCCCACGACATATGCTCCCTTTCCCACGAGGAACTCAAGACGTTTCATGCATTCATCTGCAATGTATCAGTGGGATAGCATCGAAGCCTTTGCGAATGCATCGATACTGACCGTCATCTATATCCATGCGTACGACCATACACACCGAACTTCGCTCGTTCCCGCCTGCGTTGACGTCGCAGTGACACTTGTCAGTCAAGTAGTCAAGGAAGTCCAGCTGTCCACGCATTACCGCCAGCTTGATCAGCGTCATGGACCTGGTCTTGTTCGGAGCACTCATCGGCTCAATCGAATTGGCCCATCCGGGCTGTCTGAGTTCAAATGCCTCTGCGAACTCAACATCTCCTCCTCGAACGACGTGCCGCATCGAGTGCCATGAGATTTCTCGACTGGAGGCGTTCAAGCAGCTGTCGAATAGGTAACACCAGACCTCAAGTTGACCATCTTTCGCTGCCTGGTCTGCGAGGTATTCCACGGTCCGCGGACAAGGTGCCGTGCGGTCGTTCGAACAGCTTCCTGTGATATGAATGCAGGGTAGGTGATCAGGAGATGCGAAAGCGACACGAAGATCTTCGAGATTGCTATCGGCAACTAGCTTAGATAATTCTTCAAGGGATCTCATCATTCTGGCTGAGGGATCATTCTACTCATCAAAGGTCAGGCGTGGATAGTGCAATTATCATACAAGTTTGTTTGAGCGTTGATACGTTTCGGACAGCCACCATTCGCCATGACTCGGTGGAGCTTGAGCGGCGATGGTAATAGGATCTTCATTTGGTTGATAACTCCTAAGTCAGGCGTCCATCTAAGGGAGACCGTCTCATTAAAGATTGGCCTAGTGGCAAATACGGCCACAACAGGACTAGGCGGGCGTTTTCGAGAC
>JAABUW010006104.1_pt1 | contig 15313 bp, 22 predicted proteins | sample 5560081 | NCBI WGS metagenome assembly JAABUW01 (sample SAMN10711882, study PRJNA513363) | rock metagenome | isolation source: Antarctica rocks | place: Antarctica: Victoria Land, Knobhead sud
ATGTTACACCCTCTAGCTCGCGGGGATTGCATCGGCTGCATTCTGTGCGTGGGCCAGGCAGTCCGCCATTGGCGCCGTCACCTTCACTTCCCACCAGTACGCTTCACACTGGGTCCCGGTGGACGTCTTTGCCAGCTGATGGCCACCGACCCTCTCCCCTGCCACATGTACGGCTTCCTCAACCTCCTCCGGGGCCGCCTCCCTCGACATCAACGCCATCCTCACTTCCGCCACCGCCTCCCATCGGCCTTCTCAGAGATGGCTCGTACATTCCGGTGCAAGCCTCTGGGGTCACACAGCCTCCGCATGTCCCCAACCAGGCAGCTGTGAGTGGGAGCTCTGACCCGCCGCTGCCGTCCGAGCCAGCAGGACGTTTGTCTCCAGACCCCCCTTTGCCGCTTTCGCCTCCTCCAAAGCACCCATTGCCTCCTCCACCTGAGCGGCCATCAGCCTACGGCAAGCCACCACAGAAGGATTTTGGCTTTCCTCCACACCTGCCAGGTCTGTCCTGCTTGCCTGTTGCTTTCATGCTGCTGCGTTTCATTGACACTTATCAATCAATACAATGCGGTTGCAATCTGCTTGCTTTTGACACGTGAGCTTATGTGCAGACTTACATGTGAAGAAGCGCAAGAGGGATGTGGCCAACCTGGATGATGAGGTCAAGTCTGCAGATGACATGTCCTTGGATGAGGGAGAGATTCCAACTGATGGCCAGAATGGGTCTGCAGGTTTTGCTCCTGACACTGACGTGCTGTGTACTGTCTTTGGAATGCAGTATGTGGTGTGTTGCTGAACACGTGCATGACTTGCAACGCTTCCTGTGTAGCGCTGCTTTGTCATGTGCATTTGTGCTTCAAGTCATGATTGTGGTGCCATCAGGCTGCAATATTCTGGCCTATCAACCAGCCTACATTGTGGTCGTGACCTCAAGGTCCCTTGCATCCCTTTCAATCTCCGTGTTCTGAGACTGCTGTTGCACTCTTACACAGCAATCAAGCTCACAAAGCTGTTTTGTGTGGTGCAGATGTGAGGATGTCTGAAGCTGACCCTGACAGACAACAGCCCAATGGGGCTGGGCCCTCTCAACCAACTGGCACAAGTTGCCGTGAAGGGCAAAATGGGCTGAGTCAACAGGCAGGCTCTGTGCCCAATGGGCACCCCGTCCCTCATGGGTTGGGCCAGCAACCAGAGCTGGCCTCCAATCATCTGCCTCATGCGCCACCACCAGGTAAGGAACTTACAAGATTAGTATGCTGATGTTGCTTGATGACCAACTGCTCTTGTACACCTATCATACTGCTGTCCTGTCTTGCACCCATCAACATCTGCAAGTAAACCACTGCTGCTGCAAACCTGGCTCATACACATGAGGGCTTCTCATGTGTACCTGGCTCATACACATGAGAAGTGTTCCTGCCAGCTGGTGGTTCAGCATTCCAAAAATTTACCCCGCAGTACAACTTGCTCTTGGCAGCAAAGTCTTGTTAAGCACCATTCCTCACCATGATGCTGACGTCTGTCTGCAAAGGTGCTGGGCCTGAGAGCTTCCCTACTGACTGGCCAGATGACAACTTGACAGAGAATGCCAGCTTCCTGGCCTTTGTGGAGTATGCTGTCAGGCAGGCCTTGGACCCATACCGCTCTATTGGGGGTCATGGCGGTGTCAGGGTAACCTCTCCCACATCATTTGCGTGTTCATAGCCTGGGCCAAAATGCATGCAGACAGGAGCAGAACACACTGGTCTTGCTATCCAAGCAAAGAGCAGCTCTTGACAAGAACAAGTGTCGCTAGTCAGAGCAAGTGTTGCTGAGAAAAGGAAGTGTTGTTGGTCTAGCAAGTGTGGTTAGCAGAGCAAGTGGCGTTAGCAGAACAAATGTGTTGAATCTGCTTGCTTAACGCAAGGCTTAAGCGCTTGTCCATCTCCTGGAAAGCACCTAAGTGGCAAAGCATGGCCTGTGCTGCAGTTGACGAAGGAGAAGCATGGACAGATTCTCCGCAAATGCCAAGCAAAAATTGTTTTAGCTGAGCAACAGGTTGGTGGCTTTACTTTGGCATGACTCATGCTGTCTAGCGTGATTTTGCATTCACATGCTGCCTGAAGCATTTGTTTTGTTTCTCACTGCCCGGTCAACATGCTCTACCATTCCGTTCACTTTGTCATTGATTTCCCATCAGGTTTTTCAATACCATTTAATAGGGTACCGATAGGAAATCTTGTATATTCTTCAGCAAGGTAACCTGCATGGCAAATGATTGCTGGTGTTCACAGAGCAGACTCTTGCTTCTGACATGCATCCAAGAAGTGTATGCTGATCATGCAGACCTTGCTGTCACCTTTCATACCTCCAACAAGCAGACATGCATTGAGGAATCATACTGCACTCTTGTTCAGTGTCTGGCCTGTATCATGTGCAATGCATGTGCTACAGAGCATGTACCTTGCAGTATAGCTGAGTGGAAACTGACGGTGTCATTTGTTGCAGGCTGCAGTAGAAAGGGCGAGAAAGGGGCAGTCAGGGCAGGTGGTACGCCACAAGATTCTGAGTAACGCAACCAAGCTTGTCATGTCTTACTGCAGTCAAGGCAGCGAGGCCCACTCCCAAAAACAGCACAGACCTGGTCGAGTGTAAAACGTTGTGTCATGCCTTTTCTTCCACTTTATTCCCTCCTTCCCTGTGACTCTCAATTTTTAGTCTTATGGTTATATTGTGCTGCTGTGGTGTCTTCATTCTTTGTTTTGCTTATGGCCTACTTGACATGAAAGTGGCATGGCAGCGCTGTGATCTGGTATTTTGGCATGCGGGTGCTTTTAAGCTTCCATTCTTGCTCTTTGTTGGATCAAGTGGTGAACAGTTCCAGGTGTCAAAGTCCTTTAGGAAAGTGTCAGCTTCTGTGCATCACCCGCACTGCATCAAGCTGACCTTGTCAACCACTGATGTGTTACAATGAACAGAGATGTACTGACTGCTTTGCGTCTGAAACGTCTGAGGAGACAACCCTAAGTTGTGCACCCCATTTTCGGACTCACGCAGCCTTGACAAGTACTCCTTCCCCGCCCCAAGCACTGCTAGCTGGTGCAGATGCAAACAGTGTACACTCGTGGGCTGTGATGTATCAACATTGTTGTGCACAGATGTGCTCAGGGCTATACGGTGTGCCGTCCAGTAATGTGGTACAAGTAATCCCGAATCAGCACAGAGCTCATCTTACGATGCAGTGTACAGCCGCGCTGTCTTACATGTTATGCCCAGACTTTTAGTAAAGACTTTAGTAAACCAGTCTTCCTCATTTTGCACAGAATGTATACACAATGATTGCTACGAGCAGAAAGGTCTTAGGCACAGGAGGTCTTGCAAATATTTGATGCTGTTACAAACCACATACATCTTCATCAGTCTGAATTTAGCATACCCAGTAAGAGCCAAGTGAAAGTAGCATCAAAAATCAGAGATGCTGCAACTGTAAAAATTGCAAGGACTAGCTAGAACTCATTGCGTGCTGTACAACAGTCACACGCTGAGCTTTGTCTCAAAAATCCATAACTGAAGGTATGTGGACCACCAGCATCTGAAAGTCACATGCTGAGGTACTGTAAGCTAGTTGCCATATAGCATAGACACTGACAACACTAAAAGAACATGCAGTTATGTCAGAACATGACTAAGCAGAAAACCACTGTCTGCAGGTTGTGAGCAGCGCTGCAACACTCAAGGACACACCCACAACCACAACTAATACCGGCAAGACAACTTGATGAGTAGTCTGCCAACATTGGCTCAACTTGCTTTCAGGCTGTTGACCATTGTGCTCAACGGCAGTGATGCTAAGGTGCACATCATCATCCTCATTTCCATCAGCTGGCAGCAACAATGCCTGAACTTCCCTATCTTCCTGTTGTATCAATGCAAGGCCAGGTGTTCTAGCCTTCTCATGGGCTCTCAGCTTGAGATGTAGCCCGACAGGAATGACATAGCACACAATGCAGACTGCTGTCGCTCCTGTGATGGCAAATATCTTTTCTGCATAGGCTGGGAAGATTAGCGCCACCAGAAGAGTGCTGATGATGATGCCGGTAGTTTCTGCCATGTGTCGCTTCCACTCAAACGGTGCATCTTCACCAGCAATGAGACTGTCCAGTGTATACCTCAGAGATATCTGCAGACAACATTTATCTCAACGTCCGTCTCAGCATCTCAAGACTCATCTTTTGTTGTGCTGAATAAGTTGACTGGGTCTTGATTGAAGATCTGCATTGGCTGTCTGCTGACATACATTTGACATTGACTGCTTAGCATGACAGCATGGCATCTGATGGTTCACTATAGCAGTGCACTGAAGGTCCAATGCACTGAAAGCAATCAACTAGTAAACAAATGCCTGCATCTTCTGATTCCTCACCCAGAGGGGTCAATGCTAGCATGCAGTCAAGCAATGGAGGAGTGAAGCAGGGTGCAGGTGTTGACCTGCATGGGTGGGATGCTAATGGAGAGGTAAAGAGCCATGAAGAGGTCAATCCACCCTTCCCTGCGCCCCCCCAGCCAGGTGTTGACCAGGCAGTCCCCTTCTGTGGCCTGCCCAAAGCGAGCTGCCCCAAAAATCCCCATCGTCCCATACATCAGGCATGCCACCCCTGCAGCAATGGCTAGACAATTAGCACTAGGCATGAGCTTACGAGCTGCACCCAAGAGAGTATAAGAAGATGTTGTAACACGCCTTGGTTGTTCAGCTCTCTTGAGCTTGTAACTCAGCTGAAACTCGTGACTCAGCTGAAACTTGTGACTCTGCTGATCTTTGTGAATCTGCTCTGCTGAAGCTTATGGCTCAGTTGCGTAAGATTGTTCTTGATGCAGAGCTTTGACAGCCCTTTGCAGGAAGGCATGAATGGCAAGCACATCAGCCATGGGTTGTGCTTGGCTGCAATGTTGCAGGCAGTCAGTCAAGCAGCTAAAGGCTGCCTCTGCAAGACTTGACAGCTTTGTGATCATCATAGCAATCATGATGTTCAGGCTTTCTAGCTCATGACGAGCAAGGCACATGCAGAGCAAATCTTGTCTCTCCAAAGCAGGCCGTTCTGAGCAAGCCTGCAAGGTGTTGACAGCTTGACAGCATTGTGTTGACACGCAACTGCGAGCATGGCACATACATACACTTCTTCTCAACTGCAAATGTGCACAACAAGCTGCACAGTGACAAGCTGCACAGTACAGTAACAAGCTGCGCAGTAACCAGCTACATGCTGCACAGTAAGAAGCCCACCAATGATGACAATCTTGACAGCTGTGGAGGTGATGGCCAGACCGGAGGGACCTGGTGGCATGTCATGCAGCAGGGGCATCATCATGGGCTGCAGGTAGAAGGCAAACCCCAGCACCACAAACGCCTCTGGCAACTGGGCAGCGCTCTGCACACATGGTCTTGGAATCAGCCTGCTTCACTCTATCACAGGTCCGAGGTGCAATGCTGAACTCAGCTTGAGTGTCCACCACCGAAGCGTCCAGAAAAAGGACTGGAGAGCCTTGTAGGCATGTTGCTTGAACTATTGTGATCACAATGCTGTCTGGTTGGCTTATGCAGGTGGGTGCAATACGTGCATGGCAGGTCGCGCTGCATTTCTCACACAAGGTGTCATGGCAACCTTAGAGGTATTGGCTGCAGAGTGTCCCCAGAAAAAACACATATGTTATTTCTTACCCATGTGTTTTCCCAAGTGGCAATCGCATTTGCTGAAAGCATGCATCAGATAGGTGCGGACCAGATGAGAAGGATGCACACACAGCTGCATGATCTGCTGCAAGCCATGCCCGTGAGGAAGAGGAAGATTGTCACCTCAAAGGTCCAGAGAGGCAGTTCGCCAGACTTGATTGCCGGCAAGCCTGCGTGAATGGAGGTTTGCACGATGATGCCCAGAACTGTCAAAATGACAATGACACCCACAGTGGCTGCTGACTCCAACTGCAGTCACATTTGAGCATTGAGTGGGCGCGTGCACAGATGAGTCAGCATCCTATGTGCCATGACATTTGGTACACGCATGGATTGAAAAACGTTGCTGTCCTCCGTGTGCATGTTTCACAGGCTGTTACAAAACTTGCACAAGGATCACAAAAACTTGAGCAAGTCGTAAGCATCCACAACGTATAGCTGTGGCTGCGCACAGCATCACATTTCCAAAAGCCAAAGCAGTAGTCTGCTCACAGTAGGATGTGAGTGTTTGCATGCAAGAAGGAAGTGAATGTGAGCAAAGCGCACCTGACGCATGCCCTTAAGGCAGCACAGTGGCCACACTGCCACAACAGCAAATAGGCACATTGTGCCTCGTCCATCATACGCTACCAGCCAAGCTGGAGGCGTATCAGGAGCTGCTAAGCCCTTGAAAGCCCTAGCTGACACATCAGAGATCAAGGCAAAGTCGCCCACGATTGTGCCAAAGAGCAGCAGAATGAGGCTGACTTGTGTTAACACCTGCAGGGTACAAAAGAAATTGCTAGCCAGCAGCTTCATGGGATGCAAAGCAACAACAGCTGAAGCAGGACTGATCATGCATGCCTTTACATATATGCCTAGCATGCATGCATAGCATGCGTAGTATATATGCCTTTGCTGTCAGTGCATAAAGCAAGTGGCACTGGTAAGATGTGCCATGCAGAGAGTTCAGTCAGACTTTCACCTTCCATTTTTGGCCTCCGATCGCAAGGGCAACTCCTTCATAGCTGTCATGTCCTGTTTTGCCGGCTGCTTTGAGCAGCAGCAGGGACGTCAGGCAATTGGAGCCAGCCACGACCAACATGACAAGAATGCCAAGCAGCACTCCTGTCTTGGAGAAGGCATATGGCACAGGAAGCAAGGAGCTGCAGGCGCCACAGAATATGAGCACATGAATGGGCACTCACCAAGAAAGGCAACACAACAAGCAATGCAGTAGAAAAGAGGGGCAAATCGAGGCTGTCACTGGCTGCTGTAGGCTTGCGCAGCAAGATCAGTTGCTGGGGGGCTTGCACTGACCTGCCTAGAATGGCCAAGGTCAGCGTGACGCTGGCACTAAACAAAGCTCTGAAGTACCCTTCTCTTGTCTTCATATCGCTGGATGTGAACTCACTCGCCCGCTGCAGGGCTAAGTTGTGCAAAGCGGATGCTGTGCTAGCATAACTCACAAGGCGGCTGCAGCTGTGTAGCGCACTTGTCAAAGAATGCTGTAATTCATAGACGCTGCTCCTCAAACGCAGTGCCGCCTGTACGCTTGAGTTGGCCCGTGTGCGAAAGCGGCTCGCTTGACTTGCTCGTTGACTGTAACAAAACGTGATACAAAACTTGACCGTAACAGGTGGCAACAGGCACACTTAAAAGCTTGACCATGTCTGCCCATATTGCAATGATGTGCGCATCGTCAGGGTCCTGTGCATTTGAAAAGCAGTAGAAAGTAGGAGAAGTCATCATGACTGCCCAGACTAGGCTCCTTGATCAACAGCATACTTAGCTTTATTTTACTGCATCCTTTGCTGCCATCACAATGTCGACCCCTTCGAGGCCAACATTCACAGACGTGCTAGACATTCTGACCGGCCGATCGCCTCCACCAGTATCTAGATTCTTGAGTTACTCTGGGCAGCTGAGTCCACAACAGATACAAAGCCTTGCAGATGCCATCAGAAACAGCTCAGTGCAGGGAGGCTTTCGGCTCAAAGGTCCGCATCAGCAGTAATGAAACAGATCATGAGTTGCGTCGTTGTCTGTGTCAAATGCATATGCAAAGTAGTCCTGCTCTGCAGGGTGTCTGCTTGGTGACTCTGGGGCAGAGATACTTGCCTCAGCTCTGGCCAGTAATCAAGTGATTCACACCCTTGAGCTTGTGGGTAAGTGCAAAGTCGCAGCATAGTCACCTGTAGGGACTGAAGCTGCCAGCAAGCACACAGTGCAGCCTGATGTGATCAATGCTTGCATGGTGCAGGCAACGGCATAGGACGGCCCGGAGCTGAAGCACTTGCTGCATGCCTTACAGAAAACACCACTCTGACTTCTCTGGACCTGGCAGGTGAGCAGACTGTGTTGCTGTCAGTGTCTCTGCCAAGCTTTTGTTACACTCTTTGCAGCAACCACTCACTGCCTTTAATGATGCACAACTTTGATTGGGCTTACGCCCGCTGATTACCCTCTCATTCTGTGCTGCAGACAACCCCTGTGAGTGGGATGCAGCAGACGTGCTTGAAGCCATCGACAACGTTCTTCACAGGAACAGAATGTTGGCGTCCCGCAATTCAGGCAGCCTTGAAAGTTCGCCAACTGAGCCCCGCAACCCATCAGCCAGTCCCAGGGATCAGTCAAGATGCCCTCAGAGCGAGTCCCCAGGCTCTGAACATCAGCCATTGGCTCCCCCAAACCAGGCCCAAACCCACCCATTGGGGTCCCTGAACCAGTCTCCTAGTAGGCCCAGCGTAGCACCGGCCTCCCATCGCCCTGTTCCACCTCTTTCCCTGTCAGGTCTGGGGCGCAGCAAGTCAGCCAGAGATGTGGTGCTGCCATCAGGCAAGGAGAACAGGGCTGGGACTGCTAGGACCTCGGCCACTTCCAGGACTAGCCCTGGTGGAGCAGACGACTTTGAACACAGGTGAAGACGAGCAAAAGAATGGGTACAGTGACAGCTGTGTTCAATCTGGCAACAACACCAAAACACTTGACCAAACTGTGTGCTGCAGTTGTTGACATGTGGCATGCTTGTCGACAAGACTTTTGCAGACAAGATCTTGGATGATGCCTAGGTGTCGAAGATGACACAGCCCTGACACATGCTCTAATTGATTTGTCACACTGTCAAAGTCATCAAACCAGTATGAAAATGTTGCTTTCGCTGAGAACTTGGTCTTGTTGCGCACAGGAGTAGCTTTACATGTGTCTGGTCTGGTTTGCAGGTTGTTGTATCTGGAAACTGCCAGTGACAATGTGAGCAGGGAGATAGCCCGAATGAGAGGGGATCTGACCCAGGTCAATGAGTGGGAGCAGAGGGTGGACACTCTCTCAAATGAGGTTGCTGCTGTCTTTGCCTCTGTGCAGACTGAGCAAACCACCTTCAGGTGACCATCCCTGCTTGTCAACTTTGCTGGTGTGTCTGGATGTGAATGTTGAGACTTTGCACCTCTATGTCTGACATGCTCCAAGCTAATGCACTGGGTTCTTTTCAGACTGTAACTTCCTGACCTCTGCCTCAGGCATCAGGCAGAGACCCATAGGCCGGATCATGCAGCATTGCAGTGTATTGCGTCTGTGGTTTATCAGCTCCTGCAAGGGGCAACATTGCCGCCCTAAACATGAGCACCTGAGATATTGCACATGCCTGAGAGCTGGGCAGCTAGTTGAAAGTCATTCACCTTCCAGAATAGATATACATAGTCTGCCACCAGTTAGCTTCAGCCCCAATTGGGCATTATTCTTTTCAAACAAAGGTGTAGCGTTTGTGCAAGGAAAGAAAACAGAGTCAAGACATCATGGCACACTTGCAGGACCTGGTTTGATGACCTGGCATCATGGCAGCAGAGGAGTGAGACTGAGTGCCAGCGTTTCAGTGGGGAGCTTGCAAGCTTTGGAGGGGACCTGCACAGCCTGTATCAGCATGTCATGCATACGGGCTCGCATGTGGAAGACAAAGCAGGGTCGATGGCATACAACCAAGCACAGGAGGTATGTCACGCTGCTGTCCCAACTTGCTCTCTGTTTGTGCATTCATGCTGAATGTTTCCTCATGCATTTATTGATGCATTCGAATGTCTTCCATGTATAAGCTCCTGCTTTGGCAGTCAGCATACCAGCACTTATGTGGCCAAAACCAGACTGGGCAAAATGCTGAAAGTGATCATGATCTAATTTTGCTTGCACCTGTGGATGCTGAGTGCTTGCAAGGCAAACTGTTTGCTCAAATGTCACATAATGCCAACACGGTAGACACACAGACTTGTGACCATGCATTGCTGACACACTCTGCCAAAGCGCTAGTTACAGTTTAGCTCCAGGTTAATTAAGCGTTAATTACTGGTGGGTTCAGTGTGTGCTGCTGTGCCCTGCTCGTGTTCCTGCTGGTGCGGCGACTGCCAAAACAAGACCTCAATACAGGAAGCTGCTCAAGACTGTATGTCAATCAATACATCTTCGTTGCTTGTCTTTAGGACTCATCAGGGGAGTCAACAGACAACAATTGGGAAAACAACGTACACTAAGCACTGCTATCGATTTACCAGGCCTGAGGGAAGACACATGTATGATGGATGGTTGCACTGTAGGTGTGGGACAAGTGTAATGTGGAGCTGGAGGAGTTGCACAGCAGGATACATGATGTATGGCAGGCTCACGACCAGCTGGTCTCCATCACTGGGGCAGATGATGGCGTGACTGGCCAGGATTTGGATTCCCGCCTGCAAGCCCTGGAGCATGACATGCAACAGGTCCATGTGAAGACTGAGGAGCTGGACAGGCACATCAACAAGATACTGACCAAGATGATTGAGTTTGCCAACCAAGGTGGGGCGGGCATGACTTTCATCTCTTATATTATGTCATATAATGTTTTCTTCTCATCTTTCATCAAAAGAAGGAAAATGTATGCATGCATGCTAGGAAGCATTGTGGAAGCCACTGTACAATCCAGGGCTCAATCCAGCGCTCAGAGATGCAAAGCATTTGTCCTGAATCAATTCTGCACGTCCAGACAAGAGGGCATTGTGGGCGTAGTTTGGATTTTGCTTCTTTTTGCTTCTGCCTGCTATCTCCATATTGCTTTTGACATGCCTTTGACAGGCAAGCATGAGCTGCTAGTCAGGTTGTGTGATACCAGAATGCGTTTCACGCTGTGCCCTCCAACACTTACCTGCTTTGCTGCTGTTGCGCTGACTTCCTTCCTTCTGCAATTCAGCTGTCAGTCATGCAAAATGCTACAATTCTTGACCATGTACCATTCCATTGTTATTTTTACTTTACTTTTATTCCAGTGCTATTTTGTTTAACCCAGACACACATATGCACAGGCTCTGCCAGAGCTCACCAGCCCATGGTCCTACACACCAGCTGGGTCAGCCCAAGGGTCACCCCCAATCCCAGGATCTCAACCCCAAGTACAGAGCATGCACCATCACATGCCAACTCACAACCCTGATTACAGAACTCTCTCCCTCCATGCTTTATGCGAATTCACTCTTTGGATAATAGCTCAGCTCTCATGCATGCATCCCATACCTACATGATTGTCTGTCTGCAGAGCAACTGCGTCTGAAGTATGACCACAACGAGCTGAAAGGCAGGGTGGCTGAAGCTGAGCAGAAAGTCCAAGACAACCTATCCGGTGAGCATCAAGACAGGGCAGCACTCAAGACCCTTCAGAGCCAGGTGGCCAAACTGGAGTTTGGGGAGCAGAGGCTGAGCAGCAGACTGCTGGCATGGCTGAAGCCCTTGAGGACATGATCAGAAGGAAGTCACCTTCTGTGCTTTGGCAGATGTCCCAAGAAGCGGTGAGCCTTCCTCTCTCTGCGTAGTCCATTAATATATTTTGGCCTGATGGGCCTGTTGTACAAGGCTACCCCAGAGGTTGCCAGCATAGATTATGAGTCCTGCTGAGGCTAAGGCCCTACCCCATGAGGGGGCATCGGCTCTCGTCTGCGTAGTCCATCTCTGGGCTGCCGCCTGGGGAGGCTCCCGTTATGATGGCTATAAAGCATCAACTTGTGCGTAGGCCACTGAGAGGCCATGAGCAAGCATAGTGCTTTTGCCTCTGCATTCACAGATGAGGAATGTACTATGCTGAAATGCGCTCATGTCAGGATCTGCTGGCTCATGGGCAGCAAGGTTCTGTCTCACCACCAGCAAAGAAGAAATGTGCAGCACATCTGGCATGATTATTTTCGAGCCACACGGGTTGCAACCGGTGTCTACAGGCATGCAGGCTTTGATTTCTACACAACATTGAGGCATGCTGCCAGGTGGCATAACACGCAAGAACTCTTCCACTTGCTTGCATTACGACCTGGTTATGGAGAGTAATCATCATCATCCCACACATACAGAGGCCATTCATGTCACTGAACACATTTCCCAGAAATCTCACAAATGTTTGCAGGCTGTCCAAGACGCTGCAGACAGGCTAGTCAGGCTGGAACAAGGCCTAGTGGATGCCAACAGCTACGCTGAAACAGAAGCAGTGAGGTCAGCGCAGACAGAGGCCGTCCTGGACGGCCTGCTGCACTTTAAGACCCACACAGAAGCCAAGCTTGTTGCTGCTCAAGCCTCCCTTGACCACTTGCTGTGGCCCCACAAACTGCCTGCACATGCACATGTGCATCAGCAGCTCACCACAAGCACTCAAGAGGAGAACAGCAGTCAGCTGCAGATGGTCATACCCAAGCAGCAGCAGGAGCAGCAGCAGAGCAGTGCGTTTCCTGTGGCAAACAAGCATCTGCAGCAGATAGCAATGCCTCAGCAGCAGCAGCAGCAGCAGGAGGGTGTAACTGTGTTGAGGGATCAGACCAATCAGCAGCAGCTAGCCCAACCACAGCAGATTGTTGGGCAGAAGGAAGCTGTGCCAGAAGCAGCTGAGGCTGGTCCACCTCAAAGTCTTTGGCAGTCACAGATGACTCATGAGCTGCAGTCACAGAAAGTTGCAAATGCAGCGCTTTGGCAACAGGTTCAGTCACAGCAGGCAGTCATCAGCAGCATGCAGGCTCAGCTTGCTGCTGTCCTACAGCGGCATGGCACAAACATGGACATGGACAGATCGCATGATGAGGTGGCATCTGCCACGACAGACACTGTGCAGGGAGCTTCAGCAGATGTGCATAAAGCTGCTACTTGTGGCACAGAACATACTCGTCAATCTGAGGATAGTGTGGATGTTGCCAGGGGCAATGATGCAGTTGAAACTGTCACAGGCAATGACAGTCCATCAAGCGCATCTGATGAAGAGACAAGGGCGGCCAAACAGGCTTCAGACAGTCAGCGCCTGACATGTGCAGATGATGATAGCAGCGCCACTGTGAATCATCGCCAGGCTGCCAGCAATGAAATTCCGTTTCGTTTTTTCAGAACTATCAATGCTCCACACCGCTTTCTGTGACCTTCCAGGGCTTTTCAATTGTTTTGTTCCATTGTTATGGCAGATAACATTCCATTGATTGTCTCGCACAGCCCTCATCTGTTCCCGCTGATATTTGCCCCAGCTGGCATGTGGAAACGTATCCACACCAGCAGGTGATTTATGTAGCAGAATGTGTGCTCACATTCTGCCTCAAGGTCTGCCCGGCAAACTTTCCTGCATGATCCCTCGCGATCGCGCTTCAGAGTTTATTTTAAACTTTCCTGCATGCCGTTGACCGAAAATCGGAGTTTCAGACAACGTGATCAGGGCTGAGTCAGCCCGGCTGACAGCTGCATTTATAGTTTCAAAACGCAAGGGCTCGTTTGCAGGTGTTGACTGTTGGTCGGCATGATTGGGTTTGTCAGCTGCCTAACGGAACGTGTGCGGTACACAAGCGATAAGCTCTGCATCATGCGTTGACAATGTTACCGCGTTGCCGCTAGTGCTGACAAAGCTCACAGTAGCATGGCCTCATCTCTGGAAGATCTGTTGACCGTCCTCGACGGTAGATCCGCTCCTCCAGTCTCCAATTTCTTGAGTTTTTCTGGGCCTCTAGACATCCAGCAGATACATGGTTTATCGACAAGCCTGAAAACCAGCTCAGTCTCCGGAGGGTTGAGGCTAAAAGGTATATGGCATGCGCTAAGTTAAGCCAGCCAGCTCACATTCAGGAGTCTGACCTTCTACATGCTTCAGGCTGCACGCTCAATGACTCTGGAGCTGAGCTGATTGCTGAAGCCCTTGTTGACAACCAGACACTGAACACCCTTGAGCTCCCAGGTACTGCTGCTCGTGATTGATCACAACCCAACCCCTTGACCAGACGTATTATGCCACTCCTGCAACATATGCTTCAACATGCCCAGGCAAGTTGTGCTTTGCAGATAACGACATAGGTTGCAGAGGCGCTGATGCTTTGGCAGAGGTGCTTCACTCCAAAAACTTCACCCTGACCACCTTGGAGCTTACAGGTCAGCCTACTAGTTTCACACCACTTTGCACGTTCAGGCAGTGCAATGGATCTCACATCACGATCCAGAGCACAAATTCAACCTTGTACATTGCAACAGAGTGCCCAGAGTGCCCACGGTGTTACACTGCACTTATGCCTGCAGCAGTAAATCTGGGCACCACATGACACTTCTTGCAGCCCCCTCTGCTCAATTTTTCATGCATCAGCAATTATTGAGCTTGAAATCAAGTGGGTGTTTTTTGCGTTGTTTGCAGACTGGTATGTGCTGGCTGACTCTGAACCCGACTGATGCAGGCAACCCCTGTGAAGCATTTGCGCCTCATGCTATTGAGCTCATCACAACATGCCTTCGCAGAAACAGGCTAGGCCTCAACAATGCCTCCCCCAACACCCCCACAAAGAGCATGGGTGGTTTTGCCACACCCCCCACTGCTTACCACACTGTTCAGCCATTTGGGTTTGCAAACTCCCCAGAGTCCAAGGATGGGGGTTCAGCCAAAAGGGTGCTGCAGACTTCTGGAAAGGAGAATTGGGTAGTGAGTACCAGCAGGGGCAATGATGGGGGTGCACTGGGGTCTGTTGGCATGGGGGCTATTGAGCTTGAGTACAGGTGAAACAAGTTCAGCTGCTGGTACTGATACTTGTCAGCTCAGCGACGTTTGATGACTCAGCAATCATGCAATCATGACCAACATAAGATGGAAACTCAGCTTGTAAGTGGGTGCAGCAAGGTAATCATATAGGTGCAATGAACAAGGTGCTTGTGTTGGCAATACATGCTGCAAACGGTGCTTGCCTGTGCATGCATGCAGCAAGTGAGCACTGAAACAGACCTGAAGGCAGCCAGGTACAAAATGCTTGGAATAACGATGGACACGACGCTAAAATTTGCTGCACCAGAAGCGTCAGACACAGCAGTCAGCAAGTACCTCACAAACAGATAGCTGGCGCTTCTTGCACTACATCACGTCATGCGAGCATAGGAATTGACTGCAATGCAGACGAAGTACGAGCATGCTGCAGCTGAAAGGTGAGGTTGGTGTGCAGGTTGCAACACTTGGAGAGCAGTCAGGATGCCATCAGCAGTGAGGTGGACCACATCAAAGCACTTGGCAGCAACATTGAGGGCTGGAAGCATCAGATGAATGACGCCGGAGCTCAGGCTGCTGCTGTGCTTGCTCTGGTACAGAGTGATGGCAGCGAGATCAGGTAGCTTGCTGCAGGCACATGC
>JAABUW010006108.1_pt1 | contig 15301 bp, 1 predicted proteins | sample 5560081 | NCBI WGS metagenome assembly JAABUW01 (sample SAMN10711882, study PRJNA513363) | rock metagenome | isolation source: Antarctica rocks | place: Antarctica: Victoria Land, Knobhead sud
ATTAATTAATATTATTAAAACTATTAATTATAAAACTAATACAATAACTACTTTATATTAAAGATATATATATATAATTTTTTTTAATATACAAAGATTAATAATTGTCTTAAAATAAAAATATAAGATATTATTTAATAAATTAAGTTTAATTTAAGAAGAAATTATTGCTATATTATATATATAATATTTAAATAGATTAATTTTGTTGTTAATATACTTAATATAAAGTTATTTTTGCAAGTTTGTTTATCTTTTGTAAATTTAATTTATTAAATTTCGAATAATAAAGTATTAATTATATTAATAAAGATAAAGAAGTAATAGCAATTAAATTATCTAATTCTAAAGATAAAAAAAGAAGATTTTAATTTTGTTAAAGATTCTTTTATTTAATATTAACAACAATATTATCTAAGACAATTAAACTAATTGTTCGATTCTAATAATTGAAATCGAATTGTATAAATTATAAAAATACTAACTATATTAGATTAAAACTTAGTCTAATTAGATATAATTTTCGAATCGAGTTATAGATTTTAAGAAAAAATCGATTCGAACAATTAATCTAAAGACAATAGACAAATAATTAATATAAATTGTATATTTATTAAGATAAGATTTTATTTTAGATATATTAATTGTTGTCTTTTCTTTATTGCATTATTTGTATTAAATAAGATTAAATAAATTGTCTAATTATCTAAAATAAATAGTAAAAACTATCTAAAGTATTATATCTACTTTAGATAGTATATTATTAATAGTTAAGATATAAAATTAAGATAAAGTAGTATAGTTAAAATAAAAAAATAGTTATTTTTGCAAAGATAAAACAATAAATATATTTGCGCTAACAATAATAGAAAGATATTAAATCTAATATAATATTATTTAAGATTTACTTAAGTAGCGCATTATTTATATATATAGATTAGATTTCTTCTTATTTATAATTAATACAATTAAAGATTGTAACTTACTTGTAAACAACTAATATTAGCAAATATTTATAGATAGCAAATACAATTTATATCTAGAATTATAGTTAGAGTTATATATTAATATTTTTGTATATTTTATATTTTTATATTTTAATAATATTTTAAGATTTATATAATTTTTCTAAAACAATACTTTTTTAATTGCAAATTGCTATTATTTGCGTTGTTGCTATAATAGAATATTGTCAATAGTTTCTGTTTGTATTAGATACGTCTATATTAATTCTAATATACTAAATTCTAATTACAATAATTCAAGTATATATAGTTTTTATTATAATAAATATATTTAATTTCTTTATTTTATATATACTAATTTTGCAATAGATTTATATAATTAATATTAATCTCTAGTAATATATATTAATGCTTAGACAATATAGTAACAAGATTCGAATTATATCTATTAAGTTGTATATATAGTAAAATATAAGTACAAATTTATTCGACAATTTAAATATTACTAATTGATATTTGTTAGTTGCAATATATACGTTGACTTCTCTTTTAAATATAAGTATATATATAATAACAAAACAATAGTAAATTTAATAAATTGCTTAAAACAATTTAATACTTATAGCTAATTATATAGTTTTAAATTTATTTGCAATCTAAATATTCTAATTTTAACAATAGATTTTCTATATTTAAAATCTTTTGTATTTGTTAAATAATTATAGTCAAATTTGTATATATTGTCGAATTTAACAATAATAAAATCGAAACAAATTAATAATATAGAAATACAATTTAACAAAATATATTTTATACTAATCTATATAGCAGTCTTTTAAAGTATTATATTTTGTTTAAAGACTAAAAAGTAGTTAACTTTAAATATAAATTAAAATAAATATTTAAACTTTAACTATAAAAATAGTTGCAACAATTCTAACAATTAGTAGAATTAAATTTGTTAACAATTAAATATAACAATTTTGCAATAATATAAAATATATTGTATATATTTATATATTTGTTGTTAATATTTGCAAAACTTATTGTAATAGTCTATACAATATAGAGTTTTATTTTGTTTTTAACAACAAATTTTATAAATATATAAATATATACTTAAATCTTTTGCAATATTTTAACAACAATATCTTTATATATAATTCGATATATTTGAGTTACGTAATATATATTTATATTGTAACAATTAACAAAGTTTGTCGATTGCTATTATTAAATATTTAATTTTTGTATTTATTGCAATTGTATTTATTAAAAATATTATTATAATTTGTTTGCTCGAATATATTTAATATATTTGCTATACTTAAAACTATAGATAGAAATAATAACAAAACAAATTAAAATAAAGAAATTGAGAAAAATAATATAGACGCAAATTAATCGATATTGCTATAAATTCGATATATATCTCTAACAATAATTGCACGCAACAACTAACAAAAATATATAAATCGACTAGACTATATTAGATTTGCACAATACTTAATTTTTTTGCAATTAAGATATCGAAGTCTCTAATAATAACTTTATATTAGATATAATTGTTTCTATTAAGTAAAACGTAATTAATTAACGCAATACAATTTGACAAGACTAACTAAAATTAGACTAGTATTGTCAAACAAAAGTTAAAATCGAAATTATAGAATTATTTGTACTATATTATTTAGTAGAATTTAATACTTTTGCTATCTAATAGTAACAATATTATTTTGTTTTATATTAATATATATTGCGATTCTCGAACGCAATTTGTATTTACACAATATATAATATTGAACTATAATAAAGTTAAGCAATATATAATTGTATTGCTATTATATTGTGTTTTATAATATAGTTGAACAAAATATTAGAAACAAGATTGTATCAAATTATAGAAATAGTATTTGTTTAGATTTAATATTAAAAAATTAAACTATTAATGTTGAAAAACAATTAATACTATTTGATAAACTATTTGTGTTTTGCAAATTAATTGTTTAAGTAGCATAATTATATTATTTATTTAGATTTGTTTCTATCTAATATATTCTATATAATAATTGCTTTTTGTAACAAAAGATTAGAAATATATTTGTTTGCTCGCTATAAATTAATTGCAATTAATTGTATAAATATTATTTTGTAACAATACTATAAAAGAATAGAGTTTATATATTGATTAATAGTTTTGTTTAGACAAATATTCTTCTAATTGTATTAGAAAAATAACAACAAATCGATTTTGAAAAATAAATTTATTTAATCTACTTTATTTATTGATATAATTTAATAATTTAATATATTATTGATTATTGCTCTATATATTGTATTTTTTTTATAAATTTAATTCTTTAGATAGATGTCGACAATCTTGTTATTATTTTTGTTAAAAATCAAAATATACACGCAAACATAGTTAAGATACGTAATAATAGAAATTAATATATTGCTTGCATTATAATTGCAAGAAAAAATAACGTTGCTATTATTAGCTAAGATTGACAAGACTTAATATATATAAATATAGCAAAAAAAATAATTTACTTGTTTTATAAGATAAGCTTTTGTTAATTTTAGCTATATATTAGTTTGTTTTAAACTTTCTATATTTGTTTTTTTTTATTAAGAATTTCTTTTGCAATTCTTTGTATTTCTATATAATAATAGAGATAATTTTTGCAATTTTGTAGCAAACTTTATCGAAATCAAGCAATTAATTAAAATTTAAATAAATATTAAGTATTTTAAATAAATTATTTTTAGATTTAGATTTAAGTATACAATATATTTGAGCATTAATATAATAACAAACTATTTTATTATTTCTATTTAGCAATAGATTTATTATATTGCTATTTTTGCAAACAATAGCAAGAAAATATATATTAAATAGTTAGTTGCAATAATAGAATTAAATACTTAAATACAATATAGATTTTAATATTTTTGTTTTTAATATTTTAGTATAGATAAAATAATATAAGATTTGCAAAATAAAAAGTACAAATTAAATATTGCAAATTAGATACTATAATATAAGAATTGTATTTAAAATTTAAAAAATAAAGATTGCAAAATACTAATAAATATAAATTTAGCTACTTTAAAAAAATATATTAAATACAATATAGTTTGTATTCTATTTACTTTCTATCTATAATATAGAATATATTTTAATCGATAGTTTGTATTAATAGCAAAATAGATATATAAAGATAAATATTTATTTAGTTGTATTGCAATTAATATATTGCAATAGCAAAAATATTGTAGTTATTTTATCGATACAACAATTGTAATCTAACAATACTATTGCTATAAATTATATATTGTAAAATTTATTTGTTTGTATAAACAAACTAGAAATCGAAACAAATAGAATATAGCTATTAATATATATTATTGTTTGCAATAGATATAGAAGATACTATCGAAATATCTATTACGTAGTAAGTAATTGTATTTGCAATATAATAGTTAACTATACTTTATATTAATATTAATTTATAATATATAGAACAAAAGCAATTGTAATAATATACAATTGCAATATATAATATGCGATTAAGATTAGTTGTTGTCTACAATATTAAGATTTTTTTTAGAGATTTGTTTGTTTTTAAGTTATCTCTTTAACTAGTATCGAATTGCTAGATATTTAGAGTTCGAATAAAATATTAATATAGAATTAAGTATACTTAATTTCTTGTATATTAATTATTATTCAATTTTAGCTTAAGTAACAATTTTAATTATACAAAAAGTTTAAAATAGTATCTTTATTGTTTTTGTTTTTATCTCGAATTAATTAGAATCTATTAAGAATTTTCTTTTTCTATACAATATTACTATTAGTCTTAATCTTATTTTTGTCTAATTTAGAGCGCAGCTTTGCTATATATTGTTTTTTCTTCTTCTTTTGTTTGCAAGCAATCTTATCTTTATATTCGAATTATTCTCGATATTATATATTATTATTTATTACAACAAACACAATATATTTATATTATAGATTTGTATTTTTATCTCTATCTCTATCTTTATTCTTTTTAATAGTATTATTGTTTTTTTTAGTTACAAGTTTATTTTATATTTATTTTGCTTAATAGTTAAGAATATTTTGTTTATATTTATTATTTTGTAATTTCGAAAATTGATTAAAATACAATAATAAAGAAAAGATAATAATAGTATTAAAGTTAATAAGACTACTTAAACTAAATTTAAGATTTTTTTTAATAATACTATACAAACAAATTTAAGATTAATTAGATAAAAAAATACAAAAAGTATATAATATATTTGTAAAATTTATATATAACAATTATCTTGCTCAAATCGATTTTACAATATATATTGAAAAAGAACAACAAAATTATCTATTGCAACAATATTGTTAGAACTAAATAATACAAATTTTATGCAACAAGATTAATATATTATATAAAAAGTCTATATATATTATATATATATTTTTAACTAAAATTAGTAAACAAAATACAATAGCAACAATTAGCAAGATTTATTTAGCAATTAAAAGATTTGTTTTAATATAATTGAAAATAATAGAAATTACAAGTATAGAAGCAAAGTTGTCGATTATATTTAATATTAACAATATATTGCTTATCAATATATATATTATATTTATAGATTTACTATATTACAAAAAATAACTCAAAAAGACAAACAATTTACAAAATTTATTTGAAATATATATATACAAGAATAAAGCTCGACAACAAGTAATTGATACTTTTAACAAATATAAGATAATCTTGTTATATAATATTTTAATACAATAAATAGATACTTTTGCAAAAAAGATATAGCAAAAAGCTTGAACAATAGATTAAAGATTTAACAAAATTAGTATATATAATAATTTTAAGTATATAGAAGAGAGAAAAAGCAAATATATAAGCAAAAAGATTAGATTAGATTAAAATTAATAATAATATTTTTAATATTTAAAGAACTTAATTTTAAAAAACAATTGTTAATACAAAATTTGTAACAATCTAATATAAATTGATTTTTCGCAATTAAGATTGCAAAAAAGCTAGAATTAAATTAGACAAATATAGAGATATATTAGAAGTTAATATAACAAGATTAATTAATTGTATTAATTTAAATTAGATCGAATATATATATTTAAAATTAGTTATTAAGTATTTGTTTGTCGACAAACAATAGAAAGACTATCGCTTTCTATAATTGACAAATATATTGTTGTTTATAAAATTCGAATTGAAGAAAACAATAATACAATTATTTAAGTTTATATTTAAGAACAAGAGTACTACAACAAACAATATTTAAATTTTGAAAAATATTTTTTTAAAACAATTTTATATTGAGAAGAATAATTTTTGTTATTAAATTTATTTGTATTTTGTATTTAACAATTTTAAAATTTGATTGCGTATACAATCTGTCAAAATATTGCAATATAAAATTTTAGATTACTTGTTTAATTGCTTTAATTAGATTTTGCTCGAACTAGATTTGTAATATTTGCAACTAAATATATTTTAGTTTATATATAGAATTTATTGAGATAGTATAGATATGTTTGATCTATTAATACTTTAATATATTGTTGATAAATAAAACTATTAACAAAAAGTAATACAATTAAAGAATTTTTAGATACTAAAAAAACTAATTATTTATAGCTATTAGTCTTGTATTGTAAGATTTTTGATTTGTTAATTGCAAAAATAGAATATATTTCTAAATTAAATCAAGAATTTGTAGAATTAACTTAACTATTAGATTGTTGATAAACAAAATAGTTGAATATAAGTACTAGAAAAAATAAGTAGCAAACTCTATATTTTTTTAATATTAATTATGTTAGAAATATAACTATTTGCGCACGACAAAAAGTAAAAAAACTATTGCAATTTTTGTATCTATATAGAAATCTATCTTATATTGTAATACGTTATTAAACACGCGAATATTAAGTTGTTGTAATATATATTTTGATAGATTACAATTATTTTTTAGTCGAATACAATTGATATTTCTAAATATATATAGATATTGTTATATATATTTTATATTGTTAATATGTCGACAATCTTAATAAGATTGTAGCAAATTATACTACAAAACAATTTTATAAATTTGCGCAATAAAAAAGATATTAATTTTGAGATAAATTGTTTATTAAAGTTGTTAAACAATAGTTTAAAGATATTTTAATACAATTGTATTTATTTTTCTAAAAATAGCAATATTTTTCTCGAGAATTAAATTTTTAATAATTTATATTTTATAAATTTGAAGAACTTTATTAAGTTTGTATTTGAAAAATTAAATTTAAACAAATACTTGTCAAAATTTCTTGCAAAAAAAATTTGAAATATAATTAAAAATTTGATACAAAAATCTCTTGTACAACTTTATACAAATTAAGATTGTTTCTCTTTTAATTTTGTATTTAATTTGTATAACAAGAGTTTTATATTACTAAACAAGAATATATTTAAATATAACAAAAAATAGATTGCAAATACAACAACAATTAGCTCTATACAAAACAAGATTAATAATATTTTGCTATCTTTTATTTTAAATATTAATAAACTTGATACAACGCAAATATTAGATAGTTTTACTCTATTTGCAAAAATAACAAATAATTAATCAAATATATTTGTTAACTAATAAATGCAAATAATATATAGTAAATTAAATACAAAAAACTTATCTTTGTAAATAGTTGTTTTCAAGATTTAATATATTGGAGCAAAAGTATTAGTATATTTTGCAATATTGTAAAAGTATATATATTACAATTTATACAATAACAAACATCGAAAGACAAATATATATTTTAAAAACAATTATACAATATTATAAATCTTAGTTTCGAAGTTATTGTAATAAAACAAATTGTATTGCGCAATTTTATATAACAACTATTTAAAAAATTGCTTTAATATTCTTCTCTCTATTCGAAAGCGCATTTTTGGCAGCACAAATAACGCAACAATTATATTCGAGAATATCTTTTTTAATATTTTATATTTTTTGTTTCTTGTTATCTTATTTTGTTTGCTATTAATTTTAAGTATCTTAATTTAATCTAACAATCTAATTATCTTAATTTAACTAAATAACTTTTAACGTTTGTTTAACAATACTACTATCTTAATCTTGTCTATTATTTCTAATATATAAGTATTAATTGCAGTTGCGCTTTTTTGAATCTAAACAATATTGTTAGATACAACAATAAATCTATTAATAGTTGCGTTTGTCGATATAATTTGCAACAATAAAAATATACTTACAACAATTATATAAATATTAGATATTGCAATTCTTAAACTAAAATTAGTTGAGCAATATATAACAATAACAACAATATTTTTGTTTGTATCGAAATTAAGCTGCAAGATCTAATAGAACTATAGTATTAAATATTGCAAAATAGTTAAGTATTACAAGTATTTCGACAACATTGTAATATATTCTAAGTAGTATAAATTTTCTTAAAATTCTTAAACAATTTTTAGTTTTTGTTAAGTTTTTTAATTGTTTTGAACTAACTATTTTTTAGTTCTCAAAACAACTATTTTCTTTTTATTAATTCTTTTTGTTCTAGATTTTAATATTTTGAAAATTTTGTTATATCTTTCTATTTTTTTTTTTATTATATATTAAAGATTTTGCAATTTGAATTTATAGCTAATATCTTAATTCGATTATTAACAATATTTTAACAACAATTTTAGATTTCGAATATTTTGTCTTTATTATTGTCTATATTTTAATTTTTTTTCTATAATAGATATAATTTTATTGCAAAATCTATATATTTTGATCTATCTTGTATCGACAAATTGTTGTAGTAAGATTTTGTTCTTAATATAATTTTCGAATTCGACTAAGTTTTCAAATATATTGTTTAATATAATTAATAAAGAAAAGTAGCAAATATATAATATAAGAAACAACTTATATATTTTGTTTTATTTTTACTACAATAGTTTTTCTCGAAATTAATAAGTCTTAAACTTGTTTTTCTTTGTATTGTTGTTTAATACTATATATAGTTTTGTTTTTATACTATAATCGAAATTATATACAATACAACAATAGATAGATTTTTAATAATTTAATATTTTGTAATTTTTATTATCGAAAAAATTCAACAAATATTTGTCTAAATTAAGATTTATTAGATCTTATATATTGCAATTAAGATTTTAATATTTTTTTAAATTTGTTTGTCTTTTGTTTAATATTTAAGAATTGTTTGTTGTATTGTTCTACGTTATATATTTTTTAGCTTTAGATAAAAATTTTATTTTTTTGTATTAATTAAGATAAAAAAGAATAAAATAAACTTGTAGAAGTTTGTATTGTATAATATATTCTAAATATTGTATTATTTGAGACAATAAGTTTAAAAATAATTATTGAAAAATTCTTCTAATATTAGAGTTATTTATTTTAAGCTTGTAAGTTTTTGTTGTTATTAATATTAAGAAATTAGTACAATTATTGTTTAAGATCTCAAATTAATTAAAGAGTTTTATTTTGTTACTTTTTGCTATAAAGTTAAAAAAGAATACTATTTACAATATAGATTTTAACAAATAATCTAGTATAATTATTTAGAGTTTAATCAATTTTATAGCTTGCAAGATCTCTATAATAGTATTTATAAAAATAATAGTTTTAGAAATATTGTAAGAGTTGCTAATACTATATAATAGAATATATTAAAGATTTGCTATTTTTTTTTTATAGTTTAAAATCTAACAATTTAAATATAGATTTTTGATCGATTTAATAAGATCTTTACAATATATATATTTTTTAAGAAATAGTATTGATCTATAATATTTGCAAATATTATTAAATTTAAAATAATCAAATCTATGTTAAAAGATAGTTTGATTAACAATCTTATATATAGTATTTCGAAATTATAGTATTTAAATCGAATTTTTTGTTACTTGTTGTATAGATATAGTTTGTCAATATTTATTATATATAATCGATCAATATAATTGAGATTACTTAGTATGTTGTTTTTGAAATTCTTAAATAGTACTATTTTTGAACTAATAAATATTGCAATTATATATAAATAAATTGTTTTCTTGTTTCTTAATTTATATAAATGCATATATTATATATAAATTTACTTTGCTTTATATATTTTCGACTTTTTTTATTGTTGCTATTATTGTTTAGTACAAAGAAACAATAGTCTCGAATTTATATTAGCGTTTAATATTGCTATATTTTTAGAATTTTAAGTAGTATAATAATTAATATTGCTTTTAACAAATTATATATTAATAATATTGTCTAAAAGATTAAACTCTTATTAAAGCTAGTTTTAATATATAAAATTATATCGATTTGATTTATTAATAGAGTTTAAATATATTGAATTTGCTACAATCTAGATACAAAATTAAATCAATTTTGAACCTTCTTAATTATAAAGTTGTTTGTAATATATTTGTTGTTATATATATATTTAATATTATAGACAAATATTGCGCTATTTTTTTTTAACGTTATTAGAATTGTAAATATTGTTGAAATTGTTAAAAGATTTAAGCTTGCTATTATATTTAAACTTGTTGCTTTGTTCGAATTAACTATTTTGCGTATTTATATTTCTATTAATAGAGAAGATATTTTTGTTACTATTGTTGTTTGAAAATATTGCAAAGACAAACTTTGCTATTAATATAAGCGTATATTATTATTAATACAACTATTGTTGTTTTTAATTAAGACTAATTTTGATAGAAGTTGTAAAACTACGAGTTGCATTACTAGATAAACAAGAACGTTAATTTATTGCAAAGAATTAACAATTTTCTATTGCTCTTATTTCTATATTAAAATTGTATTTTTATAAGTTTATTACAATTAACGCATTTGTAGTATATTAAATTGCGCTTAAAGATTTGTCTATTTATATAAATTTATTAATTAAAAATAGACAACAAAGACAATTGCTAAATTAATTAAGTAATAGTTGAATTTTAATATTAAAAACAAGTTAAGAAAGAATAGCAAATTAAAGAAATATTGTTTCTAAAATTATATATATACAATATAGTATAGCAAATAGAGCAAAAGCAAATATATTGTCGAATTGAGCACTTTAATTAACAACAATAATAGTAGAATAATAATTGCGTCGCAAAGATAGATATAGAAAAGAAAAAATTGTAATATATCGAAAATATATAAGCAACTCGCAAAATAATACGATTTGACTAAAAATACAAAGTTTTGAACTCAAATATATTGCTGAAAAATTGCTTGTCAATTGTTAATTCGAAGGAATTTGGCGCAATACGTCTAAGAACTAAGACAACTAACAGATTGACATACTAAGTTGCTAACTAATATTAGAAGCGCTTTTACTAGAAGGTTGTTTGTTAGTCGTTAATCCAAAAGAGCTTGACGCGATATATCTAAGAACTGAGGCAAGCTATCTACATATAAAGTACTTATTGAGCGCTATCTTAGTTCTAGAGTTCTTGGCGTATGCACGTTGACTATACTAATTGCTAGATTATGTTAGCTATTACAGTCTATCTTGCTTATAAGCAGTTAGTATTTACAAACTATTAACTGCTTATAAGACAACACTACTTATAACAAGAATCTTGACGTAGAATTGCGCTAGATTGTATTAGATTAGAGCTTATCTCTTAATAAAGCAAGATTATATACGTGCGCAATTCAATAGAATAAGAAGAAGATAATATATTAATTGTTAGAATTAGAGCTTTAATAACTAGTATATAGTTAATTAACAAGAATACTAGCTATGCAGAACTAACTATATATAGGAAATAGATATAAGTACTATAGATATTAAGACGCTAAATATTATTTATAGTATATTCGAGACTAGAGAGCGAAGACTCGAAAAATAATCGAAAAGTAAAATTTGTCTAGTTTAGAATTGTAATACTATTTTTTTTCTTCTATTCGCAAACTTCGATAAAAGAATATTAAATTTTCTAGTTAATATTTTTAATTAACTTCAATTAATTTCGAATATTTATCAAATATAAACTTCGATTAATATCGAATATATATCGAATATTGTTCGATAATTAAAACTAAAGTTTTCGATATATATTAAGCAAAAGAATAAATTTGTCGAGTAGTAAAAATAATCGAAAATTTTAAAACAAAATATATAAAAGATAGTAATATGCAAAACAAAAAATATATATATTGCAAAAAATATTCTAGTTAACTTTTAACTATTTTCGATTAGTATTAAATATATTTGTTAAATAGTATCTAATACTTAAAATTAGACTAATTGTTTAGATTAATTTTTTCCTAAAATCTATTATTTAATTCGAAAGTTATATCTAATTAGATTAAGTTTTAATCTAATATAGTTAGTATTTTTATAATTTATACAATTTAATTCTAACTATTAGAATCGAACAATTAGTCTACTTAAAATTAAATATCGAGCAATTATTGAATAGCAAAAATTAAGTTTCGAACAATTTGTTAAACAATAGCAAGATCGAGAAAGAGAAAAAAATAAATAAATTTTAAAAAAATATCAAATATAAAAAAATTAAAAAAAATACAAAAATTTACTAATTCTAACTCTAGAGAAAAGATTCGAATTATATAATATAAAAATCGAGAAATTAATAGCAAAACAAAGATCGATTGCATTTAAAAGAATTTAAAAAATCAATTATATATAAGAGAATTTAGAAAGTTAATTAGTTATATAATTTGAAAAAAGAATTAACAACAACAAAAAGAGATAACAATATCGAAAAATCGAAATTTGTTAAATTTTAACTATATTTGAATATATTTGTCTAAATTTGCAATATAAAGAGAAAAAATAATATAAAAATATTTTAACAACAATTTATATACAATTGTGTATATATTTAGAAATATTAAGTTAATTCTAATTTAAAAAATCTTTAAAAAAGACAACTATAAAGTATCTAGCAAAAATACTATAGAGACAATAACAGAAATCGCAAATATATATTAATTAACTTTTAACAATAGTAATATATTAATAATATATTTTTAAAATTCTTGTTAAATACAATAGAAAATAAAATAGTATATTAGATTTAATTTCGATTGCAAATATATAGCAAATAGTTTTTAATAATAGTAATATATTAATAATACGTTTTTAAGATTAATTCTAGATATAATAACAAGAATTGTAGATATATATTAAGCAATATTTGACAACAATAATAGAAGAGTATAAAAAGTGTTACTATAGACGCAAATTATTTTATTTATTAGATTTTTAATTAAAAGAAATTTTAAATATCTAATAAGATTTTGTTGCATCTAGATATTTGTAATAGAAGTCGACAACAAAATTAGAGCCATTATTAACTATAAAGTAGTTTAGTTATTTAGATCTAATATTGTAGTTTATATAGTTTATAAAGAGAATTTAATATTATAGTATTTTGCGTTTGTAATTAATAACAATTAGACTTAAATTTATATTATTTTTATTTTTATATATATTATATTATAATATTTCGATATCTTTAATATAATATTCGAAATTATTGTTAATATTGTTAATAGTATTAATAAACAACAAAAACTCAATTTATTAATCTAGCAAAAATTTGTTTTTGTTAAAATACAAAAGCTATAAATAAAATACTAAATAAATTTTTATTAACTTAAATAGTTCTAGTTTGTAGATATAATTGTTAATTGTTTAAATAATTTTATAAAGATTTATATTTTTATATTTTAAAAATTTGTATAGTTAAGTTATATTAATATTTCGAATATTAAATATAATTTAATTATTAATTTTAAATTTTAAGATAATAATATATTTGCAATTAGTAAACTTTACTTGTTTAACTTAAATTTAAACAATTTTTTAACAATTTTTTTTTTGTAAAATCTTAATTTTTTTTATAATCTTATTAATATTCTTTATATTGCAATAAATTTCGAATATATTATTGTTAAAAAAAATTTCAAGTAGTTTTAGATTTAATTGTAATAAATAGTTTTTAATAACAAAAAAAAATAATAAATTAATAGATTTGTTAATATAATTATTTGCAACAAATTCGACAATAGCAAAAGAATTAATTTAGTTATTCTAATTGTATTATATATATATTCGAAAATATTACTTAAAAACAATATTAATATTTTCGATTTAATTATTAATTTCTAAATAAAATGCAATTAATAATTTAGATTTAGTTTCTAATCTTTTGCAAAAATATTACTAAAAATAGGCGATAAATTAAATATTTTTGTTAAAAACAATAATAATAAAAAAGCTCTTAATATATTAAATAAAGTTAATTAAAATCCAAATAACAATTTTAACTTCTAAAGAGTCTATAGATATAAACTTTTTATTTTTAAATAGTTTATCAATTATTATTAAAATATACTAAAAGATTTTTTCTTTATAGCAATATAACAACAAAGAGATAATAAAGTTGCAAAATATATTTTGCTAATAATAATCTAAAATAGACAAAAATTTCAATAAATTATATTTATATTTGTAATATAATTTAATATATTTGCAAATTAAATAGCTTCTAATATATTTTTTAATATCTAAATATAATATAGATTAATAATAGTAATATTATATTTTTTCGAATATAATTGTTTAATTTAAGTATTTAATACTTAATAATTTATACTAGAATTTAATTGTTTTAACTCAAAGAATATTAATTTTATTTTAAAAAATATATATTTTATCTCGAACAAATAAATATTTAATTTTAATTATTAAATATTCGATTACTATATAATTCTTAAGTTCTAACTTAATTCTTTTGCAAAAAATAATTAGTTTTATCTTTTTATTATATAAATATATTTTTAATATTTGTTGAACAAAAATTTCGAAATCGAATATTATTTTAGATTTTTTTTTTCTATTAAATTAATTGCAACAATAAATAAGAGCTAGATTGTAAAAAAGATTGCAAATATAAATAGCTAAACTATAAATAAAACAAATATATTTAGAAAAAAAATAAAATCGATAGTTAGAAATAAAAGAATTATAAATTAAGAAATTATAAATACAACAATAATAAATAAAAAGATTAAAAGAAAAGATCTAGCAAAACAAATTTTGTTTTGTTAAAATAATATGAATAATATGAATAATATGAATAATATAAATAATATAAATAATATAAATAATATAAATAATATAAATAATATAAATAATATAAATAATATAAATAATATAAATAATATAAATAATATAAATAATATAAATAATATAAATAATATAA
>JAABUW010006111.1_pt1 | contig 15293 bp, 28 predicted proteins | sample 5560081 | NCBI WGS metagenome assembly JAABUW01 (sample SAMN10711882, study PRJNA513363) | rock metagenome | isolation source: Antarctica rocks | place: Antarctica: Victoria Land, Knobhead sud
GGAGGTGCTGTGGCTCGCACAATGCTGCGAAGGCAGCTGCAGTGTCATCGCCGCCGTCGCATGCCTGCAGGGGGCAGGAGGACATCGTCACTGCAGGTGGCAACGACAAGCTTGCATATCATCTGGACACGTAGCGAGACAGGGCATGTCGAGTGAGAAGCTTCGATTACCGCTGGAGCAGCCGGTGTAGCAGCGCCATCATGCACTGCATGGAGCTGCTGCGCCGGCTGCACCTGCGGCCGCGCAGGAGACGAGTGTCGGCGCGCAGTGTTGGGCACTGAAGGTTGGGTGAGGTTTAGGTTCCTACAAGGGAGCCTTCAATCCTTACAGGCCAACTTCTAATGGCTAAACAGCTCAGCCTAATGCCCAGCAGTTCAGCAAAAAACACAGTCTGACTGTGTCAGTTGACACACTGACACAGTCCCTCAAATGTCACCGCCGTGTCAGTTAGCCGGAGTTAGCCGCGGCTTCAGGGTTAGTGGCAGCTCAGTATAAATGTTTGAAAAATGGAATCTTTTAGTAAACAAGAGCACGGTCGTGCTCGCCAGGAGCAGCGCTGTCGATTGCACCACTGTTGAGCCGCATACGAGCTTGTTTCCTCTGGTTTCTAAGGCATGCCACTATAGTCCTATTAGGTCCCACGTGATGTGTCAGCTCTGTGTCAATCAGGTCAGTAGGTCAGCGCTGACACTGACACACCTCCCCCGTGTGTCAGGCCCAACACTGGCTCCACATGCTCGGCGGATGAGCTGTACTCTGGCAAGGCTCTGTACGGTCAATGCACATTTGCGTACGGCTCGCTTCCGCACTTGAAAAGGGCTGCGACATGTGATGGCGCATGCGTTGCCGGCATCGGGCCAGAAGCGCGTGCGCAGCAGTGGGACAAGTTTTGCGCAGCATGCGCGTCGGATATTTGCGCGACTGGCCCCCGGGAGGCCAAGCGCCGATACGTACATCGAGGTTCGGCAGACAGCGCACTGTAGCATTTGCTGAGGGGATCGCTTCACGCAGCCGTGACGAAGGAATCCCTATGTGTGCAGGGGAAGGAGCTGGGCCGTGGCAAGTTTGGCGTGACCAAAATCCTCATTCAGCAGCGCACGAAGCAGCAGTTCGCAGGAAAATTCATTCCTCTGAACCAGGTGCGAGCCGCCTGTCCTGGATCCTTGCCCAGCATATGTTTGCTGTCTGGGTGCGTGGCACGGCGTGAAGTTTGACTCTGTGAGCGCTGCAGATCACTGAGGACGTAGAAAGGGAGATTTTGAACCACAGGCTGCTCGACCATGAGAACATCATCCGCTTTATCGAGGTGGGCGCCTGGCTCGTACTACCTGTACTGGCAGGCGCCTGCTGCCGCTGCAGCGCGGTCGTGAATGCGGCAATGTGTGCCAAAGCCTGGCAGCAATGCACAAGAGGTCTGCACGCCACGTTGTAAACCGACGCCAAAGCACCTCTGTACAAATCAACGGTGGCCCAGCAACACGGCGGCATTCTCACTGCTCGCACCTGCCGGTGACGCAGCGAAACAGCAAGACTCACCTGCCAGTGAAGCTGCAACATTGTCACTGCAGCATTGTCACTGCAGCCCTGTCGTCGCAGGTGTACACCACGGAGAAGGACCTGGTGTTGGTGATGGAGCTGGCGTCGCAGGGCGAACTGTTTGGCGAGCTGGACAACGGGCCGCTGCCCGAGGTTACTCTGTTCTTGCAGCTTTTTACCCATGTCAGCTTTTCTGATTCAGCCTTGTCTCGCTTGCCGCATGTCACTCCCGCTGGAGCCCCTCCAAAGGCCAGCAGGCCCACTTGGGCATGGTGTAACTCCTTCGCTTTCCTTTTTCAAGGCGGTCGCGCGGCCGCTCTTTCGGCAGCTCATCAGCGCGGTGCACCACTGCCACGTCAACCACGTCATGCACCGCGACCTGAAGCTGGAGAATATCCTGCTGCACGCGGAGGACAGTGGGCCGCCAATGCTCAAGATCGCAGACTTTGGCTTCTCAAAGGTGGGTCCCGCACCTGCCTTGTCTGCCACGTTTGCTTCTCCAGTCTGTCATAGGGCGTAGTCGCTAGGCGTCCTGGCTGCTTGAGACTGATCTGGGCGCCCAGCGCTGCCAGCAGCCTCATGGTGGGGTGTTTGGTTGGTGCTGAATGCATTTCATCCATCTCGCCTGGCATGCCGAAGGCTGTTCAGTGAGTGCTGATGTCGTGCCTGTCTATTGCGCAGCATCTGCTGAATCACTCGACGGCCAACTCGTGCAAGGGCTCGCCGGACTACATTGCGCTTGAGGTCATTTCCGCGGGCTGGAGCCGGCATGGCTCCAAGTACGACGGCAAGCTGGCGGACACCTGGTCCTGCGGTGTCATCCTGTGCGTTTCTTACAGGGCTCTTGAAACGTTTCCTCCTCATCGCCTGAGTGCATGTCGTTCAGTGCCCGGCGACACGGATGGCTACATCTTGTGCGTTTCTTACAGGGCTCTCGAAGCGTTTTCTTCTCATTGCCTGAGTGCATGTCGTTCGGCGACACGGATGGCTCGAGTGACACTAGTGCCGGGGCACTTGCCTGTGAGTTGCATAGACATCGATCTACTGTGGACGCGTCTGGGAACTCCGCTCCGCTTGTCTTCTACGAGGGTGCGTGAGCCTCATCCCGCGCAGATGTGCACGCTGGCTCCAGGTGTGTGGGGTGCTTGCTTCCGCAACGGGTGCGTCACAACACTGAGAGGGTTTCACATCCGGCTGCAGGTTCCTGCTGGTGACAGCGACATACCCGTTCGAGGCCGTCCCGGGTGACAGCACACGCACCATCAAGCAGGTGAGGAGCCGCATTACGCGCCTCGCACATGTTGAGCAGCGCAAGAGCTGCGCCCCGTGAAGGCTGCAGAACTGGTGCACCCTGTAGTGCCATCACGTGCAGTGCATCAGTCTCTTGTCATCAGGCATCCTCGAGAGTCTGCCTCCACGAACGCCAGCGCCTGTTGCTGACCACTAATTTGTGCGGGCCGACAGAACATCAGGAATGGGCTGTACCGGTTCCCATCCGGCACGATTCTGAGCGGCGAGTGTGTGAACCTCATCCAGCGCATCCTGTGCCCCGACCCGCTGCAGCGCATCACCATCCCGGAGATCCAGCAGCACCCCTGGTTCCTGCAGGACCCGCAGGGGATGCAGCAGGCGAGACTGCACACTCGACCAGCAGCTTGCTGTCACTTGTCTGCATCTGATGAGCGCACCCGTCCTGTCATCAAGCACGATCGACATGAATGTCTTCGTGACGCAGCCCTCTGCGCAAGCCTGACAGCTGGGCCTTTGCTGCGTTCAGGTTGTGCCTCGCAGCAATAGCCACCGCCGGACGCAGTCGCAGGACGAGCAGGCCGTCCGCGCGGTACTCAGCCAGGCCAAGGGCAGCCACTGACCTGTCATCAGCCTCAACCGTCCCCTAGAGGACTTGACCCTTCTGCGCGCCGCGAGGCGCGATGGCGTCTGTACTGTAGGCGAGGGCACATTCAAGGGGAGCAAAATCATTGCTGGGGTTGTTGATTGCGCTTGTTTGACGCATGTATGTGATTTGTTGAATGACGAATAGAAAGGCGCCGCAGGAAACGCATGACGCTTCATGCCGCTTCATCAGTTCTGCTGACTTGATGTGTTTGCTGTTGTTTCCCACTTGTAACGGTTTTGACGCTAATCGCTGTCTCAATCACTCGGAAGTTCTGAACTTGAAGATCTGCTCAGGTTCCAGGTTCCCACCAGCTGCCGCTCCCGACAAGAGGATCAAAGCTCATGTTCGCACATGGCACAGACCCGCGTTCGCTCTCGCAGTCTATCTTTAGTGAATCCAAGCTTCACTTGCTGAAAGTAGTGCTGCGTACATTTCGCAGTCTGCTGCCAGCACAAGATATGTCTAGCACAAGATCACATTGGCAAGCTGAGCTGTTGCACCGGCGATCAACTTGCAGCGTTGACGTCGAGCGTGGCAGAGTTCATTTGAGTGATTTAATGTGACATCTCAAAACGGCATTGACGTCATAAGCCCAGCCGCCGGAGTGCTCGCCTGCTCGCCTACTCCAGCTGCAATCACTACTCCAACGGCAGGCCATTACTTATCTGCATCACCACACACGCCCAAGCTGCAGGTGTAGGTAGCGCGCGCACACCATGGCGCAGCCAAGGCGCCCGGCCCCAGATCAGCTTCATTGCTGCTGCTGCTGCTGCTGCTGCTGCTGCTGCTGCTGCTGCTGCTGCTGCTGCTGCTGCTGCTGCTGCTGCTGCGCCCGCTGCTGCTCCTGCAGCTCGTGCAGGCGCTGCATGCTGGAACCCAGCGCCGCTTCGGCGTCCTTTGCCGAGCCAAAGGGCGGCGTGCCGGTCGCCTTGGCCAGGAACTCGGACGTCGCAGCGTCGCCAAATGCGGCTGCAAACGTGAAGATCGCGTGCTGCGCGGTGTCTGCCAGCTCTGTTGAGGGGGTCACCCCGCGCCTTCCGCCAAGCTCTGCAAATGCGAGAAGAACGGCGACTTGGGCATGCTTGCATCCAATGGGCAGCACAGTTGCGAGTGCGAAGAGCAGACGGGGAAGACTGAGCGCGAAAGCAGGGCGTCGAGACCCCGCCGAACGATTGCGCTGGTTAGTGCAGCGACTCGTCACGTGTGCAGCCACGTGCAGCGCTCCGACGCTCGAGTGCCCAACGACGGGCAGTTTGCAGCAGCGGCAGTGGTGCACACGGGTCATGCTCGCTGCCTTAGTCAGGCAGCGGCAGCAGACCACGAGAGGGATCTAAAACATCAAGGGTTGAAACCATTCCGGCGCAGAGAATGGAGACGCATCGGCGGCCGTGACGTTGGTCATCGCTTGGTGTGTGCGGCGCTGCGCCGGCGGCAGTAGGCAACAGATGGCGTCTAATATTTGAAGGATTGACAACACCTTAGCGCAAGGAAAGACGCGCACCGGCAGCCGTGACATTGGCAATCAGCTCCTGCGCCTGGCGTTGCGCCGGCAGCAACGCCGCGCCGCCCTCTGCGGGCGGCCCGCCGCGGCCCTGCAGCAAATTGCAGGTTTCAAGGGTCTAGGCCAGTAGACGGCTCGGCGTTGCGACTGCATCTCGGTTCTACAACAGCCCTGAGCAAACCCTTCCCGGAAACCATATTGTGGTTGCCTCTGGCAGCGTAGGATGTCTTGACTGACAAGATGCCACAGTTGGCCAGTGTGTTGGAGGATGTACACCTGCGGCAGCCGGCCGGCCGCGCCAAAGCCCGCCAGACCGCCCAGCAGCGACTGCAGCACAGCCGGCAGGCCCGGCTCGCTGAGCTGGGCCACCCCGTAGCGGTCCTCCTGCGACGGCATTGGCGGAGCCATGCTCGGCTGCAGGTCGTGCTGGCAATCACCTGGGAGGTTCTGGGTTTCCAGGACGTCACGCGTCTTTCATGCGCTTCTCGTGCAGCAGATGCAGCCAATGACAACAGCTCTGCAGCCTGCAGGGTGCAGCAGATGCAGCCAATGACAACAGCTCTGCAGCCGGCAGGGTGCAGCAGATGCAGCCAATGACAACAGCTCTGCAGCCTGCAGGTGGTGACAAGACGATAGCTGGGCTCTACACTCAGGGGGCTTTTGGCTCCAATGGCGGACAAACCAAAACCACAGCCTGCAACAAAAGCCAAACCCACACCAGCTGCCAGGCGCTGCCTGCCGATCGAACGGCCGCCTCCTGCTGCAGCTATCTGCTGAAAACTGACGAAGGTCCCCGCCGCAGCGGACTCCTGCCACCGCTGCAGGGCCCTTCCCATATGCATATGAAAGAACCCGCCAACAGGGCTGCCTGGAGGTAAAAAAAATTCCGCCGTTGTCTCACCCGACGGGACGCGGCGGCGAGACCCGCCAGCGCCTGCAGCGCCCAGATGGTGCGCTGTCGCTCCGAGCGCAGCCGCCAGCCGACGCCGCTGGGCGGCGCCAGCACCGCCGCCACCGCAGACAACACGTCCGCAGTGCGCGGCGCCGCCTGCACAAGTCGAAGAACACGAATTCTGCAATTGTGTGCGCCCTTCAGAGCCCGCTTCAGCTTTCGGCTCCGGGCGCAGCCGCCAGCCCGCGCTTGCGCACGGCACCAGCACCGCCGCCACTGCCGCCACCGCTGGCGCGCGGCGCTCCCTGTGTAAAGCAGCATGACAGTGCTAGAACATCATATGGACAGCCCAAAGTCCAGTCTGGCTTCGGGCTTCGAGCGCAGCCGCCAGACGTCACCAGCACCGCCACCACCGCGAAACCACCTCTGCAGTGCAGGGGTCCGCCTGCCAGGCGTGCCGTGACAGCGTCAGAACACCATCACACATACTGCGTAGCAGTAGGGTTTAGCGCGGCTCCGAACGGTAATTAATGGGCAACAGAATCTTTGGCGCAAGCGTTGCTGCAGGCTGCAGCCCGGCCGTCCACTTGTCCAGCGGACGGGCATGGCAGACATTCGTTCTGGAGGTTTGACGTCAGCGGGGTCGGCAGGCCAGCGACATGCAACAGTGATCAGCAGACCTGCAGGGCCCAGGCCCGGCGCCGGCGGCGAGCCAGCAGCTCGGCCGACTGGTTCCACTTCGGCGGCGCCGCCTTGCCGGGGGTCGACTGGCTGGTGGCGCCGCTGCCGCCGCCGCCTGGCTGCGTGGACGCGGCCGCCGCCACGGCGGCCAGCATGCCCTCCACCTGCGCATGCAGTTGCAGCATTTCTGGAAATCTACCAAGTTTGAACATGTACGGCGAGTGGGCCTTGTCTGTGAACCTGCCTTTGGATAAAGGCTCAGGAGCGCTTGAACATGAGACGACGGGACTGCGGGAGCGGACTTGTCCTGAGGCGACAATCGCCACCGCTACCTCCCCAGCTTGTGATGACATGCCAAACAATGGACGCCCCCACAAGCTCGATGAGACAGCATGCACAGCCTTCCATCTGAGCACAGCTTGCGCGCATTCCTATGCAGCGCACGGCCGTAGGATCTGCCCCTGCACCCCAGAAGGCTGACCAACCTTCCGATGCGTATTCATTTTGTGGTTGTTTGTGACAGAATTGATGCGCTGATGTTGCACACCTGCGCGAGGCAGGGCTGCACGGCGGCGCGCCAGGCGCCGCCGCTGTCATCCGCCCACAGCCCGGCGCGCCGGCCCGGCGCCGTCTGCGCCACCGCTGCCAGCTCCTGGAACGCCAGCTGCTGCAGAAGCGGCGCCTGCGCATGTGCGAGAGGAGAAGCCATGCTGACGGTGTTGAATAGGAGTTTCGTTCCGAGCGCCGTCAGCGCCACCGCTGCCAGCTCCTGGAACGCCAGCTACTGCAGCAGCGGCGCCTGCGCGCGGGGGAGTGGTTGCTGCAGATTCACTGGAGAATGTACAGGAATGAGTTGTTGCAACAACTTCGAGAAGGTGCTGTGGTGCAACGCTCAGTTGTTGGTCTCATCTACAGCAATGCAAACAGCAGATCGAGCTGTGCACCAACAACGACGGCACGGTCGGTCATGCCGTAGGAAGGAGGCGACTTTTTTCGGGAAACTGGAGTTTGGTCACCTTGTCATCCGCCAAGGCGGCCAGCAGGGCGGGCTGCGCGCCCGCGCCGTAGTGCCGCATGAAGTCCAGGCGCTCCCCAAACACAATGCCCAGCAGCGCCACGCCTGTGCGGACGAGGAACGGATGGCATGTACGGGTTCATCCTGTTGGCACAATGCACAATGCATCAATGCCGCGGATGGTGCCAACGCTCTTGCTGCTAATCTGCAAGGTGCATCCCCAATTGCACCTGGCCCCGGTACAGACGGCAGCAGGAATGCACTCAATGCCATCAGCACTGCTCGGCTGACTGATGGTGCCAGGTGCGCGCACCAGTGTACCACAAGAAGGCCAGCAGCAGGCCGCCGGAGAGGGCCGTGCGCAACACAGCGAGCGGCGCCGCGGCGCGACCGCCAACGCCGACCACGGCGGCGGCGCCCGCCAGCAGCGCCGCCAGCAGCGTGACCCGCACCGCCATCGCTGCCGCTGCACATGCAGCAACACCAAGTCGTGTCAGCGCGCATGAACGAGCTGCGCGTCAGAGGAGCAGGATGATCGGCGGGTGGCAACGTTTGCCAGGGACGACTGCAGTCAAGCATATGCAGAACGGTTTCGCAGGCAAAGCCTGGCTCTGTGGCCGCTGCCCAGATTTTGTATTGGGCCGCACACCTGTCGTGAGGCACTCGCGCAGCCGGAGCGCTCGCGAATTTCTTTGCGCCGGAAAGTCCAGCACATTCCAGCCGGCCGCCAGCGCCCAGGCCACGAACGTGAGGCCGGCGGCGGCGCCGAAGCCCGCCAGCCGGGAATAGTCCGGCGCGACGGCGGCGCCCCCTGCGTGCTGCGCGCGGCCAAGAAGCGCCATCGCCGCCGCCCCGGTCGCGGCGTAGGTGGCGGCTGCCAGGGCGGCACTGCCGGCGGGCGCCGACAGCAGCGCCGCAAAGGGCCGCGGCAGCCGCGCGGGCTTCCGCTCCTGCACCGCCAGCACCTGCAGAAGGGCACATGCAGTATTGCGGTGCATCAGCCACCTCATCGTCCCTCAACTCAGCGTCATCACCAAGTCAGAAGGTGTGTGTACGTTGCGATGGGGTGCACGTTGGTGAGAATCAGAATGGAGCAAATGAAGTCTGGTGTCACTGGCACTCAGGATGTATACGTATATGACGAACACGTATCAGTCACAACGAGGCCAGCTGCATGCGTCGTGCATCCAAGTTCCCACGAAAGCCGCTTGATGGCCTCTGCAATGTGTTGCTTGCGTATCTCTCGTGAATCTCGCCTGTGCGAAGGCGGCGGCGGCGGCCGCCTGCAGCAGCGACAGCGTGAGCGCAGTGCCCAGAGCCCGCCAGCCCAGCGCCGCCGCCAGCAGCCTCATGGGGTGCAGCAGCAGCCCCGGCGCGTGCGTGGCGAAGCGCCATGCCAGCACCGCCAGCAGTGTGACACCCACCTAGAAGGTGAACGGACGGCGGCCGTCAAGCCGACAGATACTCGCGGCATGCATGCAGGTGGACACCACGTGCATCTTACGTCGTTGCGGACACATCCCACGCAAGATGCTGACCGAAGGCCCGTCGAGACTCGCTGTGGACATAGAGGATAAGGGGAGGACATGCACCTGCCAGACTGCCGCGCCAATCAGGCGCCACCGCACGAGCTCGGCATCAGCCCTAGCCATCGTATCTGACTCCCAGACAGCGGCTTCTGCTACGCTACTACGCTGTGAAGCTCGTGAGACGAGGCTGGAGTCGTCTGCCTCCTCGCCGATCTGCTACGTGTTGAAGATCGACTCGAAATCGGCGCTCTCCAGATGCTTTTGATTGGCTGGAGACTACTTGCTGTCCCGACCTAATGCACCACTCAAGTGGCAGCGTCAGATTGATGCTGCAGCCAGGCAAGTCGCCGCAGATGGCTTTCGGGCATCAGCAAATCGAAACCAAGCTCGTATGACGATGCAATGAAGTCACATAGCGCCAGCAGACACCATTCGTTCTTCAGATAGACAGTGAGTGCGATGCAAAGGTGAAATTGCCGGGCGCACTGCGACCGCGAAAGGTCGTGATGCATGTGCCAGCTCAGACGCCATCATCAAAAGTCGTGCCTCAGTGTCAGTTGGCTGTTTGCATGTGCAAGTGAATGTTGCAGAGGTTTTCTGTGGGCATCTGCGCCAGGCGCCGCCTGTCGGTGCACCTCTCGCCACTGCAGCCGTTCACAGCAGGATGCACGGCAACGGCGCGCAGTGGCAGGGTCTCATCAGACAGCTGCAAGCCCATCCAGCCATTACGAAGGCTCCTGCGTCTCTGTTTCGCGCAGCGCATCCCGCAGCCTCCAGGCGTCCACCTCAGAGCCTTTGTCAGGCGCGGCGCTGAAGCTGCCAGACAATGCCTGAAAGGCAACAGCAGGCCTCCTGCAGAGAACCTTGAAGGCAGTGGCACACCGCCCAACAATCTAATTGCATTGCAGCACTGCCAATGACGACATGCCCCCCTGCTTGCAGAATGAGCGGCAACGCCGCTGTAGCAGCTGCAAGGGGTCGGCAGCGGCGGCGGAGGCGGGGCCGGATCGTGCAGAGCACAATAAACGGCAGGCGGCCGCCTTCGACGAGCGCGCAGCACAGGAGTTCCTTGAGCCGCTGCCGGAAGATGTGCAACAGGTGCTGCGGTTCGATCATAACAAATTTTGGCCGGCCATCGCATTGAGCTCGCCTGGCACTTCACCGCGGGCCTGAGCGGAAGCTTTTACGTCAATGCGACACATCCACGTCTCAAAATGGTTTCGCATCGCGGTGGACCGAGTCTGGGACAGCGTCAGCAGCTGCTTGAAAGGGCACTCTAGATGTTGCCGGTGCCGCTGTGCAGAGGCTGCGGCGGATCGCAGGGACGCCGCCGGGTCTGGGCGCCGACTCGCGGGTGATCGACGTTGGCTCGGGCACCGGCGCCCTCATACCCTTCATACAGGCGAGGACTTCTCATCCTGATCTCAAGCTGTCTGGTTAGGAATCTCTACCAGGAGGGCCTGCGCCATATGCGACTGAGTGGTGCGGGGGCGGTTGGGGCCTGCAGCCTGTGGGCGCTGCGCGCATGCAGTGTCCAACCAGGGATGTCGTAATGACACAGCAGGGATCGATGGCGGCTTCCTGGAATGGGGGCAGATGACTGCTGTCAACTGAACCGTCCCAGCACGGCCGACAGCATCTGGGCGACGCCCGGCATCAGATTACAAGAATTCAGCACACATGCTCGTACCATCAAGGAGAGAACAACATGCGCTTGCACAGGACCGGGGTGTGCGGGACATTCTGGCGGTCGAGCTGTCGCCGGCGATGCTGGACGGCCTGTCGAATCGCTATCCCAGCCCCGGCACCCTCGGCAACGACCTCGGGGTGCGAGCCTGTGTGCATGACACAACCGCTGTGTGCAAGTTGGGACTCTCTGAGCATGTAGCTGAAGAGGTTTGCCGGGCCCGGCGTCCTCAGCAACGACCTCGGGGGGCGCGCCTGTGTGCATTGTACAACTCCAACCCTGCAGCTTCCTCGCTGTGAACCACGTGTACCTGTACCAGGTGCGCACCTGGCACGGCGACATTGCGGATGTGCCGCCGGCGCAAGGGCCCGCAGACGCGGTCTTCCTGAACGCGGTCTTCGGCAACGTGTTCGACCAGCGGGCGGCGCTGCTGGCGGCGGCGCTGCTGCTGCGGCCCGGCGGCAGCGTCGTGATCAGCCACCCCCTGGGGAGGTGGGGTTACTGCTGGCCCTCTGTCGCGTGGGAATGATCTCTGCGCTAGAGTAACCCCGCTGTGGCAGTGCCCCTGCAGTGCCCCCCTGAGACTGCATTTTCTTCTTGCATGCAAACCAGACTGACCTTCTGCATGCGTTGCAACACTGCCGTTTCCCGTGGGTCCAAAAAAAAACAAAAACAAAAACAAACCCAAGAAAACCTTCGCACGCACACATGCGGCAGCTCATGATTGTGCATACGACAGCCCTAAGATTTGCATGTGGCACCTCACAAAACGTATGCGTATGCTATGCAGGGCGTGGCTGGCGGGGCTGTCGGAGGCGTCGCCCGAGATGGTGCCACACCCGCTGCCGAGCCGCGAGCAGCTGGCGGCGATGACGCACGACCTGCCGCTGCAGTGCGAGGCGTTCGTGGATGAGCCGGAGCTATACGTCGCACACCTCCAGGCGAGCCCACATCTCTCATTCTCTGATGAAACTCGGCTTTTCTTCACTTTTCTCTCCATTCAAGGCCAGCGTCTGTCACTTCATGCAACGCCTTCGTGGACGAGCCCGAGCTGTAGATATCGCGCCCCCAGGCAGGCTGTTTCGCTTCTTACCTTGACGTGTTCTGGGTACTGCCACCGTGCCCGCGACGAGACCGAGCTGTGCTTCCGGTATCCCTAGGCAGGTGACTCAGTCCCGCCAGCTCACAGTCTCCAGCAAGCGCATTCCCAGGCAGAACACTCATTTGGATCCTTGGACAAGGCACTCCGGCAAGACAGTCATGTGTGTGGATCCAGGGAACCCTAAACCCTAAACCCTAGTACCTGGATTAAGGGTTCACTTTAACCCTAGACCCTAAAGTACTAAACCCAAACCTGTCATGCCACTTATGAATGAGGCGCGCCTGCTGATAGACACATGACAACAATCCTGGCGCCGCTGCAGCTGGCGGGCAACAGTAATTCAGTTTCTGACCCGCGACCATGGGGCATTACAACAGCTTTTACGGCAATCAACTACCGCAGGTGCAGCTGCAATACGAGCTCTCCAGCGCGCCGCTGCAGCTGGTGGGTCACGTCACCACAAGCTGACGAACTGAGCTTTCCCGACAGCCTGGCGATGACCTGAATCTGCCGCAGGGGCTGCCGGGGTGCACGTTCCCGGCGGCGCCACTGCAGCCGGCGGGTTATGTCATGACCGGGTCCTTCAATTGCATATGTCCCCTGACACCCGGCGAGCGTCCTGAAGCTGTCAGTTTCCTCTTGGCAGGCGCCGCCGCGGTGTGCGCATTCCGAGACGCCATTTCAGTTGGCGGGCGACGTCAACCAACGAATCTTGTCAACGTTGTCAACTGGCCTGTGAAACATGAGAACCGCCTTGATATTGCCGCAGGTGCCGCCGCGGTACGCGTTCCCGGGAGCGCCGCTGCAGCTGGCGGGGGATGTCACCACCGGATTTTGTCAACGTTGTCAATTGGCCTGTGACACATGAGAACCGCCTTGATCCTGCCGCAGGTGCCGCCGCGGTACGCGTTCCCGGGAGCGCCGCTGCAGTTGGCGGGGAACGTCACCACCGGATTCGGGCGCGGCAGCCGCGACCTGGGCTTTCCCACAGCCAACCTGCCGCCGGCGCCACTTCAGGAGCAGCTGCAGCACCTGCCAAGCGGTGTCTACTTCGGGTGGGAACCACTGCAACAAGCCTGCCATCTCGTTCTGGATCCTGGGGCTTCCCCACCGCCAACCTGCCGCCCGCGCCGCTGCAGGAGCAGCTGCGGCACCTGCCAAGCGGTGTTTTCTTCGGCTGAGTAGGGTTTTGACATTTTCGTCATCGGTGCATGGGGATCTCGTGCCGTGTTTTCACAAAGGGCGGCTTGCCGCGCGACCCGCCCGGCGTGTGCTTTCGGTGAGCACGTTACCGTCGCCCGAGGGTTTTGTGTTCTTTCTTCCACGCTGCCGCAGTGGGCGGCTCGGCCTTCCCTGCGGCGCGGCCTTGCCTGCGGCGTGCTAGCCGTAGAAACACTGCCTCTGTTGCAGTCTCACAGCCGGGACCGCCGGCCGCCGAGAATGTTGACGAGATTGACCTCCAACATAACTCCGCCATTATAGTCGATTTGCCGGATTGGCAGGTCCATCTGCCATTCTTCGAAAGGTCAAATGAAACGGGCTTTGGGCCAGGGACTACTCGCTAGGTTCCTGCTGGACCTTTCCCTGCAGACCGTGCTGACCCTGGTGACGGCCGTCCTCTCGGCGGCTCACCGGGTTTCCGAATGACCACCTGTTCAGGGAAAGCTCTCCGGTGAATCTGCAGCAATTAGGGTTTCACTCAGACTTTTGCAGAGGGGAGACACCCGCCCAGTGTGCCGCTTTGCTATGCCAAAAAAAAGCCAAAAAGCCTTTTAAAAAGCAAAAAAAGCAAAAAAAATGCCCAAAAAAAGGGCTTTGCCTGCTCAGGTGGGCGCAGCTGCGCGGCGGCGGCGGCAGCAGCGGCCGCCCCGCCGCCGACTTCCAGGTGCACCCCATGGTCATGAATGTGGGCGTGCGGCCGACTTTGGAGGACGCCGGCGGGCTCACCGTTGAGGTAGGAGCTGCTTCGTCGGTTCTCCCTTGCAGAATTCATCGGAGTTGTATACCACAGGCTGGGGGAACGCGGATGTGTGGCTGGGAACGGCTGGCAAGCTCACGGTCGAGGTGCGGTAGACGCGCTGACTGTTCAGCATCCACTCGAGGTGCACCCCATGGCCATGCACGTGGGCGTGCGGCTGACGCCGGAAGACGCCAGCGGTTTCATCGGGAAATTGAGTATCTGGGTCCGACCTCGACACTTGCGGTCAACTTCGTTTAGACATGCTGCGGTGACAAGCCTGGCAGCTTGGACTGATCGCCGTTTGAGGTCAAGAGCTGCGCTTTCGGGACAGCAGAATGGCGGGCAAGGCCGTGCCTCAAACGCAATCGGGCATCCAACAGGAAAAAAACAAAGCCTGACCCGCCGCACCGCTGCCGGCGCAGGTGCATGTGCTGCACAAATACGCGGAGGACTTTTACGGCGAGCACATGCGCGTCATCGCCCTCGGCTTCATCAGGCGAGCTGCTGCGCTGCTCCCTGCCATGCCGCAGCGTGTGGAGCGCATGTAGGGTTTAGGGTTTAGGGTGTAGGGTGCGCAAGGCGGCGCAATGCGGCAGCAGCCTGGCAGGCGCCTGTGGACGCCTGGCTGCACTATGAGCGTCGAGCCTCGGCCCTGCCTGCAGCTGCTGCCGCATTGCGTCGCCCTGCGCGCTGCGGTGCTTTGCAGCTGCTTGCCCTGCGCACTCGGTGTCTTTACGGCGGTTGTCCCGCCGCATCAGGTTGTAGAACCAACAGCGTGGCACTTCGCAGGCGGCTGCCGTCCTGCCGCATCAGACTGCAAAATCGATTCACTACAAATTAACTGTTAACTACAAAATCGATTAACTAAATCGGTTTGTGGCGCTGCGCAGGCCCGAGATGAAGTTTGACGGGATGCCGGCGCTGATAGCGCGCATCCGCGCAGACATTGGCATTGCAAAGGTGCAGCTCGGCGACCCGACTCTGGCGGAGCTCGCTCACGCCCCCCTCTTCGAGTGACACCAGCGTTGACCCGCGCAGACGTTGGTGCCGCGAAGGCGCAGCTCAGCCACCCGTCGCTGGCCGAGGTTAATGCGTCCTGCTTCTTCAAGCGTCCCGATCGGCAGTAGGTACGCTGCGCCTCGGCAGCTGCGCCGCAGCAGCATTGCGGCAGCGGGTCTGATATTGTCACCTCTGGTTCGTGCCGCGGCAGAGGCAGGAGCGACGCGCCGGAAATCGCGCTTGCCTCGGATGTCTGGCGGCCGGGTAGACGCCGAGACCAGGCGCCAGTGCAGATGTACTGACGGCCGCTGTGAAGGATCAGTTCCCAACGGCGCGTGACATTGCGTTCTACAGCTTTGAGGATTTGAGCACGCTGGCATCGGAGGTAGATGCGTTTCCTTGTGCCTTTGCGTATTGAGACGCTAACAGTTGCAGACCATGTTTCGCAGATTCGCACATGTCTCCTTCGCGTAGAAACTTCGGTACCATAAGGC
>JAABUW010006117.1_pt1 | contig 15286 bp, 19 predicted proteins | sample 5560081 | NCBI WGS metagenome assembly JAABUW01 (sample SAMN10711882, study PRJNA513363) | rock metagenome | isolation source: Antarctica rocks | place: Antarctica: Victoria Land, Knobhead sud
CTATGATGCTGCACCTTTTCTCTCGCAGCCATTTCGAACCTGATAGGGTTGTGGTATCCCAGGACGTGCATAATAGAAATTGCTGTCATCCCCCCGTAATGGACGCATGTTAATCTCTCATGTCGCCTCTCACGTTAAAGACGGGGATATGATGCATGACATGGCAAGCGCGCCATGAGCCTTGTAGAATGCTTCGGATAACCTACGTATCCTCAAGTGCCTAAATAAAAGAGAATACTCTTGCAAACGCCCAGGACAACGTCATCATGAAAAGTCTTCTCCTTTCTCTTCTATGCTGCTCTTGATTTGCAGAAGAATGGTCGTCTTCCACTTGTCTAGCTTGCTCATTTGATCGTATTGGAACAGCTTATCGGCAAAGACCTCTTGGTCTCCTTGCTCCACGGCCTCGACCAAATCAACCAGTAGCTGATGCTCTCTTGTAGACGCAAAGGTAGGATCTAGGTCTCGGTAGCCCTGTAGGGCACGGTTGACGCCAACCATGTCACCTGATGCCAGATGACAAAGTCCAGCTTTAAAGAGGTATTCTTTTACACTCCATTTCATAAGGTTGCTGGCAACCGAACTCTTCGCGACTCGTTCGTAGTTCTCAATGGCTTGGTGGTAATTGCCGTCTAATGCTCCCAGATCAGCAGCCTTGAGATATAGTTTGTTTGATAACGCCTCGGCATTATCGTCCTCGTACCAAGACGCAGCGGTTGAGTACGCCTCGAGCGCTCGCTTTCGATCATCCAATTCCTCGTATAGACCACCCAGGGTCTCCATGTGCCCAGCCGCTCTCCTGAAGTTGCCTGTCGAAGTATAGTGGGAGACAACTTGATTCAGTACCCTGGCGGCATCTTCGGGGTCCGTTTTGCGATATGCTTTGAAAGCTTCAGTGAGAGTATTCGCTGCATCACCGGGTTCGCTCAGCTTCGAGTTCTGGATGGACGCCGCCTTTTCGAATGCGCGACCAGCTTGAGTGCCTGACACAAAGGTTAAACATCCGTAGTACTCTGCCATACAATGCTCTGTAATTATCAAAAACACACCTTGCTTCTGCATCCGGAAGGCATTCTGATGAAATCAGCTACGCGACAGTTTAAACCCGTAGACACCCACTTACGGCTGCCTTTGTATATAAGTCTGCGGCCAACTCATGTTTCTCTGCACGCCCACCAAACAAGCTGAACCCAGAGGACGCATTTTGGGCCGCTTTGTCTGCCTATGGAAATAGTCTTAGCGGTTATTTTTCTATGATTGAATGGGTACATACCTCTCGCAGGAGGGCCTGCGGATCTTGCGACATACTGGATAGTTTAGCTGAATCCTCAACGTCAATAAAGCAAAATGCTAGAGTAAGTGTACCTTGATAGGTAACAGGCGGCAGGATGAACGTTTGTCCGAGGGGTTTCAATACACAAAGCATGTGAGCCTACCTCATTAGGTAGTGGGCACCTGAACTCACACCACACACTACAGGTATTGCACTATGCTCCTTCGAATGGACCGGATCGAAAGAACGTTGTGTCGCGACAGATGCAAGCAAGTCACCTCGGTTGGGAGGGGTTCGAAAGGGAAGAAATTCCGGCCCAAATGATGTCACATCTCGGTCATAGCTTCGAGCTCTTTAAAGATGTGGTCGACGAACACAATCCGCAATCACTTGAGATGTTGAGCACCTCATAACGAGCCTTCTTGATTGGCGTACATCAATCCACTGCAGAACATGTCATCCGATTCTCTCGCTCTCTTTCGAGAAGGATTGTCAAAAGACCTTCGGAAGCTTGCAGAACAGCACCTTCAGCATGAGTATGCCCACCAGTCTTGACCATTCGCTGTCTCATCCCATTCTACATTTATATATACGGCGATCACAGTTATAAGCGAGACCCCGAAGTACGCTGACCTTATTGCTGCGGAATAGTCTGACACAAGCCGACCGCGACACCCTCGATGCCTCAGCCAGCAAGCTCTCCACACATGTCACTATAGGATCACTCGTGGGCATGGGTCTTGGAATTGCTCTTGCCTGGCGGGTTCGCTCCAACCGCCTCAAGGTCTTCAACGCCTTTCGAGCCACGCAGAGGCCTACACACGTGAAATTCGCCGATGGTCGAGAAGGTCCAACCCCTACTCCTGCAGACTACCACTCGCTCACTCACCTGTTGTTATAGAGATGATACCAGACATCACGCCCTTAATGCAACCTTCGACAGCAGGCGATATAGCCGCATACACCTTCTTTTCAATTGCAGGGGTCTTTCTGGGTGGAGAGACGGGGTTATTGACAGGTGCAAGTGCTGCGAAACGGACGATAACGAAGGATCCGGAGACAAGGGCGAGGATCGAGAAGGCGTTCAAAGGTTTTAGGGCGGATATGCTGAGGAAAGAGATCGAGGTATTGGAGACTAGAAAGGGGGATTATGGAATCTGGGGCGAGACTGTATGATCCTCCCGAAAGGATACATGATGCAACAGACAATCCATCGGAGATCCTGGCGTAAATCGAATGCATGTCTTTCAGCTAGCACTCAACCAAGAATGATGGGAATATGAGACGGGGCGTTAATAGCACGCCTAAAATACTTGACGATATACCTTTCGGCCACTGCAAATAGAACCTTGAAATCACGGATAGGTTGCCAACCCATCCATGGATCAAACGATATATTGATGGATCAGGATTTCCATCGGTCATGAAGCCAACTCCCGAGTCTACGATGACTTTTAGCTGAATGACATGACCTCACTGTCGGTTTCTGACTCTACACACGTCGTAATCGCATGACGAGACCAAGTCAAAACCTTCATTGTTAGTCTGGAACGAGGAAAGACCCAAGACAGAGGACAAGAGGACACAGCCTAAGGTAATCTCATAATTGCTTAGGGCAGGGTACGGATACTACTGTACCTTAGCTCTACAGTACTAGAGCCCGCGTCAGCGATTCTGTGCGAAGTGCTTTCAAGTTTATTTCATTCTCCACCGTAGCCTACGAGGACGCACCCTGATTCCCTTTTGCCTACCTTACTTGTGCAATTCTCTGCCTCCTCCCTCCAGACTCTTGATCTGCATGTATCATCGTGTTGCTGATATTGCCCAGTCACTGACCAAAGCTTCGCTTCTTAAGTTCTATCAAAGAGCTCTACCTGATAGACCGCATTGCGGCTTTGGCTACACAATGCTTTGTTTTTAGGTCAACTTTCAGTCGCTGCAGAATTAGTGAAGTCTGGGCTACTTTCCAAGCATAAGATAAAATCCCAGTCTCGAGATTTACGATTTGACTTTTAGTATAAGATTCGTTCATTGCTTTAATATTAGCAACTTTCCAGGCGAAACTCTCAACTGTTTCGAGCTTTCCTATGCTGCATCATAGCATATTCTGATTATGGCTGAGTTCGCCGAGTACTTTACTTATCGCTTGGTGAACCTACCCAAAAGCCTGAAGCAATGAAATAACCATGAATTATTCTGCTAGGATGACTAGAAAGCCATCGCCGCGACATCTCTCGGCCCCTGCCCTTGTCACGCGGAGCCTTTTAATGTAGCTATTGTGACCTTCATTGAACCGCGAAAACTTGCAGCCGTGGGTATAGTCTATCCGTTGTTCATGAATCTTGTGACAATCTCATTGCATGATGGGTCCGGAGGGCGCCAAGATTTCGACGAAACAGCGCTCTCAGCGGCTAAGGCCAACAGCACTGATGGGGCCCTCGGTAGTGGGCCAGAGGTGTCGGTCTCCGCTCACTTCTTGGATGAAATCCCGGATGTTGGTGGTATGTTCAGCAACAAGAATCCCTTTTCCAATGTGGCCGCCGTGGCCCACAGTGTTGTCATATATGTTAAAAGCTGCCTCTTGGTATATTCCATGCAGATACAAAAAGTCCCATATGCCTAATAGGGTGGTTTCCACAATACGCCAGGTAAGCCGCTGACCAGCGTGCTGAATGTTGAGTGAACGCACTACAATCGAGAAATCATTGTCCGGGGGCCCATAAATCCAGGGATCGTTGGCTTGAGGGAGGGGGCCATCGCCACCGTGGTTGAGAAAACCTTGCACGGTATTCCTTGCAGAGATGATAGCCCTTTGCATGACGTCCTGACGCATTGGCACACCAAGGCGGAAGATCAAGATGATGCTCGTGTTTGGGACATGGAAAGACGGTTGAGAACGTCTACATGCTAGTTTCGTGAGAATCTTTATTTTCTTTAGAGATATGAGTCCTGGCTTACTTTGCTACAGCTCTATTAATTTGTCCACTGGAGGCCCAAAAGCGTTTCCCCGGCAGCAAATTCCGAGTGATCTGGAGTTGATTGGGGTTGGTTTCCCTCGCGGAGATCGTGACGGTTGGTGCTGACTCCGTTCCGTTCGTTCCTTTGGAAGGATTAAGTGAACTGGCGAGTACTTGTCCGGTGCCTGACAAACTAGATTGTTTCGATGCGGCTGCTTTCGCTGCAGCTGTGCTATTCTGTTGCTCTTGCGGGATGACTAGGTCGCTCAGTATTTGCCCAAATTTCTCTAGTGTTGCGGTCACTGGTGCTGCCGACATGGTAATGGTGTATTGCGCCAGCAAGACAAACAAAGGTAGGATGGAGGCACGCATGTTGGAGAATATAGACGGTGTACGCTTGGGAAACGTTGTATCTTCAGTGTACAATTTTCTGTGAATGATAAAGGTATACCAGTGTCTGGGCCTATTTGATGTATGATATTGTCTGATTGGGGACACCAGGACATCTCTTATATATCAACGTGCCCGTGCCATAATCCGTACTGCTCGAAGATCAGCTCAGGGGGAGTACCGCACATCGTCATGCGACCGTCATAGAGGACTCCCAACCGAAAAATTTGCCATCCGATAATGCGATGCTCTACCGTCGCGCCTCTATCTAGCAACTCCCCAACAGCTTTATTTCTGTCACGGCACTAGAAACTAGTGAGGAGCCGAAGTCGGTTGTGGCTCCACCAAAGCCGGAGGCACAGGGCAAGCTGCGCGGGTGGCGCCGGAATGGCTTGGAAGCATGTCAGGTACAGTACTCGTGAGTCGTGGTACATACTAGAAAGTATAATTCTAAAAACTAACGGACGGAAATCTCTGATATGACGACAATCACAAGGGTTCTTGCCTCGAGTCCATCGCCTGTCGCTTGTAGGGAAGGAGGTGTCTTTGAAGCGCGACAACACCTTTTGCGAGTGAATAGACTTCAAGATTTGCGGCTTTTTCATCGGCAGGCCCCAACAAGATGGGGGCACAATGTCAAGATAGAAACTGCATGAGAACGACAAGATGTTAGGTGGCCGTTGCAAGAGACTCATGATAATAGTCGCCTGAATACTCAATTCAGTAATTGAAATCCTCATAGAGTACTTCCTTGTTTGCCAACCATGACAAGAGAGATTTGCGTAGCTCCGTCCCTGTGCAAACATACCACTTCGCATAGATATTCTGATTTTCTTGGACATCACGAGGCAGCATACGTCGTGGTAGTATTTGGCAGCCTAGAAGCCTGACGCTATCTAGAATGGCTTTGGTCTCCTCTGTCGCTGCATCGGCGACCCCAGAAACGAAGATTTTGGTGGAAGCAGCCAAAAAGGGGTATTTATCGAGAGTATCACTAGCAAGCCCAATGTCTCGAATATTGATTGTCCAAAACAAGTGGAGAGAGTCAAGATCCAGGTCAGGTATCTGGGAGAGTAGGGGCGTGATACCAATACCACCAGCTACGAAAGGTACAATCTCGCCACCCGCTTGGGCAATGGCAAAATTTCCGCCAAAACCTCGCAGAGGTACCTCAAGCCCTGCCCGTACTTGCTGCCTGAACAGAAAGTTCGTTACAACCCCGACGTTGCGAAATGTAATCTCGAATTCGTCTGGAGAGAGAGTTCCTCCTGCTGGCGATGAGACTGTAAAGGTACGAACATAGTCATCATTTATACTTCTAGGGTCGTCATCTCGCATATGGCTGTAACCTGCATCAAGTTCGTCTTCGAAAGCCAAAGCCACATACTGGCCCGGTTTCCAACGCCCTGCCGCTTCAGGGTCACTTACGCTAAATCGCAATCGCGCAATTGTAGGAGTAATCAAATCTTTCGTTAAAAGCTTCGCGTATGCGGCATCTTTGTTGGTGGCTTGTAAGTCAGGCAGAGCGCGTTCTGACCTGAGAAAGCGTACTGGAGGATTGTACGGAGAAAAGTCGCCCGATGTACCACGAAAAGACAAACCTTTACGTACAAAGCGTGCCGCGTCTATCTTCACTTTGACAGCTAGATTCGACCGAGGCAGTAGTGTAGCTGCCTCCTTACCGATGAGGATCTCTGTAGTACCAGTCAAGTAGAGAACATCCCCATTGTCGAAGTTGGGAAAGACCAGCCCGGCCTTTGGAGTCGTCTGGAGATTGCCCAAAGTCTGATAGAGACGGTTTCCCGAGTACTCCGGATACGCTAGCGTTGTACCAGAGGTGTCGTTATTAACAATACGCACGAAGCCAGGCGGCCCACCTCGATGGTTAGTACTCATATTCGATTCATGATTCGAAGATGAAAGAAAGAAAAGGTCCGCTTTTGCCAGCAGCATTACTCCTAGATCAGGTATAGGAAGTGAGTTAGACGCCAATGTAGGCTCAGGCAAAGAAGAGATGATTTGCTTCTTATTTAAGTACTTTGGACAATTCACTATTGCGTGTTTCAGCTTTGTGGAAGAATAAAGCCGTAGGCGATCTTCATACCTAGACTCTGTTCGACTTTGAAGACAAGCTGAGCTTCCCCTATGACATCGTTATCTTCTTCAGATTTGGAGCCATGGCTTCCTAAAGCGCCTGCGACCATTCTTCCAGCTATCTTGACTCGCGATCTTGTAGCCGGGTCCATGGGCAAAGCCGAGACGATTCGACCATTACTTTTCTCCTCATGCACTTCTCCATCGTGCTCACCACCTACCAGTATATTTATAACAGGATCATGTCTTCGGTCCACCAACGTCTTGACCCCGAGAATGGAATTTCCTATTGGTCTTGCAAAGCCTGGCTCTCCACCCAAGAGTGTTGTCCAAGGACGGCCATCATTGTCCAATGTGCCAATAGCCACCAGTGGCGCTGATTGAAGTATATGTGCACCATAAGGCGTTAGACCTGGCGCTGTTGGATTGTCCTGACTTGGTACGCGCAGTAGCGAATGCATCTTTTCCTCCCCTTCATGCCATCCGAGTGATGCAGAATGTACGAAAGCCATCCCTTGATGATAATTAATCACTCGAGTCAATCTCTTGACACGATCTGGTCAAGCAGCAGTCGATTGTGTATGACATTGAACACCGACTTTTTGTAGAAATCTGTTTTCTTTCTGACTGCAGGACTTTCTGAGAACACCAAAACGGTCCCGAAAGCCTGACTAACGACATGAAATGTAAGCATTTCCATTCTGGAGTCTAGACTGAGAGGCGGGAAATCCTCTTGTCTGGGTACGATTGGCCAACAGACCAGCCTGCGGGAATTAGCGTTGCTCGAGCTATGATCGGGTTTGACGAGCTCCTCATCGACGTCTCAGGAGCCCCATGAACTATCACACTGTGCCCTCGTACACTGCAGATATAAGCTTTGATAGGTAGATATGGCTTAAAGGCCACAGGAGAGTCGAATGGTCGGCAAATGTGAAACAGTCAAGGCAGTGCGAGGGGCTCTGGCGGCTGAGACAGACGGAATGGATTCTTCAGGCATCCTGCCCACCGAAATCCACCACGTCTATTCTAGCGCCAACATTGTCGACAGACTCCTTCAATTGTAGCTTTCGGCTCCAGTCACTCGTTTTTGCTTTACGAAAGAGCTTATACATCATGTATGGCAACAGAATTTCAAAGCAGCCCTCCCACTACCCTCCTCTCGCATTCCACATACTAAGGCTGGGCCAACTGCTCTCTTCCCTCATCGTAGCGATCGTCCTTTCATTCTTCGTCCATCACCTCAAAGTCGAGCGCTACACCATCCCCTGGACATTCCTTCTCGTGCGCAAACCCGGCTCCCCTTCTTACCACATCGCATCAAGTTAACATCCCCGTAGCTCCTCACTGTCTCCATCCTTACACTGGTCACCCTTATCTCCACCAGCATTCTCTACCACTTCCGCACTCTTTCTCCAAAACTCAACCTCTACAGCAATACCTTCCTCTCCGTCCTCTGGGTGCTCGGTCTCTCTTTTCTGACCTGGAATCTCAGCTACACGCTCGGCCACCATTGCAGCCGAGAAACATGGAAGAATACTGCTGGTATCATGGTTTGTAGGCTCTACAAGGCTCTTACTGCCTTTACGGTTACTGGATTGTCCGTCCTACTCCGTGTTCTCCCAATGAACCACACCAAATATAACCCACCATTCCTCATACTAACAAACCTCAGATTCGCCACCCTCCTCGCCTCCCTCCTCGACCTCCACACCCACCGCAAAAGCACCAAGCTGGGAAACTACAACCCCATGCTCGACGTCAAGCGACCTGCCGCTTACTCCATCTCCCCTCCCCAACCTACCTCATATTCCCAAGCACCTGATCCTTACGAAGCTCAAGGCCAGCGCGAGACGAGCCACGATATTGCGAGACCGTACAAAGTGCAGAGGCCGATCGAGGCACAGCAGTTTGGGTATAGTGCGCCGAGCGAGCAGACAACGTATGCGGGGGGAAGTGGGGCGCATTGGTTGTGAGGGTAGATGGACAGGTGCTGTGGTGCTGAGGAGGAGATTTGGTAGTAAAGTTAGTACAAAGAACGGAATTTTAGAGGAAATGGGTAAGATACGTTTTGAGAGCACTCATGGAAGGCTTTGGGAATGTTTTTGGGTCGATTATGGACGATTTCACGTACTTGCCGTTCTCTTATTGGATCTTAAGGCCGGACTTTGGGGTTTCAGACAGTCTCTTCCTGTATTGTAGCGCAAGATCTGGGGGTTTTGGAGGGAGTAAATTGTACTTCTGGGCAATCCCTCTCTAATGTCGCATTTGCACTTGGATGTACTGAATACGATGAAAGAAGCTGTTTCTACAAAAAAGTCGAAGCTGAAGACGTTTTGAGGCCACAACGTCATTTGGCCTATGTACACTATTTCTTCTATCTTACAATCGTCCGTCGATGCTACGTAGCCATAACTCGTGAGTATCCCACGAGTGATCTTACCTAAAGACAACCTACCATAATCCCCAAGCGCCACAGCTGGATGCACATCGCCTCGCTATGCACAAAAATCCTCCATCACCAGTCGCGAGTATGGTTCCCCCGCAGCATAACGTCGTTGCCGAGAACAAAGTATCGCTCATTATCAAATCATCACACTTGGCAGACTGGTAGAATCTTCCTCAAGCAGGCACAACTCCACCCCCATCCTTTGCCCTCAACCCAACCTTGCCCTTCTCATCGATAAAAGTCTCGTAGCCTCTCTTATCCAGCACCTCCTCCGGGACGCCTTTCCTTGGTTCCAAAGCCCGCACAATCTCCATGTTATCGCGATTTCCTTCCAGCAAGAATCTCAAACACATGATCGCATGCTCCCTAATGTACGGATTATTCGCATCGAAATTGCAGCAACTAAGAATCATCTCCACGCCGCCGTAGTGTCGGATTTGGTTCTGAACGGTGGTAGATTTCCAGACAAGGCTAGAGAGAACGAGGACCACGAGTTTCTTGAGATTACGCCATTCAAAGTCACTAGGGTCGGCGTTGTCGATAGCGGCCGACGGAGAGTCGGAAGCGGAGGAGGGAGCATAGTCGGTGGAGGGGAAGGTGCGGTCTGTGAGGTGGTCGTAGGGGCGTTCGACGAGCCCAGGGAGAGTCGTCGAAGGGACAGGCTTTGACATGTCTTCAGCCATCTGAGCTGCTTCGGCTTCTGCGACTGTTAGGGGAATGGTGGCACTGAGAGGTACTTTAGGGATACTAGCGTCGAGCTCGCGGAGAAGAGTGACGAGCTCGGACACGATCTCCCAGCTGACGAGGAGGCCTTTCCAGTCTTCGGACTCGGTGAGAACGGCGAAGAATTCGAGAAACTGGTAGACGCCCTCGTAGACACGTTCCATGTCCCAAAGGTTGAGCGGGAAGTCTTCAGGTAAAGCAGCGCCAGCGCGGATCTGGCCTTGGAGGTAGATGAGAGCACAGGTTTCGGGGATGATACATTGGCGGAAAATGGTAAAGATGTATTTGACAATGAGGAGATCCACGCGAGTTGGAGGTTCACGACGTGGCGGGGGTGTTGCTGTGGCCGGGGCTCTGGATGCTGCAGGAGGCAGACCTTGCTTGCCACGAAAGATTTGTGTTAGAATCTTGATGACCATTGACTGTGCTGGAGAAACAATGTCCTTGACTTCGCCGAAAGCTTGGTAGGCGAATGGCATTAAGCCGTTCTCTAGAATTGCCTCCATGATTTGCATCATCATCTTGAAGTAGAATTCATCATCCTGCAGATCCCATGCGGCAATGAAAATTAGCAGTTCTCTCAGGAGATTCCGACCAGCCTCTTGCGCCAGCAAAATATTGCATCGTACGCCCTGCATGTCCTGGGTTTCCTTCCCTTCCGGTCCACTCTTTGCTCCAAGCCCACCAACAATACCCGCTTGGATGATCATGGGTAGAGCTTCGATTTCTTGCGGACCAAGTACCAAGGGGATATCTGTCAGAAGTCCCCGCTCTTGATCTCCAGGTCCACGATATTCGTCGTCTTCCTCATCGTTGTTATCTGCGATGCTACCATCAGCAGCCACATCGGAGCCGCGGACGTCGCCTTCATCATTTTCGGATCCTGCGTATGGACCATGCTCATCGCCTTCTTCATCAGGAGACGTATCTTGAAGTCGGGCCATTAACTGGTCCTTGGCCGCTTGCAACGTAACAGCAGCTGATTGCGGTGTACGCACGCATCTCATATCTTCGGCCTTGATGGCACTGGCACGAAGGTCAGTATGCAGACTAGGATCAGGCAAGCTAGTCCAGCTCCAGGACTGGTTTTGTGGATGTACGGATGAGGGCACATTATCAGACATTCGAGCGAGCTTTTGTAAAGGGGGTTCGCCCTGCGACGCGTCAGAGTTTCCTGCTGATTTCTCACGACCTTGGTTGATCGTAAGATTGACTAAGTCGTCCACCGTCTCCAGCAGCTCGGACGTATATTGGGCTGCTGCTTCTGGGGGCATGTTAATTCCCTTAGCAAACGTTTCGTTGTCTATTGTAGACTCTTTAAGATCGCCGTTAGCACAGCCTTCCAAGATCTTCTTTGAAAGGATTCCTTCCGGCCCTCCAGCTGCCCTGGCTCCCTCGTCTCTGTAGGGATCGATAGTGCCTGAGAAGTAGTGATCCGCAGAACGGGAATTGGCAAAGAGGTCCAGCCACAGTAGTAGCTTGCGCTTCTCATTACGCATGACGAAATTGTGAAGAAATTGTAGGGAGGTAATCAGAAGCTTCTTGTCTACGAAGGATGTATTAGCCAACAGCAAGCAGATAGACCATACGAGCTTTTGGTGCATGAACTTGTGCCCTGCCGCATTGAGAAACTCGAACGAGCAGTGAAACTTACAAGATCCAACAACGTTCGCCCATTGCGTCTCGCTCCGGCTTCCGGCATCTCCGTCGTAACCACGTGCCGTGACTCGGACACAGACATCAATAAGCTTCAGTACCTGCTGATCAATCTGACTGTCCCCTGCGAGATTCTGGGCTCGTTTTGTAGTTGCAAGCATATTCCTTGCGATCATAATAAGGTCGTTCAGACGTTCCAAGTCCTTCATCAGGGTGTTGTGATTCGAAGCCATTAGTGTAGACGATGAGCCGTTAGGATTCGGAACTAAGGGATCCTCAGATGCAAATGACAGGGCCTCCAGGACGGGGACAGCGGTCTCGAAGACAGCATTGAATTCTTTCCATATCTCAGCGTCGGCACCGAGGAATTGTCTATGTATCTGTCAGTCTTGACGCACAAATCGTCCATGCACCTCAACCATGAAACAAAAGCAAATGACATGGGGTCACCAATGCTGACGGAAGAGATCGAACATGAAATCTAGATTGATGCAGTCCAGAGAAATACATTGACAGATGATCGTACATCGATCTATCCAAACAGCAATGAGAGACGTAGAGCAACACCAGGTGCTCCAACTGAAATATCATTTGAGATCGTCAGTCTAGTACACAGCTGATGTTGGGACATCCACTCTTAGTTGACTCTAAGACCAACCTCAGCAATACCCATATGAAATATAAAGAATTACCATGGTCTTAAATCTAAAATTAAACATGAATGTATAATTGAAGGAGAAGATATTGGATATAGAAAAAACACCCAAATCCATGTGACAATCGACAATGGACAGCTTAGTCGGTGAACTGGGAGATGACTGACCGTACTCCTGCATCTCGTTGGCTCCGGCCGAGAATCTTCTTTGTGGTGTCCATGACTTTCTCGAAGGTCCGCTCTGGAAGCGACTGACGGTTTTCGAATAGAGCCTGAGTGGACATCAAGCAAACCTTCAAGCCCACCTGCTCCGCCTCCTGCTTCGGTTTTGTCGTTGGTTCTGAAGCCATCTCCGCCTCTTGACGCTTAGCGTCACGGAATTCTTTAGATGAAGTCTTTACGAGGCTAATGATTATGGGAAACCATATTGCCTTGGTGCACAAATGTTCTCCAGGCAGTGGGTAGTGGAGTACTTGATCCGGGTCCCTTCGAAAGAGCTGTAAAAGTGAACCGCCAGCGTAGCGTTGAAAGAAAAAGTATTCCTTGTGGACCGTCTTGACGCTACGCAGCGCTGTGAATGAGTCCTGGAAGATCTCCGGGTGTTCCTCGTCGGTAGGCTTATTGTGAGGATAGTATAGCTCGTAGAGTTCGTCTAAGATTACTTGGTAGTAAAGCCCGGCTTCCCGTTTGCAGATTGTAGCGTTTGTAGCTAGATACACAAGCCATGGGTTGTTTCGCTTAGCTGCCTCTTCTTCTGTCATGGGATCCTGGTAGCGGAAGCCAAGTATGCCCGAAGGCCGACCTAGCCAATCGGTGAGAGGAGGTGCCGAGGTTCCCGTGCCAACCCCTCCAAGTGATCCAACTGCTCCAATTGAAGGCATGCTTCGACTGGTATGAGCCGACGATGCAAATACGTGTGAGTAGGATGTTCATTGTTGATCTCATGGATTTGCTGTGAAGCAGGCGACTGTAGAGAGCCGCGCGGCTACGGCCATACATTTCTCCAAGCGCTTTTAACACTTATATCTCCTGCTTTTCTGTCAAGATGGTTCACGGCCCAGTCTTTTTGCTCTCCTGGGCTCTTCAATGGTCTTCATAAATTAAGGCGTTCCCAAACATATTAGAATTCGAGTTTGTTACTCCATTCTGTGGCTTCTCCTCTCATCTACACGAACGGCTACTCTTGGGTTTGGCGAAGTCGCCATGGCCAAAGAGCAATAGAAGACCTACTGCTCAGGTCAAAACTTCTCGGAGGGCCGGTACCCCCTTCTGAATGTTTCAATGTATCTCAGAATTCTACTCGCCAAAAAAGCTTGTGGTAGATTTCTACATTCTTTTACTTCCTTTCCTCCTTCATACGGACCTTATATCATATCAAGATATTGATCTCCATTACCAGCGACATATTCTAGTCCAAACTTACATTGACTAAGCAGAAGTCGGCCTCCAGATGCGGTACGGTCGAATACAGTTGCACGATTACTATAGGATTAGACACATAACAGAATATCAACTTTTTTTTTTCATCCCCAATGTTTGAGGCATGAGAAATCAGGGGAATACAGAGTCAGGGTGTACTGAATGGGATGGAAGAGGGCTATCAAGCTTTGCAGCAGTAGATGTTGGGGGAGTTTCGGTGCATTCAAGATCCCCATCACTTTGGCGGGGGGCTAGAGTTGTTAAGAGAGATGCTGGTCTGTTGGCTCATGGAGCTGCCAAGTCAATCTATGGCTTTGCTTACTCGTATCTGAATTTCGAAGGAGCGGTCCATGACGCCATAGTCCAATGAGCAGGATTGAAGATGTGCCAAGGTTCGTGCCTTCCATATCTAGGAGTTTTAGTAGGATAAGGTTCCTTCCTATTTGATTGCTCAAGGACATTCCGTATACTCTCGACCTTTTATCTCGCCTTTCAGTTACTTCTAACAAGAACCACCAAAAAAACTTCCAAAACAAACCCTCCCCTATAATGCAACCTACATCCTCACACTACGGCACTTTAAACATGAATATCAACGATCAACTTCGCACCCCCACGCTGCCTTTTACCAAAACCAACAAAACCACAGCTACCCGCACAAACACTGGCTTTCCATTTGCACGGCGTTTCTCAGACAATGTCCGGAATCACTTTGTTGCCGTGTGTGGCGAATTCATTGGCACAGTGCTCTTCTTATTCTTCGCTCTTTCAGGCACACAGGTGGCTAACAATATTCCTTCGACGACTGTTGCTGGTACGACACAGCCTGCGAAGGTGGTGGGGAGCAATCCTTCGCAGCTACAGTACATTGCTCTCAGCTTTGGGTTCAGTCTGCTGGTGAATGCTTGGGTGTTCTTCCGTATATCTGGTGGCCTATTTAACCCTAGTGTGAGTGATTCCCGACCGATATGACCTTCTCCACATTGCCAGCCTTGAATCTCCCGTATTCTCTATATTAGAGCTTCCAATCGCCCACCTTGCCCAAGACTCACGGCACGTCTAATATGCCTTATAGGTAACGATCGGGCTCCTCCTTGTTGGTGCCCTCGATTTCGTCCGCGCTGCCCTACTGATTCCCACGCAAATCCTCGCCAGTATCGTCGCCGCAGCCCTTGTCTCGTGCATCTTCCCAGGCCCTCTAACCGTCTCTACCACCCTCGGCGGTGGCACCTCCGTAGTACAGGGTCTCTTTATTGAAATGTTTCTGACCTTCCAACTCGTCTTTACTATCTTTATGCTTGCAGCCGAGAAGCACAAAAGCACGTTCCTCGCTCCTGTCGGGATCGGGATTTCTCTATTTGTTGCTGAACTTACTGGTGTGGCCTCTACGCTCCAACCATAATGAAACATCAAACCAAGCAGCAAGCACTGACACCGAGGAACAGGCGTCTACTTCACCGGCGGCTCCCTCAACCCCGCCCGCTCCTTTGGTCCTGCCGTTGTAATCGGCAGCTTCGAGCACTACCACTGGATCTACTGGGCCGGCCCGCTTTTGGGCGCTCTGCTGGCGGCTGCGTTTTACAAGTTTATCAAGGTGCTGGAGTATGAGACTGCGAATCCGGGGCAGGATGCGAATAGAGAATTTGATCCTACGATTGGGAGCTCGACCGGGA
>JAABUW010006120.1_pt1 | contig 15282 bp, 25 predicted proteins | sample 5560081 | NCBI WGS metagenome assembly JAABUW01 (sample SAMN10711882, study PRJNA513363) | rock metagenome | isolation source: Antarctica rocks | place: Antarctica: Victoria Land, Knobhead sud
CTACCTCGGAGCCACTCGTCTTCAGGTTCTATGCGGCCGAGGACATGGTCACGACTAATCAGCAACACGACATAGAGATCTTCCGAGGAGAACCTCAAGGCGAGAGCCGCGAACATGAACACAATGGCTGGATCCTAAACAGTTTGTCCAACTTGGTGGCTCCAAGTCGCAAACGCGAGAGACTCCAGAGCTCATCGCCGTCGGTCAAGTACTCCACTCACTGACGATGGCGACGCAACCTCACAATTCCAGCAAGCACCGTCGAGCATATCGGTCGGTACCTACAACGGTTGATATTAGCATAAAAACTCGAATGGCAGCACGGCGACTTTGCAAGTCTCTATCAACACTGTCGCACCAATCATCAAAAACACTGCGAAAGCTAAGCGGTGGGCCATCCTCGGATCTTATTATGCTTGGGACAGCTACAACGATGAGATCCACCATGATGAAGACGACAACGGTGCCCTGATACCCGCGCGCCTCGGCAGGAGTACCACCGGGGCTGGTATGGCGGGCAGCAGCCGATGTTTCCAGTTCATTACCCCATTGTCCATCTGCAGATCCGGCCAGCTCGATTGATGGGGCAGAACTTCCGCTACAATTTCAAACGCCCCTACATACTCTCCATACGCCGCTGGGCCGCCGCGACTTGCCCGCGACTGCAAGATATCTCCAGCACTCACTCATTGAACAAGCTATCGCTCTGACCGGCGCCAGTCTCATCGACGAGCTGTACGTCATGCAGCAGTAGAAAGAAGCGAATGTTCGATTCTGATGGGCAATTTCTCGCCTGTGGTCTGGCCTCACCGCAACTCAAAGGTACAGGACTAGTCGCGAGTCGCTTAACACAACGACGATCCTCCTGGGCCCACTTGGAGACGGCTATCAGTATGCCTATACCAGCTGTAGCCAGCTGTTTTGCCCACCACACCGTCGCGTGCAACTAAAGAACGTGTAGCGTGGTGGGTCGAGTTGTCGCGCTTCGTCACCATCCTGTACTCGTCGCAACCGCATGAAGCCAGCAAAACCGCCGGAACATCGGCTCAGCCAACATCAGGCGGTCGAGTTAGAGAAGAATGTCTGGAATCTCTGGGACAATGGCAACGACGCCATTGTAAGTGTCGCTCCCGCTTCGTAAGCATGTCCAGTGCTCCTCAGCCCCAGTACGGTATTCTTCGCGATGATTCTAGCCGCTTTCGGGAACCGCTCATCTGGCCTTGGAACCACTATCCACGATTTGAGCTGTTTCAGTTGCTCAGCATCTGTGAGAGCATTCGTGGATGGGATTTGTTGGGCTCGCTAGAAGCCCTCCAGATATGCCCGGGGCAAGTAGTGTGAGCCTGGAAAGAACTTGCGCTGGATACGCAACCCCCGGGCTTCATCGAATCCGACTTTCATGACTCCGCCTCGCAAATCGACGGTATGGACTTGATGAAAACGAGTCACATCTTCCGAGCACAACAGCAACGAACCAAACGACATATCACCTAATGGTCGACTGTGCAGCTCAGACGTAAGACCCGAACGCCACTCAACGATTCCACAAGCTAGACAGGAGGGCGTTGTAAGCATGGGTGAGCGCGCTGTCCGGAATCTGGCGGGCTAGGCAAACAATAGACCGCGCAACAAAAAGCCATGACGGCCCAGAAAGATATGGAGGTTTTGAAAGACGAGGTCAGTTGTTTCTACTTAGACCGTCTGTCTTCGCATGTCTCAACAATCATCTTGCGCCTAGACTCTAGCTTAAGATTCGCGACTCTTCCTCCGGACACAACAAATACTAACACCTATCTAACTCCCTAACTACCGGTTTTCCGACGGTGTAGAAGCTGCTGTCGCTCCGCCACCCTAATACGCAGTCCGATTTTCGCGCTGAGTCGAGGAGCTCTTCACCTGGTTCGACGTTATGACTAGCACCGTCGACGACCGCGAGGTTCAACCTTATCCTTGGTGCTATAGAGCACACTTCACTAGCTATAACGGCCGCTTCTTCAAATACACCACAACGTTGTAAAAATGACAACACTACAGCCACTTCCTCAGTCGCTACGAGATGACGCAGTAACGATGATGATGACGACTTTCAATATCTACGGTAAGCTTACCGAGCTCACCTGCGAGCCTCTCGATGGCAGTCACTTTCATCTAATTCGCACTATTTTCACATGCTTCATAATCCGACGCACTCGCCCCTAGTGCCGGCACTACTTGAGCTTCTCCAGTTTCTGGAGCTATTGATCGCTTAGTTGTTCAACCCCAAGTAGTGCTTCCACTCCGCAGTCTTTACCATCTGCTTCAACCCGGGCTTAAACCTTGCCGTACACATGCCACGGCATGGGCATATCCATACTTCCCACATCAGTGGTGACGCTACACTTAAGCTTATCCACCTCCTGCCCGCCAGCCCGACTAAGAACCGCGAAATACAGACACGGGGAGAAGGGGTGTGCCTCTACCATCCCCGCCCTTGAGCCCTCTACATCAGAAGAGCGATACTGACGATGACGACCCGTTCCATGCGGCCCGACCGAGAATCGCGCAATTTAGACACGAGGCACGAGGAAACATGTGCCTTTCGCCTCTGGGCCCTCTGCATCGGAAGAGCGATATCTAGTACTGTTGTCAACCTCGGCGTACAGTCGACTCGATATACTGTCGTCCGTGACCTCGATCGATTTTCGCACTCCGTCGACGTTCTAGCTGATACACACGTAAGTGATCGCATCCAAGATGGTGTGGTTTACGATGATCCACATAGTGACCGCTCAGATCGTCGGTACTCTATGCGCTCGGCGGCACCTACATGGCTGGGAAGTCGCTCTCGCGGCCAGCTAGCCTGGCGTTCAGCATTGACATGGCTCCGGTCTCATACGAGTCTGGGATCGCGATTCCCATCGCAGCCCGGCTTGGGGGCTTGCAGATCTCCAGGTGCTTGCAGTGGATGTGGTAAACTTCGCCGTTCTCCTCGTGGTTGGTCTTCCTCCCGATCATGATCCCATTCTCCTGCATGAGCGCGAGGGCGAGCGATCCCGTCCTTATGGAGGACTCCCCGGTCAAGCTCCCTGGTGTGTTCGACAACGATACCTCTCGCTCAACGGCGCTATCACCACTGTCGAACAGGAACGTGCCTGGCTGCCTCTGAGTGTCCAGGATGGGTTTGGTACCAGTGTACGACTCTATGGAATTGCTCGTGGACCTAGGGAACGTTCTCTCCAGGCTGTTTTCCAAGTGTACGAAACCCACGTAGGCAACTCCACCTTCGCAAAGTGCTCCCCGAGACTCCTCTTGCCGTCCTTTGCGGCTGGCCGAATCCAAAAGCTTCCTCTCCTGTCCCTGCACTGTCATGTCGTCAGATACTTGCTGGAGCGCCATCTCAAGTCTCTCTTTGTGGCAGATGACGATGTTAGAGCGCATTCTGCCGTCTCCCTGGGTCTTGTCGAACATCTCCTCCACAATCCCGACCACATTGACTCTATTGGGGGCAGTTCGAAGACTCAGTCTGGCGGCAAGGTAATGTCATTGAACTGTTTATCAACCGTGACACACTCTGCACCTCACGCGGGAATTCAATGTCACTCTTGGTTTCGGACACGTCGTCACCCGGTTCGCCACACGCACCCTCACTAACTTTCTTGGACTTTTCGTGTCAATTTTCGAACTCACAACACTGACCTGAACGAGCTCACCTTCAAGCTCTCAGCATCGTTCTTGGTCGCGGTTGAGCCCTCCATCTCCCGCACAGGCGTACTCACGCTCGACGTCGGACTTGTCGGGCATTTCGCAAAACCAGCCGGGGTGTGGAGATGCTCGTATGTTCATGGTCGATGCTTATGTGCTGAGTCATCGAGGTCTGAGGAAGGACCGAGCGGAGGGTCTCCCGAGGGCGTGGGATCTGGGTGCCCCTTACGGCGTCCATGTTTACGTATTGAAGTATAGTCTGTACAATGACATCGAAGGAAACTCGGGCCATCGATTAAAGTGTAAGAACTTGGTTTATCGATGATATCGCACCTTATGCTAACGACCGGTAGAAACGGAAACCTCGGCAATATGTCTGCGCTGGATTGCTTCGTTCCTCACACGAGATCCCATTCTTTAGGTTGGCAGAACGTTATGGTGAAGCCCAAGTAGGAGTGGAAACCGGAGAAAAGGTCTTGAGCCGAACGATACTCGCAGGAATTGCAGATGCAACGTGAGCCGCCTGCCAGCCTCACGCTGAGCTCTAGTATCGAGCCGAGCGAAGCTGCTACATCCAGGTCTAGGAGGGGGAGGTCAAGGAAGAGAAGAATATGGCGATGTCGTCTCTACCTAGAGGGAGCGGAAGAAGGTTGTAGAGAGTCATGTCACGGTACATCGTTCGGAAGCAGGAGGTTGTTTAGCGCATAATGGTAGAGGGGCGGTGATTTCGAACGCTAAAGACGAAGGGGCAGAGGACTTTGAGCGTCGTGGGTAGAGGATAGCGAAGTCGGTGGTGAGACGTGACCAGGCTGTGAGGGTGGGTGTACTCCGGGCCCCAACTCCGAGAACCTGAAGGGTATGCTTGCTGTACGGCCACGTACCCCTCCAGTCCCTCGCTCGGGCAGTAGTCTGACGCTCTAAGCAGATCAACGATGGCAACTCAACCAGCCTCCGTCGTGCTTCGAAGCCTTCTCTTCAACGCCACCTTACCTAACCAGCACATCTACTTGTCGTCGCCATCGACTTCGTCCACATCGGAGAGCGAGCGACATGATGATGGATCAGGGCGGCCTCTGCTCCCTCTCTCCTGCAGGAGCTCCGGTCAGATGCGCATCTTGCCTCTCTCCTGCAAGAACCTTAGCCCGATACGCTTGCTGCCTCTCTCCAGAAGGAAGTCCGGCCAGATGCGTATGCTGCTTCTGCAGCAACTCCGATCAAATGCGCAAGTATCTGCCGGCCAATCTGGCAATCTTGCTAAAGAAATCACAAGTCAGTGCTAGCGCAGCGGAGCGGACAAACGGCGGGGTGCCAATATTCCACACCTACTAGACAACGTCGACATTCCATCACGCTTCCCTCCATATCTTCGGAATCCCATTATGATCCCACCAACAGCGTCGGAGCCTTATCACTCTCCCACCCACAACGTCGACATCTCGGTCGTACGACCTTCACCTCGCATTCGGTCACTTCTGTCAACTTCTCGTCAGCGGCGTGGGCGAATCAATGGCGATGCTCGAGATACTGAATGACTTGGTCGCCAGTGAGGAAAGAACTTTTCGCCAACTCCAGCAGAACGTCATCAATACTTCCAAGCTCATAGACGACTGCCAGGCGCTCGGGATCGTGACCAAGCGGACCGACGCGGATGCGATTTGTCCGCGATCAGGAACATGACGAACGAGCCTTACAGCAGGTAGATATCGAAGGACAACGGCATCAAGCTGAGATCTGGGTCGTAGTCGGGGATCTCGTTGATGGCTTCGATGGGCAGGACGACATGATCGGTGGCGAAGATGAGCGGATATGACGAGATCAAGAGGTCGTTGTCATCGAGGAGTTGCAACGGATCCCATTTGCCGCTAAGCAAGATATAGAGCCTGTGTATCAGGTAGGTGGCGAAGCTCGAATCGGAGGTAAAGAGATGCATGCTGGCCTGATTCCCGAAGAAGGAGAGGGCGAGAAGAATTTGACGAAGGTCACTTTACCATCAGGATAAGACATGGACTATGTCCTAGCTGTCGAGGCAGATGAAAGACCTCGTCGTTGCGGATGTCGAGTTCTCAAACAAGGAACGCCGACATCAAAAGCAACAGAGCCAAAGGCTACCATGCCAGCATAAGCACCGAGCAGCCAGAATATCATCTCCACGGCTGGGTTACGGGCAACAAACGCTACGCTCTGAATCTTACGACTATAGCTCTCGACACGAAGAGGGCCGCCCTTCTGCCTCGTAGCAATAACGAAGGACCAACCCTTTTTGGTTCCAAAAGTCCTGTTGACGTAGGCGAACGGTGCTCCAATGTACCCGGCATCATCTACAAACTCAGGAGAATCTATACCGAGCGTCCGTCCAACGAACCTAGCACTACGTCAATGTCAGGGTAGACCGCCGAACGGCCGACGGCCCGACTACGGCATCATCTACACACCGAGGAGAAACGACATCGCACAGCTGAAGGCTCAACGGCAAGCCGATGGTACAAGGGCTGAAGCCTGACGCGCTGGTCTGAGCACCGAGTGAAAGGAAGACCATGCGGCTGGGTCATGGACGAAGGAGGACAGGGCACCATTATGGCAAGCAGAGCTTTCCGCATGGGGATGGATGGAGAGAACGTACGCTTCGCCGTGCAATGTTTCAGAACTCTCACCACGAAACCGGCCGAGTGGGTCGAGATGGCAAATTGAGCGCCTGCTCCTTCACCCTAGTCGCCAAGACCGTGGTCGAGCAGGTGTGATGATGCAACTAGGAGTGGGCTGTGCGAGGTCAGCTTAGGCGATGGATGTCTAAAGTATGCAAGAGGCGAAGGCGGAAGAGGGACAATGGAGTCGGCATCCGAGGTGTCGACGGGAGGACATTCCAAGAAGATGGCATCGTGGTTGGATGAGCCGCTCACCGACGTTGCTGCTGTCCCGTTTCTTGCACGGGCTAAATGCGTAACGCGATCGGGGCGCAGGCGAGCCAGTGCGGGACAAGAACAATGGTAGTGGGTAGTAGAGGTTGCAGTGGGTAACTGTACCACACTTTGACCTCTGTCGCATGAGGTTCATATCTGCTTCTCGCCAGCTCATCGCAACCAGGGGGTGATCGGCAGCAATGCTCGTACAATTGGTTGTGAACTGCTTCAGGGTAGCGAGCCGCTCCGTACTACTGCAATAACACCAGCCGCCTTAACCTATGTATCAACTGCATCTGCATTGGATGGCCGGGAACGAGCTGATGGACAGTGTAGGTATGGTTAGAGGTGCCGCAAGCACTGCCCGACTCAAAACCGGGTAGGCCAGTAGGGCGTGGCCTGGAAGCTCGACCGCGATGGTTGAGAAACACTAGGATCCCCGGTTACGAATCACGGAGTGTAGCATCCTGCGAAGCGAGGACGCAGGTTTCTGCAACATTTTCGGATGTACACATAGTAATGATCTCCGCTTATGCCTTTCTTCCCGGGACTCGCGGTCCTCCGTCGTACCAACCACGGATGCCCCCTCGCTTAACAGGAACAGCACCAACCTGACGGCAGTTAGCAGAGCCCAGCACATCCCGTCTTTTGACTCTTGCTTATCCAGGCGGGCGGGCTGTCTTTCACCATGCAACATCGGCCAATCACTCCACCTGCGGAAGCTATTCTACGTCAGATTGTGGAGCTTTAGGACACGAAAGAAACAATGCACGCTACTTCCTAAATCGGTCACTTCTTCCCACGTGAAGTGCCCTTGTCGCGCTTAGCTCTCAGGTAGAAGGCTTCGTAGATAGTGGCGGTCCTTTTATGTCGTTACACATCGCGTTCCTTCGCGGGTCTGTCTAGGGAGAGATATCACATCCACAAATCTGCCGAGAATGATTAGACTAAGCCGCGACCGATGTCAACGTAAGGTTCAGGGATGGATGCGGGTACATTGCTAGTGAGTGGGTGCAGGTGAGTCTCGATCCCTACGGGCCTGCCCCCTCGCGCAGCATCTCAGGTCGCACAACCTCAATATAGGCCGCATATGCGGACTCCTCCCCAAAAGTGAGCAGCTGTTGACCGTACGATGTTTTCTGGAATGTCCAAAGCCACAGACATCGAACAAACTTTTCAAAAGGCAAGTCCTATACGCATTCGTAGTGTCGCAAGCTACCGTATACCCGATGTCGAAGCGAAGCGAAGCTCTAAAACACAAAATCAACCTTAGGCGCTCGGACCCCATGCGACTAGCGCAACGCATCGTGGCGAGGTGGAGCGATGTATACAGCATCCCTTCCGAGAGATCGGTAACCTATGATAAGTGTAACCGTCCGGCATGAGCAACATGCATACATCGAACCCCTGCGCAACCAATCTATACGAGAAAGGCAGACGCCACCCGCAGCTGACCTTCCGATATTGTCGTCGACATGGCCAAGCGACTGAAGATAAAACCGCAATCTCTCAGTGCCGAGCAAACCCGAATTTAAGCTTGAGAGGGGCGTTAAAAGTTGGACAGGACGCTCGTAGCACTCGATGTGTTCTGTCCCGCTCGACTCTCCCTCTGACTTCTCCGTACCACGACGGCTTGATCTTTGCTGTCGTACCCTTGGGCTTCGATTCGACACCACTTGATCACCCCCAACCAACGAAGGCAACGTAACGCAATGAGTCACCGGCATCAATTCCGTTGCCACGGCACCTGGTACTTCATCAACATTGTCGACGACGAGAGATACGACGTTGATCTTGACGTCTTTCATGCGCAACTCCCGGTCGGCCCTCTTGACGAAGACGCCCTTCTCGACCTTCGAGACGTGTACGACACAGCGGCACTAATCAACGACCAACACACCTGCAACGTCGTAGTCGATCGCGTTACGCACCTTTTGAGAACCGTTTCGCTGCAATCTCAGCTGGAAGATGGCCAACAAAGCGGCCTGTCCGCGATTCTGGAGTCAGTTTTGAACGACCACACGTCCAACGCCCGTGCCAGGCCATTTCTGAAGCTCACCCAGTCGGCCCTTCCTTACTTTGGCTCGTGGTTGAAGGACACCCAGACCCGCCTTGCCATGTTGCACTCCATGTACAGCGATATCGAGGTCTCCGGCACGCAACAACTGGAGGAACTGTTCTCGCGCGCCGCTCGCGGCGAATGTGTGTTCCACGACGACTGCGATGAAAGCCATGTGTGGGGTGTTCCGGCTGTGCTGACGATGGATGGAAACGTTGGGCCGGGTGGTCAGTTGTTAGAGCGCCACTACACCGGTTTCAGTTCGATGTTCGGAGGCTGGGATGATCCTAACATCGAGGATGCAGAAGAGCTGAGCTGGCCGGAAGCGGAGAGTGTGGACGATGAAGGTTTCTGTAGCGATTGAGAGATGTCTAGCTGGGGCGTTGATATACGCGAATACAGGTGCCTTGTTTTCTGGTGTTCAAGTGAGCTGTTGCATACATGTACTGCTACCCTAGATCAAAGTGCCGTAGGAACAATGATGATGCGCTAGATCACAACAACAAGTGTACATACCACATCTAAGATGTAACTGGGTCAGCTAGTCGGCTGACTTGAGATGGCTAGCTGGATACAACGGCGCGACTGTGTTGGAGCGGCTTCGACCACAAGATGTTCTGAATGCTGCATATCAGCGTTCCTTTCAAGGCCCCCACCCAGGTTTGCATTCCTTGGTCCGGATTCAAAACACGATAGGCACCCTGTGAAATTCACACCGCAACAACAAGCCCAGCTGTTGTGCCTTTGCTTCACGTGCCGAGGCTATAGCACTTCGAGGCATCATTCCAGACACAAGATCGACAGCGTCCGATCCAACTGTCACCGACGCCTAGCCGACCCCAGCCTTGTGCGACGCAACCAGCCCAAAGACTTTCCGCCACAAAGTTATTGGCCACGGCTTCGGCGACAACACCGAACTGCAGGTGCAATGCAATCTGAGGGTGCATTAGCGAAATGCCAGGGGCGCAGAGAAAGTTCCAACGCAAAATTGCTCGTGCGCCCTCATGAACACCCAACCACTGCGCTGGAGATGCGTATGTCAAGGCAAAGACACAAAGAGGCAAGCGACGGTGAGACGGACAGTAGATGGTTTCCTTTTCGTTAGGGCGTGACCAAGATCAAGATCAAGATCAACACAGCGAACCATTTCCCAGATCGACGTCTTCCTTCCCCACTCCCACTGAGCCGAAGAAGCCTTCGAGTTTGATCCAATGTCTGCCACCCTGCAAGTGGGTTCCTGGCGCCCTTTACAGCCTAACACGCACACCACAAAGCGCTGCGTTCGTTCCGGGCGATGTGCCTCTTCAAGAGAGCGCCACTGGCCACCGAATCAGTTTCCGTGCAGCAGAACAGACTCGTTGTCACAACATACCTCTCGGATTCCTTGCCCGCCGCCGCCACAGCGGGGTAGACAACCTTGGAAGACGTCAGACGTGTTTAGCATCCCCTAAATATTTGCAACAGCATGCTCGCCGCTACTTTCATGGCGAAGATCGGTCCGGGACGGTGCACTAGCTCTGCTCAAGTTCAAGCGGTCGTCCAAGCCATCTACGATAGACAATGTCTGGAAGTGTATAGTAGGTCGAGCTTGCTTCTCGACGAACGCCAGGGTTAGATAATAGTTAGACACCGTCAAATTGCTGCCACCCCAAGGCATTCTCGTGGTTTCCAGACCCTCGTTCACGTAACTCCCAACGTCGACGCTACCAACCCTGAGGCATGCGCGTCGCTTAGCTGCCTACAGCACATTCCGTTCGGGGTGCTCTTGTTCTGGGTGTACCCTTGGGCATTCCCGCGACCGACATCGAGCCCCTTTTGGGCACCTCCTGTATTGACAGGTGATGAGTGCACGGATGCTGCAGGTATTGCAGTTGACGGAACCATCGCACTGGCGGCCTGTCGTCAAGCAAAATTCGCAGGAGAGACTGTGGGAGCCTGACGAAGAGCCTGCCGCATCGCGGATAGGTTCTGCAGGAGCAGCTGTAGTGGAGCGACTGGGCTCGCTATAAGGTATCGTAGCTAGTAGTACGAGCTACTACCGTTAGCTCGGTGAAGAGGGTAGCGTAGCTGTTGACTTGCCTGTGCTGCCAGACGGTCACACTCTATTCGTTGGTCCGCAAGTTCTTTGGAAAGCTCTCGAAACTTGCGATAAAATGCGTCCGAATCTTCCTTCTGTGCCGCCTCGAGGCTGTCGATCCAGCCGCGAAGTCGCTCCGCCTCCATCGTAAGAGCGGTGATTTCCAGCTCCTTCTCTATGAGCGTAGACCGGTACTTCTCTTGAGCAGTGGCTTGGTTGTCGCGATCGGTACGAAGACTGTCGTTCAAGCGTCGAAAGTGTTCCAGCTGTCTGCTTATGTCACCTACACCGGAGTCTGTCTCTGTTGTCATAGCGCGGAAGTCCTGCTGCTCTTGCGCGAAAGTCGACTGAGCCTGGGTAAGTGCCAATTGGAGACTGTACGTCCTCCGTAGCTGCCGGTCTCTGTCGTCAAGGACTCCATCGTAGACAGAGTCGAGCTGTGGTAGAAGCTTGGCTACGTCTTCGGCATGACGAAGTGCTAAGCGGATCGTGGACGCCAGCGACCCGGGATGCGTCGGTGGGCCTGAATCTTCTTGGGCGCGATCTCGAAGGATCGGGCTTCCAGGGGGATATGGGGGGGCTCAATCCGTATGGGGGGCTCGATCCGCCGATGCTGGTTCGCACTGGTGGTCTGGCGAGGTTACGTGGAACGGCTAGTCCTGCCATGCTGTTGAACGCAGACCGTCCGTTGCTGTCCCGAGAGATTGCTCTTTCGCCGAGCTGGTAGGTAGACACTTTGTCGCTCATTGTAACAGACTACATGAGTAAGGAAAAGTGTAAGTGAATCCCGAACAGCCGCCGCGAGCCACCAAAACCCAGAAACTTACATCGGCCAAAGAAACTTCCTCGCGCGAGAAAGAGAACGTCAGTGTGGTGCGTTGGCAAAGACTGGGGCTTTCTGCACGCCTAGCATTACCAGCACTCACTTTGGCCTGCCGCAAGTCCATGCTGAGATTACGGCCATCACAGCGCCTTCGAGTTCGGTTTGAACAGCAAGGGCACTAAGCTCGAGGCTTTCGGCGGCTGGCTCGAATGCTCTGAATGCTATTACACCGCCACGTGATCGCTGCTAGCAACAGACGTGCCGAGCTCCGAAGAAGATGGAGGACGACAGAAATGACAACCATGACTTGAGTGGTGTCGCTAAGCGTCTTGGAACAAGGCGAGCTCGATTGAGCGAATGTGGCAACGCAGGATGCAGGAGGACGGGGAAGACGAGATACATAGTCACGGGAAGCAGGAGGATGTTTGGTAGGCCCGCACAGCGCCGGTTGCTTCAGACATGGACAGCTACGAGGCTTTGTAGGGCTGGATGGAGAATGTGCGATTCGATTGATTTGATCCTGCTCATTGTGTCAACGGTGAGAATGCGCCGCATGTAGTATTCGTCGAAAGCAAGCATTCGTAGTTGGTGCGAGTCACAATCACGCTTCCTGGGATTCTTGTACTTAAATAGCTCGAGTGAAGTGAAGTGGAGTAGAGTGGAGTGGAGGTCGACTTGCGCTAGCTCCCTTTTTAAATTCACCCAATCAGAACACGAAACGGAAAAAAAGGCAGCAAGGCTGCACCCCCATTTGTTCTTAACGCAAAAATCGGGGGTGCGGGAGGACGCGAACTAGCGCCCAGCCTCTTGCAGCCAATAGCTGACCAACTCTGAAACGAGCCTTACCTTCAACACCGCTGCTGTTGGCGCGAACCGTCAGGTGACTAGTAGGCGGTCGTTAAACTCATCGACGACCTCCTTCGCCTCACCGAGAAGCTCGAGCTACGCCACGTCACCTTTCCACAATAGAAACAACTCGAGGGCTATCACCTCCTCTAGCGGTCCGCGGCTTGCTTTCTCTCTTGCCGGCTTGGCTTCCGACAAGTACCGATGAAACATTCCAACCACAACCTACACATCAACTCGCCCGTGGCACCTAACCCCGGACCGCGAAGAGCTTGGGAGGCTTGCAACTCGGAACCTCAGACTAGTGCGCTGTTCAGTCTGACTGTAACACACGGACCGAGGCGGCGTGGTGATGGACATGCGGTACATGGGGTCGGCGATCGATCCGCCGTAGTTGATCCCGAAGCGGCCCCAATCTTCGTATTTGGTTGTTCTAAGGCGCGCAAGGACGTTGGGGAAGTCGATGAGGAGTGTGAACGTGGAGTGCGAAAAACCTGGACATAGTGTGTTGGTGCAGACCTTCTTCTTTGTCGGCATCGTTTGCACTAACTATTCGGCCTAAGGTTCGTAGCAGTGTCCGCACCTACAAGAGCTGCGGCGAGGAAGGCTACATCTCTAAGGAGTGCGCGGAGCTACGTTGGATTGAGAATGTAGAGTGCAAGGAGAAGTGACACACGTACGAGAGGTGCCCGCTCCCATGGTATGGGGCCCGCTGAGGAGAAGGTGGTGGTGGTGGTGGTGGATGGTACGGCGGCTGTTTGTGTTGATCTTGGATGCTCAAGTGGCACACAACAATAGCATAACTGCGATGGCTTACTCCACGGTCGCGGTGTCCTACGGAGCTTAGATCATTGACATAATATGAAAGAAGCACGTCAAAATCTCAAATCATATATGCAGCGAGGTATCCACCCCAAGCTCCGCTTCGTCAGATACACAAGGATACATTAGACCACACTCCGCCACTCTCGAGGATGTAGCTCCCTCCCACTCCAACTACCTCCGCAGCGTTCTATGCCGCCTATCTTTCAATCTCTCTAGCTCGCCGAACCAAATCATGCTCCAATCGCAACGCTTCTTGACTCCATCTACCTTCCGTAGTCTCTTAAACATTGCCTAGACGATCTGCTTATGCCTATGACTTCTGCTCCACCGACTTATTATCGCATGTTATCCTAATAGGTCACCCTCAGCGCCGCCACCCCTGTAAGAAGAAACTGCTCTGCTATGCTGTCATTTGAAGCTGCTTTTTCGTCTGGAGTGTTGTTCTAGTACTGGACAGCTTCACGAAGTGGACGGATTGTATCTTCGCGGAGGAGCTCGTAGTCCGCATTTAGGTACTCCTCTGTATGAGCTCAGTCAGTATCTACCACTCGGAGAATCGACAGAACAAGTACTCACCTTGGGAAGCCCATGCTCCTTTTGGCCGGTTGGTGGCAACTTCGTCGTTGCTCGAGCTGTTGGAGCCGCTGCCGATGTCCGTATCAAGAAGCTCTGAACTCCGGCTCTCCACAGCGGCAGTTTGCTGCCACTTCTTCCGTCGAGAGTTGAATGCCTTGTACCTGTCCCCCAACATCGCGAAAGGAGACGATACCCATGGGTGCAGTATCAAGCTCGAGAGTCACTTGGTAATATTTCTAATTGCCCGTACCACCGCAAGGCACGACACGATAGTCGAGAAGGAGTACTGACATCCAAGCGATGAGATCGTACCAAACGACACCGCGTCTGAAGCATGCGCTGCCGTCCTGCCTTTCGGATCGCCGGCTCTGCATTCTAAAGAATCTTCAGCTGACGTGTACTGAGAAGGGCAATGGGGAAGGAAGATTGATGCAGAGGGTCTGCGCCCGGGTTCAAAGTCCAAGGCAAGGAAGTAAGACACGCGCAAAGCACGGCGATTGGAACAGGGTGGTGGCGAAGCGCGCTGAGATGGGGTGAGGACCGCCTCCAGGGCTTGAGAGACTTCTCGGGGTATTGTTATCTCTTTCTTCAGACTGCTGGACGAGCTTGTGGAGGAAATGTGACCCATGCCGTGATCTTGTAGGAAATGTGGCCCATGCCAGCTAGCACTCTGTCGGCGGTGGTCAGCCAGAGGTCGACGCTGCGCCTTTTCGATGCGCGAGTAGCTCATTTTGAGGTAAGGCGCGCATAAAGATGCGATCAACATCAAAGAAGTGCACAATGGCATCGATTTCTTCTCGTCGCGGAATCATGTAGAGAAGTTCCTGGACTGTCTGAGCGCTGATAGTGTAGCTGTCTGTGACGCCATGTCTTGCAAAGACTGAGAGTTGGATGGACTGAGTGGCAAGCTCCTCTAGCTCCTCTAGCTCCTCCAGCTCCTCTACCTGTCCTACCTCGTGTGAGTAAGGTATTATGCCGAAGTCCCTAACTGCGCCGTTACCTCAAATCGCGAGTTGCAGATGGCGGGGAGTGATGCGCTTGACTTTGGGTATTTGGCGGGATGATGCGCTTGGGGGTCAAAATAAGCTCCTCATCGCCTCGGATCGCGAGTGGTAGGCGGCGGGGGTGAGGTAGTTGATCAATTCTCACGTCTTCTCACATAGCTGTTGAGAAGTTCCCGCTTCCATTATCGTCGTCGGATCCGAAGTCGTCGCTGTATAGCATAGGGCTGGCTGTCGTGCATCGCCATCGGTAGGTAATGCTAATGGTGAGAGTGTGGCGGAGAGGGATCCTTGGAAGATGTCGTTAGTGGCGGCGGTGACGATAGTGAGGTCTGTAAAGGGTGTCGAGGATGGGAAAGAGAGAGAGAGAAGGATGCACCAACTCAGAGTATCACATTCCTTAGGCATTGCAGCCTCAGGCATCACAGCTTTTTGAAAGACACGTGCCACAATATCATCCAGATCATAAACACCCGACACCCGTCACGCTTTGTCAC
>JAABUW010006124.1_pt1 | contig 15274 bp, 16 predicted proteins | sample 5560081 | NCBI WGS metagenome assembly JAABUW01 (sample SAMN10711882, study PRJNA513363) | rock metagenome | isolation source: Antarctica rocks | place: Antarctica: Victoria Land, Knobhead sud
CTGGACCCCCATCAAGCTCCCCCTCCCTCAACCCATCGGCAGCTTCCAGAACCTTAGCCTGACCGACGCCAATCTTCTCGAGGATTTCCGCCTCAGTCGGCACCACAGGCAGCTCGACGCCTTCCTCCTCTTTCAATCCGCCCATGAATACCCCCTTGATACTCTTCCCCCAACTCCTTGCCTTCTTAGCCTCTTCGGCTTGTACGCGGGCGCGCTCGCGGTTTAGGATCAGGGTCTGGTCTTCGTCGAGAGGGAGGCCAGAGCGTTCGGTTTCGATGGCATCGAGTAGGCGGGTGGCGTAGAGGGAGCGCTGTTCGGCGTAGAAGGCGGAGCGTTTGCGCCTGTTGTGTAGGATCATGTCTGAGAGGGCGAAGGCTGTTATGCCTGCTGCGACGACTGTTCAGGTGTGGTGATTAGCATTGCTCTTGAGAGAGAGAAGACGAGGTTCGTGGTCAAGGAGCTCTAGCGTGCTCTAGCAGGGTAAGGAATAGTGACTCACCTGAAAATGCAACAAGCGTGTACACGGTGACCTTGTGTGCCCTATCTGCCCAACTCCTTCCTCTTACTACCACCCTATCCCATGTTGTGGCTTGTGCTTCTCGCTCCGCTATTCTCGCCGCTCGTAACCGCGCTACTTTCTCTGCGGGCGTTTCCTTCGGTTTGGCTGCAGAGCCTGGCGGTGGAGATCGCTTCGGAGCATTGGAATTCGGAATACGGTGCGGCAGAGGGTTCGCTCTGGTGTTTGGGGTAGAGCTGGAGGTAGAAGATGGAATGGTGCGTGTGGGTTTACTGTAGGCGTGCGGGGAGGTGGCCGTGAAGCGCGTTGCATCAATTGCTGAGCGGGAGAGGCGTGACGAGAGCTTCATGATGAAGTGGGATAGCGGTAAAGACACAGTCGTAGCAGTGGAATCAATGCAATGATAGGGACTGCATATGAAGAAAACCTTAGCGGCTATTCCACGGGATGACGCGCATGAAGGCTTTTGGCTGACGGTCTCGAGGGTTTCAACACCGGTGTCCTTCACGACACGAGCCGAGCGCTCAATTCTGCCCTCAAAATGCGGAATCATTCAAGCATCTCGCTCAAAAGGCCTGTGTGGCCCGCCAGCGTCAACCATGAGGTCTGATGCATTCCTGAAACGCCAGGCATCACGACTTGCACTTGTCAATCAAAGCTCCTTCCTCCTCGCTAGTCTCACCTTCCTGCACCTCTCTGGAGCATTGCTACCCTTATTTCAGTTTCTTGTCCTTTGGCTGTCAGCTACTCTTGCAATTGTCGGTTTCCAGCTCACAATGGCATTCCAAGTCAACCAGACGCCAGATCTGGCAACGATACTTCGGACGCTCGCATCCTACACTCCCACTCAACCTTATACTCAACCTCAACCGCCATTTCGAGCAGCAGAAGTCCAGGGCGACAAAGATCTCGAGGAGGGCGAGTACGATCCAGACGAATATGATCCCTCGAGCTACGACCCATCTCTACCCCTCAATACTACATCATATCCTCAGACACCGATACCACCGCCGCTCGAGGCCCCACAACAGCGACCACCACCACCCATCCTGCAACACCAACGAGCGCCACTCGAGGCCCAAAAACAGCAACCACCACCCATCCCGCAGTATCTACCACCGCCGCTCGAGGCCCAACAACGACCGCCACTCATCCCGCAGCACCAACCACCGCCGCTCGACGCCCAAAAACAGCAACCACCACCTATCTCACAACTGCAATCTACAAGACTGCCAGCAGAGACAGGAAAGACCTACTCAACGCCCGAACCTACACCCGCAACCCTAACGACCTGGGCTCCGGCCCTCATGTACCTTGCCTCGCACCTCTCATCCGATTCCCGGGTTACACAACAGATACGTCACCTTATCAAAACCCAACACACCCACGAGCGCCAATGGTGGTTTTCCCGGCTCGACCTCATAAAAAAGCTAGAAGGCCGCAACGAGAAGAAGCGGAAGCTGGATTCAGTGCTGAGCTCGATCGGGGGGAAAGTAGGACCCAGCAACAGCAGCGACCTTTCTCCAGAAAAGGAACTCGAAATCTTTGATAAAAAGGTCTACAGGGCCTGCAAGCAGATGGTAGCCGCGACCACTGAGGAATTGGGAAAATTGGAGGTGCCGTTCTTCTGCACGGCAAAAGCTTTGGTGGTTGAGAAGGGGAAAGTGAAGAGGAAGGGAATGATATATGAGGAGGATTTGGTGAAATCGCAGTTGAAGATGTTAGATTTCTTGGAGGGTTGGTGTGAGGAGGAGCAGCAGGGACAGGAAGAGGACTAGAAAAGGGCAATCGTGCAGATATAGCGAGAGGCGTTCAGCAGCAGGGGCAAGGATGATACCCGATAGATACGGCGTTCGAAATTTGAATTCATTATCAGCTAGATAGCGAACTGGTATATGCGAGCATAGGTCCGATAAAGTCAAGGTGGATGACGGAAGGCTTCATATCTCGAACCAAGACACCAGTCAGCTTGTGAGAGGCTCCCCTGACGTCCAAACCACAGATCCCAAAAAAGATTGGATCATGACCGTAATTCCAATCCTCGCCTTCACCATTGCTCAAGTGTCCTTCCTCTTTTCCTCCTCCTCTCCTCCCTTACGAAAGAGATCCTCCCCTCGTAGCCAACCCACCCCCTTCTCCGCCACGCCTCCAATTGCAGTCCTCCTCTTCTCATAAACCACGTTGATCAGCGCCAGTCCAGCCACGAAAACGGCAACATCACCGCCATCAAATCCTTTCCACAGTCCCCTTTGAACGCCCACCTTCCAAAGACTATCGATGCTCAACCGCACACTATACAAGAAATGTCCCCTTCCGCCCCTGCGATCCACAATACCCCACATACCGCCCAGAAACCCACCGAGGAACCATCGTGCCGAGGGCAGGAAAGTCCGCGGGAGAAGGTACTGGAAGAGACAGATAGAACCCCAGCTAGCGCCAATGGCACCGGTCAAGAAAGCTGCCGTTCTGAGCACTCTTTTTCCCAGCGCGTTTAATTCTCCGGCCGGCGATGCGAGGTACTTCTTGTATCTAGGCAGAGAGAAGAGGGCGTAGTAGGCAGCGAAGAATTTGGCGAGAGCGGGGAAGGCGTTTAGGACGTACTGCAAGAAGGTGGTTGTGCAAGAGGGCGTTGAAGGGTGCAGTGTCGCGCAGGAGAGGGAGGTGTGCGAAGGGTGGGCGGGTGATGTGATGGGTGAGAGCGCTGTTAGAGACGCTGGTAGTGTGGTTTGGGCCAGTGGGAAGAGGATCGGTGAGATGAAGGGTGGCCAGTTGAGGCGCGACATCTCGGCTAGGCTGTCGACGATTGTGTTGGTGCTTGGCCATGCGAGGGAAGGGGGGTAGGTTGGTGGCCGACGCTGTACGTAGTTGGGTGTGTGTTCGAGGATGAAGTCGCCGTAGGCCTGGGATTGTCAGGATTATGGTTGATTAGATCATGAAAGATGCATACCTTAGGGAAGCAGTCCCTATCAAATACAAAAGCATGCAACAGTTGCCCCGTCGCCAATGGCATCAACATCCAGCTTCCCCACCACCATGGCTTGTTCTTAAACCATCCATCTTCCTCCAATGCACTATATGCAAACTCCAAAGATCTTGTCGCCACGTAGATCGCGATCGTTATCCGCAACTGGTCTCCTGGGTATACACCGAGAGCGAACCCTGCCAGACTTGCCCCAATGGCTGGTGCCAGTCGAGACGTAAGGGACCGGGATATTCGTGGGTTACGCCGCCGGAAAGGAGCAGCTTCTTTTGTGAGCAGATTAGAACGAAGCCGAGAGAAGAAGCGGAATAGGAGGCGGTGGAGGAGGAGGATGAGTGAAAGGGCGAGGGAGAGGCGGAAGTTGGGCGATAGGGAGAAGGTTGATTTCGTCTTGATTCTATGTGCAGGTGAGAAACGTCGCGCGCTCCAGAGATGAAGCTCCCTCACTTCTGTGACCTGCCCTTATTGAGAAGGTTTGTCTTTATTGATTCCCAAAGCTTCAAGCTGGTCTGAGTAAGAACCAAAACCCTTAAGGATGCCCTGATAGCAGCGCCATTGTAGTCGTCCTTCGTCTGCACCAATGACGCGAACTTGACTGGGGGAGGAGCCCTTCTCCGTATAGCTGATGGAGAGCGTGTAATGAACCATTGGTGGAGGGTTTTGTATTCCTTTGCGCTGATGGTGTAACGAAGCGTATTGCGGAGGATGGGATCGGCTTTTGTTTTGGCGGGCGAGGCCGGTGGGGACGGATACGGCTCACTTGAGGCCATGGTCGTGGAGGTGAGGCAATCAGATGCAGAATGGCATAGGTACAGCGATATCGTGGTATCGATCTGGGCGAGGGGATGAGGGAAGAACGCGGCCTGTGTTTAGCCTCGGCTGCGGGCCTAAAACGGTAAAGCGTACCATGAATTAATGAGAAGCACTACCTTACTGTAGTCGTACACTGTGGGCTCGCTAGCCTGTCAGTATCTTAACGACCAAACCTTAGAATTAGTTCTATGGCAATGCTCAACCGGGCCGCTACGCCATAGAGCAATGCATTCATTTGCAAGGCTGATGCACTCCATGGAAAGTAGGCATCATGTCCTAGATACGTCTGTCGTTTGAGATGGATCTTGGCTGTTGCTATCGCTGAAAATCTTTCAGATCGAAGGGGTACATGTACACAAGTACGCTGATGAGCCAGGAAGTGGGCGCAACGGTCAGGAAGCCCGCACAGAGGTTGACTCACAGCAAATGCTCCGTTGCTCACATCTAAGGCCAAATGGTAAGACTCGCAGAATCGGTTTGTCAGTGGCGTTGGAAATTGATCCCAATTGATGATGTTATCGCACAGCCTGTGAACGGCAAGGTGATCTACGACGCCTGAGGTTGTGAAATATTCTTACCGGCATCCTCACCCTTGACGACGCCATGCGGCCTTCAACATCAGAGCAGATACTCGTCGATTTCCACACATACTTCATCACCCCGATCAATGAAGGATAGTGCAACGCCAAGCAATCGCTGAAGCTCATGATAGGCAGGGAGGCAGGAGCGGACGGACCGCCGAGATTGTTTTCTACGATGACTGTTGGTCCGAGTCTAGGCCAGCCTCAACAATGCGATCTTGCTTAGGTACCCAGATGTCATCCTAGCGCTACTGGAAAAGAATGCACAGACCTAAGCACTCTGTCTCAGTTGCAGTTTAGAACGAGTTCAGGCACTTTCTGTAACTTTCCCCCGTCCTGTCGACATGCTCAGTCTCCGACGAATTTCTTTAAATTACGTCAGTGAGCGACTGCCATCTATGTGCCTATATTCCACTATAGTCGCAACACGTAAGGAGATCGAGATTTCTAATGTCGTGAAAAAGCCTGTTGCGTCTCTTTACTTGAAAAGCAGGGGAGATTAGACGCTATGACAGGTCGGCCAGAAAAAGGATTGGAGACTGGCTCAGAAGATGTAGAGGCGAGCCAACAGGTGTGCACCGCGGAAGTTTCGTCGCGTGCATGTTCAACAAGCGACTGTAAACGACGCGACGCAAAACATTTGAGACCTATCTATGGCCCGATACAAGCGCTATCGACGCGCTCAAGAAAGCTACAAATCTTCCCTGATGTACAAGCTGGCATCCTTGCATAATTTACTCTGTAAACAGAAACTACATCTCGTTCACTGAGCATATTGTCAGTAGTCATGAAAAAACTTCTCTGTTCTCATTTCCAGCCACTCGTTCTCGTCCTCTCCTCCCTCACCCTCGCTCTTACCGCCACTCTTCCTACCATTCCAACCATATCGACAGAGCTCCTGATTCCCTCGAATGAAACGCTCTCTTCAACTTCAGAGCACAATCTTGTATGCCTTTCTACCCTCCCCTATTCGCCCTTCTTCCTCCAGCAGCACGTCTGTGAACGAGCCATCTTGCAACTCAACGACACCTTGACACAAGGCGTTTTTCACCACGGCGATCCAGACGACGAATTCAGCCTTCCCATCCAAAAGACGGTGGGCAACTGCAGGGTCACCATCAATATGTCCAACCATGGAATGTTCGAAACCAGCAGCTGGTCTCAAATCAATCACAAGGCGTCGCAGCTCAATCGTATCTGTGGGGGCAAACATAAGTATAGGTATGGTGGGGGCTCGTTGACTACGGGCGTGAATGATAATATCAAGATTACGGTGGAGAGGTTGATGCCCTTCGCCGAAGCGGCAAAGAATGAGACGTACCCGGTGACAAGCGAGTGACTTTGGCAGAGAAATCGGCGCCAGCCGATGGCAGAGGACGGAGTTTTTCTGTAAAGTGACTGATATTGGCGATGAATAGCAGGAGAAGGTGCACGTTACTGAAATACACATTTGCGTCCATATTGCAATGCCGCAGATTTATATATTAAGGGATGTTCTCACACACTTGAATGTCATCCCTCTTTCCTGCCTTGCCATTTACGCTGAGACAGTTTCCTCACCTGAACGCAATATTTTTGAATTACATAACGTCAATATCTAGGCTTCGTCAGTCCGGCTCGCCGTTCAATCTGACCACAAGGGGAAAGTAGTGAAGCAAGCACTAAGAAATCAGACTCATCGCTCGATTCCTTCGGCTAAATTTTCATTCGCTAACCTCATGAAAAAGGCATCAACTCCCAATAACCCCATCGTAGTACTTTGTTAAGTAGACAAGAACATCATAGATCTATCAGTACTACGGATTCACAGTGCTGACTAGAATCGTTCGAAACTTGACACGAAGAAAGAGTGCTCGTTTGCCCCAGATCACTCCATATTACTCTTTGAATTGGTAACATTGACGGTATATATCAAGCTACGAAGTAATAGCGGAACTCCAGCACGAAGGGAAGCTCGAACGAGACTAGCGCACCCACTAGGGTCTTGGCAATGATGCCGAGATATCAAAATCCGTGTACTTGTCCGACTACAAAACTTTGCAATTTCATCACATTTTACTGATATTCTATCATGTCGACCTATAGTCATATAATCTCATCCACAATCTCTCACCCACGAATGGCAATACATTGTGTCTGCTTGCCGCCCCAAACGATCATTGCAATGCAGCAAACTCAAAGTCGAGTATCAACAACATGGCACCCATTGATGTTCTATGTGAAGCAAGCGTGAGGTAGCTCTCAGCATGCTACCTCATCAAATTCATATTGTCTCTCTACCACGGCCAGAAGCTGCTCGCAATTTCAACATCGATGCCACTTGTTAGAGCAATGTCCGAAAGTGCTATTCATGCTGCATACAAGACTTTGCTGTCCCGGGGTAGACTGACCATGAATCCTGGCCAAGCAGCTCTGGTAGCACGCCTTGCGACGCTGCAGCAAACTCTCTTACAAACCGAAGAACCTCAACTGGGTCTCTACATCTATGGCTGCGTCGGTACAGGCAAATCCCGCTTGGCGGACCTCTTCGAATCGACTCTGCCATCACAGATCTCGAAACGCCGCGTCCACTTTCATGAGTTCATGATGGACATTCACTCGCGGCTCCATCGTGCTCGTTCCCTCCCCACTTATTCCGGCGACCCGCTCGTGCAAATTGGAAAAGATGTTCGGAGCGAATCTCGTGTCCTATGCTTTGATGAATTCCAGGTCAGCGATATAGCGGATGCTTTGATTCTGAAGAGGCTCTTCGGTGCGATTTGGAATAGCGGTGGTGGCATGGTGAGCACCAGTAATCGACATCCGAACAATCTCGTACGTAGAATGCTTTTCCTGGTGTCATCTTTCTACGCTATGCATTGATCTGAGGCGTGGGACACGTCCCACCTATCATATCGTCCGAGTCGTTTCCAATGCTAGTTCGACCCATCACAATTCCGAGGAACCCACTCAGCTAAGTAATGCTAACTCCACATGTGCGCAGTATGAAAATGGACTGAACCGGAACCTCTTCCTTCCATTCATCCAGGAATTGCAACGGAGGTGTGAGGTATGGAAATTGGAAGGGGATCTGGACTATCGGATGGATGATTCTGGCATGCAAGGAAGACAGACAGTGTTCTACACCGACATAGAACTGTTCGAAAGATCTTTACGGAACGTCACAAACGGTGCATCCCTCAAAGAACTAACGATCCCAGTGATGATGGGTCGACAACTCCACGTCGAAGCCCATATACAAGATCCGGACTCAAAGGCAATAGTAAGCACTACCTTCGCATCCTTATGTGAAGCGAATCTCGGTTCTTCAGACTACTATGCTCTATGCAAAGCAGCCAGTACAATATACCTGTCCGGTCTACGCCGTTTCAAAGAAGACGAACTGGACTTCATCCGCCGCTTTATTACGCTGATTGATCTTGCGTACGAGTCGAAGACGCGCGTAGTCTGTCTTTCGTCCGTGCCATTGATCGAGGTCTTCCAAAGTATCGTCCCCGCACAGGGGGCGCTGGGTGCTGAAGTTAAGGAGAGACTGAAGGAGATGAGTGTGCGTGGCCAAGGAGGTAGTAGCTCGAGCATGATGAGCACGTTCATTGGAGAAACGGAATGGAGCGCGACAGGGCTGGCGACAGCGTCATTGGCTAGTGGTGGTGCTGGGGAGACAGATGTCAAATTCGCAATTGGTAGGGCTGTGTCGAGGTTGTTTGAGATGGGGTCCAGATCGTACGGCGTGCGAGACTGAGACGTTGAAACATTCACGAGCGCGATTGACTTTACTATGGAGCCAATCGTGGCATGAGGGGTATTGTGGCTCTACAGCGAGCCTCTGCGTCAGACCCAAATACCAGGACCGGATACGCAACTTACGCGAACTTTGTGGGCCGGGCATATCGAGTGGGAATGAAATTCTGGCATTGACACGACATCTTCTGATATCTTGTGAACCCGCCAAATATGTTGCTTCCTCCAACCCCGGGATGCTAGTACATGGCCTCTCGTGGTACATTCTTAAAGACGCTTCAATTTTAAGAAGCACGGCTCAGAGAGGAAGATCCAAACATATAGCCCGGGAAGTCTGACCAGATATAGTGACGAAAGAGGCACTATCAAATCACCAAGCCCAATACTAAGACTATGGTTTCGAAACCACTCAAAACTTGAAAAAAGAGGACAAGCATCGCCGTGCAGCGCCAGTAAAAGCCACTGTAATTAAGGGAGAGGCCGCGTCAGTACTAGCAGAAGCTATCCCCGTTGCCGTCGCTTTTGGGCTCGACGTGAGAGCAGCAGCAGACATATGAGCAGCCCAGGAAGTGCGCAACCCGTCGCCGTACAGCAGACTTCTTTAGGTATCAAAGACAGAGTACCTGTGGCTCGACCCGAAGACGACGCGGCGCTGCCTGATGCAATTTGGCTGACCTGGGCTACTTGTGTACGTCGACCCTGTCGCCGAGTCGCTGGGAACGGGCAGAAGGCCCCTTCGGCTGTGGCGCCTGGGATCGGATGTTCACTATCGATATCCACAACGCTGTGTTTATGATATTCCACTTGGTCTGCTGCGGAGCGCCCATCCTCTTGGCACTAAGGTTATATACGATGTATGCAAGAATATATCACCCAGATAAATTCGGTCGGTGGCGAAATCAATCCCAAGCTGACATGCCTATGTTCCATCGGCGAAGAACAAGCCCCAGTGTTGGACATGATGAGTTCACTCATAGGGACGGAGATGAAGGCGCTCTTTTTCTCGCCCAAGCCAACTGCGAGAGCGGCATCGCAGATGCTGAGATTGCTCTCTCGACGGCGCCAAGGTATCCGCTGATAAATTCGAATATGCTGTCAGGAAGCATCATGTTGGAAGCTCCGCTTTCGAGAACGCCTGAAAGAGTTGTGTCTGACGCAAGGTTTTTTGTACCGCTCCCCTCCTTTAATGTCAGGAATGTATATTGTACTTGTTGGGCTTAAAGTGGATATTTTGATATGGGCTGATTGGTCAATGACCCTTCGTACTTCTTTGTGTCGACTTCTCCACAAGCAGAGATCCAGATGAAGCAGCTGCACAACTCGGGACATTAGCGTGGTTAACTGACGACAAGAAGCCTTACGCTTTGACCGAAAGTCGAAGGAATGACGTACCTTGATGATTGAGACGCCGGCTATGATACTGGCTCTTAATCAACCCGTTCTGTACCAGGGGTCCAATGACATTTCAGTACTCGTTCTTTCCGATCTTCCTGGCACCTTCCATACCTGCGAATGGGGACCCTATGAATCTCTGGACACCAGGGTCTAGCGCTGGTATATCACGTTTGGCGACTCCTGGGCAATGCCTACCTGAGTGCCTTGTATCGCAGTCCCATCAACGCCAGCAAGCCCTCAAATATTCAACCCCCTGTCAGCCGTTTTGTCTCCGTAGGAAATGTCGAACCTTGGCGTAAGGACCTTGGTGGATGAGGACAAGGATAGATTGTCTGCTAAGCATTAGCCACAATAAACGACCCATATGGATATCTTTCCAGGCAGCTCAAGAGAAGATGCGCATACAGGATCCATAATGATCACATTCCCGTGGAGATCGGACACAGAAACTCACAAGTTAGCGCTACGGTATCGAGTTGTACTTCCAAATACTGCGGTGGATTGCCCGTACTGAAGTTGGCGCTATACAGCAATCCCAGGTTATGGCATAGGCACCAGCAAAACGATGAAGAAGCTCCAGCTTGAACCGAAGCGAGAACTTTAACAAAGTCTTGGATGAAGATCTTCGCGGATGTGTCAAAAGAGGCCCATAGAAGCAAAGCGGACGCCAGCAGCAGAGACAGACATTGCCCTTGTAAATACCATTGTGTTCGTTAACACAAGTGCGGTCTGTGATTGACAAATCGTGATCGGTTCGCTTTCAAGAATTTTATCTTAGAGTATGAACTGATTCGACAACGTGTTGATCCCAGCTCCTAATACTCGAAGACATCCGCCTTATATTCTTACAGGAGGAGGAATAGCTAATTAGCTAGCACCCGTGAAGCAAAAATCAATGAGGACATTTCTGCGAGCTATGAAGCACCGCTTCGAAAATACTTTACACCCACCTCTCAAAACCATCACTCACAACAATACTCTAGATATCGAAAAAACAATAATGTCTCCATAAAGGTAGCTGAGCCAGCCCCTCAATCAAACCCCTATAACATTGACCGCCAGCAACAAAGATGATCTCGCAAAACACCAATGAATCCAGTTCAATCTATCTAGCACACTTGGCAATTAAGTCTCCATGACTACGACGACTGGAAATCCGGTCGCTAGATGTGAACATGGCATACGACTGCGAGATCGCTATCGCGTCTATCCTTCTATTGTCACATCCTACGACCGCGCTCCCCACCACCTTTGATCACAACACCTTTGTACGTCGAATAGTCTACAACTAATCAGATCTGCTTGGATTCTATATGGCACAGTATATGAATTCGGTATCGACATTGTGTTGTCGTCTGCGGCATGGGTTGCAGATTAATCTATTGTGATAGGTAGGATCTTTGAAAAGGGGGGAATGCTGGTAGTTGATATGGAAGATTGGGTTCTATGAATCCTTCGCGATGTGCTTATTTCAACTTAGAGAATACTCAGGAGTGAGCGGGCTGAAGTCTGTCGTTCTCACGCTTGCAGTAGCGTAACAGTGGAATTTAGCTACAGTATCAAGAGATCCGAAGTAAAGGACACAATATCCAATTGCATGACCTAGCTATTACGCCTCGAGAGACAATCAGCTATCCCATATGGCTTCATTACCGTAATTCAACCGTCTTATTCCATACACTTACTCCCCTGCAACCTCGACACACACCTCTCACAGCACAAGTCCACCAAGCGCAATACTAAGCCCACCCAAGATCCCATCCAGCAACGCCTGCACAATCGCCAATAAGTTATTCACAACAGGGATAAGCGCCGCGAGCAATCCACTCAACGATAGCACGAGCGGGTTCAGGAAGGAGAGAGCAGCAGCTGCACCGGCCTGTTAACATTTCCTCAACAATCAACAACGAAGGGGAAGACTCACTCAAGCCCAACGTAGCGATGATCTGGTTTAACGCGCCTCCAATCTCTTCAATCACCAGCGCCACCTCTGCAGCCAGGCCAGTGGGATCAGTCTGTCGCGTTGCAAGTGCGTTTATGTCACGGACGGCAGGTTTGGCGGCGTGGTGGTGGGGGAGTGCTTTGACGGAGCTAGTAGCGGCGACGACGAGGGTGTTTATGGAGGCGATGGCTGAGGTGAAGGTTGAGCCGGCGGTGGTGTTGTCTTCGGCGGTCGAGGCTGAGGAGAGGGAGGCGGCTGTGGAGTCTGTGGGGATGATGCGTTAGTCGGGTGGCATTCTTGCGGGAAGATTGAGAAGGGGCGTACTGATGACGGCCGTGTATTTTGTGACATCTGTGAAGAGCTGATTGACTATAGCCAATGCTGCTGGTGCATCGGCGTGTGTTTGTCGCTGGACTAAAGCGTTGTCAGGGGCTGGCGCCGCGGTTGCGAGGGAGATGATGGAGGTGGCCAAGGCCAAGCTGGAAAAGGAGAAAGTTTTCATATTGCAGAACGTAGTGGACTTCGCTTTTTGCGTGATTGGTAACAGAACCAAAGAGAGCTCTTGGTAGTATGACGAAGAGATTGGACAGGTCGCTGATATATTGGATGAGATTCTTGGGTGAGATCCTTGGGTAAGATTCTTGGGTAAGACATTGTTATATAGAGGTTCCAAGGCGAAGGACCATCGTCAACACGTAGCGTATGACGATGGATCATCATTGGAAAACATGAGCCTAAGCAGGGGGACCTAGATAGTCTTGAAGCTAGTTAGCAACCCTGGAGTCCTTCCTTGAAATCATCTGTTAAAAGGATCTATGCTGCCCAACAATGGACAACGGAAGACATGGGACTTCAGCTGGGACTACCACGTATGTCTGGAGCTAAAGTCGCGTCGGTGAGTGGTGGTCGATATAGTAGTGGGATGAATGATAGGAATCCCACCTCGACAACAGCGTACGACTCGATCGTTCCTGATAACGGTCTGCTAGTCGTTGCAGAACATCCAGCTAGCCATGACGCGGCTGCATCATTCTCGGAGGTTTTCTCTTAGCTCGGAGCCTCAGCTGTACATGCACGGTCTCCTATCCCAGCCAAGGCTATCTTGGTAAAGCCCGGTACAATCCATGCACGGACAGGACTTTGAGTTATCATCAACGATGATTGGACATCGATGTGTAGTATAGGACGTGACTGCGCTTGCATGGCCCCCAATTACCAGGGCAGGGCTGTTGCAGGGCCCCAACCCCGGCATAGCGTTTATATAGTTGGCACTGGACAACTTGACTCGGTTGCTGGGGTGTCAGATGCCGTTCATGCAAGGTAGGTTGTCCTTGACAGGGCATGTCAGAAGAACCTTTATGAAAAACAGGTTAGCGTGGAGCAAGACATTGAGCGCTGTACTTGAGGATGCGTGGCCAGCTATGACAGGAGTAATAGTAGAAAGATATTGTAGATCTGCAGTATACTGTGTACTGTGTAGGATAGTGAAAAGGAACCTTCCTTGCAAAGCTGGACATTACACAGTAGACACGTATCCCCTGTGCTGTTGAGAAATCACACTTAGCAATGGCTAAACCTATAAAAGCTAGACTGTGGAAGATCTAACCTGTAGAAGCTAGATTGTGCAGCCGTTAAGCCCTACCAAGTTAGCCGTTTCTAGGTACGACTAACGTCCGGCAAATGCGGTTGGCTGCCGTGGCTGCTTCTCGAGCCGGGTAGCTGCCAAGCTTTGACCATGATCTGCAACGTCTATCCAAGTTTCTCCCCCTGTACCGCAGGGAAGATCGATGACGGTGTTGAGGCTGCGGTCGCTGAGGGGTAACAATAGGCGTTAAAGATTGGGAATTCCAAACGGCACCCCCACCACAATCAACCCATACTACTTATACCACCCTAAAACCCCTCGACGCATAATCGCCTACCTTGAATTTCAACTGCGCGGTCAACATCGTGATACCGCAAGCAGCTTGATGGCATTCTCAGGCGTGTTGGACAAAGTCGTCGAGGATGTCGTGGATGCTGTGGGGGGGTTCTTGTTGTCAGATGATGATTTTGATTAGGGAGTGGGAGGAGGGATACCTGGTCCAGCGGTAGAGCTCGTAGGGGGCTGACATGGTTGGGCTGATGGTAGTATGTTGTGGGTGTGATAACGTGGTTTGGTGATTGATTTGGAGAATGTGGTGTTGGGGCCTTGGAGGCAATATTGGCTATGCCGTAGCCCTGTTGAAAGCAGCTACTTGGCGATGTGTGGGATTGGACAGAAGAATGGGATGCATTTGAAGAAATGGTTGGGTCGTGCGCGCTTGATGGATGGAAACCTACTAACTCAGCGACTTCACCTTTCGTAGACCGTTTCGGTATGACTGTCTTCTTCCGTGTGTTGGTAGTGGAGTAGTCAGTAGAATAACGCTTTCGTTGACACTAGTACAGATATCATATTGCAGCTTCGTAAGATCTCCAAAGGGAGTGCGGATACACGGTAAAGGGTGTTGATTCAAAATAATGCTGTAGAAGCCACCGATAGTGGAAGAAGAGAATATGTAAAGCGGAGCACATCCAGCATGCTCCTCGGCTTCGTACATCAAAGCCGTGTCAGATCATTGCTGCCAATTAATATTCTGGGCAGGTATCAATCCCTCTTATGACTCGGCGTCACAATTGTCTTGCTCGTCGATACCTGCTGCGACGTCGCCGGGTTTCTGGCACTCCCATGATGTACCAGGTGGGGTCCAAGAGCCGCTGATTTGCTCTCGGCATTGCGCGTATGCTGTTCACGAGTCTGTCAGCGTTCTTCCACAACTTTCAGATGACAGAGAGATCAAAGCGTTGACATACACTGGTCTTTGCATATGCACTCGCTTCCGGAAGCACAGGGCAGCGGGCCATTGATGCCCTTGCTTGGGAAATTGCAAGCTCCCCATAGCGCAACTTGCGTGCCATTTCCGGCAGGTGCCGCTGGCGAGGAGCCAGAGGCCGCAGTCGAGCTGGTGGAAGCTGGTGGGCTGCTACCTTGGCCCCCTCCTTGGTCTCCTCCTTGACCGCTACCTTGACCGCTACCTTGGCCACTGCCCTCAGCACTGCTTTGGGTGTTTACCGCATCACTTGTCGAGGTCGCAGGGGCGGACGCCGTAGCTTGGCTTCCTCCTTGGGCGCTGCCTTGGCCCCCTCCTTGGCCTCCGCCTTGGCCTCCACCTTGACCGCTACCTTGACCACTTCCTTGTCCCCCTCCTTGGCCTCCACCTTGACCGCTACCTTGACCACTTCCTTGTCCCCCTCCTTGGCCTCCACCTTGGCCTCCTCCTTGA
>JAABUW010006125.1_pt1 | contig 15270 bp, 15 predicted proteins | sample 5560081 | NCBI WGS metagenome assembly JAABUW01 (sample SAMN10711882, study PRJNA513363) | rock metagenome | isolation source: Antarctica rocks | place: Antarctica: Victoria Land, Knobhead sud
CTCTCGCACAAAATGTACTAAGGCCACCACGTTAAACCTTCCGAACTGAACCCTTAAGTGCATCTACAGTGACCCCCTCCCATTATTCAAGATATATGAGCACAGTCCAAGAACTCCACCCCAGAACCATTCCTGTCACACATATCCTACTGCATCGATAAACAACCCCTCTAGCAAAGTAGTACCTCCGTCATATTCCTAGAGGGTTAAAGATGAAGATAAATCGTGTGGATCAGCTTATTCATAACCACTGCCTCTATCTCAGTTGGTGGATTGGGGCGTTGTTGGACTATGTTATATGTTGCTCTCGTTGCCTCTCTTTGTTTACATGTCTGGTGGATAGGGTTGTGAAGGAGAGATATACAAGTTGTAATTGAGGGGAAAAAGGTAAATGACGGAGCCTTGACGTACGCTGAGTTGATATCTGAAAGCACCCTCCCACCTCCGTCCAGCTCAAACGTTTGCTGGAAAAACTTGGGATGTATTTTCACTTACGCTCTCATACTTCAACATTCAGTGGTCCGGTTTCACTACTGCAAAGCTAGGCACTTCGGAGATTCCACTCTTTCTCGTATTTCTATCGATGCTCATGCTCATGCTATGCTAACAGTGTCTCACTACTCCTTAGCACCCACCCGCCAGCCCACCTTCATAAGAGTCTCGCAATCATCCTTGATAGAGTGACGAACAAGATCCTCATCCAACACAATCTCACCTCTAGGATACAAAACAATGACCGTGCTCCCACCATAGTAAAATGCGCCCAAGCACTGCCCCCTCCTCACTTCCGACCCAACCCTTTCAACGCCTCCAACATACTTGATCGAACCCACCAGCATAGCACCCACCGCAACGATCGCAATCGGAGACCCCGTCGAAGCGCGCTTCAAAACAATGACAGATCTTTTGTTCTCGCAAAAGACGTCCAGCGTGCCAGTCTCATTGATAGCCTGCGGATTGACGGTGTAATACGCGCCCGGAATATCTTTAACCCCTTCGACCGTGCCCGCGTCAGGGGCATGCCAGCGATGATAGTCTTGCGGAGCCAAGCGTGCAATCACAATGGCGCCTCCATCGAATTTCTGGGCCAGTGCTTCGTCACCCAGCAGTTTCGGGATAGTGAATCCGATCCCTTTGATCCAGTACTTGGTGGCCATGTCGATAGTCGGGAAAGCCGTCAGCCTGCAGTCTGCAGGACTTGACGAGACAACGTCGTTGTCTGGTTCGTCGATGGGTCTAGCCGATTCCTTGATTTCGCGGGCGAAGAACTCGTTGAATGTGGCGTAGGAGGATGGGTCTGGCTTTACCATTTCGGCAAGGGTGGGCTGCAGGTTGAAGCTCTGGATGAAGGGCTCGATGTGTGCCTTGCTTTCGGGTGCGTCGTACTCTCGGCCCATTTTCTCACTTTGCTCTTTGAGGACTTCGAGGGTTCTCTTCCAGTGGAGGGCTTTTTCTTGCTCGGAGCCGTAGTACAGAAGATGCATGCCGAGCTGGCATTTACGAGTCAGTACATCTGCGTCAAGGCAGACATCGACTTAGTGAACAAATAGACAAAATTGATGCCTGGTTCCAAAGAGTGCTTTCTGCCACGTTCATCTGCAAGGTACTCACGCGAACGTAGATGCTCATAGCCTCGAAGCTCTTCTCGCCCGTCTTCCTGTCAATAACATAATTACCCAAATGGAACTTCGTCTCCACATCGTTGAGAGTGGAGGCTGGCAAGATCTTGGCGAGCCATGCGTGTGACGATTCGTGATTTGCTGGGTGATGAACGCTCAGTATTGGGAGCTTTGCGGCAGTGGTGAGCGAGTCCAACGCCTTGGCGCTTGCATTGAAGCCTTCTTCTGTGCCTGACATCTTGGATAATTGATAGAGAGGAATCTAGGTATTGGAGATAACGAAGGAGACTGTAACGACAGAGTTGAAGGTATACGTACTTGATGTGTAGGAAGGATGATGGATTTTTGACAGAAGCACCTTCCAGACTTGGCAAGCATGTGACGTGGCAGTACCACATGAGCAGCTTTGAAGGCCACCGTAGTGTTATTCTACGGCCGACTGCACTCACAAGGGTCCCAAACAGTCTCTCAAATACAACAGTATGTTGGATTCTTTGCCAAAATTACAATGCCACAAGAGATGATATCGCCTTGTCATTTTTGAGACCATCGACACTCTGTTTCAGACATGAGTATAGCAGCATCAATCCCCTGATCTCTTGGGGCGTGGAGAAGAGGAAATCTTTTAAACATGTCGTCCACCGTTCTCCAGAGGGCCCTGATGTACATCAAAAGAGAAGAGCCCGCGATGCGGCAACAGACCATCATTTGTATCCCAGTTGCGACCAACGTTCTCAGATTGTTCCAAACCTCCCGCCGAGTCATGGTCACAATGAGAGAGGATACACTACTCCATATTTGTAATTGCGCAAAGGGCTCAGCAAAATGGGAAACCACGGCTGACTGCTGTCCTTCAGGAACTAGATGCAACACCCGCATGTTTCCGCGCAACTGCATTGCTCCTGTTGACCGCAATTGGATGTCAGCGCGCCATTCAACCTCCCAGGGATGCCGGAACCTGACTTTACTTACAGGAAGGCCCGCGCAAGATAGAGGGTTTGTGATCGGCGTCGGGCCCTGGCAGCAGGCTAAGTAGCAGAGGTTGAGGCCGTAGCAGTTTTTGCCAGGGCAAGAAGGCTGCGGCATGTTGGGGCCGCATTTGCCAGATCCAGGGTACTCTGCGTCGGCGACCTTGTGAACAATGTCAGCCGTACAAGCTGCAGATTGGGAGAGGACCAACTGACATAGTTGGCGGTGACCTCGCCGGTTGAGACGTCGTTACCATCGTTGATTGGATCAGATCCGCAGGCGTTGCAGCCATGGTCACTAAGGAAAAAGACAAAAACGGGTCAGCAAGCCACTCTTCAATCATAGCGAGCCATCCATTGTTGACCCTGTCGCCTTGATGTATAGCTAGCAATACACTCACTTCAGATCATTCAGCTTGGCCAACGCCGTCCCCGCAGTGATATCTTGATCGTAATTCTGCGTGAAGGCGCACAAGTGCCCTGCGCACCCAATGTGCACACCAGGGCCGAACTTGTCACCATCAGGTACAGCTTCCACGACTTGTATGAGATCGAGCAGATTTGCGCCGAGGCCGCCGAGGTCGCAAAGTGCGCTGCCGCCACAATTGATGCCAAGGGCTGTGACTGAGGAAGCACCGAATAAGATGGAGAGAAAGGTGGTGGGAAGCATGGTGGAGGGTCTGGCCGGTATTGATATGTCGAGTTGAGGGAATTTGTTGCTTGTGCGTTGAAGGGGGTGAAGATTCAAGTCCGGTCTTATGAACGCGAGCGATAGTGGTAATTGATAAAGAGCAGCACTGAAAGACAGACATTCTTATACTCTCAACCACTACTGTGCTGGAAATTGTTGCCAACTGATTGTTTCATATGCCCACCAGTTAGCAAAAGTATCAACTGCTTAGGACCGGATCTTACCTTCTAGAGTACAGATGAGGTTAGCTATCCAGGCTTGAAGAGGCAAAGGCAATTGCATACCCTACACGGGAAATCATTACTTACATTTCAAATGGTGGATGATGTCACTGTGCCATTTAAGAAGATAGCCAGGAGGGGGCACAAGCAGTTGGAGGCGCAGCGGGAAACCAACATGCCTAGTGCTTTTTGCGCATGAAACAACATAGCCTAATCTTGGAGTAGCCATGTCCACTTGGCCAAAAGAAATGGGCAGATGGGTTAGCAAGCTACTTCTCGGAGTGCTCGACTCGCCATAGCACCCAAGTCATTGAAGACCGGACCTGGCTCGACTCTTGTTTGTGGTCATTAGCCAGCTAATTTGAAAAGTGGAGGCTGGTGAATAAGTCCATGACCACGGACTTTTACCCAGTCGAAAGGTTGACGATTCTGTACTTGAGTATCGGAGAGACCGACAGTAATAACGCAGTACGCTTCGCACCCCTGTACTAACGAATTAACTGTTAGCGTCATGGCAGCTCTCTACACAGTGGTAATACCTTACCTTATGTAGTACAGTGCTTCGTACACTAGGACTAATTGAGCGCCCACCAAGTGTCCGAATCAACTCGAAACCCGCGTGAGTGCTTTAGTGTCCTCACCAAAAGAATCTCTGTCGCCCTAACAAAGAGCCCCAGGATACCAAGTAAGTTTCATAGTTGATGCAACGCCACAAGACTTTTGAGGCGTAGTAAGCGAAAACAACTGAAGATAGCCCATCGCGCACTTGCCTTCAATCAAAAGAAGGACCAATCACAGAGTAGCTTGCAGTGTTTGGTAGGCTCTGGACAGCGAACATCCTTCATTGAGAATAGTCGAAATATCCGACAAGCCTCTGGTCCTTAACCCCATGTGTTTTGTTCTGAGCTCTGCAACATCATCATCGCTTGGGCCTGGGTCCCACGATATGTATATGAACCGTGCATAGATCTCGAATCTAAGCTCAGTTCAACAAGCCTAGCCTTAAGCAGTCGCACAAGGTCTTGTAGGGACCTTGTTCCTCGCCATATGTTGCAAACAACGCGGCCGGGTCAGCACTGCGCCTGCATCAGGATTTATCGCTATCCCTAACAACATGAACAACCAGTACGACGTCAGAGCGAGAGATCGGTTTGCGCACTTGAGAGTTTGGCTCGCGCGATACACATCGAATCCTCCACCTCTGGGCGATTAGCGTCCTCCCAACTTCGCCTTCCCTAGATGCTCGGTATCATGGAGGTGTTGGTACGTGTACCACCGGTACTTGAAAAAGGATCAGCGGCGTGGGCTTCCAGTCTTCGCCCAGTAAATGAACGACTCCAAGGCTACGTCAGCCACTACCTTCTTCAGCAGCACTAGAACAAGTGGGCGTGCATTAGTCCACCTCACTAGACCTTCGTGTCAGGAAAGCTCGAGCGCGCCCAGAGGTAGATTAGGCATCACGAAGCTGATAAACTTGTACGCCGAGAGTTTGAGGTCGAAGCTTGATACTAAAGATGTGAAAACATTTAGTTCATTGTAACCCGTCCGAGCTCACGGAGTAGCTGTTTCTGTTACTGATTATTAGAGAGACACAAATATTATGTGCGTCGGCTTTAAAATGTAGTCGCCTGCCATGTGTCTCACTGCCTGAAGTTTAGCAAGGACTTGTAGCTTGAGCAAGCAGTTTGCGCATATAGAGACAGTCCAACAAAAGCGGAGATTCTAAAACACGAAGGACTTCAGGTATTGGCATTTCCTAGGTGATAGGGGATACTGGGCCGGTTAAATCCCGATCAGACGATGAGACTGTCAGATAGCTGAAGAGAAAAAATCGATTGCCAAATCAGGAGAAGAGTTGGCCGAGGTAGAAGCAAAGGCAGATGGTAATCGATCTTCCTTCAGTAGTCCGAGCTAGCCGGGAGATAGAACTGCATCAATATAGCAAGGCCAACTCAAGGTCTTACGCTCTTGATACTCTCCAAGTATACTCAAAGCGAGGGAAATGGATAAGGAGAGAGACCCTATTGAAGATGGTATGGAACAAAGGATGGAATTGCCGGTCTACTAGCGTCTCTTGACGCGGCTAGCGCAAGAGCCTCTGACCCCGCAACCCAGAATTCTCAACCTCTTCCACCTTTCCGAGGCCGTGATGTATGATGCCACCCAAGTCTAGCCTAGGTGCTAGCTGCTCAGTCGGCATCATGGACTTTGACAATTCCATACCGGCTCTCGATGTGACCCTCAAATATCCAGCATCGCCCGCGCTCAGATTGCTTCCCAACCCAGCTGGCACGAACCCAGAGCCCCCTTGAACCATAGAGGCACACATATACGCACACACACACACAGCCTCTCATCCCCCACAACAATGCCCGCCCAATCCGCCACCGAGAAGCCCCACGACCTCAACTGCCTCACCATCCACGAGCTCGAAAAACATGCCGCCCTCCGCATGGACAAGCAAACCCGCGACTACTACAACGAAGGGGCTGACTCCGGCTCCACCCTCCTCGAAAACACCACCGCCTACGCCAAATACCGCATCCGCCCCCGCGTACTGCGGGACATGTCCCAAATCTCCACCTCCGTCCCCCTCTTCGGCGCTCAGAACAGCGTACCCATCGGCGTGGCCCCAACAGCGATGCAGTGTCTCGCACACCCAGACGGGGAGGTCGCCACCGCGCGGGCGTGCAAAGAAACACAGGTACCGATGGGCTTGAGTTCGTTTTCGACGAGTACGCTGGAGGATGTGGCAGAGGCCATCGGATCGCATCCGCACGTGCTGCAGCTCTATCTGTTCGAGGAGCGGGAACATTCCAAGAAGCTGATACAACGGGCGAAGAGGGCTGGGTACAAAGCCGTGTTCCTGACAGTCGACACGCCGATGTTGGGACGACGCAACATGGAAATCCGGAACCAATTCAAACTACCCAAACCATACCGCATCGCCAATTTCACGGAGGATTCGGACTCTGCGGCTGCCAAAGCGGTTATAAATGGTGGTACTACCCCAGGCTCAGAACAAAAGAAGAGCGCGAGCACAAAAGGCTACCACGATGGCACAAAACGAGTCAACCCCACCGGCCCAATAACATTCCACACCCACGCCCCCAACCCAACCCTAAGCTGGGAGCGCGACATCGGCTGGCTCAAATCCGAATGCGCGCCCGAAATGCAAGTATGGGTAAAAGGCATCGCCACCCAAGAAGACGCCCTCCTAGCCCTCCACCACAACGTCGACGGCATCGTCGTCTCCAACCACGGCGGGCGCCAACTCAACGGCGCCCTCGCCACCATCGACGCACTCCCCGAGATCGTGGCGGTGGCCAAGGGGAAGATTCCCGTACATATTGACGGCGGAATCAGGCACGGCACGGATGTGTTCAAGGCGTTGGCGCTGGGTGCGGATTTCGTGTGGGTGGGCAGGCCGGTGCTGTGGGGGTTGGCGTACAAGGGCCAGGAAGGGGTGGAGCTTTGCTTAAGGCTGTTGAGTGATGAGTCTAGGTTGTGCATGGGCCTTGCGGGGACGGTGAAGGTGGAGGATATCAACAAGGATTATTTGGTCAAGATTGATAAGAGTGGCTTTGTTGCCCGGTTGTGAATCAGCCAGCATTGGGTATCGCATATGTATATAGTGCGTGAGCTTCGTCAACGCTATTCGTAGTATATGGAAAAGCCACCCTTCGACCTCCTATCGTCCAGGAAACTGCCTTCGCTCCCAGTATCTTAGCGGAACAAAAGATACCAAGGTGAAAATGAAAGCGAGCTGATTGCCAATGTCACCGCCAGCGTCGCCAATCATCGCAGCAATGACACCTACATACCATGTCTGCACCATCCCCAAGATACAGCCCATCACACCTAGCAGAAATGCAACGAAGCCCGCAATACCAACAGGCATCTTCGACTGCGTGTTCCAGGCCTCGAGGTTGTAATTAGCAAGATTCCCGTTACGGAAGAGGTAATGCTCCGTGAACACGATGACAAAGAATGCCGTATTCCAATATCCCAGTAGCGCGAGGAAGTTCTGCAAGACAGCTAGCAGATGGTTACGGCCAGCGACTCCAAGCAACAATATGCCGACAAAAATGATCAAAGTCCAGAACGCCCGCGGAACAACCTGCAGGGGCCGGGCAAAGAGTTGGATCGACAAAGCGGCGGAATAGATGGCTATGCAGTTGATGCCGATGCCTGACAGGACAAGAACGACGAGCAGGAACTTGGCGAATCCGAGCGGGTAGAGCATTTTCTGTATCAGGTATCCGAGGCCAGAGTCGTATGCATTTGCCCACTCTGCATTCACGCCCATGGTAGATCCAACACAGCATCCCAACACCATGCCGACGCAGGTTGGAAGCGCGATACCCATGGTAGTCAGCAGGAAGATCTTTGTCTTGGGGGTGTTCACTGGATAGTGCACGTAGTAGTCTGAGACTATTGTGCACCAAGACGAGCTAGATCCGTAGACGACACCCAATAGAGTAAGAACGGCGCCTGACGAGGACTGTCCCGAGAGCGCAGAGGGCGTCTTGACGTCCGCGAGGTGGGCAGCTTGGCCGTACATGATCATGAAGATGACGAAAAATATGGCCCATGCCCAGGACTCATACCAGAGGACAGCTCGTAGGCCGATGAAGCTGAACACGAGACCGAGAACTGCTACTATGACGACGCCGAGGACGAGTGACACTCTGCCATCTGACACGGCAGACAGGGCGAGGCCACCAGTGATGCTGCCCACAGATGACCAGCCTATTTCTTCCACAACGTTGAGAGCGGCGATGATCTTCGAAGGCCACCAGCCAAAGCTGTATCTTGCTATGGCAACTTGGCGAAGACCTGTCCCTGGGCCCATCGTTGCGCACCAACCCTAGCGAGGCACTCATTAGCGATTCAGCGCTGACTTTGTCATGTTCAATTGTCCCATCTCCGACTCACAGTGACCATACTACCCAACAAAGTCCCAAATATAACCGTCAAGATACTCTGCTTCAAATCCAACCCAAACTCCCAACCCAAGAAGCCCGTAGCGAAGCAACTCAGATTCATTGCTCCGCTCGCCCACATCAATGCCATGATAGCCTGATTAGGCTGTTTGCGATCCTCGGGCAGTATACGAGCTGGTCCGCCCTTCTCAACCCCAAGCTTATCGTCGAGGACAGCTTCATAATGGCGCAGGCGGGCTAGGATGCCGCGGGGAGGTGGGGGAGGAGCAGTATCGAAGACGATTTTTTCACTGTCAGTGCCGGAGGGTATGGAGGAGATTATGGGAGTCTTTTCGCCTTTGGCTGAAGCGATGCTCATGGAGGCCATGATGGGGCAAGGCGATTGATGTGAGCGGAGGGAGTGGTGAATAAGTTTAGGATACCCAGATTAAAACCACGCAGATCCTTTCGACGCAGACCGCGGTACATGCACTGCATCCTGCACTCTAGAAGCTGACGTTGCGGGGACATGGTCTGCTTCGGGCAGGTCATGCAGTGAGCTGCAGCTTTCTTATCGGCTGCGCTATTGGTGACCTTCTGCCACCGTAGACGTTCCAGTGAGATTGGGGGTCTCACAATACAGCAATTCGAAATCCTGAATTGTCCTTCCATGACTAGGGAATATGCAGTATTCTATAATTGATGAGAAGAGGGTTGCCCAAAGGGGCGTGAATGGTACTCAAAACTATATCACGGAATGACTAAGCAATGTACCAGGCTATGATTGGTTCGAATAATCCATCAACATACAGGTGTGATACTGCCAAACCTCGTTTAGCGGATGAACTGGGAATCCTGAATCCTTCACTCAGGAGTCGGCATCTTCGAAATCACTCCACCTACTCTTTGAGCCCTTGTGCAAGAATTGGGAACTCGCACACCCTGGCTTTCGACTCTGCCGCATCCTTCAAGCTATCCCATATACAGGCAAATTTGGCACTCGTCTCGCCAGGACATGGGATACATATGGATGCTGTGACACCGTTGAGCTTCGCGCTGGACGCATTCTTCCTCAATCTTGGAGAGGTGAGGATTAGCTCAGGCGCCTCTCTGGGTGACAGGTAGGACTTTGGAAGGTGTGTAACGTTCTCACATTGTTGTCCTTTATTTGCAGATACGAAAGGTCTACTGATGGCCTTGGACATGAGATTTCGTTTCTTCAGTGGGATCCTAGCTGATTTTCGAGTTCACTCGTGTGCTTATGGTACCACCGAGTTCAGTTTTGCACCAGGTAATGACAATCGATGGAAGCCATGATGCGGGACTGGTAATGAATGAGCTCAAAACGAACAACCATTTTGCCCTTCCGCATTCATCGAAGATTCAGCTATACCTCCATTCAGACTCTCCCCGGGGGGAACAATGCGTAGCATGAAGCTTTGTCCGATGGCCTCGAAACGTGGGCCGAACACCGCCGTCCAAGGAGGCAAAAATTTGGGATTCCTAGAATGGGCAGACCGATTTTGATGACCAACTTGGGTTATACTCAATGCTCTGAACGCGATGAAGACTACTAATGGTTACGGTCATTCGTTCAAGCTTGCTTATCCAGTGGACGAGGCAATATGTCCATTGAGCCTAGACTTTGAGGGCCGAACAGTTCGGGGATCCGTTGTCGACTGAGCAAGAGTAGAGATCAAGGTCAAACCACCAATAATTCAACTTGGACATGCTCTTTCAGCCTGAAGCTTTCAGCGCGGGTTGTAAGATAATGACTACCTCAATTTGTTTTGTTCTGGGAATGCTTTCAGCCCCTTGTTATCGCTCCTGAATCCTTCTTTTACATGAACAAGTCATCAAACAATCAAACAAAGAACGAGGATGTGCCCCAGTAGGATCAATGTCCATTGTCTCGAGGGCCGTTATAAGTCCCTACATCCTCAAGCCATATCGAAGGTCAACCTAGTACTCGATCCCACATCCTCAGTTCAAAGCTATCTGTCACTTCATTGATACAGTGTAGCACAGAGCCTAGAGATTCCAGCATCCTGAATCGTACGATCAGGCAAGTCATCCCTTCAGACCTTTTTTCGGAATGGAGTCACTTCTCAATGAGATAAACGACTTTCAATTCGACTTTGACGCCATGAATCTCGATCTCAACGCCTTCCCAGACCCCACACAACCGGACAGCAATTTCGAAGCTTTTTTCAATGCGGTGTTTGAATTGGACACCTCATTTGATGGCGACGGTACCGTTTCTGCTGGCTTTACCACCCCCGAGTCATGCTCTTCGCCAGAGGCAGATCATCTCTTCGTCCCAGACATGCAGCCTTTGGAACCTGAATGGACTCCATTAATTGCGCAATTTCCGACTCAACCAATTCATCCGGTTTTACCGTTATTGTGGAGGCCCTGTTCACCACCATCGGATCGTGCTCCCCCAATGCCTCTTAAACAATTCAAATATCCTGATCCACAGATCCACTCGGTTTCGCAGCCTTCCCCCTACTTCAGCTTGCCGCCACGAAGCGCTCCAGATCAAGGTAGCGTTTCGCCATTAAGATCTACGGGTCGTCCGACGAAGAGTCTCAAAAACATGACCTCAGCCCCTGTTCCAGGTTCAAAACGACGAAGAAGCATCCATCTCGAGGACCTCTACACGTCCGATCAAGAGTCTACTTCCTATGACAGCGACTCCAGCCTCTCGTCCGCTCCTCCCTCTCCGTCCGTATCCTCGCCCCCATGTTTGACACGTCATGGCGCAAAGATGGGACGAAAGCATACGCTCGAGCAAACCAAAGAGCGACAAGAGCGCAACGAGCGGCGGCGCGCTTACTATCATCGTCACAGGCAGAATCCCACTTGGAAGGCCAGGGTCAATGCCTTGGAGCGCACGAGATATTACAAGCGTCGGGCAGGGATATTTGACTTGCACGCTGAAGTAGCTCTGGTGGAAACTTTGGAGAAAGCTGTTCCCCAAACGGCCAATTTCACCTCTGATAGATCAACGGCAACCTCCAAGCAGCCCAAGCCGAAGTGGAAGGGATGGGTGGTACTCTCAGACCATGAAGAGGAACCCTCTGAGCAAAATGACCTCACTTCACTGCCGAACGCGAAGAAGAGGAAGCTGACGAAGCACATCAAGAACACGAATGAGTCTGTGCAGTCCCGAAGGCAAGTTGAGGAGAGTGATGGCGAGGACGATGCCGAAGAATACCGCATCATCTCAATGGACCAGTCGCATCGACGCGCAGCAGACAGAGATACTTGGGTTCGAAGATCTCGACGTGCGAAGCAGCCTGTTTCTTACGCAGAAGAAATCTAAGCCAACTTCGGTCTGGGTGTGCGCAGGTGGTATTGGGAAAAAGGTAAGCATAATATAATATCCAATCGCTTGAATTTGGCCTTCACAGTTTGAGACCATAATATGCAGTAAATATTATGGTCTCAAACTGTGAAGGATTGTGTCCTTGACGTGCCTCCACTCCCTTTTCGCAGTGCCTATCATGGTCTTAAAGTGTGAAGGAGCGTTCCTTTTGCATGTGAGGGTGAATTGAGAAGGCAAGTACTTTCGGATTCAAACTTCAACCCTAAAGATTTTCTGACGATTTCTTCTCAAAAAGATATGACATGGGCCACTTGGCGCGTAAATAATCACATATACATACCTACTTTGAGTGCGAATCTTGTTACTTCAGTGCCAAAGACGAAAGGTGGAGCCTCTTAAACTTAGACTTAGACTTCAAGCCACAACGTTTTATTCCTAATTTTTCTCGAAACCATATGACATGACTTATATAGTTGGCAAATGCTCCTATATATTTACCTACTCTGAACGTCAATCTTAATCATTCGATTGCCAATCCACCATCACAAAAGCTATCAAAGATCCTACTATCTTTCCTTTAGTACCAATCGGAGCCAAAGGCTTCTCAACTTGGACGTGCTCAACGCACATTCAAGAATGGATAATAGCCCACCCAAACCTAGCCCCGCTCAATATCAACGAAAGCCAACTCCAACTTTCGAGAACTTCGGCGCTTTTCACTTCACCGGGGTGAAAAACGCCCTCTCACCAGCCCAAACAAAAACTTGGGCATCAACACTATCGAAAACCTTCAGTAGATCATGGGCCAATTGGCCCGAAACGAGCAACGAAACAGATCCCAAACTCACCATGCGCATGAACGACAGGGTACTAACATACAGCACCGAAGCCACCCCAGCCGCCCACTTCTCGCAGGCTATTCACTACGTGAGCGAAATCCAAGGCCTCAGGACGAAGGAGCCAGAGACTGCGGCAGACCTAATCGCAGAAGCGGTACAAGATGACATGATACTAGTCATATACGGCAGCAACGCCATCGAGAACGCTGGATTAGGGTTAGACGAAACCACAAAGATCTGCGAAGCGATATTCCGTGGCGAGATGATAGACATAGAGCCCAGGGGGCGCGCTTACGAGGAGAAGACGAACGCAGTTATCCAAACGGCGCAGGACGCGGATCAGCACATCATTCGTACAAGGAACGAAGTAATTCAGCATGCAAAGGCGTTGCAATACATTACCAACGCAGTGATGACCGAACAGAAAGAGATTACGGAAAAGCTGATACAGGCGACGCATGCAATATTGATCAAAGGAGTCGATCACCCAAAGTACGGCACGCCTTTCAGGGAATACGCAGGCGTCTATCGAAACCGTGTCAAGCAACCCGGAACGGAGATCATGGGAGCCGAGGTCAACGCCGGCGGCCACCACTTCACAGCCTCTAAAGCCGTGCCTACAGCGATGGCAAACCTCGTTGCGAGTTTGAAATCCGACATCGCAGAAGCCGAGAGGACGAAATCTCTAGATCCATTCACACTTGCCGCGAAGTACTGTGGGAAATTCGTGTGCGTGCATCCATTTCTGGATGGTAATGGGAGGATGTGTCGGTTGCTGCTGAATGTTATACTGCTCAAGTATGCAGGGATCGTTGTGCCGATTGGAGAGTGCGAGGGGGGAAGGAAGGAGTATCTCGATATCAAAAGGCGGAATTCTGCGGATGGAGAAGACGAAGGCGAGTTTGCGGCAATGGTATTGAAGAGAGCGACGTTGAGTTTGAAGACGGTTAGGGATAAGTTGGTAGGAGCTTGTCACGGTAAGGGAAATGCGTAGTGCTTGGTATATTCGATGACCTTGATTGTTTTATTTGTTCTCTGATCACGGAATCCTTACCCTATATATCTCACTTGATTACCCTCAGGCAACCTGCAGCACATCATTAGCAAAGTGCTGCATTCGGATTGTGAAATAATTCTCTAGATTCCTGAAAATTCCTTCAAGGGATACAGCAGATGTTACCTCTCTCTTCCGAGCTATCCTCACGTCTTGTTTTCCAACGTGGCAATCGAAAACCTGCAGAGTCAGCCACTCAATCATGGATTAGGTCGTTACTCTAAGCCAGCCACTTACCACGCGACGCTTATGAGGGCAAGCACAATACCAGGAGTGATAGCCCCTATCGCAGGAACCCCGCCAGCGCAAGCACCAATCGCGACAACCAAGATGGTTTTGACGTTCTCAAGAATGATACTGGTCACAGGCCCACCTCTGCGATCATTTGCATACGAGAAACATCCAGGACGCAAGTACAAGCACCGCTCTACGCGCTATTAGCGTAGTGACCCCCGACAATCATCGTTGGGCTAGTCTTACCAGCAAAGGCAGCCCCGATGTGTTTTTCGGAAGCTCGTTACAGACCGGCATTGTGTCAGCCCAAGGGATGACATATAGCAAAACTACTGAACCAAGCGGTGCTTGATTGAACAGCAGCTGTGTGGCATCCAATTGGTACCTCCTCTGAAAGACACCCATCCATACTGTGTGGAGCGCCGTCATCGTTACGCCGGCAAAAGCGAAAATAGCTCCCTTCGATGTCATTGGTAGACTTGAGTCATCCCCACTACTACCAGGGTTATAGTATGTGACCATCGCGATACCCATGCACAGCGGCAACAGAGCCATCAAAGCCGTCCGCGGCACCACGGCCTTATAGAAGAAGCAGTTGATGGCGGCCACACATGGCGTGAGCAGAGCGCGCACGATCTGATAGAAGACAATGGGCGAGTAGGCCAGGCTGAGAATGGAGACTATAATGCTCATACACAATGATATACATAGCGGCAGCATCTCGACGATCTTGACTCGTCTTGCCTCGAAGTAACGGAATCGTGAATTTGAAAGTATGCAGAGCAGGATGCTTGTAATGGCAAAATGATATGCTGCAAAGCTGAGCTGATCGTATCTAAACATTGATGTACTGAAAAGCGTTTTATTGATGAAGACCTGCAAAACTGTGAGCGCGTGATCCAAAAGTTCTCTGCTTGAGGGCTTCGATCCAGAACGCACACTTCCTACAGTAGCCATGGTATTCGCAATCATCCATCCGATGATCTGGAGTCTGCCCTGGTTACTACTCATTGATTGCTGCGTCTTTTCGTCCTCATAGCTCCGTGAGATCAATGGGTCGACATCTCCAAGTGTGCTAGGTGACCTCGTAGCCTCCGCTGAAGACCTGGATCCCTCATCCTCATCCGATAAAGCCAGGTCATTGGGATCTGTTAATTGACTGTAAGGTGTTGTAGGTGGTGACATGGCGTGCGTGATGAACTCAGAGCGGGAAGGCGACACTTATGGTCGGGGTCGTGAGACATTGGAATGTAGCGCAAAGCAAGGGACTATGATTACTGTATTATGCCTGCTGTAGAAATAGAATCATATACTCTCTAATAGTAGAAATTCGTACAAACGACGGGTCCCAAAGCTTAAGCCAGTCTCAATCAAAATTGAATGAGCAG
>JAABUW010006126.1_pt1 | contig 15268 bp, 4 predicted proteins | sample 5560081 | NCBI WGS metagenome assembly JAABUW01 (sample SAMN10711882, study PRJNA513363) | rock metagenome | isolation source: Antarctica rocks | place: Antarctica: Victoria Land, Knobhead sud
GCCGAGTCGGGCGAAGGTTCCACCAGCGAAGAAGCAAAAGGTGTTGGTGGCGCAGGATTCGGAGAGCGATAGTGATGACGATGAGTTGAAGTTCCGGTTCAAGAAAAAGAGGTAGATAGGGGGCTTAGGAGCTGGATGACATCTTGGGGGGAAATGTATTGCATTGCTGCCAGGGGAGACGTGTATATTGCTAAAGCTGCTCATACGGGCTCTGAATTGCATTGGGGTGAACTACCTATCATGATCGGACCTATTGTGTAAGACCGCTGCAGAACATCAATCAATGGTCATTGAAGGCTCGATGCCTTGCTTTTCTGCTGATGGCCGGAGAAAGAGACACATGCAAAGGTAGAGAAAAGATTCAAGACAGCTTTTGGTCAGCCAGAAAGTATCACAAGTCTCCAGCATCTAACATGAAATTCATTCTTCCACTTCTCCTCCTCTTCCACATCCTGCCTCCGCCCACATCCTGCCTCCCCTCATAATCCTCTACAACTCATCCTTCCCCTCATTCTCAACCCCCGTTATTCCCATCAACTCAGTCTCGAAAACTACAATTCATAGGCATTAGCCAAGTCCTCCACATCTCCCCCCGCCCTTATCTCCTTCTCTGTTCCTTTTCTACCTTACCACTCCCTACCTACCCATCCTCAACCTCCCCATCTACATCCCACTCTACTAAACGCCCACACCCAAAAGAGACAGAGGGGGGACAACATACTCAGCGTCGACCCCGCAGGAATCGGTCCCATCGCCCTCTCCCCATAGCCCAGCTCCGGGGGGATCGTCAGCTTCCGCTTGTCGCCGATGCACATATCGAGGAGACCCTCGTCCCATCTGCATACGCATTAGTGATCTTCGCATTACTAGCCCCTTCCCCCCCCCCTCCTCCTCCCCTTTCACACGCAGAAGAGTAGATAACGCACCCCTTAATAACCATCCCCTTCCCCACCTCAAACGCCAACGGCTGTCCCCGATCGTAACTCGCATCGAACTTGCTCCCGTCGCTGGCCAGGGTGCCGCGATAGTGTACTTGCACGGTGTCCCCGCGCTGGGTCTTGCGCGTGCAGGTGTTTGTTAGGGTGTATTCGGTTGTCACCTCGGCGGCGGCGAGGGTGGGGGGGAGGACGAGGAGGGGGAGGAGGGGGAGGAGGGTGGTGAGGAGGTGCATTGTTGTGGGGGGGCGAGGTGTCTACAATTGAGGGGATTTTGGCGGTGGATGGCCGAGGTGTAGTAGTAGTAGTAGTAGTAGTAGTAGTATATTCATAGACCGACCCGCACTCTAAAGAGCGCATGCGACATCTAACTATAGACAAATATCTAATCTCGCCTAATTACTAAGCTATTTACATTGCAACGTAACTTTATCTACAAAACTTTGTTTGTTAAAGTCAAAAACTTCTAAACAAGATCTTTTGCTTGTTTTTTTTTTCTTTTTTTGTATATATAATTGTATATTTATAGAAGCTATTGTTTGCAATAGTCTTCGAAGATAGATCTAATAGATAGATTTATACTTAAAGTAAATATCGTTTTCTACTATATAAGAATTTTATTGCTTGTTGAAAATCAAGTTCTTGCTTTTATCTTTTAAGAATTTTAATAGAAAGTAATTTGTAATTACTAAAATATAAAAAGAAATCTCAATAGTAAGCAATCGAATAATTAATTGTTTTTTAATAACAAGCAATAGAGCAATTGTCGCTTCTATAACAAAATAATAGAATATATTTATTGCTATTATCTTCGAATAATAGATCTCTTTTGCAATTTTTAAAAAATCAAATAGATATTCGATCGATATTTTAACATATTAAAGATATCTATAAGAATTGCTGCTTGTAGCAACTTTCGAAAATATTTATTTAGATAGTAGTTTGTTGTAAATATTCTATAACTATACTTATAATATATTTTGATTTCTTTATTCTATTTTTTGTTTCTAGTTCTTTATTTCTTTGTAAGCAAGATATAGATAATACTATTAATATAAAAGCTATAAATTGTAAATATATAAGTCTATACTTAATAATATTTCTCTATATGTCAATTGCTATTATATTATAGCAATCGATACTTAATTAATAGCAATTACTTTTAAAGATTTATTTCGACTTTGTATATTTGTTAAAAGATAGTTTTTTTTGTCTTTGTTAAAATCTATATTGTTGTTTTTAATATTGCAAAATTGCTTAAGCAATTTTGTGTTTATTAAGAATAATATTGTTTTTTTAACAAATATTAAGTTATTTAGAAGTTTCTTTAAGTTATATCTATTTTATCTATAGTACTTTTGTCGAAATTGTATCTATCTTAAGTATTATAGCAATATATATTGTATATTTTTTACGCTTTTGCATTTGCAAAACTTGTCAATTTTAACTTTAATATAGTAAAGATAGCTTTTTAAATCTATTTTATTAATTTTAGTTTATATAAGTATTAAGACTCTTAATTGTTTTAATTTACAATATTTAATTAAGTTTTTTATACTAAAGTTAAAAACAAGTTTATATATAGCTTGTCTATATTGCGCTTTGTTTTAATTTGCAAATTATTGCGTATTTATTTAGACTCTTATTTTTAATTTAGCAACTAAAATAAAAATTCGAAGCTCTATAGAAATAACAATCGACAATTTATATTTTTTAGATCTCTATTTAATTGTTTTCTTAGCTACTATATTAGCAATTTCGTTGTTAAATATTCTTTTGTAAACAAAAATTTATTGTAAAGTAATATTTTGCTCTAGTTAATAATAAAGTTCAATTATATATTTAAGTATATATTAATTTGTTTAATTTTTAAGATAATAAAATAATTTAATAGTTGTCTAATTGTCGACAAAAATATATATTAATTATTTAGTATTGTTTGTCTTTTTAATTAGCTTTAATATTATAATAATTTTGTAAAACTTGTTAAAATAAACAATAAACTTGTTAATAAAATTTAAGTAAATCTTTCTTGTATATATTGTTAAAGATAATTATTCTAAGATTATAACAATCTCTTATATTGTTAAAAAGTCTATATAATTATTTATCTTGCTTTTATTTGTATAGAGTATAATATTATTTAGATTTAAACAAATTGTATTGTAATTAATTTTGATATAATTATTATTTGTAACAATATAGTTTTTAATAGAGATCTACTATAATAGAAAGATATTGTTACGAGTCTAGCGGTATATAGAATACGCAGAGAAGTAGAACCAAGCACGGATATCCGTATATACTCTATCAGCTTTATCAGAAAAGCAAGAAGAGATTGCTCTTTCTGCTTTTTCAGAAAAGCAAAAATAGTATTGCTCTATAACTCTATCAGAAGAGTCAGAAAAACAGAAACAATTTTATAAATATATAGATCTTCTAGAACACGACTTTCTTATAGATTGTGTTCAACTTATCTATCAAATTATTTTCTATTATTGATACAAACTGCAAACTTTTGTTATCAAATAATTGCTTGCATTGTCTGAAGACATCTACAGATCTTTTTAAAAATATCAATCTATTCTGATACTCTAGTTGTCTAGATAGCAGTATAATACTTTAAATATTTTAAAAATATCTGTATCAGATTAACGCGTCTCTATTCCGAGCACTAGTTTATCAGCACTATATTAACTATCGATTATAGAAAACAACAAGATCAGAATTAACAAATTCGATATCTACTATAGAAATTGTATCAATCTGAAGAACTGATTTATACAGATAGATATCTATTTTATTTTCTATTCTATTTCAGCAAATCAGAAAACAATTTTTGCATTAATATTTCTCAGAAAAAGAGTTTAATACTGATTTAAATCAAATTTACAAAAGTATTTGAAAAATTATAACAAAAACTTTTGTACAATATTTACAAACTTCGACAACTTCAAAAGAGAGCTTCGAAGAATTTTTGAAATATTTAACAAAAAACAGATTGCAAAAAGAGTAATTTAATATCTAATTTAACAAATTTCTGCAGCAAATTATACAACTAGATTTCAGAAATATATCAATCTAATCGAGTAAAACAATACTGCACTTATAACAATGTTTCGAAGAGATTTCAAGAACAATCTAAAGAACAAAATTATATATAATAAAAAATCTATCAGCAATATATTTGATTTTATCAAAGTAGTTATCGATCTCAACAACAAGCTGTATAAAAGAGCTATAGAAAAAAAATATAATTAATTTCGAAAAAAAGCAGAAATCTTTTTTAAATTAACAATCGAATATTAGCAGAAAAAATCTTATTCTAATTAGAAATACAGTAATTTCGATTATTGTAAGTTTGTATCTATAGAACTGAATTTTACTCAGCAATATAAAAAAAAAAATCTAGAGAAAAGCAAGATAACAAATTTCAGAAAATATACTATTTATATAGCAAATCGGATTACTTTGCAAAAGATTGTCGATTACAAAATTTAATAAACTGCCGACAAATCAATACTATATTAAAAAAGATATTCGATAGTTAAAACAATATCAGAAAGCAAATTGATACAGAAACAGACACTCTCGAGACTAAATTAAACAACAACTATTATCTGATAGAAAATCCAGATCAGTTACAGAAAGTTCTAAATAAAATATTATCAGACAAGATATTTGTATCTACGCAGAAAATCAATTAAATACTTAATAAAACTATAAGAATACAGCAATCAGAAATATTATATCTTTATTCAGTAACAGATTTAGACAACAAATATAACTGAAAAAACTTTTACAAATATCTAGACAATATTACAAACTATTTTAATGTTTTAGCTAGTTTATTAAGAGAAAAGAAAATAAATTAAACTGTAAATAAATGCAAGAAAGCGCTAGAAAGCGACATTACTATAAAAAAAGATATTTTCGAAGAAATCGAACAACAACTGAGCAGTATAAATCTATCTCGAGAAAAGATAGAGAAAACAAAAAAATATACAATATTTAGTTAAACAGAATACTATAACAATTTATACTGAATTTATCTAGAAGACAAAAAAGAATCTGAATAGTTTTTTAAAAAATTATCTATTTTCAAATAATAGCAGAAAGAAGTTTAGCGCAAACAGATATTTAAAGCAGAAATTGCAGTACAAAAATAGAAAAAAGTTCAAATTTCTTAATAAAAAATATATTAGAGAAATACAATATATTAGTTTAACAGCAGCAACTAAACTTAACAGTATATATACAATATTTTATTATATCAGTTAAAATTAATAGCTGTCGATTTATTGCAATAGTCGATTCTAATACAACAGATAATTTTATAGTTAAAACTTTTGTTAAAAGAAAAGAATATTTTACTTAAAAGAAGTCTAATATATACAATCTAGTAGTTGTAGATAGAAACTTATTATTCGACAGAAATAGAAAAATAGATAGAGAAACAAAACTACTATCGATAGCTATTCAGCAATACTACAAAAAACTAATTTTTAATATAGTAAAAATAGCTATTTACAATATTGTTCTAGAAATATCTTAATTGAAGCAGCACAATTCAGAAGTTAACTGAAATATACAAGTATTTAGATTTGCGCAATATAATTACGTAATTTATATTTAATCTATATATCGACAGTATTCGATAGTAGATAAAAGATTAAGTCGAAAATCGATTACAAATAGTAAGTTTGTATTTTTGCAAAAAAACAATCTAACAGAGTTCGACTCGACAGATACTGACAAAAATCAGTTAAATTACAAAATTAGAATAAATAAATTAAATTACAAATTTTTTAAAAGTTTTGAACTATTTAATACAGCGAAGAAATTGCTAAGATATATATTACAAATATATAATAGTTAAAAATATCTATTTTAAAAAAAAAAACAGCAGAGACTCTTTCTAAATATTAATTGTAAAATTACAAAATCAGATTTAAATCAGACAAACAGTTTATATTTGAATTTATATATATTTTATTTAAGAAAAAGCTCGAAATACTTTGCGAATATCTGACAGAAAACAAAAAAAAAAATTTATTAAAAAATTTTAATTACAGACAGAATATTCGATTTTTTTTGTATTAAAAAAAAATAGAATTTTTTATCTATATATTAATTATCGAAAACTAAACAATATTATAATTAAGAATCGATATTTACTATTTAATATCAGTAAACTTCAGAATCGACTATTCGAAGCAAAATATTTTATTAAACTGAATTTACAAAAAATGTACAATCAGATTAGAATAAAAACAGAAAAAGAGTAAAAAACAGTTTTCTGTATACAATATAAATTATACAAATATACAGTAATACTATTCGAACTTACAAATACTCCGACAATATATCAGAAAATAATTAATAATATATTACAACAATATTTGAATCGATTTGTTATAGTATATTTGAACAATATTATAATTTACTCAAAAATTTTAGAAAAATATATTAGTTATATTTTCAAAATATTGAAATATCTGAATATAAAAAACTTATATTTCAAACTAGAGAAATACAAATTCTATTAAAAGAAAATTGATTTTCTCGAATTTGTTGTTAAACAATATAAAGTATATATAGATTTCAAAAAACTACAAACAGTCAGAAAATAGAAATTATTAACAAATATTAAAAAAGTACAATTTTTTCTAGATTTTATAAACTATAATAAGAAATTTATTAAAAACTATTTAGCAAATACAATATTACTAACAAATCTTACAAAAAAGAATATATTATAAATATAGAAATTTGCAGAAAAGAAATTATTTTAAAATCTTAAACTAGAATACTTAAAAAAATCAGTACTAAAAATATACAATTTGCAATTATTAAGCAGAATTGAAATCGATATATCAGATCTAGCTATTAATATATATTTTAGTTAAAAGTATAAAAATATATAGTATTTAGTAATATATTTCTCGAGAAAACTTTTGTCAGTTGAACAGAACTATAATATTTACAATAAAAAACTATTTGCTATAGTAGTTTTCTTAAAATTATAAAGAGTATATACAGAAGAATTATCAGAACTTACAATTTTTACAGATTACAAGAATTTTGTATATTTTACTACTACTAAACAGCTTAATAGAAGATAAATACAATAATCAGAAAAATTTAAACAGTACAAGTTTAAAATACAGTATATCTCAGACAAAAATAATAACAGAACAGATATATTTAGCAGACAAAATAATTATATAGAAATAAAAAAATTGTTTAATTACAATATATTAAAAATTAATAAAAACAAATTACTATTAGCAAACAAATACAAACTAAATACTATACTACAAATACTTCGAGACAATACAAAAAAGTTTTTAATAAAGAAAGAAAAATTCCAGATATCTATCGACAAAATTAACAAATATATAAAAGAATATTATAACAAATTACTGCAAGAGTATTCGGAAATAACAAAAAATTTTCAATTTTTATATTAGTATTGTCAGTTTCTACAGATAAGACAAGCTGTTGAGATATATATTAAACAATATTTTAGCTGTTAGCAGAACAAATATAATATATATATAAACTATAGCAAAATTTAATATCAGAAACTATCTGAATTGCTATAAAATAAAATTACAATAAATTTTATTATTAAGTTGTCGAAGTCGACAAATTCAGCAACTGAAAACAGATATAATTTGATACTGATAATAGTTAATAAATTTATTAAATACTTATATATTATTGTATACAAAGAGAAGTTTACTGCAGAACAACTGAAATATATTATATTAAATTAATTTATACAATATTATAATATATTCAAAAAACTAATCAGTAACAGAGACAAGCTTTTTATATCTAACTATTAAAAAATGTTTCTCTCAATATTAGATACAAGACTTCGAATATCTACTGTCTATTATTCGATTACAAATAGTTAGACAAAACAAACAAATCAAAGTTTTAAATAGTATCTGAAATACTATATTAACAATATTTATAGTAATTAAATATTACTTCTATCTATAATACAACTGATATTTAATGCAAAGATTTCGAATATTACTAAAATAACTTTATTTTTTGTTAACTATAGCAAGAAATTAAATCTTTTTAAAAAAAAGTATATATATCTGTTTGTGCAGTCAGTTATCGAAAAAATAGCAATACTGAAAAAAATATACAACAATATCTTAAGAATGCAAGAAAGATCAATCAGATATTAAAATAAGAAACAAAAAACAGTATTTTAGTTAAAAAAGAGAGATAAAATATATCTTTTTACAAAAAATCTTAGAACAAAAAAGTTAAGCAAAAAATTAAATTATATTAAAGTCGAATTGTTTTTTGTCAAAAAGACTAAGAAATCAGTTAACTACAAACTCGACTTATTTAAGAACGTCAGAGTATTTTCAGTATTTTATATATTATTGTTAAAACTAGCAGATTCAACTACGTTTTTACAGAATATCTTTTATTTCTATTAATAGAAAAAAGAACAGTTTGAAATCGAAAAAATTCTACAACAGAAAAATCAGAAATATTTTGTCAAATAAAAAAGATATTCTATCTCTGAAAATACTTAAAAATCTATTAAAAATTTAAAGCACTGTTAATACTGTCTGCAGCAATTCTATCAAAAGAAATTAACAAAATAAACAACTATTCTTTTATAATATTAGAAAAGACAATCTGTTCTGAGACAATATCGATCAGAGACTTAGAAAATAGTTCGAATACTAGTTTTTTAGCTAATAGAATAAGTTTTTTCAGATTTTGAAACTTTCTATTTATTATTGTTTGTTGTTTATTTTTTATATATTTCAATTGCAACAGTAAGCGATTTTCTTTTGTCTGTATTTTACAACATTTTATTACAGTATTACAAAGCTGCTGCTTGAGCGCTTTTTGTTGCGTTTCGAGACAATGTCAGCGCGCAGTATTCAGAGAAGTCAGATTACAAAAGCAACTTTTCTTTATATATTTTATATATTTATCAGAATCTTTTTGAATTTGACACGATTTACTCAGACAATTGCAACAACAGCAGAAATATATTCTATTAATAGAAATGTCGAGTTCTGTTAGTTAAATAAGACAACAATTATAAAAGAAAGATTTGTTTTTCGATATTGTGCGAAACTTGTTTTCGGAACAAAAATATAAAAAAAAGAGAAATAGTATTACAAGTCTAGCGATATATAGAATACGCAGAAAAGTAGAATTAAGCACGGATATTTGTATATGCTCTATCAGTTTTATCAGAAAAACAAAAAGAAATTGCTTTTTCTGTTTTTTCAGAAAAATAGAGATAGTATTGCTCTATAGCTTTATCAGAAGAGTCAGAAGAGCAGAAACAATTTTATAAATATATAGATTTTCTAGAATACAATTCTCTTATAAATTGTATTCAACTTATCTATCAAATTACTCTCTATTATTGATACAAACTGCAAACTCTTGTTATCAAGTAATTGCTTGTATTGTCTGAAGACGTCTACAGATCTCTCCAAAAGTATCAATCTATCCTGATACTCTAGTCGTCTAGATAGCAGCGTAACAGATATATATGCAATATTATTTGATGTCGCTAAGTAACTAGTTAAAGATTATCTAATATTAGATTTCTAGCTTGCGAAAAAAGCTTAGTTAACTAAATATATATTAATTAATTTAAATCTAACTAGTATTTAGACTAAAGTTTTTGCAAATTGCTATAATTTTTTTGTATATTTAATTAGATACTATTTTTAGTATTAAATTTGTTAATATATATTTTAAAGCTAAATAAATTAAAAGTAAATAAAGCTTTATATTTAATACAAGATCGACTATAGTTCTAAAAATATCGTCAATTATCTAAGCAATCTTGCGTTAAATAACTCTTATTGTTTTAAAAACTCTATTTTTATTCTTTTTAAATTCTTATTTTTTAAAAAAAAAAATTTATATAAAGACGCAATAAAAAAAAAAAAAAAAAACAATTTCTCGATAAATTATATATATATTTTTGAAATCTATATCTTAAATAGAGTTCAATAAAATTTAAAAAGCAACAAGATACTTAATTGCTTTTGTCTCTATTTAATTAAAATAAAAATTCTATTTAAGCTATTTATTAACTGTAATTTCTAAATATTTATAGCTTTTTATAATTTTAATTGTAATTGTTAATAATTCTAAATTGTATCTTAATTCTTTATTCGAGTCTTTATTGTAAAAGTAAACTAATTAATATTTCTTTAAATTAAATATCGAAATATATTTTTTTGCTTAATTTAAAGTGCAATTGTAAAGTTGTTTAAATTTTGTAATATTTTTCTCTAATAAAAATCTAGTAACTAGAATAACAATATTGTCTATATAGTTAATAGCTATAGTATCTATATTTTTGTTATTTAAAGCATTAAGAAAACTCGAGTTATAAAATAGATACAATATTAACAATATTAATAATCTTTAAAATATATCTATATTTGTATCTATCTATTTGAAATTGTAATCTAAAATACAAAATCGAGTTTTCTTGTCTATTATAAAACTCTCTATTTACTTTAATATTGTATTGTCGATTTTTTGCTTGCAAAAATTATAAAGCAATCGACAATAAAATATATTGTTAAAAGTACTTAAAATATTAAATAAAAATAGACTTTTTATTAACTTTTTTTTTTATTCTACGTAAATCTTTTCTATTAAAATATATATTGCTATTTTCGACAATATATTTTTGCGTTTTTCTAGATATAAATTTGAAAGTAGATTATATATTTTTGTTGTCTATAAAAGATAATTGATTTAAATTAATTCTAGAATTTTGCTAATAATATTAAGCAAAGCAATTAATCGATATATTTTAAGAATATTATACAACTTCTTTTTAAACTTTTTAAAAACAATTATAATTAATTGTCGAAAGTATTTTAAATAGTATTCTAGTTATATACTAGCTTAAAATAGCTATTTAAGTAGTAAGATTAAATACAAAAGCAATATTAAGAGAGTTCTATTATTAATTTTATTGTTGCTAAGTATTTTATTTTTTGAAACATTTTTAATAGCGTTTTTCAATTTGTAATTTTTAATTTTTTCGAAATTTATTAATTTAAGATAGTTGTAGTTGTTAATATTTAATAAATTTATATTTAAAAACTTAAAAAAAAAGAATTTTGTTAATAGTTTTGCTTTATCTATCTTATAAATAACAATCTTCTTTTAAGTATTTATAAAAATTAATATATAGACTCTATAAAAATTGTTGCAATTCTTTGCTTATTTTGCGAGCTTCTAAACTTTGTCTATATTGTTGCAAAACTACTTTACTCTCTTTTTGTAAATTGTTCTAAAAATTAATTTAATAAGCTTTTTCTTTTTATAATTAATCTTTTATTATTGTTGTTTAACTCGTTCGATTAAATAGATAAATACAAATATACTTTTTATTTACTAATACAAACAATATTGTTTCTAGATATTCGAATACATTTACTTGTATTTTTTTGTCTATTTTAATTTCGACTTGCAAACAATATTGACTCTTAATATTGTTATCTCTATAATATAATCGATAATTACAATAATAGTTTTTACAACTTTGTTAATCTTGCATTTAATAAATAAATTTTTTAAATTTAAATTTAATTTGTCTAGCTTGTTGTCAAATATCTTGTTAAATATTGTTAGATTTATTTTCTTTTAATATTAAAAATCTTTAATTAGAAAGTTGCTAATTGTAAAATCTAATTCTAGAGAGATAAAAAAATAATTCGAGTTTTGTTCGATATTGTTTTTTACAATATATCGCAATACTTTTTTTAATAAATTCGAAATAGTAAAGCAAAGATTAAGAATTTGTAAAATACTATAGTAATTCAATATATAGATTATTGTCTCTCAAAATATATGCTAAATAAGCTAGAATTTGTTTATAATATTTAGAAGTTTATAATTGCGACTATTTAATCTTACTTCTAAGTTATTCTATTGCAAGTAATAGATATTAAAATCTTCTATTACAATTTTTTTAAAAAAGTTTTTTATATTAAAATTCTAAAAATATTTATTTTTTATTAAAGTTTCTTAAAGCTAAGTTACAACAAAAATCGAAATAGTATTTAACTTATTGTATATATTGTAAATACAAACTATATGTTTAAAATTCAAATCTAAACTATTTAAAGCTATTTCGAAAATAAAAATTTTTTTAGAGTAAAAGCTAATATTTATCTAGAACTTGTTAATACGTTTGTTGATATAGAAACAAATTTATAACTTTTTGTTGTTAAGATTTGTCTAATTTTTGTAAATTAGATTAAAGAATTAACTATTAAAAAAGTATATAATAGCTAAGTATTTATTGTTCTAGAACTTTTAAATTGCAATAATATTATATTTTAGTACTAGAAGATTTCTAAGAAAGACAATTATAATAGTATCTTTGCTTTTATAAGTATTGTATTAGATTAAAATAAATTGTTTGTCTATTAATTAAGTAGTTATTTAGAACAAGAATAATAATTTAAGTTCTTTAATTAAATTAACTATAAACAAAACAATGGTTCTTTAAAGAAGAAGAAAAAGAAGAACTTGTTAATCAAGAATATCTCTATAATAAAGAAGAAGAAATTTTTAACAAAAATAGAATTAAAGAATTTTTCGAAGAATATTTTCTTTGTTTTTTTGTTGTTATTGTTGTTTACAAAACTAGATTTTTTTGTCTTTTTATTTATAACAACTTTGTTGCTATTGTTGTTTACGCTTAACAACGCACAAATTATTGTATCGATAACTTAATATTTTATAAAATTAAAATTATTGCTTATTTTTTGTTATTTGTTTAAGAAAGTATTATAATTTAAATTAAAGTTTTTTGTAACTCTAAATTTCTATATTTTTGTAAAATTTCTTGCTCTCTCTTTATAAGATATTATTGTAAATAATTGCTTTAAATTGTTTTTAAATAAATTTGTAATTATTTTTTTTCTTGTTATTGTTATCTTTGCTAAAGATTTTATCTATATTAAAAATTGCTTTATAAAAAATTTGTTTAATTTCTTTATTTTTGCAATAAATTTATTCTTTAAAGTTACTATATCTAGATTCTTTTTTAAAATAGCAACAACAAATTTTGTCTTAAAAAAGTTGTTTATATTTAAAGAAATTAACTATATATTAAAAGACTTATTGTTTTTTTTCGAATCTTCTTTATTGTTACTATTTGTTTTTTTCTCTTTTTATATTGTTGCAACTAACTTAGTATTGTTAGTTAAACAAAAGAAAACAATATTCTTAATAATAAATACAATATTATTAGTAGAAGACTTCAATTTAAGTTTTATAATATAGAGAGCTTTTTAAAAACTTCTTGTCTTGTTTAGCTTTTCTAGCTTATACTTTTTGCAAAAACAAGTTTTGCTAATTATCTAATACTTGCTAGTACAAATCGCGCATTTGTTAAACTTACTATAGTATTTGCTCTTATTATAATAACTTGTATATCTTTTATATCTAGATTTTTTAACAAGATATTAATAAATATAGTATTTATAGCTTTAGCAATTAAAATATTATCGAAACTTACAATTGCGTAAATATTGCTTAATAATATAAAGATTTCTTGCATAATATAACAACTTTAGTATAATTTTATTTGTTAACTCTAGAAAGATAAATTCGACAACAATTAATATATATTTTTTGTTAATTTTTAACTTTTTCTTGAGTTATCTAGCATAAATTACATTATTCGAGCTCTTAAAACTTAAAAGAAAGTAATTTGTTATATAGAGATTGCTCTTAAACGCTTGCTTATAAACTTTATTGTTTTTATTAAAATATAATTCTTTAGTGCGCATTGTACTTACTATTATTCTATAAATAGATTAATAAATTTTTGCTAGAATATCGAAGTAATAATATTAGTATACTTTTTTAATTAAAATTATAATCTCTTATTTATAGCAAATATAGATTTTTATATTTTTGCTTTTTAGCTAATAAATAATATAAATAAATATCTATTAATTGTTTTTCTCTTAATAGAGATAATCAAAAAATATAAAAAGAAGAAAAAAAACATCAATATTAATTGCTTTATTAATTTTCTTATAGATAGTTTTGTTAATTTTATTGCAAAAAATAATTTTAATATTGCTCTTGCTTAATTTTATTAATAGTTATATATTTAATATATTGTATTTAAACTTTAAAACTATTTATTGCTTAAACAAATTAATAATAGAATTGCTTTAAACAAGATTTTTTAAAACATATATATATTCGAAGTTTTGCTTGTATAACTATATTTTTATATTATCAAATTTGATATGCAAGTTTGTTACTATCTTTTTTATCTATAATTGCTCTAGCAGCTTGCGCAAAAAATTTAAATACAATTTTATTAAATATTTAAAGAGAGTAGTAGATATTTTTGTCGAGTTCTTTTTAATAATAATTACGTCGATTTGGTAAAAGTCGAAGCAAAATGCAATAATATATTTGTACGTTTATTTAAAATTCTTTTTGATTAAAACAAGCTTATAAAAGACTTCAATAGTTATCTTTGCAACTATAGACTTCTAAAGTAAATAATATAGAAGCTTGAGTAATGCGCAATAACTTGTTGTTGTTTAGGCGAAGTGTTATTGTGGTTGTGATATGGTATTTCAAAAATTAGTTCTGAGCTGTTGTTGTTGTTTTTTGGGATGGCCGAGGTGGAGGTTGATGGAGGCTGGAGCGCTCGTGTGTGATGCGGTTGGCGGTTCCTGGCAGGTGAAACAAGCGACGATCCTGCTTCTTGTCTCGGGCCGGCTGATGATCCGTAGCGTTACAGAATTCGCATACTCTGGGAGGGTGATCCAGGGACAGAGATATCTAGGTAGTTCAGGATGAGAGCAGAATATATTACGAGAGACATTCACATCGGGCTCAGAAGTGGTTGGAGCCGAACTATGGGGTAGGTATCATCTCTCTCGCTTTAGACACGGACCAACGCCTCAGATGCCGTCTCAGGTATCATCACATCGTGCACAATGCTGGAATCATCGCTCCATGGCTCTATTTGTTGTTCGAAAGGCTGATTGAATCCAGTGAACAGCGAAAAAAATTGTCAATCACTCCATCTCCTCCACGGCCATCTCGTTAGGGCTGCATTGGCTTCCAACCGCATCAGGAAGTCATTGATCCCGTAAACAAAGAGGTGCAACAGTCAACATGAGACAACAGTGGTCAAGACGCCAGGAATCTTGTAGTCCTACATATGGTCCAGTCATGGGTAATTGGTCGTCAAAGGAAGCGCCTCCTCGGATTGTATCATTCGAATCATTGGGTATCACTCTGTTGGACGAGAA
>JAABUW010006127.1_pt1 | contig 15268 bp, 14 predicted proteins | sample 5560081 | NCBI WGS metagenome assembly JAABUW01 (sample SAMN10711882, study PRJNA513363) | rock metagenome | isolation source: Antarctica rocks | place: Antarctica: Victoria Land, Knobhead sud
TGTGAGACGAGGGGAGCTTGGTAGAAGGACTTCGGTTCCTGGGTTAGGTATTCCTCATCGCTGAATGGGTTGTTGGTGTCAGAGCCTTGCGTAAACACGACCTCATCCTGAGACTGTGGCATCGGTGGGTTGGTGGCTTGGCCAGCTGCAGCGAAGGTCTGGTACGCGTATGGACTGCTCTTTGGTGGTGTTGGCACCTGGTTGCTGCGTCCTTGTGTAGCGTAGCTGTGCATCTGCGGGACCGGTGGCGCGATGATGGGCGCAGGTACGGGCTTGCGAGAGACCGACTTGCTGGTCTTGCGCTCGACGCGATAGTATGAGTACTCGTCGACGTCCATTGGCGATGTCGTAGGTGTGTGCGGGCGCATGTTTGGGTAGCGTTGTCCTGATGCGCGACCGTAGAAGCCGAGTGGGACAGCATCTTTGATGCCGCGGTGCAGTGCACGTGAATCTGGTACGTAGGCCAAGTCACTGTCGGCTGTATTCGTGCGTGGCCTCGTCACGACGCTGTGCGTGCGGTCGATGATTTCGATGTTGCCACTGGATTTGGAGACAGCGCCGTGAATTTCTGGGATCAGACACGCCGCGTCTGCGACCCGCAGCTGATCAGATCCGTCAGAGGATGCGCTCAGGAGTGGTTGCGCACTGGTCTCGGCTGCTTTGACATATTTGGCACGTACTTCGAGCTCATCGTTGTACTTCCTCTGCTCGTTGACCAGATGGTAGATGTGCACGACATTGGCGCAGGTGCATCCTGCAGCGTGCTGGTCGCACTTCAACTTGCACACACAGGCGGCGTGGCACGTGCATTGTACTGAGCTTGCAAGTGGTGTGGCGACGGCGAGGCTCTCAACAATCTGCTGCTGGTGCTGCGCTGCACGTCGTGCGGTCATCATAGATTCGTCCTCAAAGTCCTCACTGCACGCACGATCGACTTCGGGTGCATGCTTATCCCATAGCAGGCTTGTGATAATCTCTGGGGATAGGTCATTGACGTCCATCAAGCCGTAGAGGATTGGTGGTCTGGCGGGCACGTCCGGTTCTTCGGCGATGACTTTGCCCATCATCTGAGCAGCCGCTATCCTGATTTCTTTCTCTTCTTCAACCGCTGCGGCCTCGCGCATCTTTCTCATGCGAACGGCGTCGTCAAGGGCGGCGACAAGACGATTGTCCATGAGTGCGTACCAAGCGGTCTCGAGCATGGAGGCAAAGTCGATTGCAGTGAATGGTTCGTTAGTGTCGCCATCACTGCCGCGGTTGTGAAGCGGGTATGTGCCGGTCTCACAGCCAAAGCCGAAGCGCTGCTGCAAGTCTTGGTAGAGTGTGCGAATTTCGGCGATGATGGCGTAATAGAGACTGTCCCAATATCCGAGCGGCAGCATGGAAGAGGTCACAAGCTTCGGGAGCTCGCAGTTCCTCTTGCCCCCGGTGGATTTGCAGGAGTTCGAGCTGGAGCCGGAGCTTGTACTGGCGACAGAACCCTGGCGTGTGTGCGTCTGTGGCTGTGGAGCTTGCTGACGATGCATCGCGGTGAGAAAGTACGCAAGCGCATTGCGCCCACTGCAGACGTTGCTGTGATAGTCTGGAATCAGCTTTTCCTGGTTGTAGATCGCGAGCGCCAGTTTCTTGAGCTGATGGATGACTTTGAGCTCTGGGAACGGCTTGATGAAACCTTGCTCGGCCTCGTATCTGGCATGTGATGGCTTCATCGAGAAGTCTAGTCCGGTCAAGATGATAGGGTCAATGAACGGCACCAAAGCGATGTCCATGATGGCGGTGTCCAGATGTTGTCAGGTAATGAACGTGCCGCAGAATGGTCACCTGGCGGCTTGTTGCATGCGCGTTGCCGTCTGGTGGTTCGGAAGGTAGATTGACGGAGTTGAGTGTCGGTGTGTGGTGGTGACGATGGCTGATTCGATGAAGTCGTCGCAATTGTGATGGTGGTAAGTTGTTGTAAAGGATTGGAAGTCCAGAAGAAGTTCCGTGTACAAGATGATAGCGGATGTAGTGAGGTTGCGCGAAAAACTAGATGGCTGGTTAAGGGTCTGACAATAGGTGTATTGCTCGAGTGAAGCCGCCCACAATGCTGTTCAGCGGTCGTGAAAGATCAGTGTTTCTAGTACAATGTCAAGACATCACATGAGACGGTCCTCAGAGACGAGCATGCTCCTCGAATACATCTGGTCAAGATTGAGCCACTACACGTGCCGTTTGAGTGACGTGAATGTTTCCGCAGGATTCACCCTCGAAGCGTTCGAAAAAGCTGTAGATTGCTTGGCGTCGTTCTTCGAGCAACAGAACAGTCGAGCACATTCGATGGTATGGGAACATTCAGGAGCATTAAGCGTAACCAACCTCGATCGTGGCCACGGGATAGTCGTGATAGAACTGTGGCAGACTGCTCCTCGAAGGGCGATTCATGGTTTCATAGATGGAAGACGCAGGTGGGCGAGAGCACGGAGACGCGGGTGGACGAGAGCATGGATATGCAAGTATATATTAGCATGACTGTTACGATGTAGGTTATATCAAATGCCCAAGACTCATCTGCCTTGTCTCCCCACAGACGCGTTCTCATCACGACGACTTGAGTCCTGCGCCCGCAGAGCCTCAGCGTACGTGTGCTGTGATATCATCTTGGCCGCGGTAAGACCTCCAGATCACCTCGATTAAAAGAGCAGAGTGAGCATTGACGCGTAATTGGAAAAGGAAGAGAAGATGAAGTGAGGTTGCAGCTGGAGATTAAGTGGTCTTGGCGCGGAAAAGCTTAAGCCGGGATGCTTGTTTGGGATTCCCGAACGAACGAGATGCTGAAAGCGACCGAGACATGATCATCATCTGCTTGCATTCGAGTACCTATACATCGCGAAAGTGGTAACATGTGGAATCTGCTAAACACGCATCGGCAGTCCATCGCATCATCCGTCTGAGTCGTACCCATTCGGCCCACAGAATACCAACGGCTCGGAGAACATATGCATAGAGCTAGCCATATGCAACTCCCCGTACTCATTGACTGTACTCGCCAACATGACACCGGCGAACCCCGAAGAAACAGCAGAAGCCGAGTCAAAGTTCTCCTGGTAACTGCCGAAGGTAAGCGGCGATTGCTGCTCGAGCGCACTGAATGGCGGACTTTCGAAGCGCGACGATGCACTACTGCTACCTGCTTGCTCGCTTTGCTCATACACAGCAGTATCGTGGGAGCTACCACCGATCGAGTTGAAAGCATAGCCTGGAGCGTCAGACATAGTATCGCTGATCTTGGTCATCAACAGAGGCATGTATCTCTGCTGGCCACCGCGGAGATTAGAGATGAGTGACATGAGCTGATGCAGGTAGTCTCGTGGTCCTGTTTCGAATGATTGCTGTTCGCATGGCACACAGGAGATAACGTCCACTAGCGTACAGCTAACGTCGAAAAGCTTCTCGACCTGTAAATTGTGTTGGCCCGAGGTATGGGTTCTTCTATGTCACGTGTATGTATGATGTTCTTGCGTAGTACGATAGGAATGGAAAGACTCACTAAACCAACGCCGTGCGTCTCCATGGCCTGTTTCGAGAACTGGCTCGTTGCCGTCACTAGATCCCGGGACACATCGATCGGAAATGGGAAGCTCATCGGATTGGTCTGTCGCGGCAGATGACAGAAACCCGTGGCTTATGGACAGTTGCCAAACCATAGTAGCCAACCACTTCTGTGAGACCTTCAGGTCGACCGCCTGGCACTCCGTGCCTTGAAGGTATGTCGGGAGGGCGTCTGATAGTTGTTGCTGCAACCCAGACAGCCATTCCATGGAGCACTCTGTACGCGTTTTGTTCCACAGGCCCACGAAGGTGTCGTCGAATGGTCTGAAAAGGCTTACTAAATGTGAGAAGCCACTCAGTGCCGCATCCTCGGCGATGCTGTCTTCCAGGGTCGGTAAGTTGATCGTTGCATGAAGGGAGAGTGGGCGGTGCTGCTGTAAAGCATACGCCCGCTCAGTAACGAACAGCAGCCAATACAGGCGTCGCCGTGACGAGCTTTTCGACGGATCCATATCCTTGTAGGAAGATTCTTCATGCATATCGGCTGTCAATGCCAAGGTGGTGGCTTCGCGCAGGTGGAACCACGCAGTACCCTGCAGGTCAAGGCAGAAGTAGCTTCCAAACAGGAAAAACGAGGTCGTGACAGACCATATCGAAGGTGTTTCCACGTAATCAATGAATTTTCTGACGTGCGTCGCGCCTCTCAGCAGTGTACGACCTAGTTGAGTGTTCGACTGTATGTCCAGTCCCTCGAAAATCATAGGTTTTAGATCAATGTCTGGCTGTATCAGCATGTAGCCGCATAGCGAAGCCACCAAACAATATGCTTCGACGTTGTCATCCATTTGGCCTATAGTGTTTGCGATGTTCTGTCGGTGCAGGATGGGCATAGTCCTGTACATGTTGGTGAAGAAGAACTCGACGTATTCTGTTATCAGTTCTGGAGAAAGCAGGCCAACAGTCCTCTGGAATGATTCGAAGCTTGAAATTGTCTGTATTGAAAGCCTTCGTGCAGAGGTTTGCGATTGTCGTTGCGTTTCGCGGAGCTCAGATATGACCTTCGCTCGGCTACCCTTGGGCCCTACTCACATCGTGAGCCAGGAGATGAGATATGTGGACATGGTTGTGCTCACCCTTGTTTTGAGGTATCTAGAAGGTGGTAAAGTCAGCTTATATCTCGTCATAGTGCTTCAAGGTGCCCGAGGAGTGATGAGCACACCATGAGGTGGAGGGGCAGGAGTGGGAACCGACTCACGCTATTGTATGTACACGTCAACCCACTCGAGGCACAATTCTTGCACGATCGCGGGCCGTCATCGATACACCGGACCTTCCGGCGGTGACCTGGGAGAGCCGGATTCAGTCAGTAACGCTTCTGCGGACGAGCTTCAGTCCGTGGGCTTACAAGCATCGCAAGCTGTGTCAGCAGAAGCATTAGCTAGATCCCGATCGTACGTGGAACTGTGTGGCAGCGTACCGCTCTTGACGCGCGAAGATGAAGAAGATGACGACGGAGGCATCCTTGTACGAACGATGGGGGTGACAAGTCGGTGGGCGACACGAAGCGGATGCGTTAATCAACAGACGTTGTATACAGGTCTTGCCTAGGCTTCATGATGATAGAGAGAGATATCCTATCCCGCTTGAGTTGGTGAGAGACAAACCTATCAATCCCCACCAATATGTACTATAGGCTCAGACGATATGGAGTGTGCATGCCTTAGCGGTGGTGGCTGCAGTGGACATGGCCAGGGAGCGCGGTGGCTTGAGGCCCATCTTCTAGGTTGGGCCCAACACGATTCCACTTTGGCGGGTCGCATAGAGTGAGATGGGTCGTGCTAGAGGCGAAGAACGAGATCCAGAAGCAAGCGAAAACCTTGAAGGTGTAAGTCTCTGCGGATCGCGAACTGACGCATGTCGTCGCTACCGGCGCATCCCGGCTTGCCGAAGCCCTGCTGCGGTGGAGTTTTCGCCTCAACCACCAGTCCCAATCACAATCGTATGTTTCTTGTTGGCCATGCACCGGCGCGAGCCACAAGCCGTAGCTTGGACTGGGTCGTGATGGTGATGCATAACGGCTTGCGACGGCTCGAGGTTGGCCTTGTAGGGGCTGCAGATAAAGCGCGATTGCGTTTGGTCCAGTGATGCAGCTTCGGGTCCACCAAGCCGAGTCCGTTCGAACTGGGCTTTATTTCGGCGCTTTTTCAACGTCCCCGGGCAGGCCTTCCATTCTGTTCAGTATCCATTCGAGGTTGACGTCCAAGCGAACGCTACTGGGTTGTGGGTGTAGAGGCGACATGGCTTCAGGGCTATCGACTTGCCACCAAGAAGAGCCTCGATGAAAGGATGCAGCGGAATATAGATATGAGTTGCTCTCAGGGACGAGGCAGCAACGTCCTATGCGAGAGAGAGGCGACGTACAAGCAGAGGCGGATGTGACTTGCTATTTATCTATGCTCAGATTCCGAAAGACTACCACCTCAGATCTGCCGGGCAGCCGGCAGGCAGGACTTATCTTGCGGGTATCAACACGCATTCGGGCCTTCAAAGACTCCACTTGACTGTCCCCCAAGCAAAACCGCTGCGTCCAGTCATCCATGTGGTCGAATGCAGGCGTCACAAGCTCGGAGAGGTTGCATAGCATGCTTGCCCTCCCGCCGAATGACCTGTCGATGCCACCAGCTGTTTGATGGCCAGGACACCAATCTAGCAGGGTTTTCCGCAGATGTACCAAGATTCGATAATCGTGGCCACCAGAGGAGATGACGTGTGACTAGATGGAGCCAAGCTCAATTTCTTCGATACCTCGTAGGTGACGCCACCGCATGTGAACGTCGTGCTGTCCAATGGCTCTCGGCTTTTCTTCTTTCCCCCTCGCGATATGCTCTTATGAGCGATTCCAATGGTATATCCAGTATTCTTTCCAGCATTACCTGCGCTTGTGAGCTGTCCCGTTCGCACCTTCAGTAACGGGATCTGTGTTGCCGTCTGCGTGCGCGTGACTGTGGTCGTGAAGCTCGTGGTCGTGAGCACTTTCTTCCACCTCGCTCTCACTCGGTCGCCGTGCAACGAACTCATCTGCAAATGCCGGCTCGTCCTTTCCGGCGCTCCCGAAGCGCACCACCACTCTCCGCACTCCACGCACTTCAGTGCCAACTTTGTCCCGGATCACAGCCTCGAGCTCCTCAGTCTTCGCGACAGTCCAGCTGCTTGGCGCTGCCACCTCGATCTCCATCAAGATATTTTGTCCGCTCTTAATGCCCTGAACACCTCGAATCTCGACATCAGGGAGATTGTGCTCTTCCAGTGCTTGAGTAGCAGCTTTCTCCACCTTGCCCACAACTTCCTTATCCACGGTAACATCAGACAGCTCAAACAATGCTGTCTTCGTGTTCGTCCACCCCGCCTGCACGATCATCCCGCTGATTATCAGTCCTCCCACAGGATCAAGCCAAGCAGCATTCGTGATAAAACGGCTGGCACAGATCGTCAGAAGTGCCACGATCGATGTCAGGGAGTCGACTCGGTGATGATACGCGTTCGAAGCTAGAACACTACTCCGCTTCTCCTTTGCGACCTTCATCGTCGCTCTGTACAGCCACTCCTTCACTATAATACTGCCAGCTGCGAGCCAAGCAGCATTAATGTTCGGCCCGAGATCTGCCGCGCCATGGCTATGACCGTGGCCATGTGCGTGTTCGAAAACCCCGAAGTTGGACAATGTATGAGCCATCTCGGGGAAGAATTGTTGGGATAGTGCCATGATTGACGACAGTCCAATCATGAATCCACCAGAAAGAAGTAGACCTGACACTCCAAGAGCACCCAACGACTCGATCTTGCCATAGCCCATGGGAAAGCGGTCTGTAGGAGGTCGGAGAGAGTACGATATGGTAGCAAGCGTCGTGATGTCGGAAATGAGATCGGTGAGCGCATGAAGAGCGTCAGCCGTCAGTCTGTTCGATTGACCTTAGCACGCACCAAATATGCTCAGTGTTCCGAAGCAACCTACGCCTGCGAGTTGAATACATAGCCTCCAATGCCCTTCCCAATAGCCATCCCCAGGTTGACATACAGCCCAATCCTCGTGATCCGAACACCCGGATCCTTCTTGTTCGAACTTGTAAGGTATGTATTATCATGATTGTGGTGGTGTTTATGAGAATGCCCAGCATGTGTCCTCGCCTGCGCAGTGTTGATTTGTGAATCCATCCCCATTGTCGATGGCACTACGAGAGCGCCAGGCCTCCGTATATGGTGTACAATGTTCGACCACTGATGTGGGGACCGCAGGAAGGGTATCGGTCGCGCTCGCAGTTGGGAACAGCTAACGAAAACTCGAGTCTGCCGTTTCGGTTTCCGTGCAAGAGCGAGTGTATTGTACGAGGTGTTGTTACATCTCAATTGCCTTAGGCAATGACCCCCGAATGTCATGTAGACGCGAGCAGGATCAGGGGGTTGTTTCGGAAGGAATGTGCTCGGCACGGGAGGTCGTGACTGCAAATCTAGCGATCTGCCACGTATCATGAGCTCACAGCCGAGTGTATAAATTACTAGCGAAGGAATATCGGCGCAACGAGACACGGGCGGATTGGTGTTGAAGGTACTCAAGGCCGGCAGCACTCCGGATGTGGATCTGCGCGGCAGTCCTCAGTCCTCGATCGGCGTCATCAAAGCTTGAAAGATGTGGCTTCAGGTCTTCTACCAGTGGATGTGATGAGGAGAACAGAAAAGATTGTGCATAGGTCAATGTAGCATTCTGACTGTCTATCGATTGTCATACAGAAGTAGAGAAATCCGAAGCTACACATTCATATCAAATCAAGGCTCATGCAATTCATTCATCGTCAAAGCGTACAAGTACAAGTACAAGTACAAGAAAGCAAAAGCGGCCGTGAATCTGACCAAGGGTATCTAATGACGCTGGCTCGTAGCTCGTGTAACAGTCTCATCATCCTGCGGCGCTGGTGAAAGGACTGACTGAATGCTCATACCGCCGCGACCGTTCTGCGAATCCGGAGAGTGGCGATGAGAGGCGGTGTGGCGGATGAATGACATCGTCGCCGGACTGGTGGTCATGGGCGCCTCCAGATCGTATGCTCGACGCTGTGTGTTGAGCATCGGAAGTGGAGGGGGAGGCTGATATAGTGGTAGTGGACGGAGAGACGGCAGAGCCTGAGGGAGGCTGCGAGAGCGGACATGCTCGTGATGCGAGTGCTGTGCAGTCTCAGCATGGATTGGCCATGTCGCATGCTTTCCGGACGGAGCGACGTCGTCTACCTCCATCTCAGCGTCCGAGAAGCCGATGCCAGAATCGCTAAGGTGATCTGTACCTTGGTCATCGTATGAGCCGTTCTGGCTCGCGCTGTTCCTCTTGTGTGCTGTGCGAGCTGTTGACAACAAAGTCTTGAGCCCTTTCTCCATACACTAAACACTTTCTTAGCCTGATGCATATTTGAGTTCGTGTGGAGCTTGACCTACCTTGCTCTCGACGAGTGTCCACTTCTCACCCAGCCTAGCTCCCAGAATCTCCCACATCTCCTTCCTCACCATCGCATACTCCTGAGCGAGCAGGTCTAGCTTGGGAGCATCCCAATCTTCGCCGTGGCGTTTCTCAATGAGGCGCTCGTGGCGCTTCCGGCAGGCATTGGGTGTCTTGCCTGGGAAGTGTTTGGTGGAGATAGGACCCCAGTTCAGACCTGAAGCTCGTGCCTGCAAGAGGATCTCGTCGTCTCCAGCGCTCCAGATTGCCGCATTCCTTGAGCTCGCAGCGCTCGCTGTAGTGGTCGGATACGGGGCGGAAACGGGTCCATAGTTGCAGACATGAGTCCTGCTCTCTTTCGGCATGATCGGAAAGTTGCGATACTGGGGCATGTACGACGAGTAGAAGGTTGTAGGTGAGCCGCAGGAGAGCAGTGATAACGAGCAAGAACGCAACCAGGCGTCTTGATAACCCGAGGGGCAATGAAAGGGAAAAAAGAGAAACAACGATTAGCTAATTACAAACGACTGAGAACGCCAGTACCAGACCGCAGTAGAGACCAGTAGGAGAGATGACCAAGGAAACAAGGAAATAAGGAAATAGACAAGGAAATGCTGGCTTGTTGTTGTGGTGGTGTATGGTTTGGAGGAGGCTACGAGGTGGCAGCCGGGCCTCCTTATACCAACCCCAGCAGTGCAAGCTGGGCCGCTTCTGCAACATATTCTCCGCATAGGCAACGATGACATGAAACGTGTTTGACGGGCTTTCTGCATCACTAAGCTTCGGCGCGCTAGTTGGGAGCCATAGAAGCAGCAGAAGGCATGAGCCATGTGGTCGGCGCTTCTTCAATGCCGCCGCAGAAGATAGGTATGAAGATGGTTTAGTGGACGTGGCGGCAGGTTAGGAGAAGATCATTAGAAAAGGAGTACCTTTACCTCATCCGAAACAAGCGCGCCTTCGAGATAGGTCGTTTGAAAGGCCGATGCGGAGGATTACAGGTAGCGTAGGTGGCCGGCGCGAGGGCCACGGTCACTGTGCTGGCGGCTACGTTGCAGTCTGGCGGCTCAGGCAACGTAAGGAAATGTATCCAGCGCTACGGTACGGCAGCTTCCTCTGAAGTACAAGCGAGGTGCAGATACTGCGAGATGCCGCTCCTGAGGCCATGTTGGCCGGGTCGTGAAGGTCGCGTATGGGTCTGCTAAGCGCCGACCTCAAGGTGGGATTCCATAGGGCAGTCGGTCGCGGGACGTCCCTTCCCACGTGTCGGTCATGGAGAGCGAGACGCCCCCTGGGTTTGTGCGGGCTCGGGGTCGCAAGATCAAACGTCTGTGAAGTCTCGCACAAAAGACCGAAAAGGCAGAACGGGTCGAAGTTGTGTTATTGTGGCCCGTGCGTACTTAACCGCCCACGCCCTTGCCAACAAGAACTACCTTGGAGAATCCGAGTACATCATGGTAATGCTGTGATCGACGATATCCCACACAATGTCTGGAGAACTTGTGCTGTCTGTAACAGCTATCTTCGACTCTACGCTTGAACGCTATAACGGCAGAAATCCGTGCTCTCATCCAGTCATCACATCGTAGCCTCGCTCTCCTCATCCTCTTCAGCCCCGCTGGCCTCCAACATATGACCGTCTTCACTCGCGGCCTCGCTTGGGGTTTCATCACCTTCCTCGTCCTCCGCCTCTGACGCGTCTTCATCCCAAAAGACCTGACTCTGCCTTTTCCACTCCTGCATAAAGCTTCCCCTCCGGGTATCTTGCTGTGGCGGTGGCCGCAAATCGGCCATGGATGGGCCGCCCCTCGGCAAGCGCGGTGAAGAGCCACCTGATATTGAGCCGAGCCATCCAGACCAGCGTTTCGTGACAGATGGTGAGTCCTGCCGCTGCAGCGTCGACGGCCGTGACCGCTCCTGCTGTTCTCGATCGCCCTCTGTGACAGCGGAAACCATTCTGGATGGCACCTCCACGGTCCCGTTATTGTTTTGGGCCTCTTCCAGTAGGGTCTGAAGGTCTTCGGCACTCAGGACGTTCCTCAGCCGCTTTTCGCGCGTCTGGCTTGGTGGTCTTGTATCTGGTCTCGTCATCTCTCGCGCATCTTCGATCACTTTCTCGATCGCCATTCTGTTCGCGATGAACTTCAGCTTCGGCCACGCAGCGAGCTGACCAACATGGAGCATGCGTGCGAGGCGTTCCGTGGACGGATCCGAGAGGATGTAGTAGAAGTCACTTAACGTTGACTTCGGCCAAATTGTTGTTGTGCCGCTGAAACGTTGAAGCCAGATCTCGCTCCAATCTTGTCCAAGTGGTCTAGGCAGGAGTTCCAGGTGCCTTAAAACCTTGAGCCATTTGTTCAGGTCCAGCTTGATGTATTGCTCAAGTGCTGAGCCCAAGAAACCACCCCTCCAGCCACGACCACGGCGATGCGTAACAGGTCGTCCGACTGTGCCGCGCGAGGAGAAGAAGAAGAGATTGATATGAGGGTTCACTTGACTGACGATGCTAAAGTTGACGTTGAAATGGAGGTTGAGGCTCTTCAACGGGATGTCGGTCTTCAGAGAGCCGTCTTTCCACTTGTGGCCGAAGCTGTACGGTTCGAGCTTGCCGTCTCTGTTCTTGCGCATTAGGACAACTGGGTTAAGAATGCCAGGCACTGCTGCCGAGGCCAGCACAGCACTCCACACGACACAATCGGGTGCCGTGAGGTAGTTGGCCAGAATGTTTGGCGTGTGCGGATCAGAGGGCACGCACGTCACGTTCAAGATGCGGCCAGTCCGTTGGTAGGCTTCGAGAAAGGTCAAATTGCCGTGGCACCACCACGAACAACGCTTAGCCCAGTCGACAGCATCGAAGCGTGCGCCCGTTCGCCACCAGCGAAATAGCCAGACAGAGACGGGGTCGTGGCAAGCGTTGATACGCCGTGCGAGGGCGGGCACAAGCAGCTTCTTCAGCTCGTCGTCCGTTCTCGTTGCTAGAAGTGCAGCCACGAGTGCGCCACCTGACGTGCCAGTAATGATATTTGGAAGCAGGTCAGCCTCGAGCAACGCCTTTGCAAGACCAAAATGATACCACGCGAAACCTGCTCCGCCTGACAAGCATAGTGCTGTTCGTCCGAAGTTGGTGCTGAGATGCCTCGCCAAGTCTCGCTTCTCTTCGTTCGTTATCTGTTTGCTCGCGAACAGAAACTTCAGACTGGTAGCCGTCTCGTCAATGAAGTGCTGGACCAAGTCTTTCGTACCCCAGTATGTCTGGCTGTAGAGTCGCGGATTCTCGAAACCCGCGAAATTGTTCTTGACAGACGATCTGGCCAACTCCACCAATCGCTCCACTGGTCTTTGCCTGCCCACTCCATCACTTCTACTATCTTCTTGCCCCTCGGCCTTTCGCCGCGCGTTGCGCATCTGTTCCATAGCCCGTCGGATCGTGCGGTCGTCGTAGTACGCATACTCATCGTCCACTTTCCACTTGTCGCTACCAAGATAGTGGTCGAGTTCTTGCGCAGCGTCCTTCCAGCCTTCGTAGTCCGTCTGCTGCCGCAAGCTCTTTCGCAGCCGATCTCTCTTGCCGCGCCACGTGACATACCGTTCGTAGGCGAAGATATAGAAGCGCGTGATCAGGTACAGGACGGTCAAGCAGAGGAGCCATCCCATAGCCAAGATCAGCAGTGGCCACTTTACTATGCTGTACGTCCATCCTTCCCTGGTCTCGTCCTTTCCCCGTTTCGCCTTCTTCTTCCGCTTGCCTTTCTTCTTGCCATGGCTGGACTCTTGCGACTCTTTGACACTGCGATGCACCGGTTTCCAGTCGTTGAGTGCTGTGATAAACTCCACGTTGGGCCTTTTAGGGTTGAGAAGGTCTTCTTCGGATGGCGACGTCGAGTCTGGTGCCGAAAGAGCGGAGGCAAAGGCTAGGATGTCACTCTCGTTGTAGAAATCATTGTCCCAGTCAGGCAGAGAGTGATAATCGTAGCCGTCGTCCGGGAACGCATCTTCCGGTGCCTTCTCGGCCATGTTCGCTTGGTGGCCTACGAGGCCGCTTCGCGTTATTGCATCGGGTGGTTATACATTTGTATAGCAGCGGGCACTGTGAGGTAGAGGTTTGATTGTATCTCGAGGGTGTTCTAACGTAGCGAATTGAAACGAAGAAGCACCTGCTGCATCGTCATTCCTGAGACGACGCAGGGACCACATGCAAGTGTTTCGGCAGCCCTCCGTCTCCACATGACAGCCTAAGCATCAACCTGACCATCAAAACACCACGATAGCTGTATTACCAGATCTGATTATGTAGCAAGCTTTTGGAAAACGCTAGTGACTGTCCTGAGCATGCTGTAGCACTTGAGCATCGCGAGCCATCCCGGCGCAGATATCCGACTGCTTGCCGATATGCCAACTTCACAGGTAGAACTGCTGCTACGCGCGGTCTCAAGGTATGAGTACGCCCATGATCTCGCAACGAGCTCAGCTGACAGGCTTTCAGACTCTGTGGCTGGCTATACTTCTCCGCCTGGTCCTTGTCCTTTTATCCTCAGATAATCCTCAACATTCGACGCCGGACTACTCAAGGCCTGACACCGGACTTCCCACTGCTGAATGTCTTCGGCTTCTCGTGCTATGTCATTACCACGGGTGCCTTCCTGTACTCGCCAGTTGTTCGGGCCCAGTACGCTGCTCGGCATCCTCTCAGCCCTGAGCCGACTGTGCGCTTTAACGATATGGCATTTGGAGTGCATGCCTTGATGCTATGCTTCGTGGTCTACTCGCAGTTCTGGTAAGCAATGACAAGTACAGGCCTATCCTATCCTACGACATTACTAATCACTTTTGCCCTTCTGTACTGCAGGCCTCAGCTCTGGGGATGGAAGAAGACCACGGGTGTACGACGGCATGCCAACAAGCTATCTCTGAGCCTGATCTGGGGTGGTATGCTCGCTGTTGTAGTGGCGATCTCCATCGTATTCGCTAAGGGCAACGCTGGCTCTGACGCCGTCGGTACACAGTGGGCTTGGATTGATGTGGTAGGTCGTCAGTCGGTGAGTTGAGCAGAAAGAACACGCCCTGACTGGAGTCCAGATCTATACAGTTTCCTGGATTAAGCTACTTTTGACGTTCTCGAAATATGTCCCGCAATGCATATCAAACTTCAAGCGCAAAAGCACAATTGGTTGGAGCATCCAACAGCAGCTACTCGACTTCTCCGGCAGCGTCTTGAGCCTCCTCCAGCTCGTTATCGACTGTGCCTTACAAGCGGACTGGTCTGGTTTGACTGGCAATCCGATAAAGCTCGGATTGTCTTTCATCAGTCTCGCATTCGACGTCACATTTATACTGCAGCATTACGTGCTGTATGGACCGGTCAAGGAGCGGGCCGGGACTGACGGTGGTATACCCGGCACCTCAAACGTGTTAGGCAGCGAGAACGAGCCTTTGCTTGAGAATGGGTTGAATCAACCAGGCGTGTGAGGAGTTGCCCACGATCACACGACTGGTGCCTTGCCGATCTGGAACCACGACGGACAGCACTGCCCGTCCACTACAAACGTCATTCGAGCGCATCACATCAACTGTAGTGGCTGCCTTCTTGTCCGCAGCACGAATATGTACTCAATATCACCAGGGACGGCGGTTGACTTCGCTCTCGATCCACTACAGAAGCAGTGCGAATCCATCACACATACTGTGGTGGCGGCACCTCTATTCGCGCCGATGAGACGGTACTCATAACCACCGTGGCAGTTGACAGGTGCAGCAGATCGCCTCAAGCTTCAAAAAGGTATTGTTGATAAGAGATCGAAGCGCTGCATTACCTTTGTTGCCGTGGGACGGAGCGCAGCTGTCAAATATACTTTCCATAACGATGTCTCAGGTCAATTCAGGGAACTGCTTACCAAGTGCCACAGCTAGGGTTAGCCGCTCCGTTCGCCGGACGGCCCGGGAGGCAGATCTGCAATGATCGACAGCCGGGGCAAAAGCACGATCTGGTTCAAGCCAGGATGCTGCAGGGCGCATCGATTTCACCCAGGAACCACAGGCCCTAGCTGCGTGGGTGGTTTGCGAATCTCTGTTCTGATCCAGCGAAGCCACTTATATAGACCACCCGCTTCCTACATCTCTGCGCACACTATCGTACCTTCAACTCGGACTGGGCGGAGACTACCGAACATCTCCAGATTTTGGTCGGTGCTTTCCAATCTGGTGGGTCCGCCAAACTCAAAGACTTCCCGGCGACCGCCACCATTCGTCGGGTGTGAGATTCGA
>JAABUW010006128.1_pt1 | contig 15266 bp, 25 predicted proteins | sample 5560081 | NCBI WGS metagenome assembly JAABUW01 (sample SAMN10711882, study PRJNA513363) | rock metagenome | isolation source: Antarctica rocks | place: Antarctica: Victoria Land, Knobhead sud
AGGATAAGTTGTTGGGGAAGATTGTGCAGCGAATGGATCAGAGGGAGTTGTACGCGTTGCAGTATGCTTGGGGTTTGACGGAGAGTTGGGCTGATGCGGGCAAGGCTGAGGAAGCGACTTTTGATGGGTGTGCTCCAGGGGGAAGCGGGAGGGTTAGCGGGGTTGTGAGTAAGGGGATGGGGTTGGTTGGGGTGAAGGAGTAGGACTCTGATCGGCGAGTGTCTGTAATGAGTACGAGCGAGGATTTGACGGATGCAGCGGGTTACAGCTGCTCAGCGAATGTTCGCTCGAAGAGGCGAGTCACAAGATATTGCTATGGCTTTGCAGCGACCACGGCGAGAGCGTGGGGGCGACGACTGGCTGCATACTATCGGAACTGCTGTTCTTGCTTGACAGACGCCGGCTGAGCGCTGAACGAACGAGTTAATCACGATGTTGTTGTGGAAGCATGGCGTCGAGCGAATCGATCTCAAAAAGCAGACTTCATGACAGGCATGTGATAATACTTTGGTCCCCTACGACCTTCTCGAGTACTCCACGCATCTTTCTCACGGTACTACAGAGAGCTTCCTGCTGATGCGTTCGTTAGACCGATTCAGGTAAGAGAGATTACGGCGACGCGCCTTCCGGTATCTCTCAAAGAGCGTTTGGCCCATGTACTTGTTGACATGGGCGCGGAGTGGGTTCGTCGCGGCAAGTGCAAGACGCTCATCTGGCGGAAGGAGGAAAACATTTCACCTTGATGCGTTCTTTGACTTTTGTTCGGCCGCTTACTTGACTTATTCGATGACTGCCAAAAAACTCCAAGCGACACAGACAAGACGGCTTCGACTCCAGAAGATGTCACAACCACTGTCGACGAGTCACTCGACAAGCCATCCGACTTCACGAAAACGGTGGCGAACCCCAACGTTGGAGACAAGCCTATCAACGACATCTCCAACTCCACCGATGCAGAGAAGAGCACCAGCACCCGTGAAGCCCAACCAAATATACCAGAGGTACTCGATCCATTGCCAGGCCCCATTTCTCACGACACTAACACCACACTCGCCCTACAGCCCGAGCGGAAACGTATCCCATGTCCGCCAAACTGTTACCATATCAGGGCCGTCCGGTTACAGCGCACCATAAAAGACATCAGAGCACGGGAAGCCGATATGAGAGCGATACAAGAGGTGTGGCGTACGCCAGGAGCTCGGGTGGACCTTGTCACTGAGGAGGAGTTTGACGAGTACGAGCGGGACATCGCGAAGCTTGAGGAGATTGTTGAGGCAGGGGAAAAGGAGCAGGCTGAGGTGCTGATGGCGTTCGAGAAGGAGGCCAGGGAGATGGGGTTGGAGTTTAAGGGGTCTATCGCCGCATGGCTGCGGGTTGTGGACACGACGTGTCTGTCGAGGAACGCTGGGGGTGAAGCAGGGGCGCTTGTGTGAAGGGTGCTATGTGACCTTTAGCTCCTTTACTTTACCGGTGAACTTCTGCTTATCTTTAACACTGTCCTAGTCACCATCACCTTCTTCACTTTCTAGAAGAACATCACCTCCCTCGAATCAATCTAACAACTCCGCCAACCACACCTCCTCCACAATGCCACGAAACACCATTTCCAGCACCCCAGCACCGCCATCCTCACCCATTCGCGGGTTCTCATTCCCCGAAACAGAAGAAGACAAGAAACGCGGCGCACTCAATCTCGTCCGAGCAAGAGCCCTCGTCTCCTTCGGAAGGGCTGAGGAAAAAATCCAGAAATCGATCAAGGATGTCGCCAAGCCGTGGTTTTCTACCGCTCATATGAACGAGATCAGCATGAGCAGTATCGAGCTGTGGGAGCAGGTGCAGAAGTGGCGATCGAAACCGGATCTGGTGGGCAGTGAGGAGTTTGAGAAGGTTGAGAGGATGGCGGAAAAGCTTTGGGAGGTTGGGGGGTGTCGGAAGAAGTTTGAGAAGAAGGGTACGGGTAGGGCGAGTGAGTGGAGGTGAGGGGTGATGGCTGGGAGCGGATGACCTGCGGGGCTCGAATGCCTGTGCTGTGGAGGCACGGTTGTGGTCTCCCAGCTGAAGGAGCGATGGTTTCGCTTCGAAGACTCTCACGGTAGGTTTCCAATCACAGACTGCAGATAAGAGAGTATCTTATCTCGAGGTGACTACACCGACGATTCGTTTCTCTCTGAAGTGCATGATGAAAAAGAGATCATCGTCTCCTCCTGTGGACATTTAATTCTGAACCTTGGTGCCTCATCTGGTTCGTTAAGTCAGTCTAAGGACAACAAAGAGTACGAAAGACCGGTGCGTACGCCATGTTTCGCTCCTATGCAAGATGGACAAGTGTGTTTGCTATCCACTGTAAGCGTTTTGCTTGCTTCCTGAAGACCAAGTGCCTGTTGCATCAAAGAAAGGAGAAAAAGGGTACATAATCGAGCACATCCTCACACACCCGCACGATGGACTAGCCAGCCACAATCCACCGACAGGGCAAATAACATGGGCTCCACATCCAAGTACGTCGCAGCCAGAGTCAAACAACCTTCACACAAAAACTCTGCGAGCGTCGATACACCGGCGGACGTCACAACAGCTGCGAGCTCAGGCCATACCGATCATCGTAACGACGAGCGCACCCGCCAACTTTCGGAGCTATGGACCGCGGTGCAGAAAGCTGAAACCGACATATCTCGATGCAAAGCCGTGGCTCGCGAGATCGATAAACGCCGAGCCGATTTGCGGGCGCAGGTGACCATCCTTAGTGTCGTCCCGAGTTTGGTACTAAAGGAGGAGATCGACGAGGTAGAGACCGAAGCGGTGGACCTGGAGAGGATGGAGAATGGGTTCGAGCTGGATATGCGAGGGCTAGAGACCTTTGTCGGCGAGCTACGATGCAGGTTTGCAGCGTCGCGAGAGAAGGGGAAGGAGAGTTGAGTACGAGGTTGTGGTGGCTGGTGAGAAGTGTGCAGTGTGCAGTGCCATGCGGTACTGGTTCGGAGTCAGCGCCGTGGCAGAGCCCTTGAATCGAAGTTGTGCGGTGATGGTTGAAGTCCTTTGTTCTCCGGGAGTGAATTGTAGTGGTGGTAACGGCCAATGAGGTGCCATGCTGGCGAGTGGATGTTTTAGCACAAAGCTACATGGATATAAGTCAAACTTCAAGGCAGCCTGCAACGTCCCCAAACTTTCCAACCACCTTTACCACCATGGCACCACCGCGTGAGAGCACCGCAACGGACGCCAATAACTCAAACACGACCTCCGGCCTCGATGCCGACGTGGCGGACATCCTCGAGCTTCGTCGTCGTGAGGCCTGTGATGCCTACCGCCAGAGGGTGAACGCCATGTCCAGAAGCGAACTCAACACGATCTTCAAAAAGGTGTTGATGGAGCTGCAGAGGAAGGAAGCGCTCAACGACTACACGAAGGCCGAGGTGGAGGTTGAAGAAGTGATGGAGGAAGCACTCGGTCAGCGGTTCCCCAAGGAGACCATCATCGAGGAGCTGGACAACCGCATGGCTAGTCTGCGGAAGCAGGTGGAGAATTGGCAAGCGGACGGATGGCTGGAGGCGAGTAAGCACTTGGGCGAGATTGAGACCGAAATGGCGGACTTGGAGAAGGGGGTGGAGGAGTGCAAGGGGTATCTGAGGAACAAGAAGGAAGGTTGAAAGTGAGTGCACGATCGAGGGCTGATCCCTGCCAAACCTAAAGTTAGCAGCAACCTTAAATGTGCCGCTATGTACTCAACATCCTCATCTCTCTGCAGAATGTTGCTCACCACTCTACCTTATATTGGCAACCTAGATGTTTTGAACACGCTACCTATCATAGCCACCCATGACAACAGTATGTCCACCTGGATCTCGCTGTACCTTCGACAAGCAAGTGACATGATGTATGCACATGCTGTTCTCCAGCACAACGCTGAAACAGGGTCAGACCATGAGTCTGAAAACCATCAGGCCATGGCATGGAGAAGGATCGACTCTAAGCTCAAAATGCTCATAGCCTTTCTGTATTGATCGCTTGGCTAATATAAACAGTCTTGGCTACACTTCGTCGATGGTCGATGGCGGCGGCAGTGCAGTTTTCCACAGCGACAAGGCTGCGAAAGCCTGTCCTATAAAGGGCCGTTCCTATGCAGCCTTCCCCCAAGCTTCCCTACGAGACTTGATTGACCATCGAACATTGACCACTGTGAACACACTTAACACAGCACCATCATGATTGGGAACTGTATCTTCGCCAGCACGCACCTATTCCAGCTCGTGCTATCAGCACAGAGTGGTACGCTCGATGCCAGACAGGACTGCGGGTACGGCCAAGGTTACTTCGGAGCTGAATGTGGATGCGTATGTCCCTGGCTGCAATTCCGTCCAAGACGCCCGCTGACAATATCGGCTGTTACAGTGCAACGGTATAGGATTAACTGGTTGTTATGCACCCCGATCGGGGCCTTACGCCGGGCAATGGGCCTGCTACGACTATCCTCCCGGCGAGGTCGTTTCAACCGTATCCTTAAGCGTGGCGTACAGCTCTGCATACTACCCAGCTTCATCGCAGTACGCCCCTGCTCCAAGCCAAGCGTCCTCGGATCCATACTACTCTTCCGGCACCTCCGCTTCTTCGGCAGCGTACGGTGACTCGTCTTCCTCTTCGGCAGCGTACGGAGGCGCTTATCCATCGTCCTCGACTTCTCCGTCGGCATACGCTACAAGCTCCACGACTCAGTACAATGGTGGTCCAAGTCATACAAGGCCGGCGGGCTCTTTGCATTCAACGGGCGGTGCCACTGTCTCTTCCCAGGCGGGCACTGATAGAGTATCATCCTCGACTGTTGCACCTGTGCCCACTGGCGCCGCCAACAACTTGGGTTCAAAGAGTCGGGCTTTCAGGGTCGCAGCGGGAGTCTTTGCTTTAGCCGTCTATGTCTGAACCTCACCCCGGGGCACTTTGTCAATGTCGTTGAGATGTGTTTTGACAAGAGCTGTTGCGGAGAAGGGAAAACCAGTGTCGTTGCAGCGACACGTAGATAATGCCATGTACTTGTGCTCTTCATCTGGGCGCGTTGATTCGTGTATCGCAGAAGGCTGAACAAGAAGAGCATAACCCATTGCTGTTCGCTGTAAAGAGATGCCACGGCGGATGTCTGCGTTCTTCCTGCGTGCTTTTATCACGCTTGGTCGAAGTACGAATACTTCCCATAGCTCGGATAGTAATGAGCCTTGAAGAGGACGGAGTACGGTGGCCCATATCTGCGTTCATAATGCGGGTCATCAACTTCAAGCAACTTGGAAAAGTAAGAACCATACATCTTACGCGTAGCTACGCACGCGTTTCGGGACAGCTGCGGTAGAACCACGTAGGTCGGACAGAAGTAAATCTGCATCTCGTATCTCTTCTCTTCGTCATAATTCCCAGCATGTCTGCTTCCAACAAGATGATGCTGCAGTCCTTCGAATGGCACAGCGAAAAGGCACACTACTCACGCCTGGCCCGTATACTACCCACCCTCTCACGTCTAGGTGTAACCTCGATATGGCTGCCGCCCGGATGCAAGGCGATGAACCCGAATGGGGCGGGCTACGATGTATACGACCTGTGGGACCTGGGCGAGTTTGACCAGAAAGGAGCAAGGCGTACGCACTGGGGAAGCCGGGACGAGCTAGATGAGCTTCGGCAGAAATCAAAAGAACTGGAAGTAGACTTGATATGGGACGCGGTGTTGAGCCACAAGGCCGGAGCGGACAGTACAGAAGAGGTTTGGGCTGTCGAAGTGGATCGTGGAGGTGAGCGGTGCGGCACAAATACATTTGAAGCAGAGCGAATGAACAGACTGCTGCGGAATTCCCTGAAATTGCTAACAATATCTTATGAAGCTAGACAGACGGCTAGAGATAGCATCGCCAAAGCAGATCGAGGCGTGGCTACGTTTCGACTTTCCAGGCCGTCAGCACGCTGGCATGCCGTACAGTCAGATGAGGTGGCATTCAGCGCACTTCAACGGCACCGACTGGGACCATCGGGAAAGAGGAAAGGCCGTCTTCAAGCTTATTGACCCAGACACCCGTTCAAAGTCACAGTCTGCATACAGTCGCCCGTCGGCAGCGCGTGTGTTGTCTGCGCAGCGCTTAAGGTCTCTATTGAGACGCCGCAGCAGTAACATCACTCGATCTCCCGTAAACTCGTCACAGCAGCCGCACAGACGACCAGGCAAAGGCTGGGCGGACGATGTTGATTATGAGAACGGGAACGCTGACTATCTCATGTTCTCGAACGTCAGCTGGACACACCCTGAAGTACGGAGCGATGTCATCAATTGGGGCAAGTGGATGGTGGAGGACATCAGTATTGATGGCTTTCGGATAGATGCCGCCCGGCACATCTCTTACAGTTACATGCGTGAGTGGATCACTGCTGTTGCTCATTCCCGACATGCGAAGACAGGCAAGGAGCTATTTGTGCTTGGGGAAGTCTGGCATGGCGAAGTAGCACGAATACTCAGGTGGCTCGATGCTGTGCAGCAACCTCCGGGCCATGCGCAGGTTCTTGCCTTTGACGCACCGCTTTTGTACAACTTCTCGCATCTTTCTGAGGCTATCACGGAGAGCAAGAAGCCTGGCGATGTGCCCAGGCTGCCCGCAATCGGAGTCCTGGATCTTCGCACGCTTTTTCGCGGTACCCTCATTGCCTCTCGGCCACACCAAGCAGTGACGATGGTCACAAACCACGACACACAGCCTGGCCGCGAGTTTACTACGCCAATGGATCGGAAACTGAAACCGCTATTCTACGCTTTCATCCTACTACGCCGGGAAGGCCTTCCCTGTGTCTTCTGGGGCGATCTCTTCGGTACGCATGGCCCTCTCTCTGAGCCACCTGTCGGCCACTCGCAGTCATCGAAAGAGGGAGAAAATAACCAGAGGAACATCCTGGCTGAATTGATGATGTGCCGGAAATTGTTCGCACACGGCCTGCAAAGGGACTACTGGGACTCGCCAAGTTGCATCGGCTGGACTCGTACTGGTGACGAGATGCGACCGGGATGTGCTGTCGTTGTGAGCATAGGCAATATCGCCCAAGCAATTCAGAAGGGCGCTCGTGCCCAGAGCAATTACAAGAAGATGTTCCTCGGTAAGCCTGGAGATGTGTTCTACGACATTCTCGGCCACATCGCAGAGGATGTCCGCATTGACGAGAAAGGGATTGGCTCTTTCCCGCTTCGAGGTCCTGGGGTCAGCGTGTTCGTCGGGAAAGATGCACCAGGCGTCGAGGACTTCCCCGTGTTACTGGACTTTGGACTCTTATACTCATCGACCTTAAGCAGCCGGATCTCAGCATGAGAGGGATATCATAATACATAAAGTAAATCTTCGACACTAATCTAAATGGTGTACTGCTCCAGGAATCGCTTCGGGACAGCCACAGTCTTCGCCCTGAGATACTCCATACAATTCTTGCCAAGCGTATCGTACGTCGAGCAGCTATCGTACCCACGATCGAGATGGTCGTGTAGCAGGAAGTGTACGGCTCGGATACCAGGCATCTCGAAACGGTCGACTCGCAATTCTGGCTTGCCGAATTTGTGAGTCTCTTCTGGGCCAAGCAGCTCCTTGATCTTGTTCACGGTGAGGGTCGTGCGGAGCCAGTCCCAGAGTTCGTTGTCGGCCGATGGCCTGACGAAGAATCCACAATTGCAGTCAGACGCCTTGTCGCCGGACCGACCTAGGACAATCTTGCCGAGCGGCGCTTTGACCGTCTCGCCATATTTCGACAGATCTGCGGGCTGCTCTGTCTCGTATGATGGCTGCTGGCGCTTATGCTTGCTCGTGTTGGTTGGTGCTTGCATGTCAATCACGTCTTCGCCGCCGAACAGCAGATGCACGCGATGTTGCACCTCGCTTTGTGGCAGTAAAGCAGGCCAGTACTCATAAAAAGGCTTGCCTTCTGCCTGGCGGACATCATTGCCCAAGCTGGCACCAGCTAGAGCACACAAGGAGAACTCATTAGCAAGTGTCTCAGATGCCATAGGGACGGAGGGGTTAACGTACGACACGACATCAGAAAGTTGACCATACTGATGCGGAAAAAGCCTTCTGGGTTTCTCATTCGCAGCAGATCTTGGTCCTTGCTTTGCGCGAAGATACGGAAGTCAACGGTTGCGATATCCTGGTTCCGAGCATCGACTGGACTATCGCCGTTGCGCATGAACTTGAGGCACGTGAATTTCTTCAAGCGATCTTCCCCGAGCTCGTATTTGATCTGGTCCTCGGCCATCTTACACTTCTCATCGATATCGAGACCGACGAGGTAGATGTGGTACTCGGCTTGCCACCCGGCGAACCCAGAGATGCTGGGATATCTTGTCAGCGATCTCTAACCAATCGACAGGCATTACAATGCTCACCCGACTTTCGTCGTATCTGGTGGCGGAAGGCCCTTGATACCAGTTATTCGCACTTGGTCCTCACCGATCTGCTCCATCTGGACGCCCTCCAGTTGTGCGACCACGTCCGAACCATAGTAAAGTGGGCCTTGGATCTCGTACAAAAGTTGACTGGACACCGAGTCGACCGTGACCATCCCGCCCGTGTCTTTCTCCTTCGTAAGGTCGCATTCACCTCGTTCGTTGACGGCGGCGATCGGGAATCCCAGATTGATGTGCTTCTTTGTCTTCATCAAGTCTTTGAAGGCAGAGCAGTAGCCACCAGTAACATAGGCGGAGCACTCGATCAGATGGCCTGCTACCAGAGCACCAGCCAACTCATCGAGATCGTCCTTTGTCCAATCGTGCCACCACCTGCAAGGAACGATCATAAGCTTGTTTCGGAGCCTGTGAACGATCATGGGAAACTTACGCAGCAGCACCGATAGTCGGAGCGGCGTCCGCGACTCTGCCAGCAATTACAATATCGGCACCCTGCTTCAATGCCTCCGCGATGCCTAGGCCACCAATATAGCATTGAGCGCAAATGATCTCGTGCTCCCAATCCTGGATCTTCCTGCCGTGCATAAGACTTTCGAACGTCTCGCCTTCCTTGAATAGCCTTTTGACGTTGTCGGACTGCTCGTCACCCTCGATCCACGCCACCTTCACATCCGTCCAGCCTCGCTCCACACAGCGCTCCTTGACGACTTTCGCAAGGGCTTCGGTATCGCTCGCGCCGGCGTTCACAGCAAGCTTAATACCATTCTGACGAAGATCATCGATTGCGGGTTCGAAGCAGTCCATGAAGTTCTCGGCGAACATGTTTTGAGCGCCTCTCTGTTTGCCCGAGCCGTGGATTGTCATGGTCATCTCGCTGAGCCAGTCGCCTGAAATGTCAGCATAGATCCCACTACGAGGACCGCCAACTACCTACCAACGATCACATCAACTTCGCTATGCTTTGCAAGCCTACTGATGGCGTGTACTCGATCCGAGAAGCCGCCTGCATATGATTATCAGAAATAGCTCGGCTCCCATCGTTGATAACATTACCTGAGGCGCCCGCAATACGGACTGGCCGTCGAACAGAAGTAGAAGGCGACATTGCGAAGCAACTCGATCGTTAGCAATTCTCTATCCAAGAGGTTCCCGTCAATCAGTCCCGTCGATCCAGTCTTGAACAGAAACAACAAGGAGCAGATGGTATGGAGTTTTGATGGAAGTCACAAGATATGTCGATAGGAATTGTAACTGCTGACAGGCACCCATACTTACACGCATCTTTCCAAAATCTACCTCGCGTTGCTCGGTATCCGCGAAACTGTATCCGGCCTACTTGGTTGTACCTGTACCTGCATCGGATAACCTTTGATCCATCCCACTTGCCCCGCGTGTCGGCTTCTGGACCCCCAGTCGCCCTTGTATATGCGGCTCACACGGCTCGCTGAAGGCTTAACTTCCGATTGTACTGCGCACCTTAGTGTCTTGGAGACAACAGAACGGCCCCAGACCTCGATATGCAAGTGTAAAGACGGGTGAGTGGCCCTGTGACGTGGCTATGCCACGAAGGCAGGTCGCTGAGGACTTATAGTGTATCGCGGCGACAAGGGCGTCTGGCATGTTTAGTACTCGAGCCGCTAGACTGAGCCCAACGATACGATCAATCTTCGTTCGGCAGATTCGAACAATGGCAGGTGGACAGCTCAAGGACGGGACGACACTCACAAGCCACTTCAAGGTTCTCGAAAGTGATCTTGCCAGTGTCGTCTCACCTGACCCAACAGAGTAGGTCCAGATCTCTCTACATGCCAGACATCGCTCACCACTCTCTTCTTGTGTACCTGTAGCGTCCATGCAAGGGTCTTAGCCACGCCTCGAGTTATCGCTTTCATGGAGATGGTGAGCGCGAGGATGCTCGTTCCACATCTAGCGCCGGGCCAGTTGTCCGTTGGAGTCAAAGTGGACGACATGACCCATTCGGCAGCCACCCAAGTCGGCAAAGAAGTGAGTGTGACCGCAACATTTCTTCGCAAGGAAGGGAAGAAGTTCCTCTTCGATGTGGTAGCTGCAGATGGCGCTGGTGAGATTGGCAAAGCTCGGCATGAGCGAGCGATTGTGGATGAGGAGAGACTGATGAGTGGCGCAAGAAAGCGTGCTGCTGGTGGTAGCAAGATATGACCACGTCCATCAGCAGTGGTGAGAGTAATCTGCATTGCAGTATTGGATCTTTCGATGCGCGTGAGGAAGGGGTTGGGAAGTCAAATAGATAAACGACACATGGGCATATCACAGCCGAGCCTTGCTGCTAACATACTGGTTCGCTGAACCCAATATCTCAGCAGCTTCTGCTACAATCTCGTCGACAATCTCCTTCGCGCTCTGATTGGGTTTATTGACCATTCCTGCAACCACGCCCATTGGCCTACCAAGAGTTAGCATACATCCTACTTGAGACACCTGTTGACTTACCTTAGCGTCGCGTTGTCCTGAATCTCCTCAGTCAACTCTCCAGCAGCATGCAGTCTATCCAATTCGTACTCCAAAGGCACCTTCCCTTGATCTGTTAATTCTTTGATCTGAGGTTGTCGATTCAGCTCCCAGTCTTTGATATAGGCATTTGACAGTGCTCGTAGCGGCCTTCCGCTCCAGACCACAGATTTGACAGCCGAATCGAAGTCCGCATCGATCACTGCCTGCTTCGCGAACTTGGACGCTCCAGATTCTTTCGCCGTTACAAATCTCGTTCCGATCCACACAGCTTGAGCACCAAGCATCAGTGCTGCAGCGAGGCTTCGGCCATCATTCACGCCTCCGGCTGCCACCAACTGCACCGGTTTGCCAGTCAGTGGAGACTTGTATTGCTTGCATATGTCCGCACAAGCAGGTATCAGGATGCTGAAAGCAATGTCACCTCCGCAAGGTCAGCGAACACTCGGTACATGAGGACGCGCCGGTGCTTACCAGTATGACCACCAGCCTCGCCACCCTGGGCGCAAATGATATCGACACCAACGGCACACGCTTTATGGACATGCTTTGGGTGACCAATCTACGCGAGTTGTCAGAGTTCGATCTGCGGATATAAAAACCATTGTCCATTGAGATTTTGTCTGCGTTCGACGTTGGAGAGCCACCCCGAAGCCATCTCGCGATTTCGTAGAACCCGCAAGATCGATAGGGTGGCTGATAACATACCATATTCATGACCAACACTCCAGCCTCGTGGAAGCGATCAACAACTCGCTTCGGTGGCACACCAACGGCCGAGACGAACATAGAAGCACCACCTGCAATGATGGTTTCAACCAAGTCGTCGAGCTTGCCTTTGGTGTAATCCACTAGAAAGTCGCCTTAGCTCGATGTCAACACGTTGCTGGTCACAATATTTACCGTTCGTCTTCCTAGCCGACCCACCGACCTGAGGAATGAGCAGATCGACGCCGAACGGCAAAGAAGGATCCCGGAGGAGAGACTTGAGTTCAGCGATCATTTCCTTGAGCATCTCGTTCGCTGTGGAGACGATTGTCAATGGTGGCCAGCGTATATGTGAGGGAAGAGCTACTGTAGCCGACACCCCCAATGACACCCAAACCACCCGCATTGGACACGGCTGCTGCCATTTCACTTCCAGATGTCTGGCCCATGCCTGCCAGCATGATCGGGTGCTGGATTTTCAGCTGTCGCGTGAGTTCCGTTGTGACCGCCATGGTGAAGGTCGGATTGCTTGGTGGTGGTTGAAAGCCTTGTAAGTACTGCTGACTGAGACGCTCGATGCGTAGGAAATGTAAGACGTTGGCCTACTGTTGCGTCGTTCAAGCGTAGAGTGAAGTGCAGATCGAAGTATAACTTTGGTATATCTGACCAGCGTGCCTCGGTGTCTCGCGTTGCCGAACGTTTGCGGGGGACGCGAAAACTTGTTGCCAATGCGAGAAACATCCTAGGAGTAGTAGGGTCCTGCGCACATTGCTCGATACCGTATTCAAGGCTTTGCGAAGCCACGGAGCAACAAACAAATGGCTCGTCGAGGAAGTGGAGATCACTTACGAAGCAACCGATGCCACAGAGCCCTAATGTACAGTACTGCCCTCTACCATCTACTTCTATCCACCCCATGAAAATGCAGGACCGCTGTGTTGTGCTAGGAATCAGGCTCGTAGGATTGAATCAGCCACGAAGAGCATGCCACTTGAATGCATACCCTCCTTCCCGGGCACACCCATTACTTCCGCACCTTCGACCTCGTTCTTGAGAAATCGCTATGCTGCCCTTACTTCGCGATCTCAACACCACCGGTGGCACTGTATTTGATTAGCAAAGGTCCGTATCGTGATCGTTTAACGACGTGTACTCACCCAATCACCCGCTTGATATCACCGTAAATCGCAAACTGCCCAGCAGTCAATGTGCCCACCATGAACAGACGCGCTGGCAGACCACCGAAGCTTCCCCTCAGACCCAGCTCTTGCGCGATCTTCACAAGGCGGCTCACGGTGCCCTCACCAGGTAGACCCTTGGTCTTGTTGATCTTGCTGAGCATGGTATCGGCGGGCTGAGAGATGATGGCGGCGGCGAAACCGGCGATGAGACCGGATCCAAGGTTGACGGTGGTGTTCATGCCGTTGCTGGCGGAGGCCTTGTCGACAAAGTTGGCATAGACTGCCTCGGAAACTTTCTCGTAGACGACGAACTTGGCCATGGTGTATGGGACTCTGTAGCGCAAGATCTGTCAGCAAACAGCTCGTTTATTTAGGGATGTGGTTATGCAACGCACTGCTTGAAAAGGATTGGTCCGAAGCCAGAGTAGAAGGCGCCAAGACCCTCCTGCTTGAAGATCTTGCTCATTCCGCTGACGAGGCCATTGGCGAAGGTGGGGTCGGAGACAAGACGAATACGGGTAGCTTCGAGAGGGCAGAGGGCAATGTCGGCGAAGAACTCGGCGCAACCGGCGGAGGCAAGGTAGACGGCGGTGCGGTTGTTGGCGGCAGTCTCATACCCGAGCAGCGAGATGGATTGCTGCTTGAAGAACTCGTATCCGCCGAACTTGAAAGCACCCTGAAGAAAGTAGCCGGCGAATGTTGGGCCAGCACCAGTGAGGAGGGCACCGGCGCCTTCTTTGGCGATGACCTGGCGGAAGCCACCGATCAGGCCACGGTTGTAGGTCACGGGGTCGAGCTGGATGCGCGTCTTCACACTACGCATCGCCATACGTTGTCAGTTTTTGTTTCCATGCGCCATTGATGCTAGAGCTTCTCTTACACGTCAACCGGTGTGAGGCCTCCATGCGTAAGGGAGCAGCACACGGCACCGGCGAAGGCGAAGCGCGAGTAGAGGGCGACACCGCTGAGCTTCTCAGCTGTTCCTGCGGGTGCCGCAGCCTCGACCTTCTGCTTGACCTCCTCCAGCTTCGCGCCAGCTTGTTGCACTGTTCCGCTCATCGTGTTGGTCGTGTCGGTATCGAGGTGGTAGTAGGTATTGTCGAATCGCCTCAGCGATATTGGCTTGTCCAAATGAAATGAGTGGAGTGATGATTTTCGTGAGGTTCGTTAGAGAGGCAGGAGATGCTTAGATCTGAATATGAACTGTCAAGAAAATATATCGGAGCGACGGAAGGGGTGTTGCCGTGTTGGGAAGCTCAATCTTTGCAGCCAATGGATTGACACGTGCGAGCCGCTTGCCGTTGCCAACGACCGTGCATTCGGCAATCAACGAGCCTACACTTCTACCTCCTACAGTGAGGTGCACCAACCTCACGCACTTTGTACCCGCAGATGCACGACAAGCATCAATAGGGCATACCGCCAGCATGCGCTATTTATCACAACTTGATGCTAAGGAGGAAGTGACATGTAACGGACTGCTCGGCCAGGCCAGCAACTTCGCCGCTGCAGTCTGCCGATGCTAAAGGCCTTTGATTCAGTACTGAACGGCGAGCGTACTGCTCACATGAACGCATATAAGTTATCCGGTTGCGCTGTGCTGGACTCGCCGACTTGACTATCATCGATGTTGCGATACGGCCGACCTGACATCGCCCTCCCCGTTCCCCTCAACCTCGGAGGCAATACAAGGCCGCTACACGCGTCTCGAGCCAATATCACAGAAGCACATGCCAACTTTATGGGACAATCTGGATTGCGACAGCCACTCGACACTCGGCTTTCTGCCATGGTCGCAACCGAAAAGCGCAGCTGAGCTCTCGATCTTGTCCGACCATCTGCAACGTGAAAGAGGGTACAGCATCTACGCCATCGTCGGCGACCCCAAGCGTGTTAACCCTACAGCACGTACACCAATCCGTGAGGAAGCGCTGGGGACCATCGGCTACCTCGAAATCAACCCGCAACACCGGTCGGTCGAGATTGGGGCAGTGGCGTTTGGCATTGCGCTCCGACAGTCTGCCGCAGCGACAGAAGCTCACTACCTTCTCCTCTGCAATGTTTCCGAGCCCAAGGTCTCGCCTCCTTATCGACGCATCGCTTGGAAGAACAACCATCGGGATATCAATTCTCTACGTGCCGCTATGAGGATCGGCGACTCCTTCGATGGCACATAGCGCAATCACATGTTACTTCGAGGTGAGTCGCAGGATACGGATCGGTCGAGTATGGCCGACATCGAGTGGGTGGAGGTGAAGGAGGATCTGGAACGCTGGTTGGCCGAGGACAATTTCGACGAGTATGGCGAGCGGATTCTGAGGCTGAAGCAGATCAGAGAAGGGCTGCATACCAACCCTCGCTGTGTTTAACGATTTAACGTGTCTATCGGAGCTGGAGCATCTCACTCCTGTGAACAAGAGTATAGCATCCGTCTCTGATCGACCCCAAAGTTCCACCACGAGACTCTGCACTTCGCACATCGA
>JAABUW010006130.1_pt1 | contig 15263 bp, 13 predicted proteins | sample 5560081 | NCBI WGS metagenome assembly JAABUW01 (sample SAMN10711882, study PRJNA513363) | rock metagenome | isolation source: Antarctica rocks | place: Antarctica: Victoria Land, Knobhead sud
ACGCGGATCTTCTCGGCGATCGCTCGAGTCTGACGGCCCAGGTACGGCTCCGACAACACCTCGAACACGACCTCGACAGGGGCGTCGATGTCGGCCCCGAACGGTCCCAACAGGCGGGTCGTCCGCCTCCAACCGAGGTCAACCGGCGCCGCGCGGTAACCAGGCCGAGGTAGACACCAGCGAGCGAGCCCACTGCCCCCAGCGCCGCTATCGTCAACTTGCCGAGAAGCCGCACCCGCACACCATGCCGCCTCCCATCGCCAGCCGAGCCAGGGTGGCGAGCCGGCGTGCGGGTGGCCGGCCAGAATAGGCCCGGACGCGGATGCCGACATCGTACGAGGGGCGGATTGCATGGCCGAGGTGTTGCTGTTCCATCACGCACACGGGCTGACAAAGGGAGTCCTCGACTTCGCCGACGAGCTGCGTCGGCGCGGCCACGTTATGCACGTGCCGGATCTGTACGACGGCCGGGTGTTCAACAGCCTGGACGACGGCCTGGGCTACGCCCGAGAGACTGGCTTCCCGGCGATCCAGCAGCGCGGGATCGATGCCGCGGAAGGGTTGCCCCCAGAGCTTGTCTACGCGGGATTCTCACTCGGGGCGATGCCGGCGCAGCAGTTGGCTCAGACGAGGCCAGGCGCCCGCGGGGCATTGCTCTTCCACTCGTGCGTCCCGACTTCGGAGTTCGGCACTGACTGGCCGGCGGGCGTACCGGTGCAGGTGCACGGCATGGATGCCGACCCGTTCTTCGTCGGCGACGGTGACATCGACGCCGCGCGGGCGCTGATGAAGGTGGCCGAACACGGTGAGCTGTTCCTGTACCCGGGTGACCAGCACCTCTTCGCTGACCCCAGCCTGCCGTGGTACGACGCACCGGCCTCCGCCCTGCTGACCCGACGGGTCCTGGACTTCCTCGACGGGCGGTAACGGCCTATTCAGCGCAGGGGATCCACGACGCGATGGCCCTGATCCTTGGGCTAGTCACGATCACCGGCGGCTCGATGGCTGTCCTCAGGCCGTATCCGCCCGGCGGCCGGCGCTAATCCGAACGCGCCAGCCGCCTCTTGATTTCGGGCAGGGACAACGAACTGGTGACTACGACGATCTCCGTCGGATCGGCACGGGCTGGGCCATTGCGTGCGACCGCGTCCTCAGCGCGGGGCACGGGTTCGGTCATGGTGACTACCAGATCGAAGGCCCGATCGAGCTCGGCTCGCGGGCGGCCGGTGCAGCCTCGACGCAGCCAGCGCCGCAATACGTGGTTGTGCGCGGCGATCACCGCTGCGGCCACGAGCTCCGCCCGCAGGGCGGCCTCCACCGATTTTCCGTTGTGCTGCCCGAGATATCCGGTGAGCAGGCGCTGGTAGCGCGAGACGCTGGTGATCTCCCGGTCGCGCAGGGTCGGGATGGTGTGCGTCAGCCGGTAGCGCTGCAGGGCCACGTCGGGCTCGGCCAGGTAACTGTCGAAGACCGTGCGCATGGCGGCACAGGCGCTCGCCACCGGCGAGCCGACCGGCGGGGAGCTCAGCAGCTCCTCGACGGCGGCCAGCAGCGCGTCGTGGTCGGGAAAGATGACGTCTTCCTTGGAGCTGAAATGGCGAAAGAAAGTACGTCGGCTCATGCCCGCCTGTCGGGCGATCTCGTCGACCGTCGTCGCCTCGTAGCCGTTGGCCGCGAAAAGTTCGAGGGCGGCGCTGCGCAAGAGAGCATGCGGGACGGCGTGCGGCCGGACCGGACCGGAGGCCCGATCTGCGGCCGGGGCCGAGCGCTGGTTCACCGGGCGGGCGCGCTTTTCGGAATGGGGCGGCCGGGCTGGTCGCCGCCGCGCGCCTCACCGTAGGACTGTTTGGGCACCATCACCCGGCGCCGGAAGATGCAGACCACGGTGCCGTCCTGGTTGTAGCCGCGGGTTTCCACCTGCACGATCCCGCGGTCGTTCTTGGACTTCGACTCGAGCTTGTCGAGCACCTCGCTCTCCCCGTAGAGGGTGTCACCGTGGAAGGTCGGCGCGACATGCCGCAGCGAGGAGACCTCGAGGTTGGCGATGGCGCGCCCGCTCACGTCGGCCACCGACATCCCGAGCAACAATGAATAGATGTAGTTGCCGACCACGACATTGCGCCCGAACTCCGTGCTGTGCTCGGCATAGTGGGCGTCGAGGTGCAGCGGGTGGTGATTCATCGTCAGCAGACAGAACAGGTGGTCGTCGTACTCGGTCACGGTCTTGCCGGGCCAGTGCCGGTAGGTCGCCCCCACCTCGAATTCTTCGTAGTAGCGGCCGAACCGGGTCATCGGCGGAGCTTGTATTCCTCGAGCAGGCGCCGGCCGATGATCATCTTCTGGATATCGGCGGTGCCCTCACCGATGAGCAGCATCGGCGCCTCGCGATAGAGCCGCTCGATCTCGTACTCCTTCGAATAGCCGTAGCCGCCGTGGATGCGGAAGGCGTCCTCGACGACCTCTTTGCAGTACTCGCTGGCGAGGTACTTCGCCATGCCGGCCTCGACGTCGTTGCGCTGGCCGGAATCCTTCTTGCGCGCGGCCATCACCATCATCTGGTGCGCCGCCTCGACCTTCGTAGCCATCTCCGCCAGCCGGAACTGCACCGCCTGGTGCTCCGCGATCGGCTTGCCGAAGGTCTCGCGCTGCTGCGCGTACGTGACGCCGAGCTCAAAGGCTCGCTGGGCGACTCCGCAGCCGCGCGCGGCCACGTTGACCCGTCCCACTTCTACGCCGTCCATCATCTGGTAGAAGCCCTGACCGGGCTGGCCGCCGAGGATCCGGTCGGCGGCGACCCGGTAGCCGTCGAAAACGGCCTCCGTCGAGTCGACCCCTTTGTAGCCCATCTTCTCGATCTTGCCGGGTATGTTGAGAGCGCCGCCGGCCTGGGGCCCGAAGCCCGGCTCCTTCTCGACGAGGAACGCCGTCAGGTTCTTGTGCGGAGCGGACTGCCCCTCGTCGGTGCGGACCAGCACGGCCAGCAGGTTTGACGAAGCACCGTTGGTGATCCACATCTTCTGTCCGCTGATCAGATAGTCGTCGCCGTCCCGGACCGCCTTCGTCCGAATCGCGGCGACATCGGAGCCGCAACCCGGCTCGGACATGGAGAACGATCCGCGCACCTCACCGGTGGCCATCCGCGGCAGCAGCGACTTTTGCTGCTCGTCGGTGCCGTGCTGGCGCAGCAGGTACGCCACGATAAAATGCGTGTTCACGATGCCGGAGACGCTCATCCAACCCCGCGCCAGCTCCTCCACGACGAGCGCATAAGTCAGCAGGGACTCCCCCAGGCCACCGTGCTCCTCGTCGATCATGAGGCCGAAGAGCCCCATCTCCTTCATGCCCTCGACAATGTGCGTCGGATATTCATCGCGATGCTCGAGCTCGGTGGCCACGGGCAGGATCTCCGAGTCCACGAACTCGCGGACGGCGGCCACGATGTCACGCTGGTCGGCGGTGAGTCCGTCGGTCTGCCCCAGCCGGCCCATCAGACCCCCGTCATGTGCTGTGGGCCCGTCGTTTCACGGGGGCTCGCCGTCCTCTGCAGACCGGCGGCTCGTCCCTTGCCGGCCACCACCAGCGCCATCTTGCGCGAGGCCTCGTCGATCATCTCGTCGCCCAGCATCGCCGAGCCCTTGGCCCCACCGGCTTCGGACGTGGCATGGTCGTACGCGTCGAGAATCTGCTCGGCATGATCGTAATCCTCCTGCCGGGGGGAGTAGATCTCGTTGGCGGCATCGACCTGGCCAGGGTGCAGCACCCACTTGCCGTCGAAGCCGAGCGCCGCCGAACGCTGCGCGACGCGACGGAACCCGCTAACATCACGGATCTGCAGGTACGGCCCGTCGATCGCCTGCAGGTCGAACGTCCGGGCGGCCATCAGGATGCGCATGAGGATGTAATGGTAGGCGTCACCGACGTCATAGCCCGGCGGCTGCTCGCCGACGACCAGCGATTTCATGTTGATGGAAGCCATGAAGTCGGCCGGCCCGAAGACAATCGTCTCCAGCCGCGGCGACGCGGCCGCGATGGCGTCGACATTCACCAGCCCTTTGGCATTCTCGATCTGAGCTTCGATCCCGATCCGGCCGACTTCCAGTCCGCCCGACTTCTCGATCTGGGTGAGGAGCAGGTCGAGCCACTGCACCTGAGCGGCGTCCTGGACCTTGGGCAGCATAACGCAGTCCAGGTCCGGACCCGCTCCCTCGACGACCTCGATGACATCGCGGTAGGTCCACCGGGTGGTCAGGTCGTTGACCCGCACCACCCGGATCTTGTGCTCCCAGCCGCCCTGGTTCAACGCTGCCACAATGTTGGCGCGGGCCTGCTCTTTTGCCAGCGGCGCCACTGAGTCCTCCAGGTCAAGGAACACCTGGTCGACCGGCAGTTCCCGCGCCTTCTCTAGAAAGCGCGGGTTGCTCCCGGGCACCGCGAGGCAAGAACGACGCGGTCGGATCTGCCGAGCCGTCACGGGGCTCCCCTCTGTCCGGTGTCCTGCAGTTCATTCTCGGGCAATTCCAGGCCGTACGCGGCCCGGATCACCCCTACCACCCGGCCCAACATAGGCGTGATGTCATATTCCTGGGACGTGAAGACCGCGGCCACACCGGCTTGGCGCAGCCGACGCGCGTCCGCCTCGGAGATGATGCCACCGACGACGACCGGCACATGTCCGGCGCCCGATTCTCCGAGCAGGCGCAGCACTTCGGGGACCAGGGAGAGGTGGGAGCCCGAAAGCACAGAAAGGCCGACGCAATGAACGTCCTCTTGAACCGCCGCCGCAGCAATTGTCGCCGGCGTGAGGCGGATCCCCTGATAGATCACCTCGAAGCCGGCGTCACGCGCCCGGACGGCCACCTGCTCCGCGCCGTTGGAGTGGCCGTCCAGTCCGGGCTTGCCGATCAGCAGCCGCAGTCGGGTGCCGAGTTCTGCGCCCGTACGGCGGACCGCGTCCCGCACGGCCGCGAGCTCGCTGCCACCCGCGGTTGCGCCGACCAGGCCGGTGATGCCGGTGGGGGCGCGATACTGCCCGAACACCTCCCGCAGAGCGCCGGTCCACTCCCCGGTCGTCACCCCCGCCCGTGCACAGGAAAGGGTGGCTGGCATAAGGTTTTCCTTTGTCCGGGCCGTCTCACGCAGCCGGGCCAGGGATACCTCCACCGCCGGCTGGTCGCGGCTCGCCCGCCAGGCGCACACCGCATGGACCGCCTGCTGCTCCGCGGCCGGGTCGACGGTGAGGGTGGCGGCATCGAGGTCGGCGACCAGCGGACTCGGCTCGCACTCGGCGAATTGGTTGACACCTACGACCACGTCAGCGCCCGACTCCACCCGGGCGCGACGCGCCGCTTGGGAGGAGACCAGCGCGGACTTCAGGTAGCCAGATTCGATGGCCGCAACCGCGCCGCCCAGCGCCTGCACCCGCTCGATCTCGGCCCAGGCAGCGGTCACCATCTCGGCCGTCTTGTTCTCCACCACGACGGAGCCGGTGAAAAGGTCGTCGTGGTCCAGCAGGTCCGACTCGTACGCCAGCACCTGCTGGATCCGTAGCGACCACTGCTGATCCCACGGCCTGGGCAGCCCGAGCGCCTCGTTCCAGGCCGGCAACTGCACCGCACGGGCCCGGGCGTCCTTGGACAGCGTGACTGCCAGCAGCTCCAGCACGATGCGGGTGATGTTGTTCTCCGGCTGCGCCTGCGTCAACCCAAGGGAATTGACCTGTACGCCGTAGCGGAATCGGCGCTGCCGCGGGTCGACCACGCCGTACCGCTTGAGCGTCAGCTCGTCCCACACGGCGACGAACGCGCGCATCTTGCACAGCTCCTCGACGAAGCGGACCCCGGCGTTGACGAAGAAGGAGACCTGCGCGACGACGTCGGCAAAGCGCTCCGGCTCGACCTGCTGAGAGTCGCGCACCGCATCGAGGACGGCGATGGCATTGCAGATGGCGTATGCCATCTCCTGCACCGGAGTGGCCCCGGCCTCCTGAAGGTGATAGCTGCAGATGTTGACGGGATTCCACCGCGGGACTTGCGCAGCGGTGTAGGCGATGAGGTCGGTGGTCAGGCGCAGTGACGGCACCGGCGGGAAAACGTACGTGCCGCGGGACAGATATTCCTTGAGGATGTCGTTCTGAGTGGTCCCGGCCAGCGACGACACGTCGGCGCCCTGCTCTTCAGCAACCACTTGGTACAGCGCGAAAAGCCACATCGCGGTCGCGTTGATCGTCATGGACGTGTTCATGCCGGCCAGCGCTATGCCGTCGAACAAGGCGCGCATGTCACCGAGGTGCGCGACCGGCACGCCGACCTTGCCGACCTCGCCGCGAGCTTCATCGGAGTCCGGGTCGTAACCGAGCTGCGTGGGCAGGTCGAAGGCCACGGAGAGCCCGGTCTGGCCCTTGGCCAGGTTGCGCCGGTTGAGCGCGTTGGAGGCGGCCGCCGACGAGTGGCCCGCATACGTACGCATCACCCATGGCGCGCTGCGGTGAGCGCCATCGGGTGCGCGGATCGCGCCTTTGCTCACGTGTTGCGGAACCTGTTGATGGCCTCGATGTGGCGCTCCCGCAGCTCGTAGTCGCGGACGCCGAGACCCTCGGCTGGGGCGAGGCACCGGACGCCCACTTTGCCTTGGTGCTCATTGCGGTGCACATCGGAGACCGCCTGAGCCGCCGCTGCCAGCTCATAGGTGCGGGACAGCGTCGGATGGACTTTCCCCCGCTGCAGAAGGCGATTTGCCTCCCACGCCTCACGGTAGTTGGCGAAGTGCGAGCCGATGATGCGCTTGAGGCACATCCATAGATAGCGGTTGTCGTACTGGTGGAGGTATCCCGAGGTCGAGGCGCAGGTGACAATGGTGCCGCCACGCCGGGCGACAAAAACGCTGGCGCCGAAGGTCTCACGCCCCGGATGCTCGAAGACGATGTCGGGGTCGTCGCCACCGGTCAGCTCGCGGATGCGCGCGCCCAGGCGCTTCCACTCCTTGGGGTCCTGCGTGTGCTCGTCGGTCCAGAACCGGTAGCCCTCGGCCGCCCGATCGATGATGAGCTCGGCGCCCATGGCGCGACAAAGATCTGCCTTGGCCGGGCTGGACACGACGCAGACCGGGGTCGCGCCGCCGCCGAGCGCGAGTTGCGTCGCGTAGGAGCCGAGGCCGCCCGAGGCGCCCCAGATGAGCACCACGTCGCCCTGTTTCATCTGGGAACCATTGGCCGAGACGAGCTGCCGGTAGGCGGTCGAATTAACCAGGCCGGGGCAAGCGGCCTCTTCCCACGTCAGGTGCGCCGGCTTGGGCATGAGCTGGTTGGATTTCACCAGTGCCACCTCGGCAAGGCCGCCGAAGTTGGTCTCGTAGCCCCAGATCCGCTGCTCCGGGTCGAGCATGGTGTCGTTGTGCCCGTCGGGGCTCTCCATCTCCACCGACAGGCAATGCGCCACCACCTCGTCGCCCGGATTCCAAGCGTGGACACCGGGGCCGGTGCGCAGAACGACCCCGGACAGGTCCGATCCCAGGACGTGATAGGGCAGGTCGTGCCGCTTGGACAACGGTGACAGCCGGCCGTAGCGCTCGAGGAAGGAAAAGGTGGACATCGGTTCGAAGACCGACGACCACACCGTGTTGTAGTTGATGGCGCTGGCCATCACCGCCACGAGCGCTTCCCCCGGCCCGAGTGCCGGCAGCGGAACTTCCTCGACGTGCAGCGACTCGCGCGGGTCCTTCTCCGCCAGTGGCAACCCGTGGAACATCTCCGCCTCGTCGCGATGCACTGTCAGGGCGCGGTAAGCCTCTGGCAAGGGCTCGGCGGCGTACCCCTCCGACGTCGTGTCCCCCACGAGGATTGCTTCGAGGATCTCCTTCATGTGCGCCTCCGCGTATGTGCCAGGGCGAACCGCCGCTCTACGGCGTACATCGGACCCTAGTGGCACCTAGTGCCAGAGTAAAGGCACTGCGTGCCTCCCACACAGCTTTTGGGCCGACGCAGCTGAAACTGGGCGGGGTTGGGTGATTCACAGCCGTCGCTGGGGCGGCGCCTATGCAATGCCGGGCCGGCCGAGGCAAGGCCGCTACTCGCCGGTCTGGCCGTCGATCGACTCGCGCAGGAGGTCGGCGTGGCCGTTGTGCCGGGCGTACTCCTCGATCATGTGTACGAGCACCCACCGCAGTGAGGGACGTCCCTGACCGCCCCAGGCCGGGTGCGTCACGTCCAGCGCGACGGGATCGGCTTCGAGCTGCGCAGCTACGACCCGCCGAGACACTTCCACTCGCGCTGCCCACAGCTGTCGCAGCTGCTCGCCGGGGTCGGCGGTGCAGTTCTCCCACTCCGCCGCCCAAGGCATGCTGGCCCACGGCTCGAGCGGGTTGCCCTCACCAACGACGTCGCTGAACCAGTTGTCCTCGACGCGAGCCAGGTGCTTGAGCATCCCCGCCAAGGTCATGGAAGTCGGGGGGAGCGGCCGCCGTAGCTGGTCGTCGTCCAGGCCGGCGCACTTCCACGCCAGAGTGGCGCGCTGGTAATCAAGGAAGCCGAGCAGCGTCTCGGCCTCGCTCCCGGCCAGCGGCATCTGGGGCCGCCCGTACTCGTCCCGCTCCACCTCCGACATGCCGGCCACCATAGCCAAGAAGCCGGATGTGGCCGGGGCATCACTTACGGGCGTGATCCGGCGGCGCACTTCGCATCAGTGGGGCCGAAGGTTGATCGGTGCCGAATTGCCTGCCCCCACGCGTTCGTCAAGGGGTGCGGAGAAGGCGGTGCCCTCGTAGAGGGATCCATAGGGCTTGGGCTCCCCCTTGCCGTAGTACGTCTCGAGCCGGGAGGTCTGCATGCCGCCGGCGGCCAGGATGGCGGGGATGTCGCGGTTGAGGTGACAGCCGCCTGCGACCCGCTGTTGGATCCCGTTGAGCCGTCGCTGCCGCACGCGAACGGACTGGTCCGGTGCTAGTCCGTGCTCGACGAAGTGCAGAGCCCCGCCGGGGCGCAGGACACGTCGCACCTCTCGCACGGCCGCGACCGGGTCGGGAATGGTGCACAGGCTCCACGTGCACAGCACCGCGTCGGCGCTGGCGTCTGCGATCGGTAGCCGCTGGCCGTCCAGGCCGACGACGTCGACGGGGACGCCGGCTTGGCGGATGCGCTCGCCGGCGAGCCGCACCCCCAGCCCAGCGGGCTCGACAGCCCGCAGCCGTGTCACCGCCGGCGGGAGGTACGGGAGGTTGTGGCCGGTTCCGAAGCCGATCTCTACGACCTCGCCGGCCAAGCCGGCGCAGACGCGTGCCCGGATCTGGCGGTTCTGCTTGGTGTTCATGACCACGTTGATGACGCGGGGCAGAATTTTGTCGTCGTAGCGGCTCACGGGCAATCTCCGTCCGACGGTGCCGTCAGGCTAGGGACAGGAACAGCTTCTCCATCTGCGCGACGTCAAGGTCGGCGTTCTCCTCGGACAAGCACTGTCGCAGGCCGCTGGCGATCACGCTGAACCCTGCTTTGTCGATTGCTCGCGAAACGGCGGCGAGCTGGGTGACGACGTCCTTGCAGTCGCGCCCCTGCTCGAGCATGCGGATGACACCACCGATCTGCCCCTCGGCCCGGCGCAGCCGGTTGACGGCGGTCTGCGTGGCGCTCGGGTCCAGTCGCATGGGGGCGTCTCCTCACCGTGGTTCGCGACTGGAGCATACCCCCTGCGGTATTATCACGGGACACAGTGCAGTACGGGACAACCATCCACACCGTCAGGGTCGAGACCACGATTCGCCCAGGGGAGACCGGCGTCATCGAGGAACCCAGCTCGCTGGACTGCGAGACGCGGTAGCCGCCGTGGCGGGCGCTGGCCCAGATCTTGCGGTGCCCCCAGGCGGGTGTCGGATCGCGAGGGCGACGATCACCTCCCGATCGGCGAGGCGGACCATAGCCGGCCACGGCCCTTTCGTTGGGTGACCGGCGCCGGCCTTGGCCTTGCCAGCGGCGGTAGGACCGTTCCGGGGTGCCGACCAGCTGGCAGAACCTCGCGGTCGGCATCACTGCGACGCTGCTGAGCACCTCGAGGTCCTCGAAGGGCTACAGGGCGCCCCTCAGCGCTCTTCTTCCAGGCCGGCAGCTCGACAGCCGCTTCACCGAGTGCCTGGGTGAGGTCCTCGACCTGCGCGGCCAACTGGTCCTCGCGGGTGCTCGGCCCCAATCGGCCCAGGGCCAGCGCGGTCCTACCCGCCTCGAGAATCGGGGGCCGGCCCATCGCTCACCTCCTGGCTCGGCGACCGATCATGCACTCAGATCCGGCCTGCCAGAGAGTCTGACGCGGGACTAGCCCACCGCCGCCTGCGCTTGGTTCTGCTGAGTGTCGGTCCATATGTTTGTCGCGCACCGGCGTTGCAGCGTTCGTTCGGCGTTCTGCTGCGCACACCGCGGGTGCTGCGCCAGGATATGCGGGGAGCCACGATCATGCGGGAATGCTGTTGTCGTACCTGTCGAGGTGAGGGAGGCCGTTGCATGGCTGGGATGGGAAAGAGCTGGCCGTTGGCCGGTACCGCGTCGGTGGTGCTCGCCGTCGCGGCGGCGGTAGCCGCGGTCACATCAGTACCCGCAGTCGCCGCGGCAACCCCGACCCCCCCGGCGCGGGGCACCACGGCCACGACCACGGCCCCGCTGACCGCCACCGACATGGCCGCCGCTGCCGGCATCGCCCGGATGACCAACGACGCCTACGGCAACCCTATGGTCTTTGACTACAACAAGGACGGCATCTCTGACCTGTTGCTGAGCCGGCATCAGTTGCACCCTGCCGAGCTGTTCCGGGGCAATCCCGATCACACGTTCACCAGGGTGCAGCAACTGCCGGTGGCCGATCACCACTACTGCGACTCCGCCGACTTCAACGGTGACGGCCGCCCGGACTTCTTCTGCATGGTCGGAGCCGATGGCGGACACAGCAACAACAAGGCTAATCAGCTGTGGCTGCAGAACCGCCACGGCGGCTTCTACCTAGCACCCGGGGCGTGGGGGGCCGCCGACCCGTCAGGTCGGGGACGGGATGTGGCAGCGTTCGATGCCAACCGCGACGGCCGGCCGGACCTGTTCTTGGGCAACGGCTCCAGCAAGAAGTTCCACAGCCAGAACCGCCTGTTCCTCAATGTGGGCCAGGCCTTCGTGGAGAACACCAAGCTGACCAGCGACCCCCGGGGCGGCGGGATTTGTGTCAGCCCGGCAGACTACAACGGCGACGGCTGGCCCGATATTTTCGTCTGCGGCCGGCCCAACCACCTTTACACCTCCGTCAAAGGTGTCAGCTACACCGACGACGCTGAACGGCTCGGCCTGAACACCGAAAACGACTCCGACGCCCAATGGGGTGACCTCAACGGCGACGGCAAGCTTGACTTGGTCACCGCGTCCGACAACAAGCTGCGGGTGTGGCTGCGCCACCCCGGCGGCTTCACCAATTCCTACACGCTCAACCTGCAGGCCGGCCGCAACGCGGCCATCGCCGACCTCGACCGCGACGGCCACCAAGACATCTACATCGTCCAGGGCCGGGTCGGTGGGGCCGGACCCAACATTCCCGACTTGCTCCTGCTGGGGGCCGGCAACGGCTCCACCTTCACCAAGTTCAACGGACTACCCCAGGCCACCAGCGGCGGCGGGAACGAGGTGTCGGTCATCCCCTCCTTCAACGGACGACCAGCCCTGGTCGTCACCAACGGCGCAGACGGTGACAGATATGTCACCGGCCCCCGACAGCTCATCGTCTTCCACGGCGGCGGCTGACCCCTAACGCCAGTCAACCCGCCGCCGCCTCCGCCGCCTCAGTAGCGGTGCTGATCTGGCTGTACAACTCCACCAGCATCACCCGCAGCATCAAGACACTGGACGAGACCTTCCTGGCCTTGGCACTGCTGATCCCTTACGTGCAGCTCCGTCGGTGTCCGTCCCGGCCGCCGCAGCGGGCCTGACCCTCGGCGTGATCGTGGTCACGGCCGGGGCCGCGGCCGAACACTCCGCGGTGGTCAGTACTCGGTGGCCCTCGGCGCAGCCGGTGGCCGAAAGCCGGGAAGGCGGGGCCAAGGCCCCGCCTTCTCAGTTGATCCCTTCCTTGCTTCTTCTGGGCTACAAGGCGCAGCTGATCAGTGAGCCCCGCACTGCTTGCCGATCTTGCCGAAACCGAAGTTCGACACGATCGTCTGGTGCTGGCAGATGAAGCCGTGCTGGGCCGCGGTACCGAAGATGCGGAGGTACTTCGGGTCGAAGGTGCCGCTGCTGGTCTTGGCGAGGACGTTGTACACCAGCCGCAGGAAGGTGGGTACGAACGCCGCCCGGAGCGTGATCTGGCCGGTCTGCGCGTTCTTGACGGTCGGCGCGGAGCCGTTGATCTTGCGCAGCGTCACGCCACCGCGGATGTCGGGCTCAGCGCCGCGTCCACCCTGTGCCTTGGGGGTCTGGGCGATCCAGCGGGCGATGGAGTAGGGCACCAGGGCATTGAGGTCGCCGTTCAGTGCCTTGCCGTTGTTTTCCTCGACCGACTGATTGACACAGCTGCCGACCGCGGTGTCCTGGATGCCGATCGCAGCCTCGAAGAAGGAGCGGGTCCCGCTGCCGGCCTGCGGCAGGAAGGGGTGGATCGGGTTGGACGGCAGCGCGGAATTGATCTGGTGCCAGTTGGTGACGCTGCAGGTGTAGATGGAGGCCAGCTGCGCCGGCGTCAGCGTCTTGGGGGTGTGGCTGGAAGGAACCGCGGCCCAGGTGACGCCGTCGCGGGCGAAGGGAACGAAGACCAGGTTGTTCTCGGTCCCGGTGCTGCTGGCCGGCCGGCTGGAGCGAGCGAAGTCGATGCACCCGTTCCCGGCGGCGAGGCTGGCCTGCAGGGCGGCGATGCCGGCGCTGGAGCCGTTCGGGCGGGCGATAGATGCGCACCCGGCCTTGGTCACGATCGGGTCTCCGGTGACCGGCGGGCTGCTGTTCGGCTTCACCGCATCGAAGCTGTAGAGCTTGTTGGCGGGCGCCGGCGTCTGCCTGTTGTACGCCTTTGCAAAGGCGTCCATGACGAACTGGGTCGTGTCGGAGCCGACCCCGACGACGTCGTTGGCGCGGGGAGTCACCCCACGAGGCGGGTCGGCGTAGGCGACGCCGCCCAATACGATCGTGGTAGCTGACGCTGCGGCCACCACCGTGGTGGCGAGCCTCGTTGCTGTGAGCATTCGGTGCTTCCTTCCGGTCGACGAGGGGTGGCTGGTCTACCAGCCCCTTCGAGCTGAGCCCCATGGCTCACGAAGATGTTGACCGAGTGCCGGTGAACACGACAGGCCCACCAAGGGGTGCAGGAGGCCAAGACTCAATAAACGACCAGACTGCCCGGTGGATTAGCGATGGTCGCTGTCCACAACCCGGGGGGACGCTGGGGACGAAGGGCCTCGACGTTCCCCCGGCGTTCATCTATCCCAGCCCCTCCAGGACACCCGAGCCGTGTCTACTGACATCGGCCTTTGCTGAGGCCGTGGCCAGCGGCGGCAATCGCAAGGGGGCGAGAGTGGCGGAACGACGCCAGATGGACGCCCTCGGCCGCCTGCTCGACGACAGCTCCGGGCTCACCGAGGAGATGCCGCGCCTCAATGACACGGCGCCGGAGTCAGCGGCGGAAAGCCGCCGGCAGATCATATCCGTGCGCAGCCTGCCGGACCGCTTCTTTCGCGGGCTGACGCGTACCGCAGCCGTCGCCGTCCTCGGCGTGATGGCACTGATCGGGCTTTTCCTGTTGCTCAAGTCAACACAGGCGTGGCGACGGGTCGGCCTGTCCTTCCTCACCGAGCAGACCTGGTTCCCCGATGTCGGGGTGTTCGGTATCTCGGCGGTGCTGCTGGGCACGGTGCTGATCGCCCTGGTCGCGCTGGTGGTCGCGGTGCCGGTCGCGTTCGGTGCGGCCGTCTTCATCTCGGAGTACGCCACACCGGGCCTGCGGCGCCCGCTGATCTCACTCGTCGACCTGATGGCGGCCATCCCGAGCATCGTCTACGGCCTGTGGGGCCTGTTCTTCCTCCAGCCGCGCATCATCTCGCTCAGCCGGTGGCTGTCCGTGCACGCAGGATGGTTTCCGCCATTCAAAGTTAGCGGCTCGGCCGCATCGAATTACACCTCCTCCACCTTCATCGCCGGCCTCGTCGTGTCGCTCATGGTCATCCCAATCGTGTGCTCGCTGATGCGCGAAGTGTTCTCCCAAGCGCCCGTCGGGGAGCGCGAGGCCGCACTGGCGCTCGGCGCGACGCGCTGGGGCATGATCCGCACAGTGGTCATCCCCTTCGGCAAGGGCGGGATGATCGGCGCCACGATGCTCGGCATGGGCCGGGCGCTCGGTGAGACCGTGGGCGTCTACCTCATCATCTCGCCGATCTTCACCCGCTCCACCCGGATCTTGGAGAGCGGCAGCAACTCCATCGCCGCCCTCATTGCCAACCGCTATCAGGAGTCCAGCTCCTTTGGCATCGCCGCACTCATGGCCGCCGGGTTGGTGCTGTTCCTGATGACGCTGATCATAAATGCGCTGGCTTCGGTCATCGTCAGCCGGTCGCGCTCCGGCGCCCTGACGGAGATCTGACGGAGCTGACGGCAATGACCACTGACCTGGCCGCACCTCCGAAGCCCACAGCACCCGCCACGACGCTGGAGCGGCGACGGCGTCCCCAAGAGCGCAGCGTCGAGTCGACCTACGTCCTGGTGGGCTCCGCGGCGTCGTCACTCGGTCTGGTGTGGGTGATATTCGAGCGCTTGCTGCCGCTGAGCGGCGTACTCGGATTCTGGTTGTGCTGGTACGCCGTCTTCGTCGTGATGTATTGCATCCTGAGCGCAATGCAGTGGGGGCACCACGCGGTCACCGACCGACTGGCGTCGGTGCTGTTCCACACGGCCGGTGTCGTCGTGGTCAGCGCTCTGCTGTTCGTCGTCGGCTACACCGGCTTCCGCGGCTATCACGCCCTGCGCCCGAGCTTCTTCACTCAGACCATGGCCAGCACCGGGCCGCTCGACCCGCTGACTCAGGGCGGGGTCGCCCACGCCATGGTCGGATCGCTGGAGCAGGTGGCGCTTGCGCTGCTGTTCTCAGTGCCCCTAGGAATCACTACGGCACTGTTTCTGAACGAGGTCCGGGGGCCGCTGGCCCGGCCGGTACGCACGATCGTCGATGCCATGAGCGCCATTCCCTCGATTGTGGCCGGCTTGTTCGTACTGGCCACAGTGATCCTCACCTTCGGCTACAACAAATGCGGCCTGGCCGCCGCCGCCGCGATCGCGG
>JAABUW010006132.1_pt1 | contig 15262 bp, 17 predicted proteins | sample 5560081 | NCBI WGS metagenome assembly JAABUW01 (sample SAMN10711882, study PRJNA513363) | rock metagenome | isolation source: Antarctica rocks | place: Antarctica: Victoria Land, Knobhead sud
CTTCGCCTGAAAGTCGGCACGAACGTCCTCGCTGCACTTGGCGAACTTGTCTGGCTGGAAGCTGTTCTTCGCAGCCTTGAGTTGCTTCGGAGTCTGGCCCTTGAAGACCCCCTCGATGTTGCACGGACATGCTGCGAGGGCGCGGTCGTTCTTGCCACGAGTGCACGCCAATTTAGCACAAAGTGCGGCCGGTGGCTCCGGGAAGGTTGTCATGGCCTCGATGTCAGCGAAAGCCGACTTGCAATCGGCGTGGAAAGCTGAAATACTCACAGGGCAGATTGGTTGCGCGGCAGCAATGATCTCGGTCACTTGCGGCTTAGCGGTAGCGACTTCGATCATGTCCCGCTTGTTCTTGCGCCATGGACGAGTCTCACGATGCTCGTGAAATGCCTCCTTGGCTGTCTCCGCTTCCAGAGTGCGCTCCTCGAGCTCTTCGTTGCTTCGGCGAGCACTTTTTGTACTGCCTTACGCTTGACACGGATGTCTTCTTCTTGCTTCTTGGCTGCGGCTTCCACCTCGGTGCCCGCAATGCTCTTGACCTCAGCGACGACAGCCTTGAGGGCCTTGTTGACGGCATGAAGATCAGCTTGCACTCTGGCTTGCCGGAAGGAACACGCCTTGAGCGACCTTTCGGTGACGGCAACGTTGTGGCGGAGAGCGTCCATCCCTGCGGTTTGTTGGTGCTGTTGGAGGTTTGAAGGGTGAATGGTGATGGTTGGGTGTTGGTGTCTTGGTTGAAAGTAAGAGTTCGCTGGGAAGATTCTGGCTTTCAACTTCGACAGTCGATGTTGCTCTGGAATTTTGGAAATAGCTGACTCGGAAGCACACATTAATCATGTTCAGGTGAGTGTGTTCTCTTTAAAACTTCGAACAATGGTGTTGTATACAGCACAATGTGTGCATTGGACTCCCTGTACCACGGCAAGTGTACCTTCTTTCAGCAGTTCCACAATGGGATTGAGTACTACACTGTGTAGACTCAGGCACCTTGTCCGAACAATGCCTTGTTTTCTCGCTTTGTTGAAGTCAATAGAAGGAACCATTGCACGCAGTGGAGTATGACAAAGAACCGAGCAGACTTCGTCAACACGAATGTGTGAACAATGGGTCATTATGCTGCTTTTCCGAAATGATCAAAGAAGTCTGTGCAATGACTGGAGCACGGGTAGATATCGAGCATACCCAGCCAAGCGTCGCGTCGATCGTATCTGAAGGGTAGACGGAGGCATAGCGCGGCGACGACGAACGGATTACGAGAGCCTAGATGAGCGTCGAGGTGAAACAGGTAACAGGACGACGAGAATTTGGCAAGAACCAGGGCAGATTCAAAAGGGCTGTGTGCCCTGATTTTGGATTCGTGTAGGAGAGGGTGAGACATTTCCTTTCCGTTATGCGCCGCACCCGCTGGAATTGCTTCATATCATCGCCCATGACCCTCGAATCAGCCTCACCGAACACCATGACCGATGCCAAAGACACCAATATCTACACTGGTTCTCCTCGCGAGGATGTCGCCCGATCAGGATTCACGGTCTCGTACTCCAAGGCCTTGATGACCTTAAGCAGGCCGACGGCCAGAATCGAGCCTGCGAAAGGGCCGACGCAATACACCCACTGCTCGGCATCGAAGCTCGCCAGGGCGACGCTTGGTGCGAAAGAACGTGCCGGGTTCATAGAGCCGCCGGTCCAGAACACACCTAGGCAGAGTAAGTCGATGACAACAGTCGCTTTTCATGGTTGTTTGAAGCGTACCGGTGAGCTCTCCAACGAACAGAGACAATCCAATACCAATCGGAGCGATGAAGTTTCCAGAGTGCTTCTCCGCGGCCAACATGAAGATTGTGAATACGAGCTTAGCGGTGAGTAACATCTCTATCACCACGCCCTGTCCAGTGGTTGTCGTTGCCGATAGAGTAGTGCTAACGTTCAACTTTCCAGTGAACAACCCTTGAACCGCGAAGGCGGCCGAGATGGCGCCCACGATCTGAGCGACTGCCAACAGCGCTCCTCGGAAGATGGAGATCGCTCCGATCAATACCATCCCAAGAGTGACCTTTGACATCCTTAGCAGATGTACACAACCTTGTATTTCATTGCACTACTTACTGCTGGATTGAACATCCACCACTGATGCGGAAATACACCCAAGCATTCACAGCCAGTGAAAATCCGAAGGCCAGCGACGTGTAGAGTAATTGCTGTGGAGTGGCTTGCACTGTCTTTGTGATGACGGTGGCACCCTCGTTGGGATTTGAGGATACATTCGGTGTATGGGCGCCTGAGAAAGCGAAGAAGAGGAACTGTCACAGCGAGATATGAGGGTCAGTGGTGTTTCATCGACGGGTTCTTGTCTATGAGTGTGCTTACGAAGAAGGTCCCGACGAATTCTCCAATCCACGCAACGACATGACCTCGGGCACTCTTCGGGATCAATGCAAGTCCAGTTACCTTCCTGAGGAACTTATGGTCGTGTTTTGGGGCGTCGGTATTCATCGTAAGGCTCTATTTGCAGGGGAGTCGTTGATCTGCAACAAGGACAGGGAAGGAAAAGGCCGGGGGAAGAGCAGGGGTGTAATGCTCGTTATCCCAGAGCTGCAGCTGTCAACGAATGCATCGGGAAGGATGACGCTCGTGCGCGTGGGAGATGAGGTTGTTGAACCCAAATTGAGCCACCTCGCTCGCAAGATCGACGAAAAAAGCCACATCTGGTGAACTTAGGCGCACTTCAACGATTTGCACTCCGCTATTGGAACGCTACCCCAGCGCTACAAAAGTCAATCGTTTGCCATGTGTGGAAAAGCAGCGGTCATTCGCTCGTCAGTGGCAGCATACTTCATGTCAGCCACTTTGCGGTAAACTCATGCCAAACTCCAAGAGAGGCGTAAAGTCAAAGCCAACATCTCGACATCTAGACTGCGGCGTTTGTCCGCGTCGTAGGAGCTCCGAGCACAATTCGGCCCTGGTACTACCAAGACTGGCTCGACTGGCTCGTAATCGCTCCTACCTTACAGTACGACTTCAAATGTGGGCTCGCAAACTGCCCTTGAGCTGCAGCTGGAGCGCGCGCTCGAAACGGAGAACGATATCATCGGAACGACGCAGAACCAGGACTTTGACGTTCTTGCTCCGCTGGCGGGCATAAGTGGATGTGCCAGGCCCAAGGAATATCGGAAATGGTCTGCCGGCTTGGGTGTCCAAGGAACACGATCGTTCTCATAGTTGCTGCACGCTCTGTTAGGGTATTGGCAACAACATCGACCTGGTATCCGAATTGGCTTCTTGGGATCTGTGGATCATGCGCAAAACTATCCATTCTTAGTTGGCAGGTTTACTGGGAAGGCCGTTGTACTCTGCAGTATCCGGCAGGCCGTCTGACCGTGAGGATGGAAGTGAAGAGGCCTTTGAACTTACGAGACGACTGCGGAGCTGGGCAGGTGCTCAGGACAGCGTAGTACGAAGGCGTCATGTCGCAATCTCATCATTTCTGAGCCGCACCACAGATCTCTCAGACCCGGTTGGATCCACAGTCCATCGAGTAGGCGAAGCGCACTGTGTCGCTTTGCGTCCCTCTTGGAGATGGTTTTTATGTGCGAAAGCCATCACATAGGTGGGAGAGCTTGCGAACAGCGATTACGCCAACGATGAGCAGTATGTTGGGGTAATATATGTGAGTCGAAGCTCAATGGTATCCTTCAAATGAACGATGTTGGGAGGGAGACACACATTTTGACGTGAAGTTGAAATGCACCGCAGCCATCCCTGCAGCTTCAACGTCCATCATCCCTGCACATCCACGCGAGCACCGCACGTCGCACCAATTACAACGAGCTCGGCCTTTCGCGATGTGCTCGCGAGTGTTTATGGAATCATCATCGGATCTAGAACGACTTTTGGTCCGCCAAAGTATGTGGCGGCTGATGGAAGTGACACAGTACTGCTACTCAAAGCAACGCTGTACTCGATGCTCGTCGTTCAGGCAACACAATGTACTCAACCCTGCTGGCACGACCCTAATCCAGGCTCAAGCTACAGCTTAAGGATCGTTCTCACTCACACAAACCGCTTTCATGAACGGTGCCTTCTCCAGCGCCTTCGCCTGCACGTCCCAGATCGGAGTTCCGATCTTCGCGAGATGCTGCATGAACTCCGCAAGCAGGTCTTCCACAGCCAGCTCATCAACACGAGTTACATTCTTGAACTCTTCGTCCGTCCTAGGCGTCGGTGCTCGACATCGCAACCAAGTTCGCAGCCTTCGCCATAATATTGTCCCCCTTCCAAGCCTTCATCTCGTTGAGTCGTCGAGCGCGCTCATCCTCAGGGTGTTTCGATAGGTTGAAAGCGCAAGCGATGTCGTAATCAATGTCTTCCGGATGTTCCTCGTAGGCTGGCGACCGTTTGAGCGTGGCAGAGTAGGCTAGGGACACATTAGTGGCTGCACATTGTGTACGCAAACATCTTTAGTTACCTTCAGCATCAGGACTGCGATCCTCCAAGACACAGATGACGATGGCGCCCAAGAGAATCATGACCTGCTTAGCGACTTCATGCTTTTCTTCAGCGATCTTGAGCTTTTGTTTGGCCTGCTCAACTGCCTCCGAGGCTTTTTGGAGATTCGCGACGCAGGGTGGTGAGCTTCGAGCATTCTGTAGGGCGGAGGGTGGTCAACCATTCTGTATGGGGGTGGGTGGTCGGCCATCTCGTGGTGGCTGGGTGTTGTTGTGCGAACAGAGGGTAGGGAGGTGGATAGTTTGTAGACACAAACAATCGCTTGTCAATTCGCCGTCTTCTCTTGGCACAAACTCACATAACCATGGCACTCTCCCGTGCAAGCCTTGCTTCAAGTCCTACCTTCGCACGGAGATTCTTTCGAAGTCGTTTTGCAATTGAATACACAGAACGTTGCCCCCAAGAGATCGTTGGGACAGCTGAACGCAGATATGTTTGATGCCGTCCATGGCGCAGAACGACTCTCGACAATGTGACCAGCAGTACGGGATCCAGAACACAGTGGCGATCAAACAGTGCCTCCTCCATATCAGCGAGATGCTAACACGTCTACCACCTCTGCAGTAACAACAGTGTCCGGATTGACCACTCGTCGATAAGACATCACTTAAGCTTCGAGACTGCTCCACGACATCTGCCCCGAAGAGGGAGCGCAAGCCGATCTCCGGACCGGACGACCTGATCCATGCGGCTGAGGCAATGGGATGGTGTCTCCGGGTCAAGACGGCAAGTGATGCTCTTATCCGTCTCGTGGGCAGAGCATTGAACGGTCGCATTATTAGAGCGATCAGGGCAAGAGAAGCGTCGTTGTGCTTTCCTCCACGCAGGTTCCGATCGCACTCTGCAGGCCGTACCTGTTTCGGGGATGGAACAACTCGACATCAATGTGTACTCAGGCCCACACAGCTTCTCAGCAGCAGCCCAGTTGATCGCTGAGCCAATCTTGTCCTGTTGAGCTGTCCTTGGGAGTTCTTGAGGTCTAGGACGTGCCCGAAGATTGGAGGCAGCATCGATACCCGGGACTGAGTGGCGTGAGTAGAATGGACGAGACACTTCAGCGTCTCCAAGCCAGATGGTAAGCGATGCTTTTATCCGTTTTATTGTCGAAGCATTGGACGGCCGCGTTCTTGTAGCGACCATGGCCAGGAGAGCGTCATCATGCGGTCTGACGATGGCTGCGAATGCTAGAAAGAGAGGTGTACCCTCAGGATATCCAGGCTGATAGAGTCACGACGGCATGGAGCAGTCTCAGCATCGTTCGTCGACTCACGTATAACCGGCCTTCTCATGCGATACCGAATACTGCACATCCCGCTGTATAATCGGCTGCTGCGAGACACCGCTCCCCATGCTCGTCTTCCGCTCCTCGGGGGTGTGCAAGGCGCTGGCAGAATACCGGGTATTCCCTTCCGCATACTGGTCGGCGCTGACCTTACGAGCGTCCCGATGAGTCCCACTGGATCCTTGTGACGGACCCATGATCCGTGATCTGGCACGACTGAACACACTCCGCAGCTCGATGCCACCTCCACTGCGAGAACCTCCACTGAGACCGAGAGCGTCACCGCCCGATGGTCCGTCTGTGACAGTTCTTGAGATGAACGTCCGATCGAAGCTGGCGAACAGAGAGCCGAAGAGAGGCTTCAAAGCCGGGATCGACAGAGCGAGGAGGGTTGAGCCGATCTCAGAGACCTCGACGATGAGGAGATAGTCGTAGCTCCAGGACTCGTCCGCGTCCCATTGTCCGAGGATGACGAGGTACATGCGTGCGCAGGAGATGGCGATGACGAGCAGACCAGGCATGAGGATCGCGGAGAGTTTGAGCTTCCTTTCCAGGCTGACACGAAGTGAGGTTATAATGGCGATCGGCAGAGAGAACAGAATCAGATCGCAGACGACTGAGATCGCGCTGTTCGTGACGTATACGGTGCCCCATTGGAGGCAAGTGTACTTGTCCACCCCTGGCTGGAAGGAGTACTGCCAGAGTCCTGTCACCGGTAGGCAGTGGAAGATGATCAAGAAGACCTGTGGCAGGTAGGCGGCAATGATGAACACTGCAGCTGCCCGGATCGCATAGGTAAGCTTCTGCTGGCGGTCGGCGATTCTCGCGTAGAATGCGAGACCGGACAATCTGCAGATGACGAGAGCTGTGGTGTAAATGATGTGGGCAGCGAAGTCGAGGACTTCCGTCTTGTTGATCGTGGAGTTGGAGAGGATGTACTCGATGTACACGAAGTGCCGACCGGATCCAAGATGAATCAGGACGATGCAGAGAGCGATGAAGGCCCAGTAACAGAACTGTCAAGATCGTGAGTCGGTGGACGTTTCGACGACGCAGATCCGTCTCGGCTCAACTCACCAGAGTTACCAGCGCTAGCCAGTCGTCGAGACCAAACTTCCTTACTATCACAACTCTTGCGAGACATCTGAGCGCCATGATGAGGGTGACGAAGGATCCTACGAATAGGATTGCAATGACCACTGGCTCATCTCGGCTTTGCTTAAGAAACTCTGCGGTGATTCCTGACGGGATGAGATCCGGTTTCGCCAGCGCAGCCTCGATGGCTTCAGAGTTGATGGGCGACGCCATGGCCGAGAAGATAGCAGTGCCGGAGAACGCACAGCCGCGGAGCAGCCGGCGACTTATCACGACCGAAGGACACGACGACTGTGGCGAGCACCCTCTGCTGGCGAGTAGGGCTGATTGATCGCTTTTCAGACCGCAAAGCTGCTCGAGTATCGTGTCTTGGACTGCCGGAGGACAGTTGTTCGTGAAGCTTTGTCGAGTATCGAGTCGTCACCAGCACCGCCATGGACGGGGGCAAGTATATGTAAGCGTGGTGGGGAGAATTCACTAAAAACGTGGTCGGGAACAAGCATATTTTAGGGGACCGCGGAAGTCTGGCCAACGGCGTGGGGCAGTAGTGCGTGGTATTTTGTGGCCGGGCCATTGGACAGCCCGATCTAGTAAACCCTGTTGCTCCAGAGGCAGGCACGGTGGGAATAGCAATAGTCGACAGGGGACTTCGTAAGAACATGCACTTCCTCCTGCATGTTGCATACATCCTTCTCGCCGCAGAGGGTCGAGACGGTGTGATAGCTGTACGGAGGATTGTCTTTGCGCTTGTCGGGAAAGCCCAAGATGCGGTCCTTTCAAGCTTGCAACGGCGTGCTCCTGCTCGCCCTTGGCGTCAGCGGCAGCAACTACGATACATCCAACTCGGCTGGTCTGGCCAACAGCCAAATCTTGAACGACCCTTTCCCATACTACTTCCCACCGCAAGATGCATCCCCGGCACGTCTCTTCGCCATGTCGCGCTGTCAAGGCGTGGACATCGAAGAAGCGTCCATCGATGAGCTGCAGAAGTACCTGGCGAGCGGAGAGTTGACGAGTGTGCAACTGGTGACATGTTACATACAGCGCCATCTGCAGACAGCACAGTATCTCAAGTGAGTACGAACGACAATTTACGTTCACGCGACCATGGCTGACAGTAAATACTCAGCTCCGTACTCGAACTAAACCCAGACGTCCTCTCGATCGCCGCCATCCTCGACCAGGAGCGCAGCAACGGCCAAGTCCGATCGGCGCTACATGGCATCCCCTTCCTCGTCAAAGACAACATCGGGTCCAAGGACAAGATGCAGACCACAGCAGGGAGCTGGGCGCTGCAAGGCTCCATCATACCGCGCGATGCACACGTGGTCAGGCAGATGCGCAAGGCGGGCGCAGTCCTCATGGGCAAAGCAACGCTGAGCGAATGGGCGGATATGCGGAGCAACAACTACTCGGAAGGCTACTCAGGACGTGGTGGACAGGCGAGGAGTTCGTACAACTTCACCGTCAACCCGGGAGGAAGCAGCTCTGGGAGTGCCATATCGGTATCCAACAACGTTGTTACATTTGCTCTGGGCACCGAGACGGACGGCAGCATCATCAATCCAGCGGAGCGGAATGCTATTGTCGGTATCAAGCCGACTGTTGGCCTGACCTCGCGCGCTGGAGTTATTCCCGAGTCTGAACACCAGGATACTGTCGGCGCATTTGGAAAGACAGTGAGAGATGCTGTCTATGCACTAGGTATCATCTATGGTGTCGACGCGCGGGACAATTACACTGCCGCCCAGGTTGGCAAGACGCCCAAGGATGGCTATACGCAGTACCTTGCCAACTCAACGGCGTTGAAGGGTGCGAAGTTCGGCATACCATGGAAGTCATTCTGGAAGAAGGCGGATGCACATCAGTTGGCTGTTCTGCTTGAGATGGTGGACATGGTGGAAAAGGCAGGTGCGACAATCGTCAACGGCACAGAGCTCCCGCACTGGAGGGAAATTGTGAGCCCAGATTACTGGAACTGGTAAGGCACAATCTGCGCCTTGCAAAGTTATGCATGCTGATGGCGTACAGGGACTACGGCACCTCTCGAGGCTTCCCCAACGAGTCCGAATACACCTACATCAAAGTCGACTTCTACAACAACATCGCCACCTACCTCTCCGAAGTCTCCAACACCGACATGAAGTCCCTTCACGACCTCGTCCGCTACAACAACGAGAATATCGGCTCCGAAGGCGGCTGGCCAAACGTCCATCCCGCATTCGGCTCCGGTCAAGACGGCTTCCTCGCCTCCCTCGCCACCGGTGGTGTGCAGAACGAAACGTACTGGCAAGCCCTCGAGTTCTGCCACCGCACCACCAGAGAAGAGGGCATCGACGCTGCACTCCACCACGACGGACACAACCTAGACGCTCTGCTCGTACCTCCGGATGTGGCGCAGAGCTACCAGATCGCTGCGCAGGCTGGCTACCCCGTCATCACAATCCCCGCGTCGGTGCATCCGCTGAGTGGGATGCCGTTCGGGTTAGCGTTTATGGGGACAGCATGGAGCGAGGCTACGCTGATCAAATATGCGAGTGCGACTGAGGATCTCATGATCTCGAGTGGGTCGCAGTATCAGAGGGCCAAGACGCCGCCAACGTGGGATGGATATCTGGAACGGAATATTCCCACTGCGCCACAGTGCGCTGGATGTTAGATGGCTGTGCTGCGAAGATTAATGTATACACCGTTCTTCATACTATGTATGCTCGCCATTAGCACTTCTGTCGTTGTTGTTATCGATCTTCCTCCTCGGGTGCCTACTTGGTGCCATAGAGCCGTTGCCATTAAAGATTGTGTAAGACACGTAGCGTTTTTGCTGACCGTTTTTAAAGAAACACCCCGCGTCTACACTCGTTGAAAAACATGTACATGTACAATGTACTTCGCAGGCAGGCTGTGTCCCTAAACGTGCTCGAGAACCTCAGCCTTGTCCAGTCCTTCGACTTTCCAGTGAGTTCTGGAGTTGCTATTACTTCCGAAATTGTGATACCCAGGTAGGCAGTGGATATGCGCCTCCTCAATGTGCGTACACTCGAGTTTCATGAATTTACCGCTGAAAACAGACCACCATACGTGATCACATCGCATCGATGGATTGGCGAAGAGATCACATATCAGCACTTCCGTGATCGCGAACGAATACCCGGGATTACCGAGACCGCGGGATACAAGAAGGTGTCCAGCTTCTGCCAGTTCTTGTGCGAATGGGGGAAGGATGTGTCCTGCCCTTCGAGAGACTCTGCTGTGCCCAATGTAAGAGGCGACTGCGGCAAATGCTTCTCGAGGAAGTACCAATGCGACAAGGCCAAGCCAAAGTGCTCCAACTGCCAGCATGATGGTTTGACTTGCGAGTACGACTTTGCGGTCAAAGCAGAGCCAGTTGAGAGCACGCCGCCAACTGTGCAACAAAACCAAGAACCCAGTCATCTATCGGACAAATCGTGCATGGCATGTGCTACGGCGAACCGCGTATGCAGCAAGGAACACCCAGCGTGCATGCGCTGCATACGATACAACCTGCCATGCGACTATGGCACAGCGCTCTCTTCCGACACACTATCAAGTACTGAGAGGCAATATGTTTCAGGTATTGAATGGATTTGGATTGACACGTGTTGCATTGACAAAAGCAGCAGTGCAGAGCTGAACGAGGTTATCAATTCCATGTTTCGCTATTACGCTGATGCATACGCTTGTCTGGCGTACATCCAGGACGTTCGCTCTTGCCACCATGCTCCGTCGACGGTTCTGTTAGACTTCCAGAAGAGCTCATGGTTCACACGCGGTTGGACATTGCAAGAGCTACTTGCTCCCAAGCTCGTTGTATTCCTTAATCGGAATTGGGAAGTCTCCGGTCACAAGGCCGGTCCAATACAGACTTCAATTCAGATGAGTGTGTCTAAGATCCAGATGCCCTTGAATCCATGGATCGCTCGCATAACCGGTATCCCGGAAAGCGTTCTACTTGATTATTACACGATGAGGAACATTTCAGTCGAACGCAGGCTCGAGTGGATGGCGGGCCGGACCACAACAAGGGTGGAAGACAGGGCATACTGCCTTCTGGGAATTTGTGACGTGTTCCTGCCGCTCATCTATGGCGAAGGTGAGCGAGCGTTTGACCGCCTGGAAGAAACGCTCAACAAAGAGTCTGCAGATCTTGCTGTCCCTAAACTCCATGGATTGAGAAGTCGTCTGATGAGCAGTACTGGCCGGGTTGACCTGGCTACGACTAGCAAGCTACTCGATGTCTTGGACCATCCTGTGCGAGCTAGTAGCCCCACTTCTGATCGATCTCAAGGATCAGGGCGCACTTATATACCAGCACCATCAGCTCCGCTATCACAAGGAGACCAGAAGTCGTCGGCTCATTCATGGTTCGACTTGGACGAGCCGACATCTTCCAACGCGAGAGCCCGCTATCCTAGGCGAACACGGCGTGAAAGGGACTCCAGAGCCTTTACTGATCTGCTGGGCGGTAGGTCTCGCTCTGATGGCCGCTATCTCCCAGATGTCGAGGCCGACCGCCTGCAAGATTCCGTGTCTGTTGACCTCGACGCTGCCCGAAGCAAACAGAGAGTTCGGATAGCGTCCCGCGCTCAGGACAGATACTACCCAGCGACTGACCGTTCGCCGTCAAGGCGTTATACACCACATCGAACTCGCTCAAGCAATTATCACGACTGGGAAAATGTTGCGATCGTTAGAGAACGACCCCGAAACAGAGACGATTCTGACTCCTGGTCTAATCGTAGAGCTTTGCCAGATGTAGCCGACCACGACGGTGACACGAGATTAGAATCAGGGGAGCTTACGACTAGCCGGCGCAGCAGTGGAGGAGGGCTACGGCGCTCGCATCGTGAAGAGAAGTTGGATCACTTACAACTATCCGTGAACCATCTGATGGAGCTTTACATCGGTTTGAAAGCCAAGATAGAGCCATCAGACAATGGCGCGGAGGCTGCGAAGGACTCCATGAGCCACGTCACGTTGCCGAGATCTGTGCAATCGCAACCATCATCACACGAAAGGTTCGGCACTCCTTCGGTTGAGAGCACGCCCTTGGTGGCAGAGACTGACCAAGGTGGATATCGCTGGGTCCTAGAAGCCATCTCGCCGAACATAGAAGAGGTTGGATCTCATCCGCATCACGTCAAAAGCGATGTACAGCAGCCAAGATGGACTCCTCGTTTTGGCCCACGGATGCCAAGTGGAGCGCCCCACGCTCAATATTTGCAAGGTCATACGATCCGTCGTATCAATCTCACAAGTTCGCGAGGCAGCGGGCGTGGTCGTCATCTGGACAAACCCTTGTTGACGACCCGATGGACTTTCCACCGCCCTTGAACGCGCGTTCGAGTCAATGGAGTTGCATAGTCATGTAGTTTCGTATCTAGAGTCTTGATGTAGACTTGATCGATCGCAATCGTGCATAAAGATAGAGGAGCGGACGGGAAAGAGGTGTCATGGGCGAACATACCGATGCTGGACACAGCGACCCCGGATTGCCTCCACCTTGTGCAGTAGTGGATTGAGCGCCGCCGCTGGACGACCAAAACTTCGCTTTCTGCATCAGACCCCGTAAGAATAAGCCTCTTTCATAAATGCAATCTATAAATCATACTCATAAATCATCCCTCATCCTCATCCTCATCAATCGCCTCCTCATCCGGCTCCTTCGCCATCCCAACCGGCTGAATCCACACAGCATTCGGCGGCTCCCGCGGAATCCACCACAACTGCAACGTCGCCGCCACCGTCACGCCTGCTAAACTGAACCACGCTGCCGCACTGCCGCCCGTACTGTAGATAATTCCTTCCACCGGCGGGGCAGCAGTCCGCGCGGCGCTGAGGAGACTCATACACGCTCCGTTAACCGTCCCTAGCACCATCGGAGAGGGCGTAGCGTTTTTGATGAGGATGAGTGCGCAGGGCGGGATGATGATGTTGAGGTGGTTTTGGATGACCATGATGGCGTAGATTCCCGCGCTCCGCGCAGGGCCGAAGGGGAGAAGGGTGAGTAAAGGCATGAGGGGATATGTGAGAGGGTAAAGCACGATCATCGTGGCGTAGCTTTTCCATACTCCCAGCGTGCCGACGAAGATCGGGAAGACGATTCCTTGTACCAGCACGGATATGAAGCCGTTGGTAGCCATAAAGGAGCCGACGTCGTGGATATCATAGCCCAGCCCGCCTTTCAGGTCGATGACGCCGGGTTTGGCATCTGGGGAGGGTGTGTCGAGGAGGTAGATGGGGAGCATGTTGAAGTAGCCCATGCTGTGATAGCTGCAGAGGACTAAGGAGGCGATGAGCATGACTACTGTGTAGTTGAATGTGGATTTGAGGGATGGTTTCGTGGCGGAGGGGTTTTCGGGGTCGGGTTGGTGAGATGACGGCGGGGCGTGTTGGATCTGGATCGAATGCATGGTACCGAAGCTTGAGCGGCGGAGGTCGAAGTGTGGGTCTGTGGCGCTGGGGAGGCCATCTTCTAGGAGAAGGACAGGCGAGGGGTTACCAGAGGTGTCTGACGAGTCTGAGGAGTCCACTTCTCGTTCCGAGACGCAATGTGTGGTGTCTTTGTAGAGGAGAGGTGCGGTCTCTCCGTTTCGATGACGTTTCTTGAGCGCTTTCAATCTTGCGTTCTCCGCGGCGTGAGGATTCGTTTCTTTGAGGAAGATCATGCCCTGTATGACAGCGATGACGATCACCACCACACAGACGAGATTCGGCAGAAGGAATGGGTATTCGCCGAAGATTCCGTCCGGAGAGAAAACCTCCGGCCAGTAATCAGATGGCTTTGCAAGGTACCCGCCCATTGCAGAGCCAATAATGCCTCCTGCGAACCACACAAATGGATGTATGGCATACGCCGTAGCTGTAGCACAATGTCAGCTTCCCGATCTCCTCTACCTCACAGAGCTGTATCACTCACGCTCATGTTCCGGCTTCTTAATCATCTCCGCAAGCATCGTCTGCATAACCGCCACATTCCCATTCAACATCCCACCTATCAACCTCGCAACCAGCGCAACCCAGTAGCTCTTCGCGAACCCAAACATGATGCAGCTCAACGCAACCCCACATAGTCCAAAAAGCACGATCGGTTTCCTTCCCAACTTGTCTGATGCATAACCCCAGAGTACTGCCGTTAAGACCTCGCCGAAAGCGTAGGCGGAGACGAGGAGGCCGGCGTAGAAGCTCGCGTTGGTGTCGTCGCCATCGAAGAGGTAGGGGACCATCACGTAGGCGTAGGAGATGACAGAGTTGAAGGCGATGGGTTCGCTGAATTTGCATATGGCTGAACACACATTCCGTCAGCTGTATGGTCTTCCATGATATGGATTTAGGTATGTCGGTAGCTCACCCAGCGTAATCATCTGCCCAGTAGGAAACTTCTCATCCTCGCTCTTGCTCTGCTTCTTCTTCTTCCTAACCGCTCCATCGTGTTCATTGATCTGTGCCATACTTGCTCAATACCAGAAAACTTCACGCTCCAAGAAAACGCAGTGCAGCATTAACAGGACGAAGAAGCACTCAAGCAAGACTCGCACCCTCAACCATAGATACAAGTACGAGCAGACAGATGTAAAAGAGAAGAGCGATCACACAAGAACAGTAAACCTCAAACCTCAACTTAGATTACTGAGAGAGATCTGCACATGCAGCCAGCCTTCCGGTTTCCGAAGGAGGGACTCCGAAGGGATCCATATTGGCATCTGCAGCGCCGACCGACCGCATTCGCGCGTCTATACGGCTCCATCAAAAGGCAAAATAACTGCATCAACCGCATCCAACCCGTAAGGTTAAAGATGAGGTCCCGGGTTGAGCTCTTGGACCCGGTCTCGCGGTCCGGGCTGCCTAATCTTCGAAATTTCTCACCTCCAAGCAACTCCAAGAGTGGGGTGGAGGTGGAGTTGTGGGAACTGCGAAGGACCCGGTGCTTCGGTTCCTCTGTCCGAGAAGGCGCCACCCGCTGCTCTGCGTGGCACCGTGCGTGGGATATTCTGGAGATGAGTACGACCGTAAGGTATGGTTGTAGTTCCGGCTCCAGGGCCTGCGGTATCTGAATGATCGTCCCGTCCACGCGCCTGTCGTGCAGAATCGATGTGCTCGTGATGGGGTTATATGTATCCCCGACGTGGCACCCGCGAACGGGCATCGGACCAGAAGAGTCGACGTGCAGTGCTTATTCCGACGACATCCCTACCATATCTATCCTGTGGCACCCCCCAACGCGGGAATGGAGCCGCAAGCGATCGTGCTACTAAGACTACGAGTTCGGTGTGATTGAGCTGGAAGCGATCGTGAGACAGTACCGATCTCGGTTTCATAATGGAGGGAGGTACAAGCGATCGTGCCACCAAGATCGTTGTG
>JAABUW010006133.1_pt1 | contig 15259 bp, 13 predicted proteins | sample 5560081 | NCBI WGS metagenome assembly JAABUW01 (sample SAMN10711882, study PRJNA513363) | rock metagenome | isolation source: Antarctica rocks | place: Antarctica: Victoria Land, Knobhead sud
CCTGCCGTGACACGTTCCTGGCCCTCGCCAAGACCTGCCGGAAGCTCGGCGTGAGCTTCTGGGACTATCCGGGTGACAGGCTCGCCGTCCCAGACGTCATCGCCGTCACGCCCCTGCCAGACCTTGTCCGGAAACGGGCTGCACCAGCCTGATCGCCCGCGGTTTTGCCCCTCTTACGAAAACGAAGCCTTTTCAGCGAGCTGCTGGTGGTACCTGCGTTACCCGCTACCGCGACATCGAGGAGCTGCTGCTCGAGCGCGGCCTCGAGGTCGACCACAGCACCGTGAACCGCTGGGTGCTGGCCTATGCGCCGCTGATCGAGCGCCGGCTGCGCCCGTTCCGCAGGCCCGCTGCGGGTCGGTGCGCATGGACGAGACCTACGTCCGGATCCGGGGCGAGTGGCGCTACCTGTACCGGGCCATCGACAAGCACGGCGAGGCGGTCGACTTCCTGCTCACTGCCAGGCGCGACCTCGACGCGGCCAAGCGGTTCTTGCGCAAGATGCTGAAGGACAGTCCGCTGCTGTCGCCCGACCGGATCGGCACAGACGGTGCCGGTACCTACCCGGGCGCCATCACAGCGGCCAGGAAGGAGGGCCGGCTAGCGCGCGACCCTGTCCACCATGTCACCAAGCACCTCCAGCAAGGGATCGAGAGCGATCATTTCAGGCTGAAAAAGAACATCCCGCGCGTTGGTGGCTTCCGAAGCTTCACCACGGCGCGGCGATCCATTCAGGGGTTCGAGGCCATGCTGTGGCTGCGCAAGGGCTTCGGTTTCGCAGGCGCCTGGACGGTGCACGAGCAGAACCGGATGCTCGGGTTCTGTTTCGGACTTCCAGAGGTTAACGAAGCGTAAAACCGGGATCGTCCGGACCCGATCTGCAACCTGCTCGGGAGTTTGCGACAAGCCCCGTAGTAGGATCCAGATCGGTGTCTCAGTATCCGGGGCCGGTACAGTCTCCTGACGTTGGTTTTCGTAACATCAGCTTCGGGGACCCCCGCCCCACTCACTGAAGTCTCATATGTGTCCGAACCCGGACAGCGGTCCCCGGAACGTCACGGCGGGCGGGACGGTCAGATCGCCACCGCAGCGACGACCATCGGTGTACCGACATCGAGGGCCCCTACCTGTTCAAGCCGCCCGTCGGCTTGGTCGCGGCGAAGGATGGCCACCGTGTGGCTGTTCTGATTGGCGACCAGCAAATGCGTGCCCGACGGGCTCAGGTCCATGTTGCGGGGGGTGTGCCCGCCGCAGGGGCAGTGCTGGATGACCTCAAGGCCGCCGTCGGCAGGATCGACGCGCAACACAGTGACACTGTCGTGGCCCCGGTTGGCGCCATAGAGAAAGCGTCCGTCGGCCGACAATTGCAGGTCGGAACAGCGGTTCTCGCCGGAAAAAGCGGATGGCAGGGTCGGGATGGTCTGCCGTGGCTGCAAGCGTCCCGTGGCCGGGTCGTAGGCGAGATGGGTGATCGTCGAATCGAGCTCGTTGATCACGTAGACCGAGCGTCCGCCGGGCGCGAAGATGAGGTGCCGGGGACCCGCGCCCGGCGCCATCGCGAGGGAGGCGGCGCGGGACAGCCGGCCGGCCTCGAAACGATAGGTCACGACCGAGTCGATGCCGAGATCCGCCACCAGGACGAAGCGGCTGTCCGGGCTGGAGATGGCGCAATGCGGATGCGGCTCGCCCTGCCGGCTCGCCACGGGCCCGGATCCCTCATGGGCCACGCTGCTGGTCGCGGCCCCGAGGCCGCCGCGCTCGTCGATGGGGAAGACCGCGACGGCCTGCCCCGGCACGTCCGGTCCGTAGGGGCCCGCCCATCTCTCGTGGGCATAGTTGCTCACGAGCACGTAGCGGCCGGAGCGGTCGATGCTGTTGTGCGCAGTGATGCTGCCCAACGTCGCCTGCTTGTTGATGTAGTGCAGGGTCCGGCCCGCCAAATCAAAGTGATAGGCCGTCACCGTCCCCTCGTTCCAGCCGTAGACCTCGCTGGTGACGAAGAGGGTGCGCCTGTTCGCATGGAAGGACATGAAGGCCGGATTGTCGATCCCGGTCGTAAGCCCGTCGCGGGACAATTGCCCCGAAGCTTCGTCGAGGTGGAGGATCGAGATGCCTTCCCCCTCGGCGGTGTCAAAATAGGGGGTGGCCCGGGTGATCGAGCCGACGAAGACGACAGCCTGCCCAGTCATCGCAAGGACCTCCTGAAGCCGAGTGTCGACGGTGTGACGGGAGGGATCAAGACCGCTCCTCCGATTCTGACAGGGCCAGAACCCCGATGATGATGAGGCCGGTAATCACGTAGCGGAGGCCGACGCTGACCCCAAAGACGTTCAGCATCGCGACCGTCAAGTAGAGGAAGAGTGAGGCTCCCCACACGCCCGCGACCGAGGCCCGCCCGCCCGCGATGCTTGTCCCGCCCAGCACTACCACCGCGAGCGCCATTAGCAGGAAGTCCGCCGACATGTCGAGCGATGCGCCGCCCGAATAGGCGGCCAGCAGCAAACCGGCCACGCTGGCCAGCATGGCGCAGGCGAGGTAGACGGCGGCCGTCGTCATCGGCACCGAGATGCCGGCGAGGTAGGCGGCCCGTTCGCTCTGCCCCACCGCCAGCACCGAACGGCCGAAGACCGAGCGCGCCAGGACCAGCGAGACGAGCACGGCGGCCACGATGACGACGAGCGCCACGACGGGCAGGCCGAACAGGCGGGCGGCGCTGAGCTCGACGAGCAGCGGGGCGGGCTTGGCGGTCGACCCCTTGGAATAGGCGATGCTCATCGACTGCATCACGAAACCGGCCGCTAGCGTCGCGATCATCGGGGGGATGCGCAGGCCACGGATCAGCACGATGTTGGCGATGCCCGCCGCGGCCCCGATGCCGAGCGCGACCAGAATGCCGAGCGCCAGCCGGCCGTCATCGCTGCGCGTGACGCCCATGGAAAGATAGCTCGCCAGCGTCATCACGGACGGGATCGACAGGTCGATGTTCCCCGGGCCGACGGAAATCACCAGCATCTCGCCCGTGCCGACGATGACGTAGAAGGTCGCGAAGCCGAAGGCGGCGACGAGGGTAGCGCCGGCCCCGCGTCCCTCGGCGCTCGCGGCGATGATGATCCAGATGAGGGCCGCCCCCGCGAAGGACCAAATCCAGCGCTGGCGCCGAAGGGTCTTGAGGATCGAGCCTGGTGTCACGCCGTTCTCCGCAGCATGAGGCGCACCCCGAGGACCAGGATCAGCAGCAGGCCCTGGACGCTGAGCTGCCAGTCAGAGGGCACGTTCATGAACGAGAGCAGCGCGCCGGCCAGCACCAGCACGAAGGCGCCGGCGACCGCACCGGCGGGCGAGACGACGCCGCCCGAGAATTCCGCGCCCCCTACGATCACCGCCGCGACGGAGAGCAACGTGTAGGGTGTGCCGACATTGGCATCGCCGCTGTTGATGAGCCCCGTTAGGAGCAGCCCCGCGATGGTACCGAACAGGCCGGCCAACCCGTAGAGAGCGCTGCGCGCTATCAGCAGCGACCAGCCCGCCGCTCGCACCGTCGCGGCGGAGCTCCCCAGGCCGCGCAGCACGACGCTGTAGGACGAGCGCCGGAACAGCCAGTGGGTTGCGCCTGCGACGACCAGGGCGGCGAGGATTGGCAGCGGCACGACGGGCGGCCGGAACCGCACGATGGCGGACAGCCAGCCGGGCGCGCTGCCCCCCGGAGTCGGCATGATCAGCAGGGCAAGCCCGAGCCAGACGAACGACGCCCCCAGGGTCACGACGATCGAGGGAAGCCGCTGCACCTCGATGAAGGCGCCGAGCGCCGCATAGGCTACGACGCAGCCCACGAGCGACAGCCAGCACAGCGCGGGATGCGAGGCCATCAGTGCCGCCGTGACGCAGTTGACTAGCCCGATGAAAGGCCCGAGGCCGAAGTCGATGTCGCCCGCTGCGATCACGGACAGTTGCGCCATGGTCGCGAAGACCAGCGGCAGCGCAAATCCGAGAACGAGCTGCATCCCGATGTAGGTCGTGACGCGCGGTTGCAGCATCGCCATCGTGATCGCCATGGCGACCAGCGCCACGATCGGGATCGCGAGCCGGACCATGTCCGGGTTGCGGCGGCGCGCCGCCTGGCCGCTCCCGTTCATGCGGACCTCGCGAGCGGCGCGTTAGCTGCTGGGTCGACGGCCGCGGAATCCGCGAAGGAGGCCCGCAGGACGCGCTCCTCGGTCAGTTCGCTCTGCGCGATCTCCTCGGTGATGCCGTCCTGATAGAAGACGTAGACGCGATCGCAGTAGTGCAGTTCCTCGGACTCGGTCGTGTAGAGCAGGAAGCATTTGCCCTCGGCTGCCTCGCGCCGGATCTGCTCAAACATCTCCCGCTTGCTGCTGACGTCCACGCCGCGCATGGGATCGTCCAGCAGGACGATGTCGGCCCCGCTACAGAGCGCACGGGCGATCAGCACCTTCTGCTGACTGCCCCCGCTCAGGCTCGTGATGGGCTGGCCGACATCGGGTGTCTTGATGCCGAGCCGGTCGCGCCATTGCGCCGCGAGACTCCACTCGGTGCCCGGATTGATGAACCCCGCGTGCGCGAGGCGGCGCATGACGACGATCGAGACATTGTGGGCGACCGACCAGAGCGCGAACACGCCCTCGCGATGGCGATCGCCGCTGACGTAGGCGACGCGGCCCCGCACCGTGCCGGCGGCGCCGGACGTTGCGGCCGCCTGGAACACACGCAGCAGTGTCCGCCGCTGGCCATGGCCGTCCAGCCCTGCGAGCCCAACGACCTCGCCGGCACGCGCTTCCAGACGGAAGGCGCCTGGCCGGGGCGGGTCGATCGACACCCGGTCGGGACGCGCCGCAGCCGCGGCGGCCTGGACGGGATCCGGGGCAGGACGAACGGGGGCAGCGCTTGTACGCGCCTGGGCCATAACTCCCATCATGGTCACCAGAGCCTCATCCCGCAGCCCCGCGCTGGGCTGCTCGCCGACCACAGCGCCGTCGCGCATGACGACCACCCGCCCCGTGTTGCCGATGATCTCCTTCAGCCGGTGGGAGATGAGGATGCAGGATTGGTTCCTCGCGGGGCAGCCGCGCACGTAGGCAAGGAACTGCGCCGCGATGCGGGCATCGAGGGACGATGTCGGCTCGTCCAGGATAACGAGGCGGGCCGGCGCCGACACGACCGTGAAGGCCCGCGCGATCTCGACCATCTGGCGCGCACCGGTGGGCAGGTCGCCCGTCACCGCGTCGACGTCGATGCCATGGCCCGGGAAGATGGCGTCGAGCGAGGCGCCGATCAGCTTGCGGGCCCGGCCCGCCCAGCCGAACCCGTGGAGGTCGCGGTGGATCAGGCGGGTGTTTTCGAACACCTTTAGCGTCAGGCAGAGCGAGGGCTCCTGGAAGACGCAGCGGATGCCGAGGTCGTAGGCGCGGCGCACCGAATAGGAGGGAGTGACATCGCCGCCATCGACGCGAACGGTGCCCGCCGTGCAGCCGGTCGTGCCGCGCATCACTCCCATGAGGGTGCTCTTGCCCGCGCCGTTGTGGCCGACGATGCCGAGGATCTCGCCCGGCCGCACGTAGAGATCGACGCCGGCCAGCGCCCGCACTACGCCGAATTCCTTCGTGATGCCGTTCAGCTCGATCAGCGCAGCGCGTGACGTTGGCATCATCGGCCCCGGGCTCTGCCGCACCTGAGCTACATGTCGCCCGGCTTAGGCAGCGGCGCGTCGGGCGCGGGCTTGCCGGCGTTGGCTGCCGCGATCCAGGCCACGGTCCAGTCCTGCGTGTACGGCGTCACGGCCACCGACCCCTCGGGCATGACCTTCAGCCACGCGTCGAGGTCCTTCTTGTAGATGACGGGCAGGGGTAGGTCGATCGTCTTCGGCACGTTGACGCCGGCCAGGACCTGCTGGGCCACCCAGAAGGCGGCTCGCGAACCGCCGGGCGTGGAGGAGACCGAGAATGTGTCGTAGGCGGGATCGGCCTTGAGAAGATCCTTCCAGAGCGCCAGTTCGTCCTGGCGGTGCCCCATGACGATGATGGGGGTGGGGCGGCCCGCGGCCTTGATGGCCTGGTAGGCGCCGAACCCGTCGCCGCCCTGCGTGCCGACACCGTCGATCTGCGGCAGGCTGGGGAGGACCCCGGACACTTCGCGCTGTGTTATCGTACCCGTCCAGTTGCCGAACACCGACCCCACGATCTTCAGGTTGGGATATGTGGCAAGTCCGTCGACGAGGCCCTTGTGCATGTCGTCGTCCGCCGACGTGCCGGCGATGCCGCGGATCTCGAGCAGGTTGTGCGGTCCCCGCAAGGTCTTGCCGAAGAACTCGGCTTGCTGTGAACCCACGCTCACGTAATTGGTGATGATATGCGTCGCGCAGGGAGCGGTCGCCGCCTCGTTGAAGACGATGACCCTGATGTTGGCGTCGCAGGCATCCTGGATCGCGCCATCGATTGCCGTCGTCGAAATCGGATCGACCACGATTGCATCCCAGCCTTCCACGATTAGACTTTCGATCTGGCTCGCCTGTTCGGTCGCCGAACTGTTGGCGTTGACGATCTTGCTCTCTTTGATGATGCCCGCCTTCACAGCCCCGTCGGCCGCCTGACTCCAGGCCTTCAGCATCGCCTGCCGCCAGCTGTTGCCGGCGTAGAAGTTACTAAGCGCGATGCGTTTGCCGGACGTGCTCTCCAGCGCCTGCGCCGAGCATGAGCCAACCAAAAGTACCCCAAGCACGAGCGCGACTGGCTTCAACTGGTTTGCCACCATGACGATCCCCCAAACGGCAAATATGTTTCGACCTTGGCAGAATATCTCGATCGACGACCGCCGCGTCAATGTAAAAGCGGTGAGGCCTAAGCTCGACTTTGGCCATTTTGGTCAGGCGTTGATCCAGAACATTGGTTCGGAGGCGACGTATTCGAGCGCCTTGTCGAGCGGCATGGTGGTGATGCCGAACGGCTTGATGCGCCCCAGCGTTGGCTGTTCCACCACGGCCGAGCGCCCGTCTTGAGTCCGTCGCAGAAATCACGATTGCCGAACATGTCACGATCCACGACTCCATCCTGAAGGGCGCACCCATAGAGGCTCGCGACGCTATGGAACGACACATCATCAACGCGGCTGCCCGAGTTGGCATCGTCATCTCGGCCGACAGCTAGCCGCGTTCTGCGTCGCACACCGCTTTGGTGAAGTACTTTGCACCTGTTCTGCGGGCCGCCCCGACCCTGGCCGATGATGGCGCGGTCAAGCACCCGGGTCTGCAGGCCGGCCGCTACGATCTTGATCGCTGAGACGTCGGCCCGCGCCCTGGTTGCCGGCCGTGTCCATGCGCCTGGTCGATCTCGATGCGTGAGAGGGCGATCTCGTCCTGGTTGTTGGCCTAGTCGGCCAGCGCCCGCCCGAACGCCTGCGGGTCGAGGGCGCACATCGACGATGCCGAATCCGCGTCGCCGACACCCCTCGCGCAAAGAAAACGGAGATACGGGGGTCAAATCGGTACCTCGATCTGATTGGCATAAGGGCTTATTGCACTCGGCGTCGTGCGGACGCTAGCTGACCTCGGCCTGCGATGCCCTTCCGACATTTCGGTCGCGCAACCGACACGATCCCGGGGATCGGCGGCCTGCGGCCGCGCCTCACCCGCACCGAGCATCCGGTGTCCGACATGACCAACAAGGCGCTCCGCCTTCTGGTCGGTCGGATCACGCGGGGAGCAATGCCCCGCCCCGCCATGTTGTGTTCCAGCCATCGTTGATCCTGGGTGAAGCTACGGCAGCTCCTCCGATGCGCGGTGACGCAGAAGTCCCTTCACCTCGCGCAGACGCTGCATCGCTGAGCAAATGCCCAACGAGATAGCATTTCCCGCGCCGTCGAGGCCTTAACCACCCTTGACAGCATGCCGCTGGGAGGTAGTTTGCCCGATATAGGAATAAATGCCCGCATTAACCTGCGGAGCTGATGCCGCAACCAGCGGCCCCTGGGAGGATGTCAATGACGCAGGGTCTAGGACGCCGGCTTTCGATCGCACTGGTGGTGGCCCTGGCCGCCGGAACGTCGTCGTCGTGGGCGGCGGGTAAGAAGATTGGCATCGCGTCGCGCGAGATCACCAACGACTACAATCGCGGCATTATCGCCGGAGCTCAAAAGTTGATCGAGGGTGACGGAGACACGATCGTGGTTGCCGACGGCCAGGGCGATCCGCGCAAGCACAACGAGAACATCGAAAACCTCATCAACTCCCACGTCGACGGGTTGATCATCCAGCTTGGTAATGCCCAGCAGCTCGCCCCCGAGGTCGCCAAGGCCAAGGCAGCCGGCATCCCGGTAGTGACCACATCGGTGGGCGCGCGGACCGAGGGCGCCTTGACCGAGGTCGGCGGCGACGAGGATCTGATGGCCACGCTGATGTCGCGGGCGCTCCTCTCGAGCATCGACTACAAGGGCGATGTCTACGTGGTGTGGGTGCCCGGCGCGCCCCTGCTAGAAACCCGAAAGCGCATCCTCGAGGCGATGGTCAAGGACTATCCCAAGATCAAGCTGCACGAGGTGCCTACCGAGCATAGCGCTGCCAAGGTCCAGTCCCAGATGGAGGACCTGCTTACCGCCAACCCCGACCCCGGCAGCATTGCGGCCGTGTGGGGCGCCTATGACCTGCTGACCTCCGGCGCCGTGCAGGCGATCCGGCAGGCTGGCCGAACCGAGATCAAGGTCGCTTCGATCGATGGCGATCGCGTCGGCTTCCAGATGCTGCTGTCCGAGGGCAGCCCCTTCGTTGCGACCGTGGCGCAGGACGTGCCGCACATCGGGGAACTGGCCGGCCAGACGATCCTGGCGGCGCTCGGCGGCAAGAAGGACTTCCCGAGCGTGCTGTTCACCGATGCCTATGTGGCGACGCGCGCCAACGGTGTCGCGGCCGCCGAGATGCGATGGGGCAAGACCGTCTGGAAGGAGATCAATATGGATCCGAAGGAGATCGCGGGCCGCTATCCTCAAACCGGACAGGTCCTCGTCGTCCATCCCACGCTGCCCTGATCCGGGCTGAACCGAGAGCATCTGCCGGCCCGGCTGACGGACCGATCTGAGGGAAAGGCTCGCATGGCGACCAGCCAAGCCAAACGCAGCCTAACACAGACCACTCAACCGGCCTCGCTGCGCTACACGCTCGAATGCCGGGGCATCTGCAAGGTGTTCCCCGGCGTCGTAGCCCTGGACGGGATCGATCTCGGGGTCCGCGCCGGCGAGGTGCATGCCTTCGTGGGCCAGAACGGCGCCGGCAAGTCGACCCTGGTTAAGGTTCTGACCGGCGTCTACGCCGCGACCAGCGGCGACATCCTAGTCGATGGCTGTCCGGCCCGGATCGCCAACCCGGTCGATGCCGAGGCTGCCGGCATCGTGATCGTCCACCAGGACCAGCAGCTCGTCGGCCAGTTCGACGTGACCCGAAACATTTTCCTCGGGCGCGAGGTCGTGCGCGGCGGCCTGCTCGATTTCCGCCACATGCGCGCCGCCACCGAGGCCTTGCTCGCGCGCGTCGGCGCAACGTTCCGGGCCACGACCCTCGCCCGCGATCTCAGCGTCGCGCAGCGCGAACTCGTCGCCATCGCGGCGGCGTTGCTGCGTGACCCTCGCGTGCTCATACTCGACGAGCCGACCGCCTCGCTCAGCAACGCTGAGGCCGAGATGATCTTCGGCATCGTGCGGCGGCTGCGCGCGGCCGGCGTCGCCATCATCTATATCTCCCACTATCTCGATGAGGTCTTCGACCTCGTCGACCGGATCTCGGTGCTGCGGGATGGCCGGCTGGAATCCACCGCGGATGTCGGCAACACCTCGCGCCAGCAGGTCATCGACCAAATGGTCGGGCGGCCGCTCAGTCAGCTCTATCCCAAGGAGTCCGTTGCCCTTGGCGAGCCTATGCTGGTCGTGCACGGCCTGTCGCTGGGCCACGCCCTGCACCACGTTACGCTGGCGATTCAAGCGGGCGAGATCCTCGGCATCGCTGGCCTTCTCGGCGCCGGCCGGACCGAACTCGCCATGACGCTCGTGGGCGCGCTTCGCCGGTCCGGCGGAACGGTCACGCTGGCCGGGCAGCCGTCGGCGCCCCGGTCCCCGCGGGCCGCCAAGCAGCAGGGCTTCGCCCTGATCCCGGAAGACCGACGCCACGAGGGCCTCGTCACCGATCTCACGGTTCGCGAGAACCTGTCGCTGCCCGGCATCGCCCGGTTCGCCCGCTGGGGGGTGCTGCGGCTCGGGGCCGAGCGTGCCGCCGCCCAAGACCTCGTCGAGCGGCTGCGGATCGCTCCGCCGAGCCTACGGCAGCTGACCCGCAACCTGTCGGGCGGCAACCAACAGAAGATCGTGATCGGCCGGTGGCTGGGGGGTGATGCACGCCTTTTCATCTTCGACGAACCCACCACCGGCGTCGATGTCGGATCTAAGGTCGAGATCTACAAACAAATGACGGCGGTCGCCCGTGGCGGAGCCGCGGTCCTGTTCATCTCCTCTGATTTCGAGGAGCTAGTAGGCATGTGCGACCGCGTTGCGGTGATGCGCAAGGGCGCGATCACCACGACGCACACGGCCAGCGAACTCGACGTGCAGCGCCTGATGGACCTCGCGACGAGCGGCAATGCCGCGGCCGCGGCGTTCGCGGAACCCGACGCCGGTGACCCGGTTCCCACCGCCCCGAGCGGGATCCCGGCGCGCAGCGGGTTCGGCTCCCTCCTGAGCCGGTGGGGCACGATCGCCGGGATGGCCGTCGCGTTTGCTGCGATCGGGATTATGGCGCCGGACTTTTTGTCCGCCACCAACCTGCTCGCGGTGTTGAAGCAGGGCAGCCTGCTGGCCTTCGTGGCGCTCGGCTTGACCGCGGTGCTGGTGGCGGGCGGCTTCGACATGTCGGCCGGTGCCGTCAACCAGCTTGCGGCCAACCTAGCCGCCGGAACGATCGCCAAGGGGCTGGGCACCGCGGCCGCGCTCGGGATCGGGGCGGCAGCGGGTTTGACTACCGGCCTCCTCAATGCCGCCCTGGTGCTGGCCTTCCGCATGCCGCCATTCGTTGCGACGCTCGGCAGCATGTTCGTCGCCATGGGCGTCGCGCTGCTCTACAACCGCGGCCAAGCGCTGACGCTCTACGACCAGCCGGCGTTCTTCTTCATGGGCCAGGGGTCGATCGGGCCCGTCCCGGTCATCGCCATCCTGCTCGCAGTGCTGGTGCTGGCCCTGCACCTCCTGTTCAAGCACACCCGCGCCGGCCTGCGGATGTACGCGGTGGGCGAGAACCTCGCGGCGGCCGAACTCCGGGGCGTCGACCGGCGACGCGCCGTGGTCACCTCGTTCCTGGTCGGCGGCACCGTGCTCGGCCTTTCGGGTGTGGTGCTAGCCTCCTACAGCTATGGCGCCTCCGCCGTGGCGACGGGACTGGACTTCCTGATCAGCGCGCTCGCGGCGGCGTTCCTCGGCACGAGCCTGTCCCGCACGGGGGAACTCGACATGGTCGGCACGGCGGTGGCGGCCCTTTTCCTGGCCTCGCTGTCGAACGGCCTCATCTTGCTAGGGGTCTCGAACCTCGCCTTGCCCGGCATCCAAGGCGCCGTGCTGATCCTGTCGATCCTGCTCGGCGTTATCGGCAAGCGCGCCATCGGACAGGTCACTATTTTCTAAAGGGGAGCAGTATGGATACGACCGCCACTCCGCTGCCCGACCGACGGTGGCTCGCGGCCGTCGAATTCCTGCGGACCTACGGCGCCTTGCTCGGAATGGCAGCGGTGCTTCTGCTCGTGGCCGCGATGAAGCCGAGCTTCCTGTCCTCGGCCAACATCGGCAACGTGCTGCGCCAGAGCACCGTGCTGGTCATCCTCGCCTTCGGCCTCACGGTTGTCCTGATCTTGCGCGGGGTCGACCTCAGCATCGCGCAGATCACCGATGTGTCGGCCCTCGCGGCCGCCGCGCTGCTGATCCACGGCCAGCCGGTCTGGGTCGCGTTCGCAGCCCCGGTGGTGCTCGGCGGGCTCCTGGGCGCCTTCAACGGCCTAATGATGGCCTACCTCGGCGTGCCGGCCATCATCGGCACGCTCGGAACCATGTTCATGATCCGCAGCGGCGAACTCATCTACACCAAGGGGTCAGAGCCGCAAATCCTGTTCACCCTGCCCAAGGCCGTGACTCAGGATTTCCTGTTCCTCGGCCAGAAGACGGTCGGCACCGTCCCAGCCCAGATCATCCTCGCGATCGTGATGTTTGCCCTGGTCTTCGGCCTCGTCGAACTGACCCCGTTCGGCCGCTATGCTCGGGCGGTGGGGAGCAACGTCCGCGCCTCGTTCCTGGCCGGCGTCGACGTCCGGGGTGTGTTCGGCGCGGGCTTCGTGATCAGCGGGCTGCTCGCGGCGGTCGCAGGCGTCGCCTTGGCCTCGCGGACCGGCATCGCGGTGCCGCGCGGGGCTGAGCCCTACCTCCTCGACGCCTTCGCGGCCTGCTACCTCGGCACCCTGGCCTCGCGCACGGGCGGCATGTCGGTCCCCGGCACGCTGGTTGGCGCGCTGTTCGTCTCGTTCCTCGGCAACGGCCTGACGATCCTGGGCCTCGGCGCGCCCACCCGGTTCGCGCTCAACGGCGCCTTCATCCTTCTAGCCATGGCGGTCGGCGCACTGCGTCGGCCGGCCTGAACCCACCCTGGAAACCGTCATGCCGCTCGTGATCGACGCCCACAACCATATCGGGACGCGCCACGGCGCCCATCAGAGCGGGGCGGACCTCGTGGCCAAGATGGACCAGGCGGGCGTTACCAAGGGGGTGATGTTCCCCTTCGTGGAAGGGAACTTCACCAATCAGGCCGTGAAGGTCGCCGCCGACGAGTTCCCGGATCGGCTCATCCCCTACTGCGCCGTCAATCCCTGGCAATCCGACGCCGTCGCCGAAATGCGGCGCTGCGTGACCGAATGGTCATTCAAGGGTCTGAAGCTGCATCCAACGCTGAACGGCTATCACCTGTCCGACGCCACTCTCGTCGATCCGCTGTTCGAGGAAGCCGAGAGCCTCGGCATCCCCATCATCGTCCACGGGGCGAGTGACCTCTATAACGCGCCCCCAGAATTCGCCGAGATGGCCCGCCGCTTTCCACGCGTGAAGCTCCTCATGGCACACATGGGCTTTTTCTGGTCGGTGGAACAGGCGATCGGCTACGCCAAGGAGCTGCCGAACCTGTACCTCGAAACCTCCCGGGCCCCGATCTTTGAGATCGCCACGGCGGTGCGCGAGCTGGGGCCGGGACGCGTGATCTGGGGCACCGACTCGCCTTTCGTCGACTACGAGTGGGAGTTCAAGAAGATGGAACGCTGCTCCTTCGACCGCGCGGTCTACGACCTCGTCGTCGGGGGAACCATGGCCGAGATCCTGCATCTCGATGCGCCCTGAGGCCGGCTCGACCCAGGGCGGCCCATGACCTCCGAGGCGTCCGACCGCCCGGATTCGCCGAACGACCGCAAGCTGGACCTCGCCGCCCGCGCGGCTTGGCTGTACCACGCGAAGGGCCGGCGGCAGGACCAGATTGCCGCCGATCTCAACCTGTCGCGGCAGGTCGTTCAACGCCTGATCGCGATCGCGGCCAGCGAGAACCTGATCCGGTTCCAGCTGATCCATCCCCTGTCCGACTGCATCGAACTCGCCGAGCGGCTACGCGAGCGCTACAACCTCGTTTACAGCGATGTAGCGCCGAGTCAGGGCGACCAGGACGAGGACATTGCTCCGGTGGCGACCGCCGCCGCCTTGTACCTTGAAAACCTCTTGGTCCAGAGGGCGCCGATCACGGTCGGCATCGGCAACGGTCGCGCCCTGCGTGAAACTACGTTGCGTATCGCGCCGATGGTTCGGCCGCAGCACAAATGCGTGTCCCTGATGGGCAACCTGACGCGGCTGGGTCGCGCCAGCCACTACGACGTGGTGATGCGGCTGGCCGAACGCGTCGGCGCGCAATGTTATCCCCTGCCGATGCCCGTCGTCACCAACACTGTGGCCGAGCGCGAGGTCCTGCAAGCGCAGTTCGCCTACCAAGCGTTCCTGTCCCTGGTCGAGGAAGCCAACGTCCTCATGATGGGGATCGGCTACATGGGATGGCAGGCGCCGCTACACCTCGACGGATTCATCACTGACGTGGAACTAGCTCAGGCCATGGACGCGGGAGCGGTCGGAGAGCTGCTCGGCCAAGGCATCAGCGCTTCCGGCAAGCTCATTCGCGCTGGTTATCACGACAGGCTGACATCCTTCACCCTGCGGCCACCCGCCACCCGCCCCACCATGATCGTCCAGTCCGGCAGCAGGCGGGTACCCGCCATTCGAGCCGCCCTCAAGGAACGGCTCGTCAACGCTCTGATCACGGACGAGAACACAGCCCGGCTGATCCTTGGACTATGATCGCATACGAGCTCGCTGATGCGCGGTGGCAACAGGAAGCCCAGGCGATGGATGAGCGCCATCGGCGATTTGCTCGGGCACGGCATCGACGCGGCGGTAACCTGATGACGGCCGCTACCATGATCGCCTGACGTCTAGCCAGGAATGGTTGATCAAGTTCCTGCAACACCGGATCGCCGACCCGCGCATGCTCCGCGTGATCCAGAAGTGGCTTACAGCGGGCGTCCTCGAAGACGGCAAGATCGAAGTCGGCGACAGGGGGACGCCTCAGGGCGGGGTAATCTCACCGCTGCTCGCCAACGTCTACCTGCACTATGCCTTCGATCTGTGGGCCGACCGCTGGCGACGGCGGGAGGCTACGGGTAACATCGTCATCGTGCGCTACACCGACGACATCGTCGTCGGGTTCGAGCACGAGGCGGATGCCGTCCGTTTCCGCGAGGCGCTGGCGGTGCGGCTCGCCTCCTTCTCGTTGACGCTCCATCCGGAGAAGACGCGCCTGATCCAGTTCGGACGCCATGCGGCGGCTGCGCGGGCTCGGCACGGCCTCGGGAAACCGGAAACCTTCGCCTTCCTCGACTTCACCTTTGTGTGCGGCAAATACCCGGCGCACTTCTCGTCACCGAGCGCGAACGGCTGCCTTTTGCGCCGGAAAGCTTCTGACCCCTTCGTCGTCCTGGCACCGGGAAGCGCCAGAGAACTAAACCGCTCCCGCGGTAGGAGCGTTCTGCAGCCGCGAGGCTAAGATATCGGGTCCGTGGGGCCTGTCTGAAGATCGTGGGGTCAACCCCGTTCCAGACAGGAGCACCCCATGAGCACCAACCAGGACACCGTTAGCCCGCTGCGCCGCCGC
>JAABUW010006135.1_pt1 | contig 15258 bp, 19 predicted proteins | sample 5560081 | NCBI WGS metagenome assembly JAABUW01 (sample SAMN10711882, study PRJNA513363) | rock metagenome | isolation source: Antarctica rocks | place: Antarctica: Victoria Land, Knobhead sud
CATCTTCCAACCTCTTCGCCGCAAATTGGTGGTGGTGGGTGGGGTGGGCGGGGTGGGCGGGGAATAGATGTAAGGCTTGGCAGGGAAGACGACGGCGCCGTTCCAGCAAGACGAGACCTCGAATGGCTTCTGATCTCGCACCCGGGACATGGTGGCCTGATCCTTGACGAATGGCCAGAATGGGCGGAGTGGTGTACCGCACACATCCCTCGCGACCCAGGTATCATACAACCCTATTTTGATCACAATCAGCTCCATTATTGTCGTTGGTAGGATTGGCATGACTCACCTGAAGAGGCGTAATCTATCCCACAAGCGAGATCGTAATCCCCGGCTTTCGACTCATCCCCATCAACCCGCGTTGCTACCAATCTCACGATACTCTCCCACGTGAATTGGACATCGTTCAAGAAAATGACCTTCGTGAACTGATCGTATTCCTCCAGCCGGGTCTGCGGGTCGGAGCTTTGGAGCGGTAGGAGGGCCTGGTTTCGAGCTCTCGCGAGGAAGTTGATGCGTTCGGGAGAGGTGCCGTAGGGCCACCACCGAGCTTCGTCGTCCCGGCTTACTATTCGGTGAGGGAGGTCGAGAGTGTTTAGGGTGTGGTCGAGCTGGGAGAGCAGGGGTTTGGTGGCGTCCCACGAATTGGACTCGTAGATGGAGATGAAGGTGTTGTTGACGCCCACTGCGGAGACTCAGCATCACGTGCGAGAGTGGAGAAGTAAGGGAGACTCACAGTGCTCGCAGAGCTTGATAAGCTCAGTCGACCAAGATTTAAAGACCTCCTCGTTGTTGTACAGATTCGCAGCGATGAAATACCGTTCCTGGACGTCTGGATCCGCTCGATTAAGCACTGGCAGTGGTTGAGCAGGCGGCGTGAGACCGAGGTGGCACCAGTACAGCATGAGGCAAGTGCTGGCGACCAGTGCGACTCGACGGGGTACGCATCTGGTGCGGGAGGAGGGGGAGGAAGGGGGTGTGATTGTGCCGGGATGCCGGATCGCTTGCCAGAGGTTCGAGCCGGGTGGGAATCGCCAGTTGGCCGTCCGAAGTGCGTTCAGCAACCTCACCCAGGCGAGGAGTGTGAACCCGACTGTAGCCGTTGCGAGGCCAACAAAGAGGGGTATGGTAGTGGGGAAGGGGTAGGTCCAGAAAAGCTCCAGTGTCCAGCCCAGAGCAATTGCTGTGATGATGGCCTCGAACGGGTGATGGACGATGAGGCATGGTAGTGATCGGGATAGGGGAGTAGAATCCAAGTCATCTGTATCGGTAGAAGTGTCGAAGCTGAGGGTAGATTCGGTGTCTCCCAACTCAAGTCCGAGCGCGTTCTTGGGCTCGTGATTCTCCTCTTCGAGGAGTAATCCCATCCTCTCTGCGCTATCCAGCCGGAAGGGACAAGAATCACCAGTCATCGCGCTCGACTAGTCTTTGCCTTTTCGTCAGAAGAACACAATGTCAGCGATGATATGCCAATTGGGTATTCCGTGTATCCGCTCGGGTGAGAGGACGTGCCATCAAATCACTCCTTTGTACTGCGGTGAGTCGAAACGCGTACCCAGTCCGGGGTACGCATCAAAGGGGGGCGAGGAAAGCCTTGGAAGGTAGGTAGGGCAGGAGGATGTTCCATACACCGCTTCATCCAAAGGCCGCGGGAACGGCGACGAGCCCGCCAAGCCGCGAGTGAATTAAGGTGTGATGTCCAAGACTCACGCGATGTGCTCCTTCCCCTGCCACGCTCCTGTCAATCTCGATCTCGGTCGGGAGATCTGCACCGTCCGCTGCTCGCAGCTCCTCGGGGATTGAACCGAAGCCACAGCGTCAACGAGGAGTTGTCGCGGTTGAGGTTGAAAGAGAAGGTCGATCAACACTCTTCATGGCCAGCTCCTCAAGCCACCCTATGGTCACTTGTTTTGATTGTCTCAAAATGCGCGGATGATCTCGACCGGCGAAAGTGGATTTGCCAAACCGGTCGCCGTGTCGTGATGAATTGAAGCGTTGCCGACAGCGATTGACCGTTCCGAGGCGGTGCGGGTAGGAAAAAAAGCTGGGGAGGTAGGGAGTATGGAGTAGACACGTGTCACTAAGCCCAAACTGATCTCAGGGGCGATCAGGGGCGGGCACGGGTATCTCAGGGGAAATCTAAAGCGCTGTTCCTAAAGTGATGATTCTGAACCGGGTCATTTCCGATGACGCGTGCGTTCATTAATGGAAGCAAATGCCGGGAGCCCTTCAGGGGCTCGGGGAAGAAGAATGCGCCGGGCCAGATTATTGGAGGCGATACGTTGCCAGGGCCATGCTGCTCGAAATGATTGGTATATGTCTATGATAGTTCGTTGCATCTCGTAAAAGTCAGGGGGACTCGTATCGACATATGGACACTTAGCCAGGGATCTCGAGGAGACATCGGGAGTCTCGCCAAAACAGTATACACAGTGAGAGGCATCGGAGCAGTCCACAAAGTGACGGTCATGAAATGGTAGGGTGGGACTGGGTCGAAAGAATGAGAAGAAGAGGGGAGAGAAAGAAAGTCGGGTCGTTGTATGGCTCATTCGTCCATACCGAAAAGCCGGATGAGGTCTTGAACGGAAAGGCGGCCAAGACGACCGCCATCGCCTTCGCCCATCGCGCCGTCCGCTAGTTTCGCTTTCTCCTGTTGCCTAAAGAAGCTGCCTCAGACGGACACTCAAATAGAGCTTCACTTACAGTGCGAGAATCCTCTGCTCGACCGTGTTCCTTATGACGAGACGCCGGACCTCGACTGGCTTGGTCTGGCCGATCCGGTGGGCGCGGTCAACAGCTTGATTTTCTGGAACGCCGATCAGAACACCTTCCATCGGTCACGAGAGGTCCTACCTGTAGCGCAATTCCAAGCCAGGTCCATCATGACGCATTTGCAGGCAGCGGTCAAGTTCAGCCCCACTGCAACGCTGTCAGATCCCGACACCCCTAACATGGCTGATCGCTCACCACCTCCACACTTCAGCGAGATAAGCAGAACTCGTGGTGCCTTGGGGTGTTGTGAAGGCGCATTGAAAGCCTTGACAACCTCCTCGCGCTCCGGTTGCTTCATCGAACCAACGTAGCAGAGATGAGTCACCCCTCTGCGACGGAGGAAGATGCTGCAGAGTTCGATATAGGACGTGAACTGGGTGAAGATGAGGATTTTGTTGGTCGCATCCTCTTCCAGAAAGCCGTCCACCAGGTCTTTGTGGGACAATCATCGGCCAAGCCCTCATGATGAGATCGCACTTACCCCATGTGTTTCATTTTTGTCGACGGAAGGACTTGGTCAATGCCGGCCATGTCCTCGTCATCGTCCAGCTCGTCAGGTTCAGCTTTAGCTTTGCCTTTGATCTCTGGCTTCGCTTTCTTGAACAATGTTTTGACGTCCTCCGCGTCGATCTGCAGCAACATGAGCAATTACGCACTTCACCTTCTGTCCACTCACAGCACGCTTCTTGCCCAGAGATTTCGGCAAAGTGCTCGACATCGCTGCATAGGCGACCTCATCCTTCACATTGGGCTTCGCATCCTCGACCTCCGGCTCAGGCTCCTCAAAGACAGATGCCCTGAAGATTTTGCCTTTCTCAATCGGAGCCCGACACATCGGACACATCCTTACACCCCTTTGCACCTGGTCATCGGCGAGATCAACATCGGTCGCTGGGCGATTGAACAGGTCGTCGACACAGGTCGAGCAGAACGAGTGCGCGCAGGGACCGCAGACACGCTCGTCTGTCAACATGTCCATGCAGATGCTACACTCGCCGTCGCGCTTGCCTTCTTCGTCGTCCGTCTTCACCGCGAAAATCAGGCGAGCCGAACGTTCCACAAGGAACCGCTTGACCTTGTCGACGAATGCCTGGCCGAGAAGAGTCGTAGCACGATCTACTTCGCTGAGATCATCTGCACTAAGCGAGTAATGGCTTTCAGCTTCGCCGAAGAGCTCGTCGTCGTCGAGGAGCAGGTCGTTTGGGTGCATGGGGTCGCCCGGGTTCCGGCGAATGAGATAGGGATGGCCTGACAGATCAGCCTGATGAAACTGCACACATCGTACTCGACTCACATGTGAGTTGCCTCAAGCGAAGAAGCAGAGTCAAAACGCAAGCCATATTCTTCATGACGCTACCCTTCTTGAGGAAGCTGTTGAACTTGATCTTCGCTCGCGTCTCGATGGCCACGTAAGTCGCCCTTTCTTCTTCGGTGAAATCGAGTTCATCGATCTCTGTCGTCTTTGGCGGTAGCTCGAGTAGACGCTTGCCGTTGAGCAACGATTCCTTGTGCCGGCGCAGGGAGCAGGTCTTAAGGATGGCCTGCAGCAGATCAGTGTCGGATCTAGCTTCGTACCCATGATGAGACTGGAAGAGTACCTGTACGCGCTTCGTTGCGACTTTGGGCTTACGCTTCTGCGCACTCGAGATATGAGCGCGGAAGTGGTCCCAGGAAGCAGAAGGCGATATCGATAGAAATCGGAGATGGCTAAAAACATCGTCGAGATTGTTGACCTGGAGCGCGATGAGCAAGTATATGACGAAGTCTGAAAGGAGCTTACAACAAGCGTCCCGGTCAAAGACCAGCGATATTCTGCCTCAAGATCCCAAGCTGCCTTCGCGGCTTTCGTGTTACGGTTGCGGATGAGATGCGCCTCATCTAGAACGACACGGAGGAATTTATTCCTGAATAGAGGACCTGCAGGATGCATAAGCGGGAGATACAGAGGGGGATCGAGATTCTAACCTTTCTTGCGGATGACGATCTCCTCGTCTAGCGACACGAAACTATCCACTGATTGCTCCCTCTTCGGCTTCACCTTCTTCTTGACCTGCGCATAGATTAACACTACTCGTTGTAGAGGGCGATGCACTGACTTCTGCACCGTGCTCTGACGAAAGAGTTCCATAGGTAGTCATCACGACATCAAAATGACGTAGTTGATTGGTTGATTTCGTTCTTCCATGGCCGTGATGAATTAGCACCCTCAAAGGTCCGGTCGTCCTGGTCTCAATCTCGGTCTTCCATCTAAACGACGTCAGAGGAGGATAACGCGAGAAGATTTTGACACACTGGGAAAGAAGAGCCAGGGGAGCAACGATGAGCGTGGTCTTGAGCTTCTTATCCCAGCGATTTCCCACAATAACGCCGAGTGTCTGTATGGTCTGTTTGGCTGACGTCAGCTTCAACGCTAATCTCGCATAGACACCCCACCTTGCCGATCCCCATGGCGTCCGCCAGGATCCCTCCCCTAAACTTCCTGTTCCGTTCCTTCTCCAGCATGAAGGCGACACCGAGTACTTGGTGTGCCATGAGATTGATCTCCAGACCTTTGAACTTGTCATTGAGCGATTCCATGCCTAGCATTTTGAGTGCCCCCTCCACATCGCTGTCTTCGCTCCAATCGTCCAGTGCACTGGCGAAGAACTCCTGGAGACTACGGCCCGTCAGCCTTGCTACCGAGACACATACAAAGTATTCACTCATGCTGAGTCCGAGGACGATCGTTCTCGTACCCGCCATCATCATACTCGTCCAAGCTTGCGGCGGCGAGGGACCGATTTGAGGTGGAGGATGCGAGCAGGGCAATCAAGGCGGTATTGGATTGGGTAGAGTCAACGGGGAGGGACAAAGTGCCGAGCATGGCATGGGTGACGTCTGGGGGCAGAGCAACGCCGTTCGACGGAGTCTCTCTGGCTAGACTCATGAGGTGTCGTGCCTTTGCGCTACGTGAGTCATCGAATGGATTGATGTCCGGCTAGGAGCGAGTCAGAGAGAAGGTAAGGGAGAAGAAGGGAAAAGAGTTCAAAAAGGGAAACAAACCGTTGAAAGAGGGGGTCCGTGCTCCAGGGTCCTCCACTGGTCCGAATATTGTGAGAAGTAAGGACAGCGGTCTAAAAGTCCTTGAGTCGGCGGTCGGTACGCAATGAAGCCACCGGATAGCATGAGTTCATTCAAGTCTTGCAATCTCTCAGCCAGCAAAGAAAGAAATGCCGACCCCTCAACAGTTTGTATGCGCCTGACTCGCAATCAGCTCTGCTTGATGAGATGGCCAGAGACCCACAATCGCTCCTGTGCTAAGAACATCTCGATAGTGGCAGTCTTCTCTCGCCTCAGTAGGTCCTGCTTTCTTTTCATCGTGACTATTGAAGCCTCTGATATATGAGACAGAAGCCGCCTAGGTCAGCAGTGCCCGTCCAGAGCTAATATGCCTCTCACCATGACGCTCCAACAATCCCTTTCTCTGCTGATCAGTCGGCGGAACGGATGCGAAAGGAGCAGCTTTTCTTGACAACGTAGGCGCAGAATTCGACGGCGCAACCGGCGGCTGTGACCTTCCCATCATGGGATGCGACCTCTGGCTGGGTCCATCCTCATCAGCCAGTATCACCGGATCATTCCTGTTCGTCTTCTTCTTGAGATCCCGCGGCACCTGACTGGGCGCAAGCGGCCGCACTTCGTCGTCCGAGTCCGAGTCAATTACGATGACGTCGTTGGATCTAGCAGCCAACGAGGCGCGCTTCGGCTCAGCTTTGGCGATTTCCGGTTCGTCCTTGACTAGAATGGGCAGGTTGTCGACGTTGGAGGGCTGAAGGACATGTGACGAGGCAGAGGAGCTGTGACACGGGAGTACACGGTGAGAGGTACTTTGAGAGCTACGGGAGGGACCGGATTGTGGGGTGGGCGCTCCTTGTGGAGTAGGAGCTCCTTGAGGACGGCTGGAAGATGATGCTGCGAGGTACGCGGGACCCGGGCAGCTGCGAGAGGGACGGGAAGGTGGAGTAGGTGCGCCGTATTGACCCAGTGCGCGAGTTCGGCTCGAAGACGCTTCTACAGGGTGCGCAGGCAGGAGCGGAGTCTTGAAGCCCTCTTGAAGAAGGGGTGGGGAAATATCGTCGAGTGTGAACAGCAGGGAATTACCGTGCCTAGAGGAGGAAGGGGACGAAGATACCGGATCTTGTCTCACGTAGTGCGACGAGCGAGAAGGGCCCCAGGAGTTCGGAGGATCGAGAGCGACCGCTTTGTTTTCGACGAGCATGCCCTATAGCGCTATATCAGCATGATCTGAAGCCGCTGATTGGCAGCTTACCGCTAGTCTTCGCCGCGCATCTCTCCCCTCGATGTGCTTCGACTCTCCGCAGTGAGTCTCTCATGTCGTCAGTACAGCAGCTTCAAGGAACGAAACGATCGCTACTCACTTGGTAGTTGAAGAAGCTTCCGAAGCCATCCGCCTTACCGCCGTCCGGAAGATCCGGATCCGCGTCCATCAAGACGTCCTGCACGGATCAGCTTCCACCCGCAACGAGTATAGCCCGCTCACTTTCCAACATAAGTCCTCCATATGTACCCGGACATCATTAATCGTCCTGAATCCAGTCGAGATCGGAATATGACGGAGTCAGATACCAGACTCACAAGTAACGATACCAAACCCATTGCCTCCTTTCAACTCGGCGATGAAGTTGTTTTCGTAACGACAATCGCGAAGGTGCTTGGTCAAGGCGGAAATGTATGATTTTGGGAAGGTCTAAGTGAGGTCAGTCGAGGACTAGACGAGCAACCGAAGGGGTAGTGTGAAATCTGATCTACCTTGCCTGCGGTATCTAGCGTCTGTTCGGCCATTCGTCGAACCTCTTGGGGATCAGGCAGCCGACCGGCGGAAGCCTCCATGATGGATGTGTCGCCAAGCGATCAAGAGGGCCCTGTCCGGTATAGGTACTGACGGAGATGGGTATCCGAAGAAAGCTGACTCAAGAGTCTGGTATACTTGCGAGAAAGAATCAAGGGGACGCCGCAAGGTCGACGAGGACAAAGGATCAAGGGGTCGTCTCAAGCAAGCTGATCCAAGAGAAAGATCTCAACTCCCTTGGACCCGGATGAAGTACAACAGGGAACGCGTCGGCGAACATCATCACATAAGTTAAGGGAGTGTCTGAACAGAACCGCGAGCAGATTGCCACGTCACCGGTTGAGGGCCCATCCTGGGACTGATAAGATTGTTAGTTTGAGCTGCAGCCCTCCTGTCATGTCGGGGACTTGACCCGTATATAGTTGGTGGAATTCCCGGAGGTCGGGACTTCCAATTGGTGTTTTTAGCTTTGCTAGCGTAGCGGTATGAAACCAACTATTAATTTCAGCAACCCTCGTAGTCCAAGTCAAAGTAAACCCTCGCGTCCATCCTGTCTTTGGTGTTCATCATCAGAGGTCACCCAAGGAAGGGTCGTAACAGGCTCACTCAACTACCACTCGGGACGAGCACATCACCAAACGGGTACGACCGTTGATCGCGTATTTCAAGGGTTCAAGAGTTATTGATGGTACCTCAATCCACACCGGGCAGCGGGTAAATACCCTCAAGTAGGCCGGACCCTCGATAGTCGTAGGCTATCGCGGATGCTCATGAGTCTGGCGGCAAGCAGAGGACGTGGGTTGGCAAACCTCTAGACTGCCTAACGGAGAGAAGGATCATGAGGCCCCGGGCTGGGCGTGGCAAGAGCGGAAAACGCCGAGGTATGCAGAAGTATATTAAATCGACCAGATTGGCTGATATCCGCTAGCGATCTAGTATCGAGATTCTTGTAGCTAGTTTATGCATCGTTTTGTAACTAGCGGACCTACCCTAACGACGACCAGCCTGGCTGTGGAAGTGTCCACGCTCAGGTTGAGCGATCTCTCGTGCTGTGCAAGACTAGACTGGCAGGTCAACGTCCTACCCGCACTCGTCGTCGGTCTGTGTTTGATAATTGTTGACTATGTCCACCCGCCTTGCGTTTTCTATTGTCAAGCCCATACCATATCCCGCGATTGTGTTCAACAATCGCCTCCATTCATTGATAGTCCACGGGACATGAGGGTTACTTGGGCGTGAATTGTCATGGGGGACAGGGTGGTCTAAAGGGCTGGCAAGGATGCATACGAGTCAAGGCGAGACTATATAATAGCGGTTAAGGAGGGAAGATGCGTCACCGAGTTACCTTTCGTCGAGTGGCGATTTGTGGTGTGGCGTGGTCCATCCATGACGGTGTCAGGTATCTAGCATTACTCGATACACAGTTCAGCCACGACAAATTCACGTCATGGGAACTTCTCACTCAAGCTTGGTGCCCTTGAGAATGGAGAGGAGCTGAGTGATCTGGAAACCAAAACAGATGCCGACACCATGATATCAAGCTCCTATCAGCCTCAGGGCTCCCAGTGTCGAAGCTCCGATCCGTCTCCGATCAAGTAGCCCAAACACACAACGAACAGACAGGGAGGTACTCAACGAGGACGCCGAGAATCGACTAAGTCGTCAAGACAGGCGGGACGTTGGGTCTAAGCGAGGACAAATGAGTGTAGCCGCGTAGACGAGATCGGAGAACCGGACGAGATCGTCTTGGACGTGGAATGGGACAATGAGACTCAATCGAGGATCACTGGGAAACCTCCTACAAGACGAGGCTATATATCTACTCCTTCTCCGTAGACGTTTAACCAACAAAACGGAACGAGCGGTGGAAATGGACGTCGACGACGATTGGAGGTGATACTGTGCCATGACGTGTCATTCATTGTGCGTGGTGGTTGTGGCGGTGGCCGACATGGCACCCAGCAAGGCAAGGTACTTTGGTTGGAGGATACTCAAACCAAACTCTCAACACAAAGGGACAGCTCCACTGCGAGGGTATGAGCGTGGCTCTAGTCTGATGATCGGCACACATTGGGTACCTGTTGTTTCATGAGAGATATGACGATGACATGCAGGCACCTGGAACATTGAGGCAATTTCAATTGCAATGAGCGCGCCAGAAATTTCCGTTGCGCCACACATCGGCAATTCCGGCGTGCATCGTACCAAGCGAAATTCCGATCCCTCTGAAACTCTTGCTTGCTTCCTCATCAACAGTTGCCCAACCTCTACCATCACCTCTCGAAAACTCTTTACGGCTATCTACGGATACACCCGCATCGAGTCGCAAGTCACACCCTTGCACAATTCACAAACTCTCACCAATCCATCTCGCTCAGCCCACCAGTCCAATTCGCCAAAATGGTCCGCGTCTCCGTCCTCAACGACTGCCTGGTACGTCTCCCTTACTCTCCTCTCAATGTTCACTCCACGCGACATTGAGGAGTATGAGACTAACGTGTGGTGTTAGAATAATATCGTCAACGCCGAGCGTCGCGGGAAACGTCAGGTCCTGATCCGGCCGAGCTCGAAGGTCGTCATCAAGGTTCTGTCGGTGATGCAGAAGCACGGTGAGTCGGGCTTTCCCGTGATCGTCCATTCCGGATTCCCACTGGTCGTCATTGTGGAAGACTGGCGTCCTGGAGAATGGAGAATGGCGACAATCTGCTGTGGTGAAAAGGGTCATCTTCCCTAACGGCACGACTATCCCGGAACCGCCTTCTTCGCGCCAGAATCACCTGTCTCGGATGGCTTCCTCGGCTTCACTCAATGGCTCCCCGCCCACCCGGAGCATAACTGCCTTTCCTCCTCGTCCTACGGAGTGCGGGCTTTAAGTCCCCGGCAGACCAACTCTGTATACCCTCCTCACACTAATCCCGCCTCGCCGGCTCGAGGCCGCATGGCCAGGGATCACGCGTGGCGGGCTGATTGGACGAGGACATGCCGCTTTCTTCGCTGCTCTCCAAGCCAAAGAGCATCACGATGCTGACGAGTTGTTTCTCCTCCTCGTTCCACTTTCGAAATGCTTTCCCTCGCTCCTGACCGCCGTGCCCCGCTCCCGAACGTCTCGCTTCGTCTCGCTTCGCTCGGCTCGGCTCGACAGGCTACATCGGCGAATTCGAGATCATCGACGACCATCGCGGCGGGAAAGTGGTGATCCAGCTGAATGGGCGACTCAACAAGACCGGCGTCATCTCCCCCCGCTTCAACGTCTCCGTCGACAACAGTGGGTCCTCCCTTCCTTGCTCGCGATCGAGTGGGAATACTGATGGGTGGATGATAGTTGAGACCTGGATGAACTTGCTGTTGCCTGCTCGGTCGTTTGGCAAGATCATCTTGACTACCTCGGCGGGGATTATGGATCATGAGGAGGCGAGGCGGAAGCACGTGAGTTTCTCTCGCAATAAGGTGAAATGTACGAAATGCTGATGTTGGGTTAGACTGGTGGGAAGATCCTGGCGTATGTCTACTAGACGGGCTGGGCGAATGCATCACATTACCGCATGACGCAAGAGCGCTTGATCAGACATTCCGGTAACGGGCGCTATAAAGCCTCGAAGCATCCGAGAGAAGCGGCATGGAGGGGGCTGCATGGAGGGCAATCTGGTTTGCGTGAGGTGGCATATATTTTTTCTGCACAGATGACACCTAGATCTATCGGCCTAACCGCTGCTCGACCCGACTCCAAGCCTCCATAGCTCCCTCCCACTCCTCCCTCCTAAGAGCCCCTCGTATCTCAGCCTCATCTCCCTCCTCGCCCCCTACCGGAAGCAGCCTCGCGAGCTTCCTGACCAGGGGCAATCTCGACTCCCTTGCCCTGTCCAGTGGTGGCCGCAGCAAAGCTATCAGTGTGCTTGGTAGAGGAAGCGGAGTGGGATGTTGGCTGCTCCGATCAGCTCGGTAGTCGCAGGGGGTAGAGGAAACGTACTAGATCTCAGTGATGCTCAATACCCAGAACGGATATCCTCCGAGTTCTGGGGGAGGGCGAGGGAGGAGTGCACGGTACAGTGGTGGAGGGGAGACGGTGTGGATGAGGAGGAGGTCCGGGTCGGTCGTGAAATGCAGTGCCTCTGACGGTTCGTCAGCCAATCCCCAGAGGATTGAACGCGGAGACAGGACGGACCTCTGAATTCGGCGTCAAGCCTCTTCTGGGTGATTTCGTGCTGTGGGGTGTCTGCAGTCGCGTATCTTCGCGCGAGGCGGGCGAGAAGTGGACCGGAGGAGGATGGTGGGAGGAGATGGACGGTCATGGGTTGAGATTCGCTTTCTGTACCTAGACATCATTCAGAACCAAAAAAATCAGCGAGCAAGGGATCCATGCGTACTGTATGAAGGAAAGACAATGAGGGTCGTCACGCTCTCGATCTCGTCCTTGACATCCCGCTGCTCATGTCAGCAGTTCTCTGGCTGAGGGGACATACGGGTGAGGAAGACGCTCGAGGCGGTGATGACGAACCCGAAGGCGGTGGAGATGGCGGAAGTCGGAGCAGAGATTGCACGAGCGTGGACCTGCACAACTCCAGCAGCCCTACGACAAAGTCAGCAAGTTGACAAAGGAGTACTCTCGGATAGCATACCTTGTCCATCATACACGCTCATCTCGACAACACCCTCTTCGCCAGCCCATTGCACAGCCCTCCGGACGCTTTCGATCAGCGCCTTCCTCTCCTCCGTGAATCGCTTGATGTCAAGAGACCATCCTCGAGGTGGTAAAGGAGGAGGGTGGGAGAGTACAAGCGCGACATGCCGAGGAGGCCTTCGGGCTTGATTTCGTGGTGGTCTAGCTCGAGGTGACGGTTGAGAGAGGGACTCGTATAGGCGGAGAGCAAGGGAGGAAACGGTGAAGAGGACGTGGAGAAGGATGAACAGGGGAAGGGACAGGAGGTCCCGGAGTCGGAGACGATGGGTCATGGTATTGTATGGAGTTGAGAGGGATCATTTGGGAATTTGGGGTCAAACGAAAGTGGATGTGGAATTGGAATGGTGCACGTGGTTGGAGGTCTTCTTTGTCGAGCTTTTCTGATCAGTGAGTGCCAGGGATTGGAGTTTGGCGCGGAATCGTTTGACCCGTTGGTGAACTGTAGGTTTGACTGATCAAACATCTCCGAAACCTGGTATTGGTATTCGGTATTGCGCCAACAAACTTCAAAACCTCCCCTAGTTGGTGACTTTCATGAAGCTCATCAGCACCAGTACAACTGCGATCTCACGTTCCATCCCAGTAAGCCGGTTTGATCCCCCTTCATAATTGGCGGCTCTGTTGATGTGTAGCACGGAGCGTAGGGATGCCAGGAAGACATGTCTTCCACCATGGCACCAAGGGTAAATCGCGTCATTGACAAAAACGCTACATTGGCTTTGAGGTACGATCGCAACTCCTGACTGTCTTGCTGACCTTCCCAAAATTCTTCATGATGAGCTGGTCTATGATGGGTGTGTCTTCTGTTGACATCATACTCAACTCCTCAAAGTTGATCCGGCTTATGACAACACCCCGTTACCTTGATTGTAAAGGGGCCGAGCAATATGACATGAATTTAGACAGCTTGTGGTGGTGGTCTGCAGACTCTGCCTGTATCTGTTGGTATTCGTGATGACTGCATTTTGCAACGTTCAGCAACATGTCAGAAGACAGGTGATGGCTGTCACAAAGTGGTAGTAGGCCAGATTCTAGTTGACGTTCAGCTGGGATTGGTGAGTACATGCAGTTGAATGTGGAAATGCTACTTAGAATCAGGTGATTCTGTGGTCTATCTGAGTGGTCTGGGCACATGGAGTGGGAATACCTGGAGGGAATGGACTGGGATCAATGGAAATGTGAAGGAAGAATAGGAAGTCAACTTTTGTGAGGAATCCACCGGCTGTAGTCAGCTAAAATCTGAAACCTAAAAAGGCCAAGACCGATGCAGCTCCAGCGATCCTTTGTTCTTGTGACCGAAGGAGATGGTAGCTGCATTGCCATATAGGTTGGGAAGCCAGCCTGCTGTATTTGGTCACAGCTGTATAACGATGCAAGAAGTACAGACAACTTGGAGCAAGAGACATTCTCAGATAAGGAGTCTATGTTGACAATTGATGTGAGTATGAAAGATCAACCACAAATAGACATCTGAAGATTGTGACTTCCGTTAAATTATTTGTTGAAATATTTAGGAATATTTGGTGTCAGATCCCCTGTTGAAACATCTCTGATATCAGACTCTTCCTCCATATCCATATATGCTTGATCAGCATGCCACAAATAATGAGGCTAGTCATTTCTATGTACGGGAGAAATGCGAACAGATAGTTTGCCAGAATTACCCGATTGGGCCATTTTTAAACGTACAACTTTCCCTTCGCTATACGCGACCGATACGACCGTTTGAAAAACACCGTCTCGCACAACTCTCATATCTAGCCAACTATTGCAGTTAGCTTCTTGAACTCTTGACATGGTGTAGCGCACGCCTTTAGCTTCCTTCTGGCTGTATGGGACCTCAAAACGAATCAGCAGATCGCGATCCATTGACCCCTGTACGGAGCCTCCTTTGGATGCGATCGGTGTTGACGCGATCCTTCAGCTCCGCCGTCTACCCTCCCTATCCATCCAACCGTCACAGCGGACGCGTAGTAAGAAGGCTACGCCGGTAGACAACACCCAGACACACATATCCAGAGCGAAAGACTGGCGTCGCGACGCTGAAGCTAGCGGTCCCTGCTCGCTAGACGTCTTGATTCTCCGGCTGGAGGAGGGAGACAACTTCAAAGTCTTCCAGCATGGCGGGAAAGGCAAGAAGAAGAGCTTTAAGAGCCTTGTCGACTGGGCACAGTTGTGGAGGATAGGGACATCATGCAGCCTAATGCGGGCCTTATTGGCCAAGCGCTCCTGGTCAAGCTTCTCACCCTCATCACTAAATCCATTTGAGCCCAATGAAAAGTATGTTCTGTCACTGGTATCTCACAATTTTGCCTGGGTGCGGTCTCGAGGACTGCATGCAGGAGGCCCAGGCCTGTATGATTATGTGCATCAATATTAGGTGAGCACCATTGGTAAGATAAGCCATCCTCAAAGTAATGTGACAGACTTCACCTAGGTACTGTTCAACCAGACTCTGGCTTGTCACAAGCCCACGTCGTAGACTGTCAACAACGTCTTGAAGCATCGAGTTGAGACGAGGATATTCTCCCATTTCACTTGAAACATGTGGATTTAGCTGATGACTTGCGCCGGGTCTCAATTGTGTTTATCATGCAGTAGCAGAGAATCTCATCTCCGCTGGACTCTATGGTAAGCTCCCTCTAGCCCTCTGCTGTGTCTTGACCAAGAAATGCCAGTCCTTGGCAAGAGTAATATGACTGTACTAAGCTGGTGTTATGGGACCGACACACCAATGGGGTGGTCTCCTAGGGGTGGTCCATCAAGTCTCTTGGTCAAGTCAAGTGCCCCTTTGGAAAGGATCTGAGAGTTGGGGGTAGCTCAACGGCCAGCTGTCAGAGGATACAGGGGAAGGGTGGTCTAACAGGGCTGGCAAGGTTGCATACGAGTCAAGGCGAGACTATATAATAGCGGTTAAGGGCAAGATGCGTCTACGAGTTACCTTAAGTACCCAGAGCGA
>JAABUW010006138.1_pt1 | contig 15257 bp, 18 predicted proteins | sample 5560081 | NCBI WGS metagenome assembly JAABUW01 (sample SAMN10711882, study PRJNA513363) | rock metagenome | isolation source: Antarctica rocks | place: Antarctica: Victoria Land, Knobhead sud
TTCAACTACATGTATGCTATGCAGTTTCCAATCGAAGAACAAGGCGATTGATATAGGTTACTAATTTACCACAGTGAGATGAAAGTCGAGCAAATTAAGGAGAAAGTGGTCAAGAAGGCGGAGGAAACGCGGGCGGAACGAACACGTGAAATCACGTGTGCTAGGGTGTGTCTTGGAGGGCATAGGCATAGGGCATTGCCTCGGTACCTCTTCCCCTCCGATATTGACCGACGCGAATCGTCACTCTGCATAACCTCCTTCGAACCCCTACAACTTGACCTCCATCCGTTCCTTAGCATTGCTCAATAAGCACAAATCAACCAATATGTCGGACAAATCGGAGATCCAGGCCAAGGCCTACAAAGAGGTCGAGCAGTCGACCGGGAGCGACAACATAGCGCATGCGCTCGCGGGAGCTGGTGGTGGGCTGTTGTCGATGGCGCTCACGTTCGTCAATCCGAGCGCAACATCGAATGACAGCCGCTGAATACCGCAGATACCCTCTTATCACGTTGTCGACCCGAGCGCAAGTCGAGAAGAAGAAGGCACACACTGGCACAATTGCCGCGGCAAAACGAATTATCGATCGTGAAGGCATCGCAGGGCTCTACGCTGGCATGGAGAGTGCATTGTTCGGCATAACGGTCACGAACTTTGTGTATTACTACTGTACGCTACCGATTAGTCGACAACAAACGACCAAGACGCGAGTCTAACGATCCACAACAGGGTACGAGTTCAGCAAGTCCTTCTTCCTGCGATCGACCAAGAAGCCATACCTCAGCACACTAGAGAACATGATGGCAGGTGCGCTGGCCGGATCAGCCACAGTTCTTCTCACGAACCCGATCTGGGTGGTCAACACCCGGATGACGGCACGCCAATCGCAATCCAACGACAGCTCTCTTCCTACCACAGAAAGCGAGAAGGCGGAGAAGGAATCGGCTCCTAGCACTATCGGGACGTTGATGAAGATTATCAAGGACGACGGCTTCTTCCGTTTGTTTGCTGGTGTGATGCCGGCCTTGGTCCTCGTCTTGAACCCGATCTTGCAGTATACCGTTTACGAACGCCTGAAGCAGATGCTGGAGAAGCGACGAAAGGTTGGTGCCACGGATAGCTTCCTGCTCGGTGCTCTGGGCAAGTTGGTCGCGACCTCGATCACATATCCGTATATCACGGTCAAGTCGCGGGCGCACGTTGCTTCTGGTAAGCAGGAAGGTATGGTTGCTAGCCTGCGAAAGATTGTGAAGGAGGAAGGTGTCAGCGGACTCTACGGAGGTGAGTGTGGAGACTGAAGTGCTTACTGGTGGTCAACTAACGAATATTCAGGTATTGGACCAAAGGTTACACAGTCCGTCATCACGGCCGCGTTCTTGTTCGCATTCAAGGATGTCATATATGAGGCGACGGTGAAGGCGCGGAGGAAGGTGAAGGTTTGAGCTTTTCGATATTTCTAAAGGCCAAGTAAGAGCCGGGGTGTCTTGACATCGCTATAACATACTTTGCGGCTGTGGAACGCGAATGTACACTGACGAGGGTCTGGTTGAGAGAACGATAGGACACAGTCATACCCTACTGAAGGATCCGGACAAGTTTGAGGTCAAAAATCTTGTTTGTTAGCAACATTGCAGTCAAAAGCTGTTTGCTGTACTGTATATTCGTCTATCATACAACTGTCGGTCTCCCAGTGTCGCCTTGGGCCCAGGTTTGTTCGGCCTTGGTCCCAGGAGCGAGCGAGATTGGTACACCATTCGGAGCACCGTTCATTGCACTGGTGGGTCTGCCAGGTCCGCTGCCAACTGCCTCACCATTCGCGTAACTTGAGCCGCCCTTGAGAGGGCTTGACTTCCCGCCAGCGCTGAGTGGCGACTGTGTGTACAGCGGTGTTTGATTCTTCTTGCCAATCGACGTGTTAAGTGGCAGAAGTGGCTCGGAAGACTCGACGTGGTCTCTTGCACGCTTGTCTGCTTTCCCGGAATCAGACGTTCGATCATAGAGGTACAGTCCCAGAAATGTAAGCGCAAAGCCAAATCCTTGTATCTTCGTCATGGGATTGCCGAACCATATGATGGCGAAGATGATCACAGCAACCCGCTTGATCAAGCTTGCAACTGAGTACGTGACTGGTGAAACCATGCCCAGCAGCACGAATGCTACCAGACTCTGCCCAAAGTGGAAGGTGCCATTGAACAAAAACTCCAGAGCCAGCCGTCCGTGGTCCAATGCATCCGGTCGGTCGCGTAGGTCGATGGACCCATCGTGCCAGTAGTCAGCGACCAGACCCCGGCCTTCAAACCAGACCCAGATTGGAAAAGTGACTAGTAGAGCCAGTCCGGATGAGTAACAGAGCAGATTCAGCTTGTCAGGCTTCCTGCGCCCAACTGGCATGCCATCTGCTTCTGCCTTTGCCGCTTCGTTGAAAAGCTTCTTCGAGACGATGTTCTGCGTGACGAACAATATTGCACTTCCGAAGGCGTAGGTCAAGCCCAGAAAATTGCCCTTGAAACTTGCTGAGCAAGCCATGACTACGCCTACCGTAAGTGGGACCAGTGAAAGGTATGTCGGTGTGGAGTATCTCGTGTCGAAGAAGATCCGGTATGCTACGACGGTCATGAGTGGCGACAGCCCTTTGATGGTGTGGACCAGTTGCACTGGGATTCGTGACATTGCATCGGAGTTGAGGATGTGGCCGCCTATCTGGAAAGCCGTCAGAGGTAGAGTGACAACGATGATGTCCCAGCTTGGCCTCCTGATACCATTCTTCAGGACCGGTATGTTGTTGCGCACCGAAGCGTTGTGCTTAGCGAGCCAGGAGAAGAATAGGCACCAGAAGGAGACCAGCGCGAATTGCATCACCGTCAATGTAATGGGCTTTGGCAGCGCAGTCAAGATCGCCTTCGAGGAGGTGTTGGACATGATCGAGCTCGTAAACCAGATCCCGCAAAGCATGACCAGCCGATACGACACAGGTGCCTTCAATGCCTCCGCGATCTCCTGCGCATTCTCGCTGATGCTCGCCTTCCGTGTCCGGACAATTTGTATCGCCTCACTCAGACTCCGCTGTCTGCCATGTCTCGATGCGCCTGTGAGTCGACTCGTTGCGCCGTTAAGCAATGTCGACTGTTTCTTGTATGGCCATCGCTCGCTCGAATGCAGTCCTGGGGGCAAACCATTGGGCAGTGGCTTCGGACGTGGTCCGCGCGAGATGTCTTCGAGCGCATCTTCCTCTTCTTCTATCGGCTGCGTAAAGTCGGGGAATTTGTAGGTCGTGGGTGTGCTGTCCGCTGGGGAGGCAGATCCTCGCCGTTCATATATCGCAGTTGCAGGCGGTACCATCTTTCGGTGTGATGACACGTGGGCTATCGAGCCATTGCAACAGTTTTCTGGGACAATTCGCCGGCCTGCAGAGTACAGGAGAGGTTCTTAGGAGGCGTTTCCGTGTAACGGTGGTTGTGCTCTGGCCTCTGGTCGTCGAGATCGTCCGTTAGTAGTAGTCCTCTGCTTTTCCCCTTCTGCTTCGACTGCGGATATGTTAATTGGCCGTCCTTAGATGCGCGATCGGGCAAGGGAAGAAGAGTACAATCGATTACATGTCACGCCATTGTTACACCTCCCAAAGCTGAGGTCCCGTCGTCCTGCAAATGCTTGGCAGTGATGATGATCGACTAGAACTACATCTCCAGGCATCAGTTTATGAGATACCACCTTCCGCATATGGGATCGTGAGGCTCATATGTTGGTTTTGGAGATGGCTGATATGTGGTCGAACGTCTCCGTTCTTCCGCGATGATCCTGCCCCTGTTCCTACTTGCTTATGCTGGTCTGGCGTTTGCAAGCGATCAAAGGACATTGCTTGAACAGCCACCGGATATCACGTTCTCTAGAGAATGGCAGATACTTGGACCGTTCGAGATCGGAACACGAGGTAACTTTCGCGATCTCACGGAGAGAGATAACATGCTGACGACACGCAGAGGTTACATGGGGCGCTGACCCTCTCGAGTTCTATGGCGGTTTTCGTAACCTCGAATACAATCTCAAAACAACGTTCAGGAGCCCGCTGGTGTTCAACGGTACAACTTCGTGGTCTACACGTGAAGCCCTGCTCAGCTATGAGAGCGACGAGGTTTCGAGTGCTGAGCTTGACGTAACATTCCCCGATGTTGACTGGCAATGGCTTCGCGACACATACGGATGGGCGGCATTGCAGTGGCAAGCCTGGGCTCGCGGCGAAATCTACATTCAGCACGAGAACGTTGACGTCTTGATCTTGAACACCGGAGGCGTCCTGGAATACTGGATCGATGATCAACACTACTTCGGAGGCGACTTCTATGGATTTCGCAAAGTCCCGGTCACGTTACGCCTGAGCCAAGGGGTCCATCGGTTCGACGTGAAGCTGGTGCGTGAGATTCGCTCAATGGGTGGTGTAGGCGACCCCGACGTCAAAGTCAACCTCGAATTGAGACGATCAAGGCGTGGACTCGTCCGCACGAACCCCGAATTCGACGAAGGTGTCCTTATATCGGATCTAATCGGAGGTGACTACGGACCCCTGGCGAGTGGGTACGCTTCGGTCATGGTTCGCAATGATGCAGGGCATGATATATATGTCACTGGGATTTATGGTATGCGCAATGAATGTGTGCTTGACCTGCTCTCTACCTCACCGCTCAAACTCGTCCCCGGCCAAACAAGACCGATTGCATTCGGGGTTGGATGTGTTAAGACTTACGACCGGCGCTTAGATGCCGAGCTGGTGTATCGGTTCGAAGGCACAACAGTAGAGCACACACTTCACCTGGGAGTCTGGCCTGATGCGTACGAAAGTATGCATGAGCCGCACAAAGTCACTTACATTGGGCCGGGAGGCACGGTGTCATATGCAATATTGAAACCTCCTTCTCCAAGTGCTCAGTGTGAAAATGACGCTCGCAATCAATCCTTGCCAATTCTGATCGCGTTGCATGGCGCAGGAGTCGAAACAGACAGCGAGGTTATCAGGAGCACGCTGGACGACCTTCCCGACTTGTGTGCCTGGGCGCTTTTCCCCAGCGGCGGAACATCATGGAGCGGCGATGACTGGCACGTATGGGGCCTTGCAGATGTGGAAGCTGCAGTTGGCATGATACCAAAATGGATCGAGCATGTCGAGTGGAGCGGATCAGGAGTGGATGTCGACCGATGGCTCGTTACTGGACACTCCAACGGTGGCCAAGGAACGTGGTACATACTCACGCACCGTCCGGACAAGGTCATAGCCGCTGCTGCAGTATCGGGCTACTCGTCGATTCAGAACTACGTGCCATACGTGTCGTGGCACACGTCCGATCCTGGCCGTGAGGCTGTCATACAAGCAGCTCTGCTGAACTACCGCCACGAGCTCCTGCTGGAGAACGCTCAAGACATCCCCGTTTTACAGCAGCATGGCAGCAAGGATGACAACGTGCCAGTCTACAACTCAAGATTGCTCGCTCAACGCATCCAGCAGGCGGGAGCCGATAGTACCTTTTTCGAAGTGCCCGGTCAAGGTCACTACTGGGATGGCGTAATGACCACCGAGCCACTCAGCAACTTCTTCAGCAAGCACCTCACTGCGCACAATCTCACGGACGCCCGAACTCCTCTCAACCTTCGCGAGTTCACCATGGTGGCGGCCAGCACTGGAGACATGGGTACGAAGAACGGCGCAGAAATCATTGCACTGGCAGCGCCCGGCAAGCTGGCTAAGCTCCATTTCCTGCTCGATCCGCTTACGCTGACCTGCATCTGGAACGCCGTGAACGTGCGATCTTTCCGTTTCGGCCCCAATATCTACGACGACTGCCAGTATATCCTAGTGAACGGGCAGACAATGTCCCACCCCACCGCATCGCAGGTAGATGCTGTATACGAGAGAACCACAAGTGGTTGGCAGTTGGTCGAGAGCTTACAGGACGAGCAGCATGAGAAATATGGTCACCAGCTTGGAGGTATGAATGCTATACTGCGCTCTATTGGACCCTTCTCAATCGTCCAGCATTCGGCGAACACTCAGCAGGTCGCATTGCAGATTTCACGCAATCTCTGCCAGTACTACGCCGCGGATACCGACATCACATCAGATTATAGTGAAGCGCTGAACTCGACCGGCAACGTCATCAGCATCGCCATAGGACAGGACCTTCCGCAAAGTCGCGATGAGTATCCCATCTTTGTTCACGGTCGCAGTGTGATAAATGGTGGTAGTGTGATACTACACGCCGATGGTCTCGATCATGGCTGGTTTGACCAGGACTATCCTGGACTTGCCGCTGCATATCTGCGACCTTTGCAGGGCAAGCGGCTGGAGCTTGTGGTTTGGGGTATTGACGCTGATGCATTGAAGACGGCTGCTAGGCTGGTCCCCATGCTTACAGGCAGCGGACAGCCCGACTTCATTATCATGGATCGGACAATGCTGTGGAAGGGGTTGGAGGGCACACTTGCTTTGGGCTTCTTCGATTCGAATTGGGAAGTCAGTAAGAATTCGTATCTAGCTGTGTAGACCTTGTGGAAAAGAGGGGAAATGGATCTTGGGTCATGCACACAATGATTTGTGCTTGTGAGGCAGTGTTTGCCGGCCGCTCAAGATAAGGCGCATCGAAGGTTACTGGTAGCCATCATGAGGGTCAGAGTCCAGCGCAAAGTGGGCAAAGCATGTACTGGAGAAGCGGCGATAAGATCTTCAACTCCACCGTGTATGGCACATGGTCCGGTAAGTGTATCGAGAAATATTGCGGCGGAGGAGGCGGATGTTCTTTTGGATCGTCCCGAGGCCGTGACTGCCATGTTGGAAAAACACTTGGAGTATCGTGCCTTCCTTAATATGTGGGAAGGAGCGTTGTGATCCGGAACACGCGGTGAGCGACAACTTCAGCTTCAGCTTCTTTTCTCCACTTCACCCTTCCCATCTACGTCGTGTTTCTTGTCAAATCACCACCATCGCATGCTCAGATCATCGTTGGCATCTTATTGCAAAGTTGTAGTCCTGTCCGAGATCTACCTTAGCCCTTGACGCCTTGCAGCCCGCAGCCAGCAATTGGCAGACACCTTACGCCACCAGGCCAGCACCGCAGTAACAAGTCAACATGGACTTCTCCGGGTCGCCAACGAAGAAGAAGATGTCCGCATCTTTCACGATATACGAGGATGAGATGGATCACGATGGTGGCCAATGTGGAGTGGTGTGTGAATGTGGCCTGCGCCACATCGACGTCAGTTCATCTTAACTGACACGGATGCAGCCGACTCTTCACCGTAGCTCAAGCGTCTTGCCCTTGACCACTTCGAAATTTGCAAACCAACTTGCACAACCACACAGACAACAGAGGGTGAGCAGCCATTGCCGCACAACAGAACGACTCTTACTGACCAAGTCTTCCATCAGAACATCAAGATGGCCAACCAGAACGACAGCCCCGTCAACGAGCTCCTCGCTCGGCTCACCCAACAGCAGCAGGCGCTGTATCGCCAGAAGGAACAGGTCGACGAGTCTGCGCATGACAACAGCTCTTCCTCCTCCGCCACCGATCCATACGCCAACACACCACCCACCGAGAGCGTGGCAAACTCAGATGGACGTCCAGATGCCGCCGAAGTCCTCCGTCTTCAAAAGGAGCTCGAATGCGCCAAAGAGCGCATGGCTCAGATGGACCTAGAACTGACCCAGTCTCGCATCACCAGGCACACCGTCGAAGAAGCCATTGGCTCCCCCTTCCCAGCAGCTCAGCAATTGGCCTTCAATATTGGCGGTGCTGCAGCAAACAACGGCCAAGGGAGAGCAAGCCCGTTTCGTCCTGGCAATCAGGTGCAGAATGCGCCAGGTGGAAAGTTGTGGATCGATACAGGCATCCCGAGTGGCGGTGACATGTACACGCCTCAGCAGTAAGTCAAATTTTTCAAACGTCTGACGCGAAACTGACGCGTGCCAGCACCGACCCATCGCCCGTCTACCCACGTCCAGCATCTGCGTTCGGCGGGCGCCCGGGCTTCCAGCAAGGCTACACACCCCCAATCACTCCGCTGAGCTTCCAGCAGCCCTATGTTCACCCGAACGCTGCATCTCAGTATCAGCAAGCGCCCATCGGGACCAGACTCTCACCAACTGCCTCTGACTTTCCACACAACGGCCAAGGGCCATGGAACGCAGCTCCGACCCAGACCGCCACGTACGTCAACACGATGGAGCCTCTCAACTACCGCCGCCTTCTCGACCGTAACATGAGCTGCAACTGGAAGTACATTGTCGACAAGATCGTCTGCAGCAACGACCAGCAGGCCTCCATCTTCCTGCAGCAGAAGCTCAAGGTCGCCACTCCGGAGCAGAAGTTCGAGATCGTCGGCGCTATTATCGACCAAGCGTATCCGCTCATGGTCAATCGCTTCGGCAACTTCCTCGTCCAGCGCTGCTTCGAGCATGGCTCTGCAGAGCAGGTCATTGCAATTGCGCAGGCCATTCGCGGAAACACACTCAACCTCAGCATGGATGCTTTCGGGTGTCATGTCGTCCAGAAGGCCTTCGACTCCGTCCCTGAGGAGTACAAGGCGATCATGGTGCACGAGCTGCTTCGTCGCATCCCGGAGACCGTCATCCACCGCTACGCTTGTCATGTCTGGCAGAAGCTCTTTGAATTGCGCTGGAGCGGGTCGCCACCTCAGATCATGAAGTACGTCAACGAGGCTCTGCGCGGCATGTGGCACGAAGTTGCACTGGGTGAGACCGGCAGCCTCGTCGTCCAGAACATCTTTGAGAACTGTCTTGAAGAAGACAAGCGTCCATGCGTCAACGAGGTCCTCGCAAGCATCGACGTCGTTGCTCACGGTCAGTTCGGCAACTGGTGCATTCAGCACCTCTGCGAGCATGGCTCCATCCCCGATCGTACTCGCGCCACCGACCACGTCATCCGCTTCGCTACCGAATACAGCATGGATCAGTTCGCCTCCAAGGTTGTTGAGAAGTGTCTTAAGATTGGTGGCACCGACTTCCTCGACCGCTACCTCGACGTCGTCTGCGAAGCTCACCCCGAGCGCCCACGTATGCCACTTATCGACATCTCCGGCGATCAGTTTGGCAACTACCTCGTCCAACACGTCCTCACCAACGCAGACCCGCAGCGCCGCGAGATGGTCGCTGCGCACATTCGCAAGCACATGGTGTCTCTCCGCGGCTCCAAGTACGGCTCCCGCGTGGCCATGCTCTGCTCCAATCCCGCCCTCGCCACACGTCCAGGCCCGCCCACCGGGTTGACTCTCAGCCGCCAGAACAGTGGCTATGGTGATCGCTTCGGCTCGGACCTCACTCGCACCTACTCGAACGAGCGTCAGTATGGTTGCATGAGCCGTGGCGGGTTTGGAGGTCCTTACCGCTGAGTCTCGTCGACCCAATCACCCACACTCTTTTTGGCAATGAGCCGCCCAACACTGTTCGCCCTCATCGCGCATCAATGAGTGTACTCAACAAACCTTGGAGTCATCTCGTCATTATGGCTCAATCTACACCGGCCCAACATACTTGATTGTCTGCTCGAACTGGTTGCTGTCTACATCGAAAGCTAAGCTAGACGCTAGAACGCTCTCGCTGTTGGATTGGGACCCTGCATCTTATGGACCTATCGACTAATTGGCGACTTCTTCTGACGGTCAAGCAGCGACCTTGCTGGCGAGCGTGCACTACCTTTGCATATCTTAGCCTCATTTCTGGCAATGTTCTCTTGTTTGGGTCTGGTATGGGAAATGTTTAATGCCTTGCAGCTGATTGTAATGGGATCGTCAGAGCTCGTGTATGGGCTGAAGCGCTAGCTGGAAGTAATGCTTAATTGGCAGTGCTTCGTGTATATCGAATGGAAAACCTCTCGTTGTCGGAGATCAAGTTTCATGCGATTGTAGTGCTGTGTCTTTTCGCCCCCCTGTCGCGACAACGGCTCGGCGGAAGGAACGGAACGCGCCGTCAAAGCATACAGCTGAACATGGCACGAGGCCAGCGTTCTCCCTTGACGATAAGATCGAGGGCTTCGGATAGCGAGATATAAACGAGGTCGTTTTGACTGTGTTCTATCTTAACTCAACATGTGCCTGAGGATCTCCAAGCCAGAAATGCCAGATCTGGCCTCTGACACCGCAACTACTCGAGATGGCCAGGAGAAATCAAGCGAAGCTGCTCAGCACACCGAATCAGGCACATCTCAGGCACCGTATCATGCCTACGAGTCGTATCGCGTACCAGGCGTATTCTTAGTCAACTTTCCTATACTTTCGTCCAGCACTCTGCATTCCTTGCACTGCTTGGGTTCGATTTGAAACCCGAGGTTAAACTCAATAATGGGTATTGCGCCGCACTTGACGACCAGACTTTTGATGCCGTCCGGCGTGATCCTGGAGTCGAGTACATAGAGGACGAAGCTGTCGGCGAGGTGGAGTCGAAGAGGTTAAGGGAGACGTTGGATCAGTACCAAGCGCCGTATCATGCCTACGAGCCATCCGTACCTGGCGTATTCCTGGTATCCTTTCGCCCGGGCTATACGCTCGCCGAGCACTCTGCATACCTTGGGGGCGATCTGAAACTTAGAAACCAGTTCCAAAGCGGGTATTGCGCTGTACTTGACGATCAGACCGTCGATGCTGTTCGGCGCGACCCTGGGGTGAAATACATCGAGGACAACACTTCTGGGGAGCTGGAGTAACTTCGATGAAAACATCCTTTCTTGGGGCATAATTTTTAAGGTATGAGTGCGTTCAAAGTTCTATACGTACAACTCGTCGATGCTACTCGCTCTCCCAAAAGGCCAAACACCGGACCTCAATGCTCTGCCTGGTCGGCCCATAATCTCCGCCAGTCGTGAAAGCAGTGTGAGGACACCTCCTCGCAGCAACCTCATGGCTCGAATCAAACTGCTTGATCAGCAACGCCTCGTCCGGTCTCATCCTCGCAGCATAGTACCACTTATGCACTCCTGGCTGGCCAGCTTTGACCTCCCAAGCCTCTGAGCGCGACTTTGCGGCGAAGTTGTATCCTGATTTAGCTTTGCGCAGCGACTCTGGGATGTCTGCGTATACAGCGGCCAGGTCTTCTTCGGATACTGAACGTGCATCGCATACGGCCAGGTTGTCACGATTCACTTCCGAGAAGGGGCGCCAGAGGTTGATGATGGCCCATCGTCCGTTCTTCAACTTCTTTGCTTCGTCCTCTGGCAGATCTGCGAGTTTGGCGTCACGGACCAGTTCTGCGCCGAAGTAGGACTGGTCCACGTGCACTGCATCGTTGCGTTAGCGGCGTGAAGGTCGACCGCGGAAGGATTGGAGCCTGCTCACCAGAACGATTCGGGGCTGGCGCAGTCACTGGTTCCAGATCAGGTAGATCCAGCTCAGCTTCCGCCACTTTCTCCCATGGCAGCCGTCGAGCAATGTGGACGACAGGCAGGACCTTACTTGCGCCAGTTCTGAGGCTCTATTCAGCAGGATCCGTCTGAGAAGCAGCACCACGAACATACACTTTCTGAACATGCGCACACACCTCCGGGTAATAGTGCTCAGCGATGGCCGCATTGTCGTCAAAGTCCGTTGCACTGGTCGAGAATGGCCGCACCTCGAAACCGTGAGTGTCCAGCTCGAAGTCCGACTGGTTCTCTCGGATATTGGTGATCTTTACGGCTTGGTGATCGTGTGGGCGACGTTTGTCTCCGACTGTTCCGGGACACCAGACTGCTGCTCCTCCTCGCGCGACTTCGAGATGGTAGCCCACCGTGGCAGTGACAGTCTGGGTCGCTATCTTCGCTTGTAACTTTCCTGCCCACCGAGAGGGTGATGTTGGCTATTGACTGGTAGTAGGATCTTGGCACCACTACCGCGGAAGCGTCACCTTTATGCCGTCTCTGAACTTAAATCCCTTGCGAAGAGCGATCAAGCTATCATTATTGCTTGACGTGTTCTTGAGGTACATGTGGTGTCGTAGCCGTGGCTATGAACTCTATTGGTAGCAGTAGCCTCGGTTACATGCATGCTTTGATGCGTAAGGGAGGTGATGCCTTACTGTAGCATTCGTCTACAACGTCTCACACCTCTTGTCTAGGACGAAGCTTTTTGTCAATGAGCTTGATGATGGTTCAGGTGTTCGTGGAGCACGGTGTTGAGATCATAGTCTAGATCCGTAGTCTGTATGTCCAACAGCTAACCGATCGAACTTGTTACACGTGCAACCTCGGTACCCCTTGCCCCTGTCGTCTTATTTTCTTCCTCTCGTGCGCCCCTTCACATGGCCGTCACCATGTCTCCGATATTTGCACGCAGACCATTCCATCCCATACAAAGCTGACATCGCAATCCCTACGCATGCGACCATAGCACTAGTAGTCGCCTCACTGCCCCTTGACCGACACCCCAGTCCCATACACCTTATTCCACACCGGCGCCGTCGTCAACTCTGACTGCTCCCCAAGCATATGCGGACAAGCAGGCTGATTGCTCACAGCCAGATCCAGGTGACACTCCTCATCGTGGCCCAACGTACAAGCCGAATTCGCGATATTAAACAACGAATAATTATCCCCCACCCACGTCCCCGCCGGACAGCTCGAAATAAAATTCATCGAATTCGCGGCTGCGAACCCCAGCTTCCCGTTCGCGTTCGAAAGCAGGCCAGCGCACTCGCTCATATCCACATCCTCGTAGGTGGCTTCGATGGGACCGCCCATGATCGGGTTCTCGGCGGCGCCTTGGCCGGTGACGAGGTAGTTGTAGGCGTCGTAGGAGATGTCGTGGGCGCCGCCCGAGGTGTCGATTTTGAGGAGGAAGACGGAGCGACCTTTGGCGTCGACGCGGACGCAGACGCCGGCGCAGGAGACGGGGGTGGGCCAGTAGGCGACGCGGTCGGTGTTGATTTTGCAGCCGAGGACGCCGACGGAGGAGCTGAAGCTGTCGTGGGGGGTGACGGAGATGGCGGCGCCGCGTTTGGTGTGGGGGACGGCTGCAGTGAGGGCGGTGGTGGCAAAGCCGAGGGTGGTGGCGAGGGTAAGCTTCATGGTGGTGGGTGTGAAGGTGAGTGCGGTGGGAGGATGTTGGAAGGAGGATTTTGATTCTGGTGATGGAGAGTGGCAGATTCGTGTCCGAACGAGCTTGATGGCAAGGCAAGTACGAGTAGTTGGCAAGGATAGTGGAAAAGAGGAAGAAAGAAAGACGCAGCAAAGCACTCTTCTTATACCTCGCAGCTCAAGACTCTGCCTCAACGGGAAAGCACGTTGATTAGGCTCACCGATGATTGCGAGCGTGTCTCACCCTGCGAAAGCGTCAGACATGATTGTGGAGGCCAACATCGCAGAGTCGCCATGTTCAACGCTGAGTTCAGGATGCGATTATGACCACCAAAGGTCATAAGGTCGATCAAGAGTGCTGGATGAGTAATGCGACTTTGCGACTGGAGCGTTGTTGTTTCCATGCTTCAGTTGCAAGAAGATTTTTGGTTTTTGTGGGCGACTCCACAGAGTTGGAAACTTCGTTTGCTACCGTGCTCGCGCGGGATCAGATTCGCAGTGTTGCTCTGCTGCACACTTTTCGTGTGGCCGCTGTATAGGAGTGGTAGCCGTAGCATGCGGATACACGACCATCTTGTGTACCCAGGTGCTTTCGAAGTCTAGAAGCGAATATGTGACCCCGTGGGGTAGCGAGTGCCGCATGCTAGGAATACTAGAATGGGTGTGGTAGTCGAAGTTTACCAACGGTCCTCTCCTGAAATACCATCAATCAGGAACCAGGTGAGGAAGTCTTGTACATCATGGATCAATATACTGTGTAACTGTGATGTCTCGTCCAATGCCAGGTGTCCGTAGCAGGCGCCAGAACATGCCATGTCCAAGACCTAGCTCAGTCGTGTCGACAGCCTCTTCTCGCAGTAGTCGATACCACTTCCGCAGAAATTGCCAATCATTACATCACCTTCACCCTTCCGTCACGACCACACCCTCACCCGTAGGCGTCGTGGCCGGCTCATCACCACATTCAGGCCACTTCTCATCAATTACCCAACTCCCACACTGCGGCTCGCCTCTTCTCCCTTCTTCCAATCGCCTCCAAATCGTACTAACCACTCTCTTCGGCTTCTCTCCATTCTCTGTCGTCCGGGTAGCACAGAGGTAGACGCCCGTCCCACGCTGCCCGCGCCAGACCTCGACCGCGACTTGTCCATCAAACACGTTCCGTAGTGCGATAACGACAGGGGAGTTATCGTCACCCCAGACGACGCTGTAGCTGTCGGAGCCGGGGTAGTATACTCGGAGTTCCAATTTCGTCAGACCGCTGTGCGCTGGCTTGGGACCGAAGAGGGAAGCGAGTAGCGTGCTCAGCTGGCCTGCTGAGTTCGGACTGAAGCCGCCGTTGAAGTGCTGGTCGACGAAGGGTGGGGGGGCATCGCTGCCGAGGTTTGCGGCGCGAGGAGCGGAGAAGGAGTGGCTGGTATATGATCCCGCAATGTGGATGCTGCGGGCTTGGGAGAGGAGGGTGGAGGCGCGTGGGAGGGTTCGGAGAATGTGGAGGCCGGAAGGGTATGAGAGAAAGAGGCGCGTTTGGCGGTGGTGAGGGGCGTTGAAGTGGGTGAGGAGGTCGTGGTGGATTTGTCTGGAGACGAGGTGGAGGCTGGCCTTGGTGCAGTACGGGAGGTTGGTCGTTGCGTCCGAGTCGAGAGAGGCGGCCGGGAAAACGGCGGGATTTGGGAGGGAGAGGAGGGCGTCGTTGTAGTCGGGCTGGATGAGAGGGATGTGTTGGTAGGGAAGGCCTGGGGTGGGAGCGCGACCTTGGGCGTAGCTGGGGATATACTGTGTTAGCGGGTGTCGATGAAGATGTAGCTGCGGGACGAGAGTCTCAGACGTCTCACGTACAGTTTGTGAACAATGTCGGGAGGACTCCCCACCAGTTGCGCGCTGCCGATTGTGATGGCCGCCCTGTCGTAGAGGGCGTAGCGGTAGATGTGAAGCCTCAATTCAATGGGCAGCCGGAAGAAGGCTGGCCCCTCCATCGTCGGGGGCGGTGGTGATGTGGGTGGTGGTGTTATCTCGAGTCTTTCCTCTATCTACACACCATCCATCCCATCGCCCACGCCACACATGACGATACGCCGCAAGCGTGCATCGACTTCACGCGAAAGCAATCCACAGATAAACACACATCTAGCAACAGCACAACACAATGCTCTCCCTCCCACTCCTCCCACCCCAACCCGACATCCTCCCCGGCCACCTCAACCTCCGCCC